>ENA-UEQX01001715-UEQX01001715.1-human-gut-metagenome-genome-assembly--contig:-NODE-1715-length-13178-cov-4.455232_pt1 | contig 13178 bp, 7 predicted proteins | sample MGYA00242952_ERZ507952 | MGnify/ENA primary metagenome ERZ507952 (study PRJEB26167, sample SAMN06115425) | human gut metagenome | host: Homo sapiens | place: China:Sichuan | collected 2015-04-07... | reverse complement strand
TTTTATAAAGAAGAGGGAAATCTCGAATCCCTGTTTATGCAGCTGACAGGAGGGCAGGAAGATGAGAATTAATCCAATGGTAAAAAAAGATATTAAAGTACAGGCGCGCAGTATGCGGATCTGTTGGGAAATATTTGCTTATGAGGCGATTATGGCAGTTGTATTTTTCTTTGCCATGTTTTTGTTTTCCCAGCAGATGACCTATTCGTCTGCAAACATATACAGCAGCATTGTCTGGCTGTATCCGGCACTTGCGGTCACGCAGATTTTTATTCTGGGAGTGGTAGTCCCGGTGCGCACGGCTTCTGCAATTTCGGGTGAGAAAGAGCGGCAGACCTTTGATATTATGATGACAACCAGCATGACCGGATTTTCCATTATTATGGGAAAGGTGCTCACCGCGATGATCCAGAGCATGTTTTATGTGGTGGCAGGACTTCCGATCGTAGCACTGGCATTTGTCATCGGCGGACTCTCATGGGGCAATCTGTTCTGGTTTCTGGCGGTATCATTACTGGTTTCGTTCGTTTCTGCAAGTATTGGAATTTTGTGTTCTTCCATCTGTAAAAAAACGATCAGTGCCATAATTTTATCGTATGGTATCTATGTCCTGCTGTTTATCGGAAGTTTTCTTCCCTATCTGGTCACCTCGGTTGTCCGCATGTCAGGTGGTGTACCGGAAAAATCCTGCTGGGTGCTTCTGGTCAATCCGGGCATGTATCTGCTTGAATTTTTTACCTGGAGTATGACCGGAACATCCGTGGCGGAAGAACTGATCACAAATTACGGGAAAACACTTTCTGTTTCGGGTGCTGCCGTACATTATGGATGGATGGCCGTTTCCACGCTTTTATTTGTGGCACTGGCATTTGTCTTTCTTCTGATTGCGATGCGGCGGATCAATCCGATGGCAGGATATGGAAGAAAACATGCAGGGGGAAAGCAGCATGGATGAAAAAGCATTTCTGTTGCAGGAAATCCGTTACAGCAAAAGAAAACAGAACGTAAAAAAGTTCCTGCGCTATGAAAGCACAGGAATTGCCGCAGGTGGAACCATCGCCATGGTGCTGGAAGGATGTGCGGTGTTTGTCCCTTTTTATACGGTGCATGTGTGGGCTGTTTTGGCAGTTTTATGTGGTGCGGCAGCTGGAGGCATTTATACGGTAATGAAGAGATGTACCATGGTACAGGCAGCACAGCAGATCGACCGTTTCGGGTTTCAGGAACGGATCGTGACGGCATATGGGCGTATCGGAAAAGAGGGCAGTATCGACCGGATGCAGCGCAGCGATGCCGTGCATATGTTACAGGAAGACCATGCATGGAAAAAGGCGCGTGTTTGTCCGGACCGAAGGAAACTTGTGGCAATTTTTCTTTCCCTTGGGCTGGCTCTTGTTCTTTCGTTTGTGCCGTCCCCCGCGCATAAACAGGTGAAACAGCGGCATGCCATCCGGCAGGAAGCCCGGGAAAAGGAAAAAGAAATCCAAAAAGTGATGGATGCCTTAAAACAGACCGACACCTCTTCCATGACAAAAGAACAAAAGAAAGCCCTGCAGGAACTGATACAGTCACTGGCCTTATCGCAAAAAGAAATGCAGCAGGCAGATACGAAGCAGGCACTGGCATCTGCCGGGCAGAAACTTTCTTACAAGTATGGACAGGCGGCACAGATTTCCGGGACGGATGCCCTTGCATCGGTACTTAAAAATATCCAGGTGAATACCAATACAGGAAACCAGCTGGCACAGGGGGATGTACAAAGCACTACACAAAGCGGTACGCAGCGTGGGGAATCCACGCAGTCTTCGGAAACCAGTTCCCAGGATTCCGGGGATGGGGAAGATTCGGGCAGTGGAAAGGACGGAAGTGGAAGTGGCAATGGAAGTGGAAGCGGAAACGGCAAGGGGACAGGAAGCGGAAACGGAAGTGGAACAGGAAACGGAACAGGCGGTGGACGCGGAACCGGATCCGGAGGGGGAACACATGATTATGTGAGTGTTCCGAATAAACTCGGAAACGACAGCAGTATCACAAAGGACAAGGGGGATTCGAAGAATTCCGATTATTACAAGGCGAAGAATGGTCTGGCATGGAAAGGCGAACACGTGGATTTAGATTCCGTGGTCGGCGATTACACGAAAGAGGCCTACGAAGGCATTGCCAATGGAAAATACCCGGCCGGCATGGAAGATGTCATCCGGAATTATTTTGAAAATCTGAACTGATGGAGAGGAGATCTTATGACAGAATATGAAGTATGCCAGCAGAACACCATGGCATGTGAACAGGAAATTGCAAAGGGAATTATCGGACAAAAAGACGTCATCCGCCAGGTCATGCTGGCACTTCTGGCGGGCGGAAATGTACTCTTAGAAGGTATGCCGGGACTGGGAAAGACCATGCTGGTGCGTACGATCAGCCAGGTGTGTGATCTGAGTTTCCAGAGAATCCAGTTTACCCCGGATCTGATGCCGAGTGACGTGACCGGTACCAACATCATCGTAAAAGAAGAGCAAAAAAGTGCATTCCGGTTTGAAAAAGGACCGATTTTTGCCAATCTGGTGCTGGCGGATGAGATCAACCGTGCCACGCCAAAGACACAGTCAGCTCTCTTAGAGGCCATGCAGGAACACACCGTGACGATCGGAACGACCAGCCATCAGCTGCCGGAGCCGTTTCTGGTGCTTGCCACACAAAATCCGATCGAAAACGAGGGAACTTATCCGCTGCCGGAAGCCCAGCTGGACCGTTTTTTGTTTAAAGTGCTGGTAAAATTTCCGGACCGGCAGGAATTGCGGGGAATCGTGGAACTGACGGAGGGAAACCATCCGCCAAAGATCGAAAAGGTCATGGACCGGGAAAGCCTGCTTGCAGCGCGCGCATGCGTTGCACAGATTCCGATTGCGGATGCCGTCATGGATTATATTCTGGATCTGGTTATGGCAACTCATGCAGACAATCCGTATATCCGGGAGGGGGCAAGCCCGCGTGCGGCACAGGCACTGATCCGCACAGCCAGGGCACGCGCATTTATGGAAAACCGCCTGAATGTCTCGTTTGAGGACGTCAAATGTGTTGCACTTCCGGTATTGCGGCACAGGATTCTGCTCAGTTTTGATGCGGTATCGGAGGGGATTACGGAAGATGCGGTGATTGGGCAGATCTTAACAGAAAAGGAACAGGGACTGTATGCTTGATGCGGGAATTTATGAACAGCTGTCGCGGCTTGTAATCGCGATGAAACAGAAAAGCAGCCAGAATATGGCAGGAAACCGCAGATCCGTACAGAAAGGGACTTCTGCGGAATTTTCCGATTTCCGGGAGTATATGCCGGGAGATGATCTGCGCAGGCTGGACTGGAATGTCTATGCGCGGTCGGAGCGCATGTATATCCGGGAATATTTCGAAGAAAAGGAAGCAGTGGTATCGGTTATTTTAGATACCAGTGCATCAATGCACTATGGAAAAAAGAGCAAGGCAGAACTGGCACAGGATCTGTGCGCGGTGATTGCCTTTCTGACTTTGCACCATATGGACCGGCTGGTGCTGTATGACAGCAGCCAGATGGGAACTCCGCTTGTGGTTTCCGGGGGAAAGAATGCACTGCCAAAAGTACTTGGATGGCTGCAGGCACGTACATTTTCGGGGACAGAGACGGATTCTTTTTCCGCCGTGCGCCAGATGCAGAGGCGTGGGGCGGGAGTTACCGTGATCGTCAGTGATTTCCTGACCGAAGCAGCGACAGATCCCACGCAGGATCGTCTGGAAAAAACGATGCAGTATCTGGACTTTACGAAACAAAGACCCGTGTTGCTTCAGACACTGTGTGCGGAAGAACTGCGTGTGACAATGGACGGTACGCGCAATCTGATAGATATGGAGTCCAAAGAAAAACTGCGCGTGACGATGCGTGCGGATGTGATTGCGCGCTATGAACAGGAACTGCAAAAGCTTTCTGTGCGGCTGAAAAAAAGTGCATCGGCTGCCGGAGGCACCTATATACTCTGTGATTCCGAAAAAGAGAGACGCGCGCTTATTTTAGAAGATTTAAGACCTTTGTTTGTCTGAGAAAAATTTGAGGATGGATTATGATATTTGAGAGTTTGTGGCCGCTGGCATTTTTGCTGGCGGTTCCGGTTGTTGTGATTTTATATCTGCTTGTGCCAAAGGGGACAGACACGCCAGTGTCTTCGAATCTGTTGTGGAAGAAGCTTTTTTATAATGAACAGTCTAAAACGTTCTGGGAAAAGTTTTTGCACAATCTGCTGATGTATCTGCAGATCGTGATTCTTTTGATGCTTATTCTGGCACTGATGGCACCGTTTGTACAGCGTAAGGGTACAGGCAGTACGGACGTGGTGTATCTGATTGACACCAGCGGAAGCATGAAGCATCTCACCAAAGGGGGCAATACCCGCCTAGGGGAAGCCGTAAGTGAGATCAAAGAGCAGATTGCCGCTTCGGATGGGGCAAAAATATCCATTGTTACCTGTGACGGCACGGGAACCAATCTGCTTGCCGTCCATACTTCCGAGAAAAAAGCATTGTATCGGACGCTGGCAGACATCAAGGGCACGGACACAGCCGGATCGCTTTCTGATGCACTGGCAACCGTACAGACGGTGCAGAAAAAAGACAAAAAGAACGATCTGGCAGATGTCATCGTCTATACCGACGGCATTGGGGCAAAACAGACGAAAAATCTCAAAAGTCAGCTTCAGGCAACCATCCGCGTGGTGGGAAGTCCCGTTTCTAACGTGGCGAATACGTTTCTGTCCTGCACCAAAGACAGCAGCGGGGACACGTATACGGTTGCATCAGGCGTGACAAATTACAGCGATCATGCGGCAAATATGGAGATTACGCTGTATGAGGGAAAGAAAATTCTTGAAGTGCGTACACTTTCCCTTGCCGCAGACGAGACGTATACCTGCCTGTTCAAACAGGTGAAATGGGGAAAACAGCCACTGCATACCGAACTTTCCGCAGTGACATTTGCCGGCAGCAGCCAGAAGGATTCCTTAAAAGAAGATAACTGTGCTTATGCACTCAAAGACCGGGTTTCCACGAGCAAAGCCACACTGATCGGGGAAGGAAATACCTATATCGAAAAAGCGTATCTTGCCGTGACCGGAGAGAATCTTTCCAAGGCAAAAACAACGGATGCACTTGACAGTGACGATCCGGGGGTCTGTATTTTTGATGCGGATACGGCAGTGCAGGAATCTAATCAGCAGAAGGCGCGGATGATTTTTGCCAAAGAAGGAAAGAACGAGGAAAAAAATGTCAGTCTGTCTGCCAGCGATACCGAACTGACTTCCGGAATCCGGGACTTTGCGCTCGGGGTAAATCAGACGTATGTGTATGATCTGCCGGTCTGGGCCACGGGCTTTCTGTGGAACGGAAAGCAGTGCGCCGCATACTACGGGGAGCATGACGGAATCCGGGAGGTCGTACTCGGATTTGATCTGCGGGAATCGGATTTTGCCCTGCAGCCGGAGTTTCCGGTATTTATGAACCATGCGTTGCACTATCTTGAGGACAGTTCCCTTCTTTCCCAAAACGTCTATGATGCCGGAGATACCGTGCAGTTTCATGCATTAAACGGTGTGGACGTGCAGCAGATTGCAGCACCTGCCGATCAGGCAGGACTGTTTACCGTAAAAGCGGGCGGCAGAAAGGAATCCTATATTGTAAAATTTGCATGCAGCAGCCAGTCGGATGGACGGATCACGGCAGGCGATTCCGGCAGCCGCAACACGATGCAGCGGCAGCTTGTGCGAAAGCAGATGCGCAATGTCATCCTTATCCTTGTGCTTCTTCTTATGATACTGGAGTGGATCTGTTATGTCCGGCAGATGCGTTACCGTGGGCGGTTTTATCTTGCGGTGCGTCTGGTGGGGCTTGCCCTTTTGGTGCTGGCTGTCTGTGGAATTTCGGTGCCGCTTTCCCACGCGAAAGACACAACCGTTTTTCTGGTTGATCTGTCGGAGAGCAATGCCGCAAATCTCACGCAGATGGAGCAGTATATGAGCCGGCAGGTTAAAGACATGCCAAAGAACAATCAGTATGCCATCGTAACGTTTGGAGCCAATGCGGTTGTGGAACAGTTTCTGACCAGTGAGAAACACAGTTTTCAGATTCTCTCGGCACCGGAGGCGGATGCAACCAACCTTGAGGAAGCCGTTTCCACAGGACTTTCCATGATCCCGGACAATGCGGCAGGACGGCTTGTGGTGCTTACGGATGGAAAGCAGACAAAGGGAAACATCGAGCATACGGCATCGGCACTGACGGCAAAAAACGTGCAGCTGTATTCGGTTCTCTATGAAGATACAAAGCAGGGGAGCGATGCCTATATCGAAAACGTGGAAATGCCGGAGTATCTTTATCCGGGTGATTCCTATTCCATGACCGTAACTGTGGAAAGCAACTATGAGACCGATGCGAAGCTGCAGCTTTTGCAGGGAACGGAGATGGTCAGTCAGACAGGCGTGCATTTAAACAAAGGCAGCAACCGTTTTGTTTTGAAACAGAAGGTAGTCGGTACCGATGCGCAGCAGTATACCGTGCGCGTGAAGGCACCGAAGGACACCTGTGAAAAAAACAATGATTATGGTACGTATGCGACGGTGGATTCCCTGCCAAAGATTCTGCTTGTATCTGGAATGGGAGAGGACAGCACACCGTTTTTAGGACTTTTGGATGCTGCCGGATGCAATTACCGGCAGGTATCCGCAGTCAGTGCACCGGATACTTTAAAAGAGATGCTGCAGTACAAGAGCATCATTCTGGAAAATGTGTACCGGACAGATCTGCCGGAGGGCTTTCTAAAAAATCTGAAAACTTATGTGAAAGACTACGGATGCGGTCTGGTGGCATGCGGCGGCGAGGACAGTTTTGCACTGGGCGGATATCAGGATACGGAACTGGAGAAACTTCTTCCGGTCGATATGCAGCTGCGTGGGGTGAATGAGAAACAGAATCTGGCAATGGTCATGGTGATTGATCATTCGGGCAGTATGTCGGAACAGACCGAAGGAGGCACCAATCTGGATCTGGCGATCGCGGCTGCCAAAGCGGCTGTGGATCAGCTGGATACGAAAGATGAAGTCGGTGTGGTAACCTTTGATGATGGTTACACCTGGCAGGTGCCGCTGGAAAAAGTGAAGGATAAAGACAAGATCCATCAAAGCATCGAGACGATCAGCGAAGGCGGTGGAACGACCATCAAACCGGCCGTGCGTGCGGCACTAAATGAAATCAAGAAGAGCAAGGCGCAGCTAAAGCATATTGTCCTTCTGACGGATGGACAGGGGGAAACCGAAAATTTTGAAGATATCATCAAGGACTGCAAGGATGCCGATGTAACTCTTTCCACGGTAGCGGTTGGAGAGTCGTCTGACAGACAGCTTCTGGAACGACTGGCAACGCAGTGTAACGGCCGCTATTATTATTCCGATATCTCAACCGATATCCCGAAAATCTTTGCACAGGAAGTATTTTTAAATGGAGATACCTATTTGCAGAACGGACAGTTTTCACTGAAAGGAAACAGCAGCAATGCCATCACGAAAAATCTCTTTGCCGATGGCTGGCCGCAGATCAAAGGGTACGTGAGTGCCTCTCCGAAAACCGGAGCCAATGTGCTGCTGGCATCTGCCGAAAAGGATGACCCGATTTTGTCTGTCATGCAGTATGGACTGGGGCATACGGTTGCGTGGAATACCGATGTGACAAACCGCTGGACCGCCGGGCTGGCACAGCAGAATGATTACGTGCAGCTGTGGAAGCGGATCATCGATTACAGTGCGGGAAATACAGCACTCGGCGAAGACCGTGTGGATGTAACTACTGTAAACGGAACAACAAAAGTTACCTATTATGCCAAAGACTACGCAGAGCAGACACAGGTGGAGGCTGTGTACACGGATCCGGATGGAAAAACGCATCAGGCGAAACTGACCGCAAGTGCGCCGGGAACTTATGAGGCACAGCTGGATACGACAGTCTCCGGTGTCTACAATCTGAGCGTGCAGCGGAAAAACGGCAAAAAAATCGAAAATGCCCTGACCACCGCAGCCGTGGTACAGTATTCGCAGGAGTACAAATTTGCGCTGACAAACGATAGCTTTTGTGCGTTCATCAAACAGTATGGAAAGATGCTTTCTCCAAAGAAGAATGTATGGAAGAAGTTAAAAGCTTCCGGGCGGGCACGGGTTTGTCTGACCAATCCGCTTTTAATCCTTTTGCTTTTCGTATTTCTGGCAGATATCGCCATGCGGCGGTTTGCCTATGTTCCGCCAATGCCACACTGGACGAGACCAGCAAAAAAAGCTATAATGACAAAAGAAAAAACAGCAGAAGACGGGCAGCCGGAGCCGGAAGCAGAAAAACCAAAGGAAAAGACAAAGAAAGCAAAACCGGAGGAAACGGCTTCCCAGGCACTCGATACTTCTGCGCTGTTAAAGAAAAAAGAAAAGCGGAATCATTCCGTTTAAAAGAAAACAGGAGTCATTATGCAATCAGACAGCAATTTACGAGAAACGTTACGGAGTATCGACCATAAAAGTTATCCGGCATACAAATCCCTGCGGGGAAGTTACCGGTTTGCAGACTATGTGTTATCCATCGATCATGTGCAGGGAGATCCGTTTGCGGCGCCTTCCCATGTGCGCGTGACCGTGGATGCAAAGGCAGCGGCATTTCCGGAATATGCCATGAAAAATACACGGACGCGCACAGCACTGGCAGATGAACTGCTGCGCACGTTTGCCGCACAGATCAACCACTTTACATTTAAGGCGAAAGGATCGGGCAAAAGCGGCCTGATTTCGGTAACCCACTGCGGACAGGAGATTCTGACCCGGACAGCCTGTGAAGTGAATGAAAAAGAAATCACCGCGCGTTTTGCGGTAGGATTTCCGGCAAACGGACGGACGATCAATGCCAGGGAACTGGAGAAAATTCTGTTTACCTATCTGCCGGAATGTGTAAAGCACTCATTTTATTATAAAAATCTCGATGCCCGCAAAATCCGGGATGCTGTGGAACTGGCAGAAGACCAGCAGGCAGTCCGTGACCAGCTGAAAGAACAGGGGCTGGTTGCATTTGTCGCCGATGATGCGGTACTGCCGCGGGAGAGCGGGATTTCCTCCCGTCCGATGAAACAGTCCGTGGCTTTTACTTCTCCGGAATCCCTTAGGGTGACGATGCAGCTTCCGCACAGAGGTGCGATCACCGGTATGGGAATTCCGAAAGGAATCACACTGATCGTCGGTGGCGGCTATCATGGAAAATCCACACTTCTAACTGCACTCGAACTGGGCGTTTACAACCATATCGCAGGGGACGGCAGAGAGTTTGTGATCACGGATGAGACCGCCTTAAAACTTCGTTCGGAGGACGGACGGTTTATCAAAGATGTCGATATTTCCATGTTTATCAATGATCTGCCAAACGGAAAAGATACCCATCATTTTTCAACGGAAGATGCCAGCGGAAGCACATCGCAGGCAGCCGGGATCGTGGAAGGCATGGAGGCGGGAAGCCGCCTGTTTCTGCTGGATGAGGATACGTCTGCGACGAACTTTATGGTAAGGGATGCATTTATGCAGAAAGTAGTCAGCCCGGACAAAGAGCCGATCACGCCGTTTCTTTCCCGTGCGCGCGAGCTGTATGAGCAGGCAGGAATTTCTACCATCCTGGTAGCGGGCAGTTCCGGTGCCTTTTTCCATATTGCGGATACCGTGATCCAGATGGACCGCTATAAGCCGGTTGATATTACAAAAAAAGCAAAGGCATTGTGCAAAGAATTTCCGATTTCAGAAGAAAAGCCACATCCGTTCGTCCTGCCGCACAGTCACCGGATCATGGAAAAAGATAAAAACGGTGCCACAAAACGCAGGGATTACCGGAGCGGAGCCGTGCGCAAAAATGAGCCGGAGCGGTTAAAATTAAAAACCATGGGAACGGATGGATTTGCCATCGGAAAGCAGACCGTGGATCTGCGGTATTTAGAACAGCTGATCGACAGCGAACAGACTGCGTGCCTTGGCATGCTCTTAAAATATGCGGTCGAACACCTGGTGGACGGCAAACGGACAATTGCCGAAGTCGTTGTACAGTTACAGAAAGAACTCGATACGTCCGGCATGCGCTTTCTGGCAGAAAACGGTATCGTTTCCGGCGGTTATGCCATGCCGCGGGTGCAGGAGATGTATTCCTGTTTTAACCGTTATCGTGTATAGAAAAAGGGAAGCACAGGAGAGACTATGAAAAGAGTATTAGTTGTCGTTGACATGCAAAACGATTTTACGACCGGACCGCTGGGCAATGCAGAGTGTGCAGCAGTCATTCCGAAGGTCGCGGAAGTGATAAAAACAGGCGTGTATGACAGAATCATTTTCACCCAAGACACGCACCCGAGTAATTATCTGGATACGCAGGAAGGAAAGCGGCTGCCCGTCGTGCACTGCATCGAAGGAACCGAAGGCTGGGAGATTGCGCCTGTGATCCGTAAGGCAGCATCCTTTTATTCCAAAGAACAGATCGAGACGATCTGTAAGCCGGCATTTGGCAGTGTGCAGCTTGGCGAGCGCTTAAAGCAGTACTGCGGTGATGCAGAGGCACAGATTGATTTCTGTGGCGTGTGCACGGGTATCTGTGTCATCAGCAATGTCATGATTGCCAAAGCCTTTGTTCCGGAAGCGCGCGTGTGCGTGATTGAAAAAGCATGCGCCTGCGTGACACCGGAGTCGCACCGCACGGCGATCGAAGCGATGAAAACCTGTCAGGTAGATATACAGTAATTGTATTTTATTTAAGTAAGAAGAAAAGAGAAGAATTATGAAGTTAAATCAGATCATCACCAGTCTGCTGGAAACAGATATGTACAAATTCAGTATGGGAGAGGCCATCTATCACCAGTTCTCCGACTATAAAACCACATGGACATTCAAGTGCCGCAATACCGATGTGCACTTTACGGCAGAGATGGTGCAGGAGATCAAAGAGCAGATTAAGGCGTACTGCAGTCTGCGTTTTACGGAGGAAGAGCTGGAATATCTGAACCGTATTACATGGATCAAGGGAAGCTATATTGATTTCCTGCGCCTGTGGCAGCCGCGCTATGAGGATTTTAAGATTTCGGATGAGGCGGAATGCGGACTTTCCATCGAGACATTCGGTACCTGGCTGAATACGTCTTTGTATGAGATCCCGACACTGGCGATTGTCAACGAAGTGTATTTCCGTATGGCGTACGATTATGACAGGCTTTATGCCAGTTTCCGGGAACGTCTGGAGCAGAAGATCAAAGATGCCAGCGGCAGATACGAGATCGGTTCGTTCAGTGAATTCGGACTGCGCCGCCGTCTTTCCGCAGAGGCACAGGAGCTTGCTGTCCGCAAGCTGAAAGAAGCAGAGTTTCGCGGGTCAGAATTTGTCGGAACGTCCAACGTCTATCTGGCAAAGAAATACAATCTGACACCGGTCGGAACCATGGCACATGAGTGGATCATGTGTGTCGGACAGGGAAATCACAAACATAACCCGGCGTATTCCAACTGGTACGCACTCGATGCCTGGGTACGCGAGTATGGCGTGTTAAACGGTATTGCACTGACCGATGCGATTACGACCGACTGTTTCCTGCGGGATTTCCAGCTGACCTATGCAACGTTATTCTCCGGTGTGCGTCATGACAGCGGCGATCCGGTGGAGTGGGGTGAAAAAATGATCGCACACTACCGGAAACTGGGGATCGATCCGGCAGGCAAGACTTTATTGTTCAGTGATTCTCTTGATTTTGCACGGGCACACGAACTGTACGAACATTTCCGGAACCGCACAAAGGTGGCTTTTGGAATTGGCACCTATATCTCGAATGATACGGAGGTACCGGCACTGAATATCGTCATGAAAACCACGCTGTGCAACGGTATGGATGTCGCAAAGATTTCCGATACCCCGGGCAAGGGAATGTGCAAGAACCCGGATTATGTGCACTATCTGAAACGATGCATCGACTGGCGTATGAATCATGACAGATAAAAATTCTGATTTACAGACAAAGGAAGAAGGAACAGACCTATGAATTATACAGAGTGTATCGAACAGGCGAGAGGCCGTATCGGATCTCACTGTAAGGCGTGCTGGGAATGTAACGGCAGAGCCTGTAAAAACCAGATGCCGGGGCCGGGAGCCAAAGGCATCGGCGATACCGCCATCCGCAACTATGACAAATGGAAAGAAATCCGCGTCCAGATGGACACGCTGGTGGAAAACCGTCCATGTGATACGACACTGGAACTGTTTGGCAGAACGTTTCAGTATCCGTTTTTTGCCGGTCCGGTAGGTGCCGTGCAGCTGCATTACGGAGACTGTCTGAATGATATTTCCTACAACGATATTCTCGTTTCCGCCTGTGCGGCATCCGGCATCGCTGCTTTTACCGGAGACGGAACCGACAGCAATGTCATGGTCGCAGCGACAAAAGCGATAAAAAATGCCGGTGGACTGGGAATTCCGACCGTAAAGCCGTGGAATATCGAAGTGATCCGGGAGAAAATGGCGATGGTAAAGGATTCCGGTGCCTTTGCCGTGGCAATGGATATCGATGCGGCCGGACTGCCGTTTTTAAAGAATCTGACCCCACCGGCCGGAAGCAAATCGGTGGAGGATCTGCGTGAAGTGAAACAGGCGGCCGGGCTGCCGTTTATTGTCAAAGGAATCATGACCGTCAAGGGTGCCATGAAGGCAAAAGAAGCCGGAGCCGATGCAATCGTTGTGTCAAACCACGGCGGGCGTGTTCTGGATCAGTGTCCTGCCACCGCAGAGGTGCTTGAAGAGATCGCAAATGCAGTCGATGGCTCCATGAAGATTTTTGTCGACGGAGGCATCCGTTCCGGTGTGGATGTGTTTAAGGCACTGGCACTGGGAGCTGATGCGGTGATCATTGCCCGTCCGTTTGTGACTGCCGTGTATGGCGGAGCGCAGGAAGGCGTCGAGGCTTATGTCAATAAGATCGGAAGTGAGCTGAAAGATACGATGGCAATGTGCGGTGTGGCTTCGCTGAAGGAGATCACACGGGATTGTGTCAGAGTGTGAGAATTACATATTTTCTGAACGAAAAAGACAATAGAAATAGGAACTTCCAAAGTTATAAACTATTAGGA
>ENA-UEQX01001713-UEQX01001713.1-human-gut-metagenome-genome-assembly--contig:-NODE-1713-length-13181-cov-15.548458_pt1 | contig 13181 bp, 10 predicted proteins | sample MGYA00242952_ERZ507952 | MGnify/ENA primary metagenome ERZ507952 (study PRJEB26167, sample SAMN06115425) | human gut metagenome | host: Homo sapiens | place: China:Sichuan | collected 2015-04-07... | reverse complement strand
CAGACCTCCAAACAGATTTTATGACAATTTTTCCTTTATTCTGCCAAAACAACATAACACACTCATTACAAGCAATTTAACACACAAAGCATCTCTTTCTTCTTTCTTATTTATTATCAATAAATTACGCATAATTAAACTATAATATACCAAAAGTATAAAAAAGAAAGCAGGGAAAATATATTTGTCCATATGTAACATAGAGTGTTCAAACAATACAATAAAACGTGCAATATACATATTCTATATTCTCATAAAATATTCATCTATTATCATTAAAAAGAAACCCGTCATCGGATATAACCGATGACGGGTAAGCTAGTATCAAAAACAGTATTCAAATAAACATTACCAGTATATTTTGATAAATTTACTTTCCCAAGGTTTTAATTTCAAAGCAGCTTGTTCACCTTTAACTGTTTCTCCAACAACATCACATACTTCCACTTTTTTAATATTCACAATATCCGAAGAGAAAGAAAGGTCTACCATTTTACCTCCAATCTCCCTAAGTTGCAACATAACAGCCTTTTCATTTTCAACAGGGGTCATATTTACTAATAAAACATTCTCTGAATTTATTCTCAGAATATTTTTCACCTGATTAGTTCCATCATTTCCTTCTCCAGCAGGTAACACTCTAGTCAGGAAAGGAATTCTATTAGACCACGCAAATTTTGTTGCATATTCCAAAGAAGAATCTTCAGAAGAATTTATAAAATAACTCCATTGCATTTCTCCTACCTGATCTGCATTAAAATTCGTAACCCAATAATTATTCATTGGCCATGAATACATATTAGTAGACTGAGAAACCGCTCCAGCCTGATAACGTCCTGTATTAATTGCTCCGAACTGCATCAGAGGTATCTCCTGACTACACATGACAACTTGTGAGTGACTATTTCGCGCTGTTGCAAAATTCTGCACTGTATACCAATCATTAGACGAACCTTTTATTTGATCAACACCTGCTTCTATATTTCCACCAGGAACATCTAAGAATATTTTTCCATTTTCAATCTGGTAAGGGAAAGAAACATATACTGCTTCCGGATTGATTACAGATTTTTTACGCAAACGATAAAGTACTTCTATTTTTTTCTCCACATTGTATATACGGAACTCCACCATTAAATTATCTTCACCAATGCCGGCAGAAGTAGTTGCACGGAAGCGATAAGTATCCCATATTTCTCCTTTTTCAAACTGTTCAAAACGGATTTTTTTTCCGGACTACGACGTAAAAACTGAGGAGCCTGATATTTCTCCATAGGATGACGACTGTCTATGATTTCATAAACAAACTCACCCAATTCCCACTTTGCATCATCTGTCAGCAAGGAACAATTAAGTTCTTTGTCGAATAAATGTTTAATTGTTCCACGCTGCAAATTAAAATCAACCGCATACCAATCATTTTCTATATGTGTATCGGCTAATTGTATTGTCCGTTCAATTACAGGACGAGGAGCATCTTTTGCTTTAATAAAATAACGTTCGCAACCTAAAGCTGGAACATTTCGCACATACAGATACCAATATGTACCATCAGAACGAACTTCTCCTGCCTGAGCCGGAACCTTATTACCAGCAGCGTCTACAATTTCAAAATCTTTTTCTTTCGGTAGTATCTGGTGATCAATATACACCTTAGCGACTCCACTATAATCCCAGTTTAAAGTATTAAAAACAGCAACAGACGGAAGCTTCGCCTTAGGAGTAAATGACTGAAGTAACCCCATAACAGTTTCTCCCAACAATCCAGTATACCGATATGCTTCCCATGCATACGATTGTTTTAACGAACGCTGTTCCCATGTTTCCAATCCATAAGGATTACGTACACTCTCACTATGTCCAAACGTATGTTCATCATAAAACAGCAAAGCATTATTAATTCCTGCAATCTGCTTATTTATATCAGCAGGCAATTCTGCTCCCAACATTTTGGCAAAAGATAAACCTACTTGATTAGCAATCACATTTGAGTGAGTGATACGAGATACAGCAGCCTCACGAGCACCAGAAGCAAAGCCGTCCGTCCACCAGTCGGGCCATGCCCCACGAATTGTCTGAATTTTATCCGCATACTGTGTTTCCACCGTTTTTATAAACTCTGTGGCAACAGCCGTTCTCAATTTAGGCCATTCATACTTTTCATTCCAACGCTTTACCATTTCACAGCTTTTGGCTGAAGGAGGTGCATTGTCTGTAAAATATCCTGAATGTTGAGCTGCACAAATATCATACGGGTAATGTTTATCTTCTAATTGCTTCAGATACTCCAACACCTTAGTTTCAAACGACTCAAAATCGTCATTGTGAATTCCGAAAAAGTTTCCCTGATTATAATGTTCTGCACGATAAGCCAGCATTTTCTTTCCTGAAGGAGATTCCCACCAAAATACGGTCGGCTTATCAAAACAAATCAGAGCACGATGTCCATGGGTACCCATATTCAAATATTTCACTCCCGCATCAGCAAAATATTCACTAAAGCACCAACCGATACCATTTACATCATCTTGCATCGCCAACTCCGCACGCATTCCATGCTGACGGAACTGCTTAAGAGGAGCCAATGATGCAGCCAAAGTTTGCTCATCTGGCAATTCGTCAAAATTAAGATACATCGTAGCAAACTCGATACGCCCCTCTTTGACTCTTTGTTTCAAGCGCGCAATCTGCTCCGCCGGACGGCATTTTAAATATTCGCTGACAGCCCATGAAATTTCACAAGTCCAACGAAACTTTGCCGGCTCCGGATAATTATCGGTAGCGTCACAATAATCCAGTGCATAATCAATATAACGTAAATGTTCCGTCAATATTTCCATTTGAGAACGGGTATAGCCAATGTCTGTGTGTGTATGTTGCACCAGATTCATTTGCCAATGACGGACCGGATTTATCTTTATAGGTTCAGTATAAAGTATTTCTCTACCTTGCTTCACAGTCAATACATCTTCCTGTGCTTGACTTACCTCTGGAATTTCTATATAAAAATTATTCTCTCCGGAATGTAATTTCACCTTTTTAGTAACTTCACCCAACTTGAAGAACTATAGGCTCAACATCACCTTCATGCACAATGTTTATCCAAACTCGCTGCTGTAAACCACTATCCGACTTATATAAAGCCGGAAGAGATGTGATTTCCACATTTTTTATCACTAAAGATGCTATTGCTGGAACAGACATTCCCAACCATATCACACCTGCTCCTAATAATCGTCTTATATTCATATAAATACTATTTTATCAGTTTACTTTTTCACAAGCAAACACTATTAAATTTAAGCGATGGTTTTTAATAATTATCCTTTGGAGAATTCCCCATCTGAATATCCAAACGTCCACCTTTTACAATTTCAGAGAATGGGATACGAGGTTCGTGCAACTGTTGTCCATTTAAAGAATATTGCTGCACATAAGAAGTTCCCTTTTCATTCCCTGAAGTCGTGATAACGAACTCTTTTCCTGAATAATATTTATCGCTTAAACGAATAGTTACTTTATCAAACAGAGGAGCTCCCAGAGCAAAAGAAGGATTCTCATCCGTCAGTCCTTTCACATCAAACAGTCCAATAGATGAAATCACATACCACGCTCCTAGTTGTCCCTGATCTTCATCCTGACCATATCCATATCCATGAATACCATCTGTGCCATAAAATTCATTCAAGATTGCACGAACCCATTTCTGTGTCAGCGACGGGCGACCAGATTCATTAAAAAGCCACGAGATATGTAAGCAAGGCTGATTACCCTGATTATATAAAGTTTGTAATCCTGCAAAAGCACCGACTTCTGTTCCACCACTAAAAATCTTCTTTTGAGAAATCGTAAAGATACTGTCCAGACGTAGATTAAATTCATCTGCACCCATTTTAGCCACCAAGCTTTTTACATCGTGCGGCACATAAAAAGTATATTGCCAAGCATTGCCTTCCTGAAAACCTCGCCAAACCTGCATAGGGTCAAAATTATCTACAAATTTTCCATCTGCTTTTTTCGGACGAATAAAATTGCATGAAGAGTCATAAAGGCGTTCCCATCCTTTTGACAAATCCATCAGCTGACTATAGTGAGCTTCATCACCTAACTGCTTAGCCCACTGTGCAACAGCCCAGGCACTATAAGAATACTCCAACGTATGTGATGCTGAAAACATAAAGGTTTCATGATAGCCTTCACCTGTATCCTGATGAGGAACATATCCATACTTGACAAACTCTGTCGTATTTACTTTTCCTGCTCCAAAAGGTCTGTTCTTACCTTCCAACTCATTTTTTAGACATGCTTCATAAGCTGTTTTCGTATCAAAGTCACGAATTCCACATTCATAAGCGCCAGCTATAATCGTACTCAACAAATTAGTTCCTACACCAGAAACATAACGGTTATTAGCCAATCCATCAGCAAGCCAACCAGCATCTTTATATGCCTGCAAATGGCTGCTTATATATTCTGACATATATTCCGGATAAGCCAATATCCACAGCTGAGACAAGTTCCATTGGGCTCCCCATGCGGCATCTGTATTATAAATATTATATAAAGGAGTACCTTCCTTCATAGGTAACTGCCCCACAGAACCATCATTCCGAGGATAAGCTCCATTTACATCGCTTGCCAAACCACGCCCCAACAAGGCGTGATAAAGTCCGGTATAGAACTTCACTTTATCTTCCCTACATTCCGTTTCAACCCGTATGCGTCCTAAATAGTCCTCCCAAGTAGCTTGTGCACGTTCTTTAGCACGATCAAAGTCTAAATCTGAAGCTTCTTGCTGTAAATTTAACCTGGCATTTTCGACTGAAGTATATGATAAGCCTATCTTAGCTGTTACGATTTCCTGATTTTCTGAAGCAAAAGAAAAATACATGCCAGCTCCTACACCTTTTGACTCACGAACACCTGACTGTTGGACATTTCCATTATATGCACCATAATCGAGCGGTTCTTTGTCAAGTACAGCGGAAAAATACAAAGGTACAACTGCTCCTGGCTGGTATTTCTTTACATATTCAGGCTCTGTTATCACCCATCCTTCAACTGTTCCATCCTGATTATAAACTACATAAGCATCCTTAACAGCTCCACTTTCTCCCTGCCGATTACCTATATTAAATAATATATGTTTTTCCTGACCTTGCGGGAAAGTAAAGCGTTGAAAAGCAACACGCTCTGTAGCTGTCAGCTCTGCCTGAATCTGATAATCATCCAACAGTACTGAATAATATCCTGGCTTAACCACCTCATTTTCATGACTGAAACGAGAACGATATCCCGTCTTAATAGTATCAGAAGGCAATCCTGGCACAGTAAGCAGTTCTCCGACAGTTGGCATCAACGATATTCCTCCAATCTGAAACTCATGCAAACAAGGAAAACCTTCAATAGTGTTATCACGATAATCATATCCAGTAGCCTCCCAACCGGACTTATTTCCAAGACTACCATTAGTAGAAGGAGCAGGTTTTGCCATACCGAATGGCATTGCTCCAGGTGCAAAATGAAACCAACGACAATGAGCCGTACCAATACGTGGCTCTACATACTGAGATAAATTTTCTACAACGGTGTTTTCTTCATTTTTGCAAGAAAAAAATGAAAATACCCCCAAAAACAAAAGAAAAACTTTTTTCAAACTAATGTTCATGTGTCTATTCATTTATTAAATTTAATTGCCTACAAATTGATTTTTCTCATAATCTCAACCTTAATTAAGGTTCATAAGGCTACTAGAAATTACATATTTGTTCATACATAACATATATTGTGCAAATATATAAATAAGATTTTACATCCAACAATAGTTTAAGAAGTTTTTTTCTATTATATTTGCAGAAGAATAAAACTATCGCACATATGAAATTAGATCATGCCAGCAGCAAACCCTTGCATGTGCAAGCTGAAGAGATACTTCGAAAGCTTATTGAATCAGAGGAGTATAAAAATGGGAAATTTCTTCCTAACGAAGTTGATTTATCCGAAAGATTAAATATTTCGCGCAATACACTCAGACAAGCTATCAATAAATTGGTATTTGAAGGTTTGTTGATACGCAAAAAAGGTGTTGGCACAAAAGTTGCTCAAAAAGGCATAGTAGGCGGAGTAAAAAATTGGTTGAGCTTTTCACAAGAGATGAAGATGCTCGGTATCGAAATACGTAATTTTGAACTTCATATCAGTTGGAAAAAACCATCAGAAGAAATTTGTAATTTCTTCAATATTGATCCTGAGCATGCAGTAAAATGTATTGTACTAGAAAGAGTAAGAGGAAAGAAAGAATATCCTTTCGTATATTTCATTTCTTATTTTAATCCTAAAATACCACTTACAGGAGAAGAGGATTTTACACGTCCTCTATATGAGTTACTGGAAAAAGATTATGGCATTATTGTAAAAACCAGCAAAGAAAAAATATCTGCAAGTCTGGCAGGAGAACGCATAGCTGAAAAACTCGATATAAAAACAACAGATCCAATACTAATTCGTGAACGCTTTGTATATGACGTCAATCAAGTACCTATAGAATATAACATAGGTTACTATCGCGCAGACAGTTTCACTTATACAATAGAAGCAGAACGGTAATTTTACAGTTACCAACACTATAGTCTTCTAAAATTACGTTCTGGAAAGTAATTTTTAGCTGAATATCAAGACATCCTATTAATACAAATAGCCGTATCATTAATTTGATGCGGCTATTTCTTTATTTGAGAATTACGGGCTAAACTCCCAATAATCATTTTAGTATATCCTTCTCTTTATCTCAAACGCTAATATTTCTTTATACCTATGATTGATATAGGAAAAAGCCAGACTCTTTAATCAATATTCTTAAACTCAGTCAACTCTCCAGTCTGCGAATCAATGATAAATCCACGGACAGTGACATCCTTAGGTACTAGTGGATGATGCTTCACCAAATGAACACTTCCTCTGACAGACTGTTCCACATTATCGAAGCCACTCAACCAAGAATGTAAATCAACATTGCAATACTGCATCATTTCCAATTGTTCATCAGTTACCCCGTGTTCCTTAATATGCCGGAGCATTACCTTACTATCCATGTGCTGTGCACCACAATCTGTATGCCCAATTATCATCACCTCTTCTACCCCAAGTTCATAAATACCCACCAGCAAACTACGCATTACACTTCCAAAGGGATGAGTTATCGTACCTCCAGCATTTTTTATCATTTTTACATCACCATTTTTCAATCCAAGAGCAGCCGGAATCAATTCAACCAAACGGGTATCCATACAAGTGACAATAGCAATCTTTTTGTCAGGATATTTATTCGTTAAATACTTTTCGTAACCTTTTTTCCCCACAAATGCACGATTGTATTCTAATAGTTCGTCTATCATAATTTTTATTTTATACTGTTGTATTGCAAAAATAACGAAAAAACTCCCAGAAAGAAGGCGGAAAAGTTAGAAAATTTATACAAAGTCTTCCATTATATCACCAAGACATTTTCCATAAGATTTCATCCTATTTTTTAGGGATTATGGGAAACACTTATTAGCATACTGTCAAACAAATCATTATCTCCCAAATATCAGGAATAAAAATTCAATATAAGATTTTCAGATTACATCACTTAGTAGATGCATTATAGTTAAACACTGCCATAAAAGGCAGTATTTGCAAAAATCCTAGAAACCATCAACGTACAACTTACTCCACACAATTCTTAAAGAACTCACAGCTCTTATTTATCCAAAAACTCAGTGCAAAACAAATATATATAGAACTCAAGACCCATCGTAATATAATCAAACTACTCTTCTTCAATCTGCTCTTTGGGCCAATTCACTAAATAAAGAATGTCGGTTGCACGAGTAAAGGCTGTATATAGCCAACGAAAATAATCTGGAGTAAGCATTTCTTCCGTCATATAACCCTGATCAATAAATACACGCTGCCACTGCCCTCCTTGTGCCTTATGACAAGTTACAGCATAAGCATATTTTACTTGAAGTGCATTATACCACGGATCTTCCTTTATTTTTTTCATCCGTTCACGCTTAACGCTTATATCACTATAATCCTCAAGCACTGCATGAAACAGACAGTCGCTCTGTTCTTTTGTCAAGGCAGGAGAGTCAGAATGCAAGGTGTCTAATAAAATCTTTACTTCCAGTTCTAAATCTCCATAATCTGGAAAACATAAAACAACATCAGCAAAACGAAAACCATACATTTCACGAATCCGACGAACACGACGAACAACAGCAATATCCCCATTCGCTATAAAATCCAACTCTTTACACTCCGTCCCCCAATAATAATTATTTTTAGCCACCATCAACAAATCCCCTGTGTTCAGTTCATCTTCCCTATATAATATGGTATTACGTATCCCTTTATTATACAAATTAGCACGTTTGTTCGAACGACAGATAATCATCGTTTCGTCCATTCCCACTTTATCATAGCACTCATTTATAGCATCAATCAACTCTCCTCCAGAAATAGTTTTTATATCAGAAAATCCTTTTAGCCTGATCTGGGGCAAAGAAAAATACTCTTCTTCGGCTATACACCGCCGAAGCAATGTTGCATTATACAATATTCCAGAATCTTGTCCCTGGCGTACTACCGTTGTCAGACAATGTTCCATAACCTCAAGGCCATATCCTTCGAGCATAGGTACAGACAATGCAGGGCTTTCCTCTTCACCTACCGGAGGCAGCTGTGCTGTATCTCCTATCAGCATTAGCCGGCATCCCTCTCCTGAATAAACATATTGTATCAAATCATCCAACAAACGTCCGGATCCGAACATGCCCCCTGAAAGTCCCTCATTGGCAATCATAGAAGCTTCATCTACAATAAACAAAGTATGCTGATGCAGATTGGAATTTATAACAAAGTTATCCAGTTCATTAGAAAAGCTACGCTGACGATAAATCTTACGATGAACAGTATATGCAGAATGCCCAGCATAATGAGAAAAGACTTTAGCAGCCCTACCGGTAGGAGCCAATAATACACACTTCTGTTTCAACTGGTCAAGCGTCTTTACCAACGCGCTGATTAAAGCAGTTTTACCTGTTCCAGCATAGCCCTTCAGCAAGAAAATAGTATCGCTTTTCGGAGAAAATAAGAAATTTATAAAAGATTCAATAGTAATTTCTTGCTCACTTGTTGGTTTATAGAAAAAATTTCGTTTAATTTGCTGCGATAAATCATTATTTAACATAAATATCCTATAAAAAGTTCATATAACTTTGACGTGGTTCAAGTTATTTATTTTATTTTTGCGCTACGAATATAAACTAAAAAAACAAATATTATCATGAAAACAGTTATTAATCTTGTGTTAGCTGCCTGTGCCGTTGTTTTGGTATACATCTGCTACGGTAGTATTATGGGTCCTATCAATTTCGACAAAGAGAAAAAAGTCCGCGAAGACGCTATTATTGCACGCTTAATCGATATCCGTAAAGCACAGCAGGAATATCGTACAGTACATGCTGGTGCATATACTGCAAGTTTCGATTCTCTTATCGACTTCGTAAAAACAGCAAAATTACCGTTCATTATGAAAGTTGGTGCTTTGACTGACGATCAGTTGAACAACGGTATGACTGAAAAGAAGGCAATGGAATTGATAAACAAAGCTAAAAAGACTGGTAACTGGAGCGAAGTAGAAAAAGCTGGTTTACAGAACTTCCGTCGTGATACTATGTGGGTAGCTGTAATGGATACAATTTTCAGCAAAGGATTTAATCCTGACTCATTGTCTTTCGTTCCTTATGGAAACGGAGCTAAATTCGAAATGGCAATCCGCAAAGATACTACTAAGTCTGGTGCACCATTGAACTTGTTCCAGGCTCAAGTTTCTTATGATGTATATCTGAGCGACTTGAACAGACAAGAATTAATCAACTTGAAAGATACTCAGGAAAAACTTGGCAAATATTGCGGTTTGAGAGTTGGTGATATCGAACAGCCTAATAACAACGCTGGTAACTGGGAATAATTATTTATGACCAACGGTAATATTGATTTTACAAAATCAAGCCAATATACATTATCCATCCGTCTTAGTACGGATGGATTTTCTTTTTCTGTCTATAACCCTTTAGAAGAATGTGATTTCTATTTTCAGACATTCGCTGTCAATACTCAACAGTCGATGGCTGCAAATGTTAAAGCTTTTCTAGCTCAAACAGCAGAGTTGAAATACACATATCGCCAGGTCAATATTCTTATTCATACTGCCCGTTATACCTCTGTCCCATTAGAATTATTCGAAGACGAGCAGATGGAAACTATCTTCTATCAAAACTTCCGCAAACAGAATAATGAAATAATACTATGCAACGTATTAGGAAAGAGCAATTTAGTCATTCTGTTTACGATAGACAAGTTAACACATTTGTTTCTGTCAGAACAACTTCCTAATGCCCGTTTTTTCTCTACAATAAGTCCACAAATAGAATATCTTACAAATCGTAGTAAACTGGGCAACAACAAGAAATTATATGCCAATATTCATGGGAATAGTATGGATACATTTGCCTTGGATAAGGGCAGATTACAATTGGCAAATTCTTATACAATAAACAATACTGGTGATTGCAGTTACTATTTGCTGAACATATGGAAACAATTAGGGTATGATCAGGAACATGATGAATTACATCTTACGGGAGACAATGTAGCTTATCGTCAGCAAGTACAAAACCAGCTTAAAGAATATCTTCGACGAATCTTTATTATTAATCCTCAAGCGGAATTCAATACGTCACACACTTCACGTATAGAAGATATTCCGTTTGACATACAAGCTTTACTTATATGCGAGTAATCAGTGGCATTTACAAACGGCGCCGCTTTGATGTCCCTCATACTTTCAAAGCTCGTCCGACAACCGATTTTGCAAAAGAAAATCTTTTCAATGTATTAAACAATTATATTGATTTTGAGGGAACGACAGTACTCGACCTTTTTGCCGGTACAGGTAGTATCAGTATAGAACTTGTTTCTCGCGGATGCGAACGCGTTATTTCAGTAGAGAAAGATCCACAGCATCATGCCTTCATTTGCAAAGTAATGAATGAAGTAAAAACAGACAAATGTCTTCCTCTTCGTGGAGATGTATTTAAATACATAGAGAGATGCAATGAACAGTTCGATTTCATATTTGCAGATCCTCCATATGCTTTAAAAGAGCTGATAACAATACCTGATAAAATTTTTGAGTATAATCTATTGAAAGAAGACGGAATCTTCGTTCTGGAGCATGGAAAAGACCAAAATTTCGAGAACCATCCGCACTTCATAGAGCATCGACATTATGGAAGTGTAAATTTCTCATTCTTCCGTTAATAAATAAAGAATATACAAACAGCCTTATCATTATCCTGAAAGATGGAACTGATAAGGCTGTTTTATGTGAATCACACGAAAAAACTGTGATAGTTTTTAATATCCTGCATTCATCTTACCCTTCTACAATAAAGGCGCTAATAAACGTACAACCGATTCCATTACTTTATTTTTCCACGAACGCTGTTCCCATATTTTACGTGATAACAACAGACAATGTTTTTGATCGTCCAAAAAGACATTTTTCAGCGTTTTTACAGTGTCCTTATCATAAAAAAAGACATTGGCTTCAAAGTTATGCTCAAAACTGCGGAAATCCATATTCGTCGATCCAACCGAAGCAAATTCGTCATCAGAAACCCACAGCTTAGAATGCAAGAAACCTTTCTTATATAAATAGACCTTCACTCCAGCCTTCATAAGCTCATCCAGATATGATAGAGAACCTTTATGCGTTATAAACGTATCAGCACGCTTAGGCAGCATAATACGTACATCTACACCTCCTAAAGCTGCTATCTGAAGAGCAGTCATGACCTCTTCCGTTGGAAGGAAATAGGGAGTTTCAACATAAAAATAATGCCGAGCACTACATACTGCTTTCATCAGCCCTTGCATAATCTCATGCCACTCTCCCACAGGATCGGACGTTACTACTTGTGCAATGGCACTTCCATTATCTTTCATCTTAGGGAAATACTCAGCAGACGTCAACAGAGTTCGGTCAATAGCAAACCAGTCTGTCAAAAAAGCGCTTTGCAAGCCATATACCCCTTTCCCCTCCATACGTACATGTGTATCTCTCCATATGCCCCAAGAGAAGCCTTTTATATATCGCTCTGCAATATTCATTCCTCCGATAAATCCGATACGACCATCAATAATGGCTATTTTCCGATGATTTCGATAATTTACTTTACTGGTGAATCGAGGGAAACGGACCTTTAAAAAGCTTTGCACTTCGATGCCTTCACACAGCATCTGGTCATAAAACATAGAGTCTACCCGCCAACATCCCACATCATCATATAATAAACGGATTTTCACCCCTTGTCTTGCTTTATCAATTAACAGATCACGCAATAAACGTCCAATAGCATCATCTTCAAATATGTAAAACTGTAAATGAATATGGTGCCGTGCCAAACTGATTTCATGCATTAAAGCCTGTAGCATGGAATAGCCATCTGTATAAATACTTACTGTATTTCCACCAAATGCCCATGCATTATTGACACGAGTGAAGAAGGACATTAAATGGCTTTTACCAGTCTGCTCCTTCAACGATTCCTGAGCCTGATATTCAGCTAAAGGACGCTTATTCAACCTAGAATATCCTTTACGGCTAATCAGCCTTTCTTTACGCGTATTTTGCCCGAAAAAGAAATAGAAAACAAGTCCTACTATTGGAAGAAAAAAAAGGGCTAAAATCCACGCCATTGTTTTAACAGGATTACGATTATCCAAAATAACAATAAAAATCGTTGCTAATATTACAGCGAAATACAACACATTGAATATTGCCGAGAATAAATCATTGATAACAATCGTATCCATAAGAATCAGGTTTAAAACAAAAATACAAGAAAATCACTTGAAAAGCAAATCCCTAATCCATAGTTTACATTGCTTCGTTTTAAGTCCGTCTCCAGAACATCATAGAAATGGTAAAAAAAGCTGCTATACCTCTTGCGGATGCTGTCCGTATGGCTTCAGAAACTCCGGCAAAGCTAATCGGCATCGACTCGTCGAAGGGCACTCTCCAGAAGGGCAAGAGCCGGCGGCGTTTTTTCTGCCCTCATGCAAAAAAA
>ENA-UEQX01001706-UEQX01001706.1-human-gut-metagenome-genome-assembly--contig:-NODE-1706-length-13216-cov-16.313723_pt1 | contig 13216 bp, 9 predicted proteins | sample MGYA00242952_ERZ507952 | MGnify/ENA primary metagenome ERZ507952 (study PRJEB26167, sample SAMN06115425) | human gut metagenome | host: Homo sapiens | place: China:Sichuan | collected 2015-04-07... | reverse complement strand
AGCACATGCTTGCCCTTGACCATGGGGGCCAGATTGTCGCGCAGGATGATCTGGCTGCCGGTGGTGTACTCCGGGGTGATGACATAGATGGTCTGGTGGGCATTCATGTTGGCAAAGCCGTCCTTGGTCAGCTCGTTGGCAAGGCAGGTGCCGATGACCTGTGTGCCGTCCAGGCAGAGAACGGTATCCACGATGGTGTTGTGCTGGTAGGCGGCCACCAGCTCTTTTGCCACGGCCTTTGCCTCGGAAAGGCGGGACTTCTGGGTGGTGACATCGATATAGTAATTGATGTGGCTGTGGCTGGTTGCGAAATGGCCCTTTGCCACACGCAGGAACAGATTGCTCTTGTTGGTGGGAAGCTTTACCATGTTGATCATAACTGCAACACTCCTGTTCTGTCAAACTATAAGGCCCATTGGCCTTTCTCAGGCGGAAACACAAACAGCGCGGCGGCCTCTGCCGCTGCGCTCCCCTTCTTTTCCATGAACTTATGGTATCAGAAAATGCAGGTGTGCACAAGATACAGAATTGCTGAAAATTTAAAGAAAAATTGAGATACTTTGCCAATACAACGGCGCAAAAAAGCCGCCCGGCTTTCCCGGACGGCTCAGAATGCAGTGAAAAGGGGACATTACTCCACGGTAACGAACTTCCAGTTTACAGAATACTCTGCGTAAACGGGATCGGGTGTATAGGTCAGGAGTACGACATCGCCCTTGGCCAGCGAAGGCAGATCGGAGACGGTGACATTGCCGGAGACGGAAGAACCCTTCTTCAGGTTGGTCTCACGCAGGGAGTTATCAACAACCAGATCGGTGCCGATGTACTTCTTCACGGTCTTGCCATCCGCACTGGTGAACGTGACTTTGAAGTTGCCGGGATTGACGGGTAGCGCATTGGTGCGGCCATTGGTGATCTTCAGGGGGAAGACAAAGCTGGTAGCGCCCACCTTGGGAGCATCCAGAACGAACTTCTTGTCCTTATCAGAATAAGTGCCCAGATCGGTCTGGATCTGCAGAATGGTCAGAGTGCCGGCACCATCACGAACCAGATTGTAGCTGTCGCCCGTGGACTCACAACCGGTAAAGAGGCTTGCACCCGCAACGGCCACAGCTGCAACAGCGGAGTATTTCAGGAAAGAGCGGCGAGAAAATGCTAACGACATAATCGTTCCTCCTTATAATGTGCAAAGCGCACGAAAATGCCAAAAGGCTCTGCCTATACAATAGGCGAAACGGGGGCGAATGTCAATGGTTTTCACAAATATTTTGTGAAATTTTCCCACCGCCGCCGTGCAAATCATACGAAATTTCGTCCTGCTTGATCAAGCTTTGGTCAGGTCAGAGGCGTTGATGGTAAAGTTCAGGGTCTTGCCGGAAACAAAGGTCGGGGTGTAGGTCACACCGATCTGCTGCCAGGTGGTGGGCACCATGCAGACCAGCTCAATGTAGCCTGCACCCTGCGGGGGAATGGCAGAGGCCGTGGTAAAGCTCTCGGTGGTGCTGTCGTACAGCTGGACATAAGCGCCGCCCTCGGCTGCCTGACCGTCGCAGGTGAAGGAGAAGTCGGTGGTGGAAGCGGACAGAGCGTGGAAGTAACCGGCAGTGTTGGCTGCGATCTGCTCCGGGGTATCCAGAGGATAGGCCTCGCCGATCTCCAGAATGTTCTGTGCGCCGATGGCAAAGGTGTCGCGGCTGGAACGGTTTGCAGAGGTGATCAGCATGGCAATGTACTCATAGCCCTCGGCATCGGGGGCACTTGCCAGAGTAAAGACGCTGGTCAGCTGGACCGCCAGATTGTTCCAGTTGCTGATCTTATCGCCGACCTTGACCTCGATGGAAGAGTTATCGCCGGCCTGGCAGCCGCCCAGCACAGCAGCAGCGCCCAGAGCAGCGGCAGAAGCACCGGTGACCTTGAGGAAGGTGCGGCGGGAAATCTTGTTCGACATAAAGCTTGCCTCCTTAATCAATGGCAGAAATCTTTTTCTTCGCTGATTCGTTTATAGCATTTTTTACCGGAAATTGCAAGGCCCTGGGCACAGAATTAACAGGAGTTTCACACAGAAGCTCACTGGTTGGGGTCCAGGCCGCGCACATGGGTCTCGCTGGTCTTGACCAGATTCAGCAGGCTGGGGGTGTACAGCGGGTATTCCCGGGTCAGGCTCTCGGTGGTCATGGCAAGGCAGGAGGGATCTTTCACGCCCTCGGCACCGTTCAGGTCCTCACCGGCCAGCAGGTCCTCCACGTTGCTCTCGCTCATCCGCATCACGGCATCGGAGTAGCCGGGCCAGCGGCGGGCCTCCACGCTGAACAGGCTCTGGGCGTTGTGGGGCTCGGCGGAGTAGAGCAGGCGGAACATCTTGGCCACGGCCATCATCAGGTAGGTGCTGACCTCGGTGGTCAGGGCCTTGCTGTGGCACTCGGCGATCTTGGCGTACAGCACGTTCAGGCTGTTGGAGATCAGCTTTTTGTTCATGGTGGGCAGAACGCTGCCGTGGTAGACGTTGTCCTTCATCTTATCGGGGTTGGGCAGGTCATCGGCGTTCAGCATCATGCCGTTGCGCTCAGCCGAGCGGCCCAGCAGATAATCGCAGGACACATTATAGTAATCCGCTACCCGGACAACAAAGTCCAGACCGCACTCGCGGATGCCCTTTTCGTAGTGGGAGAGCAGTGCCTGGGACACCCCAAGGTCCTCGGCAGCCTGCTTCTGGGTGATGCCGCGCTCCTTGCGCAGCAGCTTGATGATACGGTTGAATTCCATGATTTTGGACTCCTCAGTAGTGGAAATTGAACTTCTTTGAGTTTTGGTTTACAACATGTTGATTATACACAGTGGAAAACAAAAAGTAAAGTAAGAAAAGTGACGGAAATTCTCGTCGTTTTTCGTCATTTTTGTCAAAAGGCTTGCCCCGGATACCATATCTATGCTAAACTAAAGACAATCAACGCATATTTTGTGGCGCACGGCCCGGGCAGGATGCCCGCTGCCGGTGCGAAATTTTACAGCAAAGAGGAACTCTTTGCCAGATAGAGGTGTTTTTTCCATGAAAACGTTCAAACTTCATCTCATCCGCCACGGCATGACGGCAGGCAACCTGCAGGGCCTGTACATCGGCAGCGGTACGGACATCCCCCTGTGTGATGAGGGACGCGCCCAGCTGAAGGAGCTGAAGGAGCGGTTCGAGTATCCGCAGGTGGACACGGTGTTCTCCTCCCCGTTGGTGCGCGCTGTGGAGACAGCGAACATTCTGTTCCCCAATGCAGGCCACCAGTTTACAGTGCACGACCTGCGGGAAGCGGGCTTTGGCGTGTTTGAGAACCGCCCCGTGAAGGAGCTGGTCAAGGAAGAGGATTTCAAAAAGTGGATCACCCCCGGCTCCGGCTTTGTGCCCGAGGGAGCAGAGCCCACCGAGCAGTTCCATGCCCGCTGCGCCGAGACCCTGCTCAAGCTGTTTGAGTATATGATCCGGATGGATGTGACCGAGGCTGCCTGCGTGACCCATGGCGGCGTGATCATGAGTATGCTGAGCCAGCGCGCGCTGCCCTCCCGCCACCCGGAACAGTGGATGGCCGACCCCGGCTGCGGCTATACCGTCCAGACCGACGTGCAGCTCTGGATGCGCGACCGTCTGGTGGAGGCTATCGACATCGTGCCCTTTGGCTACGCCGATACCCTGCGCGGGCAGGCAGAAGCCGAGGAAAACGAGGCATTTGAGTAAGAATCTTTGCCGCGCCGCCCTGAAAATATCCAAAACACGTAAAAATGCGGAAGAACAGGTAAAATTCCGGGCAAATCTCTTGACAGAAAGCCTGGAATTTACTATTGTATAAAGAGAACTTATTTCCCGTTAGGAGGAATCCCCGATGTCACAATCCCTGTCCCGCCGCTCGTTCCTGAAATATGCCGGTTCCGGCGCAGTCAGTCTGGCTGCCGCCCTGCTCACCGGTGTTTCGGGCGCGGCTCTGGCCCCCTGCTATGAGGGCGAACCTGCTCTGTTGGACGGCAAGGCGGCAGTGGAGCTGCTGGGCTATGCGCCTGCGCCGGAGCTGGACAGCACGTTGGTCTATCTGTCGGTGGAGAACCTCTCGGCCCGGCCGCTGGCTGTGGGGGCCAGCTACCTGCAGAGCCGCGGGCTGGACAGCAGGAACGCCCTGTACAGCCTGGGCACCGGCCTGACTGCCCTGTGTGACGGCAGACAGGTGCGGGTGGGCAGCTTTGCAGCTCCCCTCTACGGGGAAAATGCGGCAGATGCCTCTGCCTTTACCCTGAATCTTTCCGCAGGGCGCGGGGCGATGCTCCACTGTTTCTGCGAGACCCCTGCGGACTGGCAGACGCTGGAGCTGATCTATCAGCCTGACTTTGCCGCAGGCCAGACCGTCCATTTTGTGGTGCGCCGGGATGCCGATGAGGTCCATCTGGGTGCGGTGCCTGCCACCCTTGCCGAGGTGGGCAGCGTGGTCGATCTGTAAATAGCATAGCGTAAAAAGAGACGGTTCTGCATCGGATTGCAGGACCGTCTCTTTTGCTTATAACAGGCTTTCCCCGGTGGAGTTCTGCACAGTGAGCTCCTGCCCGGTCAGGCTGGACACCAGCGCCAGATAGCTGCAGCCTGCCGTCAGGGTCAGGGGGCGGCCGTTGGAATCATACAGGAAGAAGGTGGTCTCGCTGCCCTGCGTCCAGGTGATGTTCCACAGGTGGCCCTCGTTGAGCCAGACACCGCCGCCCATGGTCAGATCGTAATCCAGCGTCACACCATCGTCACGCAGGGTGGATGCACTGAACAGGATGAGCAGGTTGTCGAAATCTGTCTGTTGGCCGTTGTTGGCATCCAGCTGCGGTGTGCCGTCCGCGTGGAGCATCCGGTAGGTCTTGCTGTCGGCATCGTAGGAGAAGCCGGTGGCGTTCTGCGCGTCAAACTGGACCCGGACACTCATTGCGTCCGAAGCATCTGCATCGGGCAGCTTGCCGTTTTCCTGCATGGGCAGCAGACCCGGCACGGAGAGGAGGGTTCCGCTCTCGCTGTCGGAGCTGCTGGAAGAGGTGTCCGTGATGCGGGATTCTGTCAGGGCCGGGGAGATGTTCAGGCTGCCCAGCACACCCGAAAGTGCTGCACCGCTGGTATGCCACAGCGGGACATTCTGCCAATTGGTCTCACAGGAAAAGGCATTGGTGCCCACCTCCAGTGCGTCTACCGCGCGCAGAGAGTAGTAATCAAGGTAGTTCTGGTCAAACTGCCCGCCGCCCCGCTGTACCGGCAGTACCTGCTGGCCCACCAGCAGCCGCCAGTAAAGGTCCTGCCCGGCAGAGACAGGCCCGACCTGAGGCACGGCCCCCACGGCAGGGTAGACCAGGCAGAGCCTGGTGGCCTGCTGCTGTGCGGTCAGGGCTTCCAGCACCAGCGAGGCTGTGGAAAGCCCCCACTGAGTGGTGCTGGCGGCCGCGTTGTCAATGGTGATGGCGACCGGCCGCTGGCCCGACCAGACAAGCTCCTGCCCAGTGAGCGGGTCAGTGAGACTTTCAGCGGGCTGGGAGCTGGGGCTGAGCGCACAGCCTGTCAGCAGTGCGGCGCTGAGCGCAAAACAGAGCAAAGCGCGCATCCAAAAGCGTTTCATCGGTTTCCCTCTTCTGCCCCGGAGGGCGGGTGATTTAGTAGCTGAAATTGCTCCACTCATCATTGTCCACCAGTGCCAGATAGGTCTTGCCCCGGTTCAGGGTCATCTCCTCGCCGGTTTCGGTGTAGAGCTTGAGCGGATGGGTGGGATGCGGCTTCTCCCAGCGGCCCACCTGCACGCCGCCCCGTGTGAAGAGGTACGCCTGCCCACCGGCCACATAGTTGACCGACTGGACATCGTGAGAATCGCCCGCATAGGCGGCAATATCGGCAAAGCAGACCACCACGTTGTCAAAGGTCAGCTGCTTTCCGGTCAGCTCGTCCACCGTGTTCTCATAGGCTTTTTTGGAGCGGTTGTACATTTCCAGCTTGTAGCTGCGGCCCCAGCTGTTGTAGCTCAGGCGGGTCCTGTAGCTCTCGGAGTGGGTGATGCTGATGGTTTTGGCCGCAGGGGCACCGGGAAGGTCATTGGAGGCCGCGGTGCGGTAGTCGGCAAAGTGGAAGAAAGGCGTTTCGTTGGCGTAGGTCAGGCCAATGCCGGCATTACCGGCTGCCTGTTTGATCTCCTTGCCGGAGGTAAACTCGGTGTGTTCATAGGCTACGTTGCGGCCGCGGTTGTCACGGTGGGCAACGTGGGGGTGGACCGGCGTGTTGAAGTAGCTCTTGCCGCCGATGTTCAGGCCGGAGTAATCGTATACATTGATGAACTGGGTGCAGAAAATGCTCTCGCCATCGTGGTAATAGAGGGCCTGATGGGGCATGAGCAGCTGCAGGAACTGGTCGCGGCCGGAGCGCAGCGGCCCGACCTCCGGGATGGTGTCTGCATCCCGGAACACGGCACACAGGCGGGTGATGCCGCCCTCCACCTTGCTCTCGATGAGCAGGTCTGCCGAGCCGATGCCGCGCTGGGGGCGTGCGTTCTGCTTTTCGGAGTTGGCGATGTTGTTGACCATGACACCCACTATCCGGCCGGTGCTCTTGCGGGCTTCGCCGGTCAGAGGGTCAGCGTCGTAGGCAGGCAGAAGGCTGAACGTAGAGCTTGCGGCTTCGCTGGACGCTGCCGAGGAGGCGGCTGCCTCACCAGCTGCGGCCTCACTGGCTGCGACCACAGAGGATGCAGCGGCCTCAGAAGAAGCGGAAGAGGATGCCGCCGAGCCGCAGAACAGGCTCTTCATCCAGTCGGGCAGGTCACCGCCCAGAATGGCACTGCCGGGGTTTGCAGAGCAGCCGGTGAGCGCCAGCAGCGCCGCCGTCAACCCGGAATAGCGAAGTACGGACCGTCGAGAAATTTTCATGGAAAAAGCCCTCCTATCGGATCGGCTTGCCCGGCGCGGAAGTGCGCCCGGCAGGTCGGTTGCAGTTTTGTAATGAACTGCTTTGATTGTACTGGTTCTTGCCCGGTTTGTAAAGGGGCAGTTCATGGCAAAATCTGCCCGATGACGGCTTTGGGAAAGTTTTTTGTGCAGAAAGCTTGCTTTTTGCCCGGGAATATGGTAATATTATTCGGCAGTATCGTGTTATACTGCGCTTTATAATGTATGCGCTCGTAGCTCAGCCGGTAGAGCATCTGACTTTTAATCAGAGGGCCAGGGATTCGAGTTCCCTCGAGCGCACCAAAATCCCACGAAGAATCGCAAGATTTCTCGTGGGATTTTCCATTTTCTGGGGCTCTGCACATTTTTGCACATCTCCTGCACACTTTACAAAAAAGCCATGTTATCTTTGAAGTGCCCCCCACCCCCAAAAAAAGTTAGACAAAAATAAGAATTAAGCGACCTGAACGGTCTGAATCCTGTATTGCACAGGGCTCAGGCCGTTTCGTTTTAATTTGATTCGGCGGTTGTTGTAGTAGTCGATATACAAAAACACCCCATTTCCTAAACAGTATACCATACTGTCTAACAAATGGGGTGCAGTTCAAAATGAGCAGCGGGCTTTTTGATTTATTCGTGATCGATGTTCTCTTTCGAGCGCTTATAGAAGCCAAACACAAGCAGGCCCGCGCCAGCAAACATTAGTAGGAAAACAGGCCACCATGTCTGGCCGGTCTGGATCAACTTGGGCGGTTTTGCAGAAACAGAGGGAGTCTCTTGCGTTTCTTTTATGGGAGATTCCTCTGGATCGCTTTCAGTCGAGCGTTCTTCCGTTGATTCATCTGTTGATTCCTCCGTCGGTTCTGTTGGAGGTACGCTTGTAGTCTCCTCCGTGGAGGGTGGGTTGGGTTCATTCCCGGTGGTCCCTGGAACAATCGGCGGCGTCACGATCTCCTCTTGCGGGGGATCCACAGGCGGGATGGGGTCAATGGGCTCAATCGGTTCGGGATACAGAGGGCGTTCATACGTATTGGTAATGATGAAACCACCCGCATCGCTGCGCTCAATCAAGGTCTCATAACCGGGCACAGCGTCTTCTGTTACGGAGTAGGTGCCTTCGGGCAGGTCTTCAAAAATATACGTCCAGCCCATATCTGCAGTCAGGTCTGCTTCTTTGACCTTTGCATCGCCGTTCCACAGAGAAACATGGATGCTTGCAGGGCGTTCCCACTTGTAATCGTTGACCCATTTCTTTTCCACCGGGACAGAGATCGTTACAGCTGGAACATCCGGCATAGGCGTGGGCGTGGTCAAATGGGTATTGGTAATGATGAAGTTTCCGTCTGCATCCTGATAGTAGGTCGCTTTATATCCTTCTAGCGGCTGCTCGGTCACCGTGTAGTGATTCGGCGAAAGCGGAAGATCGGTGAAGGTATACTGCCATCCATTTTCGCCGGTCAGCTCTGCTGTGCTTACAATATCCCCGGTGTCGCGTTCCTTCAGGTGAATCGTCACGCTGGAAGGCTGGGTGTCCTCATAGCCCGGATTATCCCAGGCTTTTTTTACCGAGATCGAATAGGACAGGGAGGTCGCTTCGCCGATGACCACGCCGCCGTTGGCACCAATACCGCCACCACCGTGCGAAGCCTGATTGCCTGTAATGATAAGCGATCCCGTTGCAGGAATCGACACACCGTCCGAAACAACGGATTTCAACGCCAATCCCTTTTTCTCATTCTGTACCCCTGTCACACGCTTGGCGTACTCAACCGTATTGTATCGGGTTCCCTGCCCGGATGTACCGCGATTTCCAGGGGGAGCGTACAGGAAGCCGTCGCTGAACCACTGGATCACTTTGCCATTGGGAAAATAATCCGGCAGGGTAACACCGCCGTTTCCGCCTGCGCCTGTCGCAACCTCTGGCGAAGCGAAGTCGTCGCCTGCCGATGCTGCCGTATTCCCATAGATCACGGCACCATCCTGCATATACAGCTTCGCATCACCTGTGGGGCAGAACCACAGACCGCCGCCTTGGTCCGCAGTATTCCCCGTGATCAGAGCGTTCTCAATGTGCAGGGTCGTATAGATTTCGGTATTGCCCTCACTGTAGACGCCGCCGCCATCGTAGGCGGAGTTGTTCTCGATTCGTCCTCCCAACAAAGAGACATAATTCGAGCAGGAGTAAATGCCGCCGCCGGAACAACGATACCCCGATGCTGTATTGTTCGAGATGGTACCGCCGTTCATCGTAAAGGCGGTGCCATGTTCTTCCGTTGGCAATTCATCCATAACTGCCACACCGCCACCGGCTCCGTCGTGGGCACAGTTGCCGGTAATGGTGCCATCGTTCAAAACAAACTCTGCGGAGTACTTTACAAAAACAGCACCCGTAGGTGTGGAGTTCGGCGTATACGAGCGGCTTTCATTGTTGCTTAGGGATCCGCCATTCATCGTAAAACGGGCTTTTGCGGCATTGCTGGAAGCCGTAAGGTAAACAGCTGTTCCACATTGGCCGCTGTTGTTGCAGATGGAGCCTCCGTTCATGGTAAACGTGCTTGCACCCAGCAGCAGTACTGCGGGGGAGGAGGAATCGCTGGAAGAGGTATTCGCGATGTTGGCCTGAATGGTGCCCCCATTCATGGTAAACGATGCGCCTTCTGTGACTCGGATCGAGGCGCTGAGTGCACCGCGGATCTTATGGTTCTGGATGGTGCCGTTCTCCAAAATGAGTTCTGCACTTGAGCCGTTGTCCTCAATAACGCCCACGTCGTTCCCTTCCAGAGTGGACTTTTCGATTACAACATTGCCATCTATCGTCGTTTTGCCATGATTAACAAGAATGCTGCCGGTATTGTTCCAGCCGCCCAATGTCAGCGCGCCGGTCAGCGAAAGCTCACCGCCTGGTTCCACCACAAACAGATTCGTAAGATTCTTGTCATTATTGCCAAAAATGTTGCAGTTCACATTTGCAGTGATTTCGACCCGCTGCCCTGCGGCTATCCTAACGGGTTCATCCAAACGAATGTCTTTTTCAATGGTGACTGGCGTTCCATTTGCCTGATCGACCGCCTGCTGTAAGCTCAAGGCACCTTCTGCATTGGAGACTTTGTCGTCAGTAGCCTCCAGAGACGGGATGGTATATGTGACGGTAACTCCATCGATTTTCGGGATGGTCACATCCTCCCAACGATTGTTTACCGTGATCGTTTTTAGATTTGTACAACCAGCGAAAGCATTCGCAGGGATATCCTTGAGCCCTGAGCCGATCTGAATGGCATTGACCTCTTCACATCCACTGAATGCACTCGCACCCAGTTGAGTCAGGCTATCCGGTAGTGCAACGGTGCCGCTCAAAGAGGCCTTATAGAACGTGTAAGTTCCGATGGAATTCAGCGTCTCCGGCAGCGAGATGGTTGAGATATCCGCCCAGATAAACGCCCAATCCCCGATCGATCTCAGCGTGGGGCAGGTAATGACCGAGGTGATATTAGGATCATAGCAGAATGCATGTCCCGGGATTACCTCCAGCTTGCTCAGGTCGATCTCCCCGGACAACGCATCACACCCTTGGAAAGCGGCATATCCCATGGTGGTAACGCTGTGAAGATCAACCGTCTCCAATGCCGAGCAGCCGTAAAATGCACGGTCTCCAATGGACGTGACCTGACTTAGATCCGGGATCTCCGTCAAGGCTGTATCGGCGGTTTCCTGATCGTTCCAGTCTGTAACGCTTCCAAAGGCGCCGTTGCCAATGGCTGTAATGGTCCCCTTGGCCGTCACACGCTCCAAAGCGGAGCAGCCTGCAAACATACTGCTGGGGATCGTTGTAATGGAGGCCGGAAGCTCGATCGATTCCAGAGAAGTACACTCGCTGAAGGTGGAACCCTCTGTGATCGCAATGCCTTCCGGGAGCGTGATATCCGTCAGCGCCGATGCGCCGGAAAACGTGCCCGTCCCTGAGAGTTTTTGCAGGCTGCTGGGCAGATGGATGGTTGTCAAGCTCTTGCAGCCGGATACGACCGATCCCGAAGCAATCTCATCCACGCCTTCATCGAAGGTCAGAGTCTTCAATTGCTTCATGTTTTGCAGAGTCGCATTGAAAACTTTGACACTGCCCGGAATGGTGATCTCTGTTACATTTTTGAAGCCGGATAATGAGCCCCCAATGTCAGTCAGGGTATCCGGTAGCACCAGCGCAGTATAGTTGTTATTGTCCGAAGTTACACCGCTCCAATAGGATAAGTGCAGTTCGGTGACCGTATAGGGGGTCGGCTCCGGCACGCCGTCATCGTCTGTGTAATAGATCGTACTTGGAAGGATACACTCGGCTCCGCCGGAGGAGGTGATCAGCTTCCAGATTTTTGCCGTGTGGTCCGTGTAGAGGTCCACCATGTACTCTGTACCAGACGACACATCGGTGTATGCGTAGTCTTCGTGCGCCATGGTTTTTCCGGCAGCCAGCAGCGCAATGTCGTCATCCATTTCTTCTTCTGACGCATCATCGTCATAATAAGAGAACGGATCTTCGGAAGCGATGGCTGCCTCCAATTCGCTGTCGATCTTCGGCGTTTCCTCCCACGAGTCCGGCACATCCTCCTCGGTTTCTGCATCGGAGGGGCCTGTTTCCCCCGGGTTCGTGCCTGACTTTGTTTCTTCGTCCGGGTATTCCCGATCGTTCCGATCTTCGGCAGCATCCGTGTCTTGCACTTCGTCCTCCGGCTCTGTCTCCTCGATTGAATCGGCCGCCCTATCAATCTCGGTGTCGCTCGAATCGTTGGCATCTTCTTCTGCGATGACTTCCGCTGCGGTGTCGTCTACTTCTTCGTCCAAGTCAAAGAAGATGATGTCGTCAAAAAGCTGTTCCGAGGAAGAGTAGCCGGAAGAGTAACTGTCGTCTGTGTAGTCGGCAATGTCCTCCCGGTCTTCGACGAAGTCGTCGTTTGTTGCTGCCATTGCAGGGAAAGCTCCCATCGAAATGCTCAGTGCGATACTCGTTGCGAGCAAGCCTGCGAGCAACCGTTTTTTCATTGCGGTATTCCTCTCTTTTGCGTTATCATTGTGTTCGTGTGCAGCAAACCGTATGCCACAAGGAGGAGTATACCACCTCAAAAAAATCGTGCAACATACCTATATGCAATATTTTTTCATATATAACGTATCATCGCGTAAAAAAAAAAAAAAAAAATAACCAACAAACGTCTATTTCACAAAACAGACTTTCGTTTCAAAACTGGGGCGATGAAACGGTAAAAGCAGCTTACGATGGAAGAGCCTGCAAATTCAACATGGACATCGGTTGCGTGGAGCTGCTGCTCCGAAATGGGAGAAAAATTTCCATCGACTGCACCGGGGGCGAGGATGCGCTGGACGTTATCTCATCTTACAACAACGCCGCAAAGATCGGGCAGAGCACTGCTGTCAGGACACCGGCGACCGCAATGGCAAGGCCGTGTTCCTGCATGAGCAATGCAGAAAATTCCTCGAAGGTGGTGGACTTGTTCAGCACGGAGTAAATCTGCTTTCGCAGCTTGTCCAGCTCGGTCTGGTAGATGGTCTGGGTAGGCTGCTGCCCTTCGGCGGCAAGTTTGGCGTTGGCATGGTCGAGGCGGCGTTGTCCGCGCCGCTGCGCCCAATACTCGCGCTCAGAAACATGGTCGCCTTGGGCTTCCAGCAGATCGATCTGGTTCAGGTCGGCTTGCTCGCACATCTCCATGACAGCGACACGAAGGTGCCGGAGCATGGCAGAGGTGCAGCGGTGCTTCTTGCCCGCTTCCCAGTCGCACGGCTTGTCCATGAAGGGCTGCCGTTCCACGGTGCGGACACGCAAGCTGCCGATGACGATGTGGACGTGGATATTCCCGGCACTGTTGTGACCGTCCGGGTGGGTGCAGACGATGGCGGGATGACCGGGGAAGTTGTCCTTGCAGAACTGCAAGCCAAGGGCTTGCGCCCGTTCCATGGTCAGGCCGTTCTCTACTGCGTCCTTCGGGTCGAAACTGATGATATACTTCGTATGGCCAGCGGTGCGTGCTGCGCACGAATATATTAGCATCCGCTTTGGCGGATGTCGCCATATATGGTGGGTCTTCACGTCCTCCCGCCTGCCGTTCTTGCCGTACTTGCGATTGGCAATCAGGCAGGCCATAGCGAACGAAGATTCGCCGCACTCAAGGGTGTCGAGCAGGTACGAATCCCGCAGCTTGGGTCTGCCTTTCTCGTCCAGAATGGGCAGACCGGTGTACTCGTTGTGCTGAAAGGTGAGATAGCTTTCGGCGGCGGCATAGTTAGA
>ENA-UEQX01001689-UEQX01001689.1-human-gut-metagenome-genome-assembly--contig:-NODE-1689-length-13316-cov-471.514691_pt1 | contig 13316 bp, 9 predicted proteins | sample MGYA00242952_ERZ507952 | MGnify/ENA primary metagenome ERZ507952 (study PRJEB26167, sample SAMN06115425) | human gut metagenome | host: Homo sapiens | place: China:Sichuan | collected 2015-04-07... | reverse complement strand
GGAGTTGCAGCAGACCATGGACTACACCCTCGACGGAGAGCACCAGCTGGGCAACCTGAAGATGGACTGGGCTGCCAGCTACTCGCGAGCCACCGAGGAGCGACCCAACGAGCGCTATGCTTCCTATAAATATAAATATGGTAAGAGTGAAACCGAGTTCATCGACTTCGGCGATGGCTTCCAGGACGTGGGCGACAGGCAGCCTTACTACGCCAAATCGCTCCCTTCACTCGACGACAGCCACTGGGTGCTCGACGAGCTCAACAACTCCATCCAGGACATCGTGGAGAACGAGTGGAAGGGACGACTCAACTTCAACCTGCCGCTCTGCAAGGGTCTCTACGGCAACACCCTGAAGTTTGGCGCCAAGTACACCAGCAAGAACAAGAAGCGCACCACCTCATTCTTTGACTACGACCCCGAGGAGGTGCTGGGCGACGACTGGCGCAGCAACACCTCGTTGCAGATTCGCGACGGCTTCATGCCGGGCAGCCAGTATCCAGCCAACTCGCCATTCATCTCGATCAGCACGTTGGGCAGAATCGACTTCAGCCAGTATGAGGGAACAGAGAACTACGAGGAGGAAGCCGGCAACTATAAAATCAGCGAGCAGATAACAGCCGGTTACCTGCGCTTCGACCAGAAGATAGGCAAGAAACTCTCAGCCACCCTGGGTCTGCGCGTGGAGCGTACCGACCTGAAGACCAGCGGCTACAATGTGGACATTCCCGAGGACGGCGACCCAACCATGAAGCCTACAGGCGACATCAAGAGTCACTATACAGACCTCCTGCCAAGCCTCTTGCTGAAGTACAAATACTCGGACGACGGAAGCCTCAGAGCCTCCATCACCAAGACCATCTCGCGTCCTAAGTATTCGGCGCTTATCGCCAACAAGACCTTCAATATTGCCGACGAGGAGGCTACCATCGGCGATCCTAACACCAAGCCGGCAAGAGCGCTCAACATCGACCTCTCTGCCGACCACTACTTCAAGAGTGTGGGACTGGTGAGCCTGGGACTCTTCTATAAAGACATCAAGAACGTGAACGTGGAGTGGGCTTCCAACAAATACTTGGGCAGCGACCTCGGACTCTCGGGCGACAATGCCGACAAGCAGTTTGCGGTGACTCAGAACATCAACGCCTACGACGCCCGTGTGTATGGTGTGGAAGTGGCTTATCAGCGCGACTTCGGTTTCATCACACCAGCCCTGAAATGCCTCGGCTTCTACGGCAACTACACCTACACTCACAGCACCACGCGCAACTTCAACGAGCGCCTCGGCATCGAGGACGGCGACGACGTGAAGGTGGCAGGCTCGCCTGAGCATACTGCCAATGCCTCGCTCTTCTTCGAGAAGTGTGGACTGAGCCTCCGTCTGTCTTACAACTTCGCTTCTTCGTTCATCGACCAGATGAGCACCAGCCGTGCTCTCGACCGCTACTACAATAACGTGAACTATCTCGACCTCAACGCCAGCTACACCTGGGGAAAGAAGCAGAAGTTTACAGTCTACGCCAACGCCAACAACCTGCTCAACCAGCCTTTGCGCTACTATCAGGGTGAGAAGAATCGCACCATGCAAGTGGAGTACTACGGTGTGAAGATCAACGCAGGTATTAAGGTCAACCTGTAAGGGACACAATCAGCACGCCCTGAAGGGGGCAGAAGCTCTTAGCCCAGGGCGTGCTGCTTACAGGAGTTGTTGTCTTAATTCCTGAACAAAGATAAAAATGTCATACGATTGTAACACGTTCTACATCATGGTGTAATATGGCTCTTGTATTTTTGCATCAGAAAAAAGAAACATGAATTAAATGATTAGGCTTATGGAACTGACAATGAATCAAGCCAACATGAATCTTGGCAACGCAAACGCAGAGTGGGGCAGTACGGGATGGAGAATGCCCGAGTTTGGCTTTCAGAAGTACGTGGCAGAAGTTGTGAAAAGCATTTTTCACACCATCCACAGCAGTTTTGATTATCACAGCAAGGCAACAACCCGCGAGCTGCTTGTCTTCCTGGTCTACGCCGTTTTGCTTCAGGGTGTTCTGATTCCTACAGAGTCTTACACCACGCTTCATGCCGATGCGAGCATGATGGCAGCAGCAGGACTTGCCGACCTCGTGGCCTGCATCATTCCAGGCGTCGCCTTGGTGTGGAGATGGATAAAAAGCCATTCGAAACTTCAATAAATTTTTTGCCGGTTGCAGGAAAAAATGTAACTTTGCAGTCGTAACATTTTCAAAAGACTCAAAGCTGCATTTATGAAAAGTCCCCAAACCATCGTCGCCCTTACGGCTGCAACCCTGTTGTTGGTTGTGCTCTTTGTGCTCAACCTCGCCATGGGAAGCGTCAGCATTCCCCTGGCCGACGTATGGGCAGTTCTTACAGGAAACGTTACGGGAGAAGCGTCCGACACCTGGCGCTTCATCATCATAGAGTCGCGACTGCCTCAGGCCATTATGGCGCTGATGGGAGGAGCGGCTCTTGCTGTTAGTGGACTCCTGTTGCAAACCACCTTCCGCAATCCTTTGGCGGGTCCCGATGTGTTTGGCATCAACAGCGGAGCAGCCCTTGCGGTGGCAGTCGTCATGCTGGGCATGGGCGGCAGTCTGTCGGCAGGATCGCTCTCCCTGGCGGGTTATGCGGCGGTACTGTTTTCGGCTTTGGTGGGCGCCTTGGCGGTGACGGCGCTCATCTCGGCCCTTTCGGCTGTAGTGCGCAGCAGCACCATGCTGCTCATCATCGGTTTGATGATCGGTTATCTGGCCAACAGCGCCATCACGCTGCTCAACTTCTTTGCCACGAGCGAGGGCGTGAAGTCTTACACCGTCTGGGGAATGGGCAGTTTCGGCAACGTCTCGCTCGCCAGCATCCCTGTGGCAGCCGTGGTGATCGGTCTTTTCCTCCTGGCGGCTTTGGCGCTTGTCAAGCCTCTCAATGCCTTTCTCTTGGGCGAGCTGTATGCAGAGAACCTGGGTTACGACACCCGCAAGCTCCGTCTTCTGCTGCTCCTTGTCACAGGCGTTCTCACCGCCACGGTCACCGCCTTCTGTGGGCCCATCGCCTTCATCGGTTTGGCCACGCCCCACATCGCGCGTCTCTTCGTCACGACCGAGAATCATCGTGTTCTCTTGCCCTCCACGATGCTCTTGGGTTCGGTCATCGCCCTGCTCTGCAACTGGCTTTGTGCCCTTCCCACCCAGAACGGCATGATTCCCCTCGGAGCAGTCACCCCACTTCTTGGTGCCCCCGTCATCATCTTAGTGCTGCTGAAAAGGAGGTAGTTTAACATTATCTTCTTGTTTTGCCAAATACATCAGAATGTGTACCTGTTGTCAGCATTAACAGAGTCAATTCGTCATCGTTCTGTTCCCAAATCAACAGCCAGTTAGGTCTTATATGTGCCTCCCATTCACCTTCATGGTTGCCATGAAGAATATGTGGTTTATATTCTGATGGCAGGTTTCCGTTTTCAACCAATAGAGCTATAGCTTTTTTAAGTTCTGTTATGGGATAGCCTCGTTTTTGACAAAGCTTTAGTGCCTTGTCAAATCTTTTGGTCGTTCCAAGTTTATACATTATTCACCTAAAATAGAGTTAAACATTTCGTCGACGGAATTCCAGTGGGTAACTCTGCCTTTTTCCTTGTCCTCCTCGGCTAATTCCAGTCCTGTCTTCTTTGGCTTCAAAACAGAAATAGAGCTAACACCATTCAACATTTTAATGGCGTTTTTCAACTTTGTCAACATAGTAGGGTCGGAAACTGTTACTAAAAGCTGAGGATTATTTATAACTGAAGTATCCATATTTAATCCTTATTTTAAAATTTATTGATTTTCATCAGCAAAATTACGTTTTAATTCTGAAACTACCAAGCAAAAACATAGAAAAATGATAGATTGTCATCAAGAATCCTATTTAATTCTCACGCCCTGAACCCAAAGTTACCGGCGCATAGCGGAATTGAAAATCGCTGGCCGAAGGGTAAAGCAAAGGTAAGGTGCAGAAGCTCCTATCTGTCAGGTTAGCATCTTCTATAAGCAGCACACTTGTGGAAGTTGAGTTCTTTACAGGTTCAGCTTGAATCTGTCCTTAAACATCGTCACTTCTCTTGCTGGTATTTGAAGCAGAACAGCTAAATTCTCCCATCCAGCCACAGCCGCCTGAACCTGGCGAATGATGTTTTCTGCCACTTCTTTCTTTATCATATAGCTCTCGCATGATTCCAGCAAAGTACGAATATCAGCCTTGTTGGAAGATTCATTGATCAGGAGGCTTTGATATTCGTTCAGAGTAGGATTCATATCATAGGCAGGCGACAGAGTCCATCCTCTTGGAGTAAGCAGGAAACCATGATTTCTGAAATGGTCATCCGAATTGCCAATACAAATATTGAAGGCAACCCTACGGTAAAGTTCCTGAAGATTTTTCTCTACGTCGCAGCAACTTTGTAGTATGAAATCAACAATATTAAGATAACCATAACCACCCTGCGCATTATCTCCATCCCTCAATCCTATCAGTGACATGGATGATGCAAAATGGATTCGCTTTCCCTCATCAGTTCTGTCAAAACGTTTGGAAAGAAGTGTGTGATATTTTCCCAAACCGCCCAGCACCTTGGTTTGAGCTGCATAGATGCCAGCTTTGCGGGCAAGCAGATGAGAAAAATGTTCCCAAAGACCTGTATCATAGTCATCCTTTCTTGACGGAAACTTAGCTATGCATAGATTTCCACTATCATCCAAAACTCCAGCCTTGGGTCTTGCACCGCCCAAAGAAGTACCAGGCTGGATAAGCTGAGCTATCCATTTCTTCTCGGGCAACACGTCATTTTCTTCTGATTTCTCAACTTCCTGACTGGCAAGAACAAGTTGTCTAAGTTCAGTTAGCGGTGGAATCTTGAGGGAAGGCGAAACATTGATAAAATCTCCATCCAGCTCTCTTTTCAATCTGAATCCGCCCATTCTGGAGAAGTCATCGATGCCCATGAGATAGTCGAACGAAGAAAGATTTCTTACAGCCCTCTTTTCTTCTGATGCCTGTATTTGTTCTCTTCTTTTGAGCAAGGTGCGCCCCCACCGGTCGGGCAACGCATCTGAAAAACAGCCGAAAATATCATTCCCTGGCTGAGTGTATTGCAAGCCTGGATAGTTGTTGATGTCCTCAGAAAGTTTGATTCCAGCATGAAACTTAAGCCAATTATCATCAAACCTGAAAGCATAACTTTCCGAGCCGCGCAGTTTCTCATAGCACAACTCACCTACCAGCTCCGGTTTGTCGAGCCAATCAAAATCTGCGAAAACCAATAGTCGTTCCATTTCTATTTCTTTTTAGAGGCTCTTTGACGGTTCTTCAGTCCCATATCCTGCAATGCCCTTCCGAGTTTATCATCCTTTGCCAGGAGCAAGATGTCGTCATCCAGCTGAAGTGCATAGAGCACACGAAGATAGATTCCGATGGAAACCGTGGGGCATCCCTTCTCCACTTTGGAAAGCGTTACTTCCGAGCAAGTGGCCCTTTCTGCAACTTGTGCCATGCTCAGGTCGCGGCGCAATCGGGCAAGCTTGATTTGCTCTCCTACGATTTCCATTTTCTGAAGCAACTTCCTGGGAAGTTTGTTTGCCATTGTGTCCTTTGCCATAATCTTAACCATTAATATAATGTGCAAATATACGCAAAATACTTCATTATAATATGGGTTATCTTGAAATATTATAGATAATTAACTCAACTTTCGCAAAAGGGGAATTTCACTCCTCCCACTTTGTCCAGTATGCAAAGCACTCGTCATGCGAATCATCAAGGAGCTCGGACAGGCGGATGTCGGGGAAGGCGATTTGCGGACAAATCTGTTTGGCGGCAGGGGCGGAAAACACAAAAAATAAGTTAAAGAAAGTAATAAAGACGATAATTTGAAAAAGAAATATTACTTTTGCGAAAAGTATTTTACAACAAAAGGCTGCTGTGGGATTCACTACGAAGCTGTGGCGACAATAAAAATAAAGGTATGAAAACTAATAAATCATTAACCATCTGTCAGTTATTCGGGGGGGGGTAATTTTGAGTCATCAAGATTAACCCGAACCATTCATGCATATTTTTCGCACGCCAAAGGGCGACTGTCATCCTTCATCACAGCGGTGGCAGTCGTCCTTTTTGTGTTCTCAGTACCCGTCCTCACTTCCTGCTCTTCCGACACGGACAACGGCACCGAGGCCGTAGACTATCAGTCGCTGCTCAGCGCCCAGGAATGGGTGGTGACCGAGGCTTGTCAGAGCTTCGGCGGTTTTTGGATTGACATGAGGGAATCGGACACCTTCGCCCAGTTTGCCGACGGCAACATCATCTTCACTCAGGGCGAGACCGTCAACTATTTCGACAATACGGGCAAGGTGACGAAGACGGAGTACGAGATTATTCCCTTGGGACAAATCGCCTACACCCTCGAGGGCGATGAAATCAAAATCGGCAACACCATTTTTAAGATAACCCGCACAACCGACTCCCTCATCCTTCAGAGCGAGGGCTGGCGACTTGTGCTCAAAACGAAATAAGAAAACAACTACAAAACACATTATAGTATCAATAATCATTATGGGAATAAAAAATACGGAAAGAGAGGAACTGCACAAAACTATCTGGAGCATCGCCGAGGAACTGCGTGGAGCCGTGGACGGATGGGAATTCAAGGCTTACGTCTTGGGAGCCATCTTCTATCGCTACATATCAGAGAACCTCACCAACTACATCAATAAGCTACAGGCCGACGCTGGCATTGAGAATTTCGATTACGCCAAGATGAATGACGAAGAGGCTGAGGAAGCACGTGAGATGATGGTGCAGGAAAAGGGATTCTTCATTTTGCCCAGCCAGCTGTTCCAGAACGTGGCGGAGCATCCCGAGAAGAATGTCAACCTCAACGAGACCCTGAGCAATGTGTTCCGCTCCATCGAGGCAAGTGCCACAGGCACCGAGAGCGAGGAACAGGTGAAGGGTCTTTTTTCCGATTTCATTATCGATAGCTCACGCATCGGCAATTCTGTTGAAATGCGCAACAAGTGCATCTCTCAAGTATTGATCAAGGTGAGAGACATGCAGCTCAGCAAGAGGTTCTCCGACAACAGCATTGACACCGTGGGCGACACCTATGAGTATCTGATGCAGATGTACGCTTCCAATGCCGGCAAGAGCGGTGGCGAGTTCTTTACCCCACAGGAAGTGAGCGAGGTGCTGGCAAGAATCGCATCCTTTCAGAATCCCCACATCCGCAAGGTCTATGACCCTGCGTGCGGTTCGGGTTCTTTGCTACTGAAGTTTGCGAAGATAGCCGATGATGTGAAAAGTATTGACTTCTACGGTCAGGAACTGAATCCTACGACTTACAACCTCTGCCGTAGTAATATGTTTCTTCACGATATAAATTACTCCAAGTTCGACATCCAGTTGGGCGACACACTCACTACGCCCCATCACCTCGGGATGAAGTTCGACGCCATTGTGAGCAATCCGCCCTATTCCAAGAAATGGGACGGAAAAGAGAACACCATCCTTATCAACGACGAGCGTTTCAGTCCTGCAGGTGTGCTTGCTCCAGCCTCAAGGGGCGACCTTGCCTTCACCATGCACATGCTCTACCATCTGGACGAGACTGGCACCTGTGCCATCGTGGAGTTCCCAGGTGTACTCTATCGTGGCGGAGCGGAGAAGAAGATACGTGAGTACTTGATTAAGAACAACTTCGTGGACACGGTGATTCAGCTTCCTGCCAATCTTTTCTTTGGTGTGAGCATCGCCACTTGCATCATCGTGCTGAAGAAGAACAAGAAGGACAACAACATCTTGTTCGTCGACGCATCGGAGGAATGTGAGAAAGATGGCAATAAGAACAAGTTGACAGAAGATAATCAAGATACGATAGTCAATGCCTACGGCGAGCGCAAGGAAAAGCAATATTTCAGCAAGCTCGTGAGCATTGACGAGGTGCTTGCCAACGATGCCAACCTCTCAGTATCTTCGTATGTAGAGAAAGAGGATAAGAGAGAGGTGGTTGACATTGAGAAACTGAATGCTGAGATTGAGGAGATGAATTACAAGGTTATCAGTCTTTCTCAGAAGTTGGACATAATCATCAAGAAGCTATGAATAGGATAGAGGAAATGATAAAGAGGCTCTGTCCAAAGGGAGTGGAAAGTGTGAAGCTGGGAAATTACATTATATTATATACAGGAGAACAGCTAAATAAAGCAAACATGTTTAAAATGGGCTCGTATCCTGTAATAAATGGTGGTGTTTCCGCTTCTGGATTTGTTGAAGCCTATAATGAACAAGCAAATACAATTACAATTTCTCAAGGAGGTGCATCCGCTGGTTATGTAAACTTTATCAAAGTTCCGTTTTGGGCAGGTGCTCATTGCTTTGTAATAAAACCAAATAGTGATAATCTTAATAAAAGATTTCTTTATCATTATATTAAGGGGCAAGAATTCTTCATACAACAATGCCAACAAGGAGCGGGAATTCCAAGTGTCAATAGCGATAAAATTAAAAAGCTATTAATTCCTCTTCCTCCTCTCTCCATTCAGCAGGAGATTGTTTCTGTGTTGGATTCTTTTACCACGCTCATCGACAAGATGAAGAAGGAGGTGGAAATGAGGAAGAAACAAATGGAGTGTTATAGGGAAAGGCTAATGAGCCCGAAAGAAGGATGGACTGTTAAGACTCTCGGTGAAATAGGTACTTTTACCCGAGGAAGTGGTCTTCAAAAATCCGACCTTAGAGATGCAGGATTTCCTTGTATCCATTATGGGCAAATTCATACTTTCTATAATTTCGCAGCATACAAAACAAAATCCTTTTGCGATGAAAACTATGCTAAGAAGCTCAAAAAAGGAAAAACAGGCGACTTGCTTATTGCAACAACAAGTGAAGATGTAGAAGCTTGTTGCAAAGCTGTGGCCTGGCTTGGTGACAGTGAAGTCGCATATAGTACAGACTCGTATTGTTATTCTCATGATCAAGACCCAAAATTCATGGCGTATTTGTTTCAAACAGAAATGTTTGCTAAGCAAAAACGAATGGCGGCAACAGGGGCAAAGGTAGTGAGAGTTTCTGGTGAAGCAATGGCAACTTTTTCGTTTGCTCTTCCTCCTCTCTCCAAGCAGCGAGAAATCGCCCGCACCCTCGACATTTTCGAGGAATACATCCAGCGCTTAGAAAAACTCATCTCTCTTCGTCAGAAGCAGTATGAGTATTATAGGGAGAAGTTGCTGACATTTGAATAACTCATTAAAAGTAAACGCATTATGGCAGAACAGTTTAACATCATAGCAGAGCAAGACAACTGCACCGTGGTGACAAAGTACGAGCCACAGCAGCGAAGCGGCAATGCCTACCAGAGCGAGGCTGAGCTGGAGCAATGGCTCATCACCCAGTTGCAGCATCAGGGCTACGAATACCCCACCATCCGCAACGAGGAGGAGCTTTTGCTGAACCTACGTAAGGAGCTGGGCGAGGTGAATGACATCGTGCTCTCCGACAAGGAATGGAGCAACCTGCTGCAGGAAATATCCAACGACACGCTCACCTTGGAAGACAAGGCCGACATGATTCAGCGAGCCAACACTGCCATCGAGATAGAACGTGACAACGGCACGAAGACCAACATCCACTTGCTGCACAAGGACAACGTGTTCAAGAACCGCCTGCAGGTAATCAACCAGTACGTGCCCGATGGCGGCACCCACGACAACCGTTACGATGTAAGCATCCTGGTGAACGGTCTGCCTCTGGTCCACATTGAACTGAAACGCCGGGGCGTGAGCATAAAGGAAGCCTTCAACCAAATAAACCGCTACGCCCGAGAGAGCTTCTGGGCTGGCAAGGGAATGTTCGACTACATACAACTCTTCGTCATCTCCAACGGCACGGAGACCAAGTATTACAGCAACACCACCCGATATGCTCGTGAGCAAGAGGCTGACAAGCAGAGGGGCAAGAAGAAGACGCAAAGCAACTCCTTCGAGTTTACCAGTTACTGGAGCGATGCTGAGAACCACCTTATCTGCGACCTGGAGGACTTTGCCAAGACCTTCCTTACCAAGCGCACCCTGCTCAACATCCTGACTAAATACTGCGTGCTCAACACCGACAAGGAACTGCTCGTGATGCGACCCTACCAGATAGCAGCCACCGAGCGCATCATCCAGCGCATCAAGCAGGCACTTTTCAACCACTGGCAAGGCACAAGGAAGGCTGGAGGCTACATCTGGCACACTACGGGATCGGGCAAGACGCTCACCTCCTTCAAGACGGCGCAGCTCGCCACAGAGATAGAGGGAATATATAAAGTGGTGTTCATCGTAGACAGGCAAGACCTCGACTATCAGACGATGAAGGAGTACGACAAGTTCTGTCCCAACTGCGCCAACGGCAACGCCAACAGTCAAATCTTGCTAAGTCAGCTCCAGCCAAGTGACTCCTCGCACATCATCATCACCACCATACAGAAGATGGCGAGCCTCCTGAAGAAAAACAAGATAGAGCGAGAAGTGCTGGACAGGAATTTCGTATTCATCTTCGACGAGTGCCACCGCTCGCAGTTTGGCGAGATGCAGAGGCGCATCAAGCACAGCTTCAAGAACTACATTATGTTCGGATTCACAGGCACGCCTATTTTCGGCGTGAACGCCTCCACCAATGTGAAGGGCGACATGATGACCACAGCCGACATCTTCGGCGGTGAGCTGGACGACAAGGGGCAGCACACCAAAGCCCTGCACACCTACACCATCATCAACGCCATCAATGACAAGAACGTGCTGAAATTCAACGTGGAATATCATGCGCAGACGGCGATGATGGACGGCAAGAAGGTGGAGAACACCCAATATACTGACCCTGCCCGAATAGCCACCAATGTGAAGTACTTGCTCAGCCACTTCGACATGAAGACCAAGCGGCAAAGCCCATGGACAGCCTCGGTGCTGACCAACGTGGAAGATGCTGTAAGAAACTTCAAGAAGAAGAAGGAAGCCCGGGTGAAGGAAATAAAGGAAAAGGTGGCCACCACTGGTTTCAACTCGATACTGGCGTGCGACAGCGTGCCGATGGCAATGGAATACTACAAGGAACTGGAGCGACAGATGGCAGAGCCTGGAGCCAAGCAGCTGCGCATAGCCACCATCTTCACCACCGCCACCAACGAGGCGGAGAACGACAAGATGGGCAACATAGAGGAAGACCCTGAGGGCATCAAGAGCCTCGACTCAACGAGTAAGGATTTCCTGGAGAGTTGCATCAAGGAATACAACCATCAGTTTGGTACCAGCTACGACACCAGCGCCGACAAGTTTCAGAACTACTACAAGGATCTCTCCCTGAGAATGAAGAACAAGGACATCGATCTGCTCATCGTTGTGGGAATGTTCCTGACGGGCTTCGACGCTAAATGCCTCAACACGCTCTGGGTGGATAAGAACCTGAAGATGCACGGACTCTTGCAGGCCTACAGCCGCACCAACCGTATACTGAACGCCGTGAAGAACTGCGGCAACATCGTATGCTTCCGCAACCTGGAGGAGGCGACCAACCGCAGCTTCGGTCTCTTCGGCGACGCCAACGCCAACAGCATCATCCTGATGCGTACGTTCGATGAGTACTACAACGGCTACGACGAGGAAGACAGGCACCATGAAGGCTACAAGGAACTGGCGGAGGCATTGCTCCAAGAGTTTCCACTGAGTCAGCTGGGGCCTTCTACACCATTCGCCAAAAAGGTGGCTTTCGTCAAGTTGTACGGACAGCTGGTTAAGGCCACCAACATACTCGTAAGCTTCGACCAGTTCAATCCCGAAGACCGAGACGAGCGCAACGCCATCCGCATCATCAAGGAGGGCGAACGACAAGACTACCAGTCATGGTACCTCTGTTTCAGAGACGACATCAAGGGCGGTGGTGGCGAAGGTGGAAATGGTGGCACTACTGGCGGCCCTGGCGAAGGGGGAGGTTCAGAGACCGACGGCCTGGAGTTTGAGATGGAGCTGATAGGGCAAGTGGACATCGACATTCCATACATCCTCGCCCTCGTGAAACAATACCACGACAGCAACTGCGAGAACCAGGAAATCATCATGGACATCACCCGAAGCGTAACCTCCAGCCCCCGACTGCGCAACAAGAAAGACCTCATCGACGGCTACATCAAGGCCATCAAGCCAGGCAAAGACGTAGACGTCTACGAGGAATGGCAGCAGTACATCGGTCAGCAGAAGGAAAAGGAACTCTGCACCATCATCACGGAAGAGCACCTGAAGGAGGAGCAAGCCCGCGACTTCATGAGCAAAGCCCTCAGAGACGGCTACGTGGAAGAGAGCGGAATGGGAATCACCAGCGTGTTGCCCCCGATGCCTGTGTTCGGCGCAGGCAAGAAGCGAGAGCAGAAGAAAAAATCGGTGATAGAAAAATTCAAGCGGTTCGTGGAGCGATTCGTGGACCTGTAATGTTTAATTCAACAAAATAAGGAACAATAGAAAACATCAGTACATGAAACAGGAGCCTATCCCTATAGGTAGGTGCATATTTTATATAAAAGCGTTGTCGGCAAGTGAAATCTTATCGCTCAGAAACGACCAAAACTTCTATAAGAATAAGAAAACATGAAACTCCAAAGATGGCAACAAGCGGCGCTCATGGTGTAGAACAGAAAAATCTACGACGTGGGCAATACTTGTATGCACAATCTGGAGTTTTTGGGCTTTGGTCGGCCTCTGAGCGAGGATGGCGTATGGGTGTTTGCCCACGCTTTTTATATATTACAATGACAGAAACTAAATACCTAAGAAATATAAAAATGCTCATGGAGACCTATAAGACCTGCTATGGTGATTGCGTGGGCGACAGAACCATCAACAAGCTCTCGCTGTTTATCGTCATGTTCGAAAGTGCCGAGATGTTTGAGCAGGTGGCAAAGGAACTAAAGCAAAACCTCATTATTGATATAGACCGTGACGTGGACTATCAGGTGTGGAGCAGGCAAGAGACGTGGACGGAGCATAAATTAAAGGGCAGCCCTTCAGGAAACACCTTAACCTATGAGTCGCTCCACATAGACAAGTTTTCCACCCTTGCCAATCACATGACAGGTATGTTGCCCCCTGTGCCTGAGACTTCTACAGACGAGAAGGAGGACACGAAAAATCGCAAAGGTCTCACCTATACAGAAAGAGACAAAGTAAGCGGCTCCGCGTTTATACCATTGTATTATAAAAAAAGCAGTAACAGCATATTTTTAATTGGCTGCTACTGCT
>ENA-UEQX01001684-UEQX01001684.1-human-gut-metagenome-genome-assembly--contig:-NODE-1684-length-13362-cov-3.592172_pt1 | contig 13362 bp, 9 predicted proteins | sample MGYA00242952_ERZ507952 | MGnify/ENA primary metagenome ERZ507952 (study PRJEB26167, sample SAMN06115425) | human gut metagenome | host: Homo sapiens | place: China:Sichuan | collected 2015-04-07... | reverse complement strand
TAGGAGTTGTCGATCGACGAGATGAAGTCGATCATCTCGGCGCGCGTCGTCGAGCGGTTCAGGTAGAGGAACGGGTTGCTCGGGTTCTGCTCGATGGCCGCGGAGAAGGTGTTCACGGCATTGGTATACTGCTTGATGAGCGACTGCGTGACACCCCGTTCGAAGAGCACCGTCCACGATGCCCGATCCGACTTGAGCTCCTCGACGTATTGCTTGTCGAGCATCACGAGCGTGTCGGCCGGGATATTGCTTTCGCGCCACGAAAGGGTGAGGTATTCGTTGTCCACCCGTTTCCTGAAGTCCTCGACGCGCTGTACGTGGTAGCGTTCCACGGTCGGCACGGTGTCGGGACGCATCAGCGTGAACTTGAATAGCGGCAGCAGGCGCATCTCTTCGTGGCCGCCGTTGTGGCCCGTGATGCGGTCGAAGCTGCCGCCCGAGAATTTGCTGTCGAACGACAACAGGCGGTCGAAACGCTGCGTCGTGTCGGCATAGATCGAGTAGGTGCTGTCGCTCAGGCGGGAGCGGTACTCCGCAATCTTCTTCTGGGCCGTGTCGCGGTCTTTCTTCGCGCCCTGCGGGTCGCGCAGCAGTTCGCGCAGACGGCCGCGGTAAATATAGGCGTTGGCGAAATCGGGGTAGAGCTTGATGGCCGAGGAGTAGTCGTCTATCGCCTTCTCCAGTTCGCCCAGCTGGGCATAGACCCCTGCGCGGTTGTAGTAGACCAGCACGTTGTTGGGCGAATAGAGCGCCACCTTGTCGTAGTCGTCCAGCGCACGGTTGTAGTCGCCGATCTGCGTGCGCAGCATGGCACGGTTGAAGTAGGTCAGCGAATTGGTCGAGTCGAGCTGGATCACCTTGTCGAAATCCGCGAGGGCCAGCATCGGACGGTTGGTGTCCGAGTAGACCAGTGCGCGGTTGAAATACGAAAGCAGGTAGGCCGAATCGCATTCGATGGCCTTGTTGAAGTCAGCTTCGGCTTCCGCAAAGCGTTTCTGTTCCATGTAGAGCCCACCGCGGCGGTTGTACCCGCCGGGGTTCTCGCGGTTCGTGCGGATGGCGGTGTTGAAATTGTCGTAGGCGCGTACCGTATCCTTCAGGTGCAGGTAGCTCAGGCCCCGGCAGATGAAGGCGTCGGCGACTTTGTTCTCCTGGCGGATGAACTTGTCGAAATCGTCGATGGCCTCCTTGAACTGCTGGTTCAGCAGCCGTGTCACGCCGCGGCTGTAATAGGGGCCCGGCAGATCCGGGCGCAGGTCGATCGCCTCGCGGAAGTCCTGCAGGGCGTCATCGTAATTACCCAGCCGCGAACGCGTGATCGCGCGGTAGGTATAGGCTTGTGTGTATACGGGGTTGAGCCGGATGGCGGTCGAGAAATCGGCCTCGGCGCCCAGCAGGTCGTCGAGGTTGTATTTGGCGATGCCGCGCAGGAAATAGCCTTCGAAGGCATCCTCGTCGAACCGCAGCAGGGTGTTGAGCGTCCGGATGGCCTCCTGGTAGTCGTTGTTCATCATGCATGAACGTCCCACCCAGAAGAAATATTCCCGGTTGTACTGCGCATACGATTCCTTCCCGCACATCAGTGCGATGCCCAGTGCGATCCCGAGGATGTATTTTTTCAATTTCCGACTCACTTGTCCCATTAACGTCCTTTTCGGGCGGTTTATTATTCCGGTTTATTCCAATTCGTACCCGAAACGGCGCAGTTGGCGTTCGTTGTTGCGCCAGTCGTCGTTCACTTTGACGAACAGTTGCAGGAAAACCTTTTTGCCGAGGAACTGCTCCATGTCCTCGCGTGCGGCCTGCCCGACCCGTTTGAGTTTCTCGCCCTTATGCCCGATCAGGATGCCTTTCTGCGAGTCGCGGGCGACATAGATCGTTGCGGCGATGCGGTCGATCGCCGGCTCCTCCTTGTAGCTTTCGATCTCGATTTCGCAGCAGTAGGGGATCTCCTTGTCGTAGAACCTGAGGATTTTCTCGCGGATGATTTCCGAGGCGAAAAACCGCAGCGTCTTGTCCGTCAGTGTATCCTTCGGATAGAAGGCCGGGCCTTCGGGCAGCAGGTCGAGGATGGTCTTGAACAACCCTTCGATGTTGAAATTCTCCTTGGCCGATGCCGGTACGATGCGTGCCTCGGGCAACTCCCCCTGCCATTTGTCGACCAGTGCCTCGAGTGCCTCGGGCGTCGTGAGGTCGATCTTGTTGATGACCACGATGGCCGGGACGCCGCTCTGGCGGATGCGGTCGATGATTTCGGCCGAGCGTTCCCCCCGCTCCACGGTGTCGGTGACATAGAGTATGACGTCGGCGTCGGCTACGGCGCCCGTCACGAATTTCATCATCGACTCCTGTAATTTGTAGCTGGGTTTCAGAATGCCCGGCGTATCGGAATAGACGATCTGGAAATCCTCGCTCGAGACGATGCCCATGATCCTGTGGCGCGTGGTCTGCGCCTTCGACGTGATGATCGACAACTTTTCGCCGACCAATGCGTTCATGAGTGTCGATTTGCCGACGTTGGGATTCCCGATGATATTTACAAAGCCCGATTTGTGCATTTTCCTTTTGGGATATGATCCGGACAAAGGTAGCGATAAAAAAAGACCCCTGCAAACGCCCGGTCGATTAATTTACCCGCCGATACGGTCGTTTGACCGGTGTGCGGTGCTTTTTACGATTTTTCCCGTATATTTGCCGGGACACGATATAACGGAAAATTATGAACAGGACGAAAATCCTCTTTTTCTGCGCCGGTGCCGTGCTGGCCGCGTTGCTGGTATGGTGGCTGTCGGCCGGGGAGCGCACCCCGGCCGGGGAGTCCGGCAAGCGGAGCCCCCTCGATGCGATTATGACCCGGACGAGCATCCGGGCCTACCGGGATTGCCCGGTCGGTGCCGATACGGTCGAACTGCTGCTGCGGGCTGCGATGGCCGCGCCCTCGGCCGTGAACCGTCAGCCGTGGGCTTTCGTTGTCGTGGACGACCGGGAGCTGTTACGCGAACTCGCCGGGGCGCTGCCCTTTGCGAAGATGGCCGCCCGGGCACCCCTGGCCGTGGTCGTCTGCGGCGACTTGTCGCGCAATCCGGGGGCTTCCGGCGACTGGTGGGTGATGGATGCCTCGGCGGCCTCGGAAAACCTGCTCCTTGCGGCCCATGCCCTGGGGTTGGGAGCCGTATGGACTGGGGTTTATCCCCGCGGCGAACGGGTAGAGGCCGTGCGGCGCGTGCTGGGGCTTCCCTCCGATGTCGTTCCGCTCAACCTGATTCCGGTGGGCTATCCTGCGGACAATCCTGAGCCCAAGCAGAAGTGGAACCCGGCGAACGTCCGGCATAACGGCTGGACGGAGTAAACCGCCCGCGCAGCCTATTGTGCCTTGATCCATTCGTACACCGGGTCGATGCCTTTCGTGAAATCCGTAAAACTCATTTCGATCCTGACGTCGGGGGTGATCGTGTCTGCCTCTTCGTCCGTACGCCGGAAATATTTGGTCGAATAGGCGACTGTCAGCTTCGATCCCGGGAGCTGGAAATTCCGTACCTCGCCGAAGTGGTTGGGTTTGCCGGCGGTCTGTTCGCCGACTACGACCGCATCGGTCAGGTGCTTGAAATCCATCGTATTCAGGATGGCCGAGGAGAATGTGCTTCGCCCGATGACGACATAGGTTTTTATGCCGGGGTGCTGTTCCAGGAACCGGGCCAGCCTTTCGATGAATGCCGTCCCCTGTGCCGAGTTCCCTCCGCCGTTGTTCCTCATGTCGAAAATGATCTTCCCGACGGGGTTGCCCTGCAATATGCCGAACGCCTTTTGGCCGAATTCCGTGAACGACGGCAGCGACGCGGCTTTCTCGCGGCTCTTGAACTCCGCCTCGCTTTCACGCCCCCAGCAGGAGTTGTAGAGGATATAGTATATTTTTTCCTCGGGGAAATAGCGATCCGTGAAAAGCACGTTCCTTTCCGCGATCGCAAAGGGCAGGGAATCGGGCTGGAAGGCGGCCCGACCCGCCCGCTGCGGATCGGACGGTTTGAGCGTATAGGTCTTGTCTCCGTCCAGCGTGAGTTCCGCCTGCCCGTTGTGTGCGAACCCGAAATATTCCAGGAGCTGTAACGACGGGAACAATTGGGGAATCATGGATTTTACCATTGCTTCGTTGTCGACCGTGAACAGGGTGCTCAGGCTGTCGATTACGGTTTCTACCGGTGCCTTGCCGACCGCTGTGAGCCGGTGCCCCAGCAACTCTTTGTTTTCCTCGGCCGTCTGTATGACGTACAGCCCGTCGGAAACCCAGAGCAGCCCGAGCGGCAGTATCTGCTGCCGGTTCATCAGCTGGTTGAAATATAGCATGGTGTGCGAATCGCCCAGCCTGGCGATCAGCTGCTGGGTTTTGAGCGCCGTAGCAAAATCTCCGGCCTCCCCGGCCGAAGCCTTGATCGCGCCGATTGCGGTCTCGAACTGCGCTTTGTCGTATTTCGCAAAGAGGTTGCAATGTTTCGCGGGCAGTTCGCTGGCCAGGTAATCCAGGTCGGCGGCCCAGTCGATGCCGCTCCCGCCCTGGGAGAAGGCGGCCGGGATCGAAGCGATCCCCAGCAACAGCAGGAGTAATTTTTTCATGTGGTTTTCCGGGTTGGGTTTCCCGGTACAATTTAGCGATTATTTTTCAATTCCATGCTGTAAACCGCTCTTAAATCTTCAGCCCCCCCCCGGCCTTGGCCCCTCTTTGAAACGGAAAATCCCTGCGGGTTGCTGCTCGCAGGGATTTTCTTACAAACGGATGGATTGTGCCGTGTTACTCGACTTTGAAGCCTGCAACGTCCTCCATGCTGTTGGGGAAGATCTGATAGCCCCCCTTGTATATCTCCATGATACCACTCAGATCCGCCTTCTTTATTGCGATAGCTTCGTTGGCGAATACGGCGTGATTGGTCGTACGTGCCACCATCGGCAGTTCGGCGTCGTCGGTGAAGTTGACCGAAGTGGTCTTCTTATTCACGACCCAGGTCGTCGAATTTGCCGCCGGGGTGAGGTTCTTTACCGTCACATACTGGCCAACGTAATCTCCTGCCTGCGAAACGGTGATCTGGGGGACTTTCATCGTTACCTTCTCCTGAGTGGGGAAGATCGTCGCCATCCTCAACTGCGGCAGGTCATTGTTGATGTCGTACTTGGCGTATTTAAGGCTGACGATCACTTTCGTGCCCACAGGCAGGTCTTTCTCGGTGTAGTCGCTGCCCTTGATGATGATGCCCGTGTTGGCCTCGCCGGTGTTGTCCACCAGCGAAATGAGCTGGTAGAAGTTTCCTCCTTCGTTGTTGGCCGCCACATAGCCCTTCACGGCGATCAGTTCGCCCAGCGCATCGCCCGCATTCATCGTGGCGAGTTTGGCGTTGAGTTCTTTCACCGTGATGGCCTGGCTCTCGTCGGGCATGGTCTCCTGTTCTGCGAATTCGATCGACGTGGTCAGCGTATTGAGGTATTTGGTATCCGTCCCCGAAACACCGACGGTGTAGCCCGTGATGATGACTTTGCGGTCGACGAAATTTTCGATGTTCAGGTCGCTGTTGGGGTAGGCGATCGAGCCGACTACATTCGTACCCTCCACGGCGACATTATAGTGCCACTGATAAATCTGGTCGCGGTACGAGCTGAGGTTGCCTTCGTATTTTACATACTGGATCGTCGGGTTGTTGACATAGGCGTCGAACTGCGCTGCCCCGAAATCCGTCGGGGTGGGCTGCGTATAGCTTCCCGAGCCGTTCTTGGTGAGTTCCGACGTTTCGCCGAACTGCTTCATGCCTCCGTATTCCGACGTTGCGCCTTCGACGGTGACTTTGTCGCCGACGGTCATGCCGTGGTTCTTCTTGAATACGAGGATCGTACCCGTGGCGTCCTTTACGAGGAAGCCCTTCGAGTGGGTGCCGATCACCTGTCCTTCGACCTTGTAAACTTCGTCGATGGGAGCCGCCAGCACCTCGGCTATCGTCGAAAGCGGTGTCTCCTCTTCCTTACCGAACTCGATTGCCTGCCCGCCGTTGCCCGGGGTCAGCAATACGTCGTCGATACGGTTCACGCTGCTCATCTTGGCTTCGAACTTGATGTAGAGCGTGCCGGTGCCTGCCGGCAGGGTGAAGTCTGCTGTTGCGAGGCGCCACTCACCCGGTTCGTCCGCTACGCTGCCGAAATCGTAGTCGAGCGCCTGCGACCAAAGCTGCCCGTCGGCCGAAAGGCGTACCACAAAGTCAGACTTGATGAACGTGTTGGTGGCGCCCTGTGCGTAGCGCTGCGCGCCGAACGAGAGGCGAAGGTTCTGCGACGTTACCGCGATCTTCTGGATCGTGAAATAGTTGGGCGCCGTGCTGAAGAAGATGTTGTTTTTACCTGAACCGTCGTAAAGCGAAAGCGAACCCTTAGACGACTGGTTCGTACGTGCGGACATGCTCTTGAAGTCATAAGCCACGTTGGCGACGCCCGAGCCCTTGTGGTTGATCCAGCCTTCGAACTGGTCGAGGAACGGCCACTGGCCGCCGTCGCCGAAGGTTTGCGAGGCGAGCTCCTTGTCGAACGTGCTGTAGAAGATCGCTCCGTCGGGAACTTCCTCTTCGAATTCTCCCTCGTCCTTGATCTCCACGGGGATGGTGTACATATAGGTTTTGTACGAGCCGAAGAGCCAGCCGGTGATGGTCACGTTGTGGCTGTTGTACTTCTCCTTGAAATCGTCGCTCATGTAGTCCAGGCTGCCCTGCACCGAAGTGCCGTCGATCTCGACGTTGACGTAGTTGCCCGATACGAGGACGGTACCCTTGTAGGTCACGTATTCCACCTCGGGGTTTTTCATGTAGGCTTCGATTTCCGTTGCCGAGAATGCCGCGGGCTGCGGCTGGGTAATATCCTGGTGGCCGGTCTTGGTGAAACTGCAACCCTTGCCGAATTGCAGCAGGCCGTTGCGCGACTCGGTTTTGCCCGACACGGTGACCACGTCGCCGACGGCCAGGTCGTGGGCTTCGCCCTTGAATGCGTAGATGCGTGCACCGTCCTGCTGGAGGAGAACGCCCTGCTCGTTGGCGGCGATGACGCTCACGCCCTCGACTTCGAATGCCGAGCCGGCGCCGGCTTCGAGCACTTCGGCCAGCGTAGCCTTGTTGCCCTGTACCGTGAAACGAGCTTCGGCAAGCTGGATGTCGTCACCGTTGCAGGGCAGGATTTGCAGTGTGCCGTTGTAGATGCCCGCGATACCTGCGATGGAACCGCTCTTGTCGGTCGGGATGGCATCCTGTGCATAGGATGCGGTTTGCAGGGTGCGGATTTTGTAGGACTTTCCGTCCTTGGTCTCCATGGAAACATTGCCCTTGTTCGAGTCGCTGTTCCAGGTGCCCGATTCCGACGCTTCGGGCTGCGTGTTTTCGATCTTTACGTATTGCGATTCGTACTGCGCGATTTTGTCTGCGGTGATGGCGATCGGGGCCAGCGGTTCGGTCTGCCCCACGAGCATGGGTTCGTTGTGGGTCGAAACCTGCAGCAGTCCGCTGAAGAGCTGTGCCGATGCGTCGCTGAGCGATACTTCGACGATGTCGCCGCGCTCGAAGGTGTTGTTAGACTGGCTGATCGAGAGTGCGAGGCCGGCACCGGCATCCTGCGTATCGTCGGCAAGGATTACGATGAAGGGCTGCTGGTTTCCCCCCCCCTTGTCCGAGACTACGATACCGCACAGCGTCATGGCTCTGATCGCGTCCGTCAGTTCTTTTCCATCGGCAGAGGGATTGGTCGCCATGACGAGCTCGCGGATTTCCGCAATGTTCGTATTCGTCTCCCCTTCTTTGATCTGCCTTACGGAGCATGTGCCCGTGTCGGTGGCGCCCATGTAACCGGTTGCCGTTACGGTGATGGTACCCGTACGCGACGTGACGTTCGCGGGTACGGTTACGGCTACCGTCGCAGAACCTTTGCCGCTGGTTTGCGACAGCTCGATCCATGCGTCGGCCTTGATCTGCCAGTTGAGCTTTCCGTTAAGCTCGATTTCGAGGTTTTTCGTCTGGGTTTGCGTGCAATCGAACGTCAACGATTGGGTAACCTCGATTTCAGGGATCAGCTTGTCGTCCTTGGTGTCGTCGTCCGAACAGGCTGTCAGTGTTACTCCCAGCGCGAGGGTGAGCGCCGCGCAGAGTAATCTTTTCCAAAATGATAATTGCATCATGTGGTTGTGATTAAATTAGAAAAAGTGAGATTTGAAGTATTGCGTGTACTAAGGTAATAATTTTTAACTGTCCTGCTATGAAAAAGTGATGAAAAATTCGTTTCGGGCCCTAAAAACTACCGCATAAAAAATCCCCCATTCCGAATGAGGGATCGTGGTTTATTTGCAATCTGTTGGCTATCGGCGTCTTCCGGGCATGTTCGGCATCTTCATGTTGCCGCCGGCTACGGCCTTCATCATCTTGCGGGTATCCTCGAACTGTTTCATCAGGCGGTTCACGTCGGCCATCGTCGTGCCGCTGCCCTTGGCGATGCGTTCGCGGCGGTGTGCGTTGATGATTTCGGGGTGCTCGCGCTCGGCCGGGGTCATCGACGAAATGATCGCCTCGGTCTGCTTGAACACGTCGTCCGGGATGTCCACGTTCTTGAGCATCTTGCCTACGCCGGGAAGCATTCCCGCGAGGTCTTTCAGGTTGCCCATCTTTTTGATCTGCTGGATCTGCCCGATGAAATCGTTGAAGTTGAACTGGTTCTTGACCAGTTTTTTCTTCAGGCGGCGCGCCTCCTCCTCGTCGAACTGCTCCTGTGCACGCTCCACCAGCGATACGACGTCACCCATGCCGAGGATACGGTCGGCCATACGTTCGGGATGAAACACCTGCAGGGCGTCCATCTTCTCGCCGCTCGAAATGAATTTCAGCGGTTTGCTGACCACCGAGCGGATCGAGATCGCGGCACCGCCGCGGGTGTCGCCGTCGAGCTTGGTGAGTACCACGCCGTCGAAGTCGAGCCGGTCGTTGAACTCCTTGGCCGTGTTTACGGCGTCCTGGCCCGTCATGGCATCCACCACGAAGAGTGTCTCCGAAGGCTTCACGGCCGCCTTGATGGCCGTGATCTCCTGCATCATCGCCTCGTCCACGGCCAGACGGCCCGCCGTATCGACGATTACGACGTTGAACGAGTTTTGGCGGGCGTATTTGATGGCGTTTTCGGCGATCTGTACTGGGTTTTTGTTCCCCTCTTCGGTGTAGACCTCCACTCCGATCTGCCCGCCGAGCACCTTCAGCTGGTCGATGGCCGCGGGACGGTATACGTCGCCTGCCACCAGCAGTACCTGGCGGCCTTTCTTGCTTTTGATGAATGCCGCGAGCTTGCCCGAGAAGGTGGTTTTACCCGAGCCTTGCAGACCCGCGATCAGGATCACGGCCGGGTTGCCCTCCAGCCTGATGTCTGTGGCCGTGCCGCCCATCAGTTCGGCCAGCTCGTCGCGTACGATCTTGGTCATCATCTGTCCGGGCTTCACCGCCTTGAGCACGTCCTGTCCCAGCGCTTTCTGCTTTACCTGGTCGGTAAACGATTTAGCGACCTTGTAATTGACGTCGGCGTCGATCAGCGCACGACGGATCTCCTTGAGCGTCTCCGCTACGTTGATCTCGGTGATGCGCCCCTCGCCCTTGAGGATTTTGAATGACCGTTCGAGTTTATCCGTTAAATTTTCAAACATGGCTCAGCGAAATTTTGCCCACAAAGATAACGAATAATTCACAAAGAGCAAGGGCTGCGGCGATTTTCAGGGCATCTGGTTGCCCACCCTGCATTTTTCCGCATAAATGTTTGGAAGGCGGCCTTATTCTGTTACCTTTGCGGGCAGAAGCAACCTGTAAATTATGAAGAAACCAGTTTTTGCGGCCCTCCTCGCGCTTCTGTATTGCGTCAGCGGGGCAGCCCAGAATACGAACGAGTGGCATACCCCCAAGGGGCTGCCCTCCGGCAACGAGATCGGAGTGCGATACGGCGCACAACTTTTCATGGGGGACGGCCGTGGCCCGGAATTCGAGGCGATCAGCATCGACTACGCCCGGTACAACTATTATAATATAGGTTTCCGCACGGGGCTGAACCTGTTTTTCGACGACGAAGTCTGCGACTACTATTCGATCCCGATGCAATTCACCTGGCGCACGGAACGTATCCGGGGGCTGGTTTTCCCGGGCGACGGCGAGGCCGGGTCGTGGGTCGCCGCGGCATTGCTTTCGATCATTCCCAAGCAATTCGAAGCGCATACGGGTTTTACGCCGGGCATGATGCTGGGCCCGCTCAGCCGCGAGCCCTCCTCCGGGAATTTCCTCGTCAAGCACCGTTTCAGCTGTACCTATGACCTCGGGGTGCGGCTTATCATCCCCATCTGGCGGTTCAACCTCTACGGCGATTTCACCTACCATTGTTACCTGACCGACAATTTCGGGTTCGCCTTCGGGGATTACCGCCCGGGGCGTTCCTACATGGAGCTGGGCGTTGGCCTGTCGTTCAATTTCTGAGCCTATTTGCTGCCGGGATTCCCGAAATTCATGCTGTCCGAAATAAAACAGCGTGCGTCATTCCGTACTTTTCCAACAAAGTGTGTATTTTTGCATGGGCATATTTGATAGCAAGCAACGACTGAGATAAGTTTGACGTACACATAGGCCGGGCGGCCTGTCCGAATCGGAACCGCATTATTACAAAATCCAAGTTATGAGGAACCTCTTTTGCCATTCGAATCCTGTTCCGCGTATCGGGACGACGATCGCCGCGGCACTCTTGTCCCTGGCCGCACTCACGGCCTGCGGAGAGGCCGGAGCCCTCGAACCGCTTGACCGGTGGCGCGACGGCGAGCGGGAGATCCGCACGACGGCCCCGGCCGTAACGGCGGGCCGTACGCTCCTGGCAGCAGGCGACTACGGCAACTTCCGCCTTACGGGGGAAGCCCTCACGCAGCCCGGTGCCCAGGCGGCGCTGCTCTTCCACACCGACGGCGAGTCGGGCTACGAGGTGGTTTTCCGCAACGGCGCCATCGACGGGACACGCAAGAGCGGTTCGCTCGCCTCCGTGCGCAACCTCTACCGTTCGCTGGCCGACGACGGCGAGTGGTTCGGCTTCGAGGTCACTGTGCGCGGCCGTAACATCGTCGTCCGCATCGACACCACCGAAGTGGTCTGCTATACCGAACCCGAACATCCCTACCGCACCCAGGCGCACGCCCGGCAATTGTTAGGACACGGCGCGATCGCGCTGCGCGGCGTGCAGGGCGAAGTTGCGTTCCGCAACCTTGCAATCGAGCGCCTCGGCGCGCAGGCCCGCAACGAGGCCGACACACTGCCGCCCGTGGACGAACGCACCGACGGCGTGATCCGCTTCCAGCAGCGTGATTTCCCCGTCATCGACTACCACGTACACCTGAAGGGCGGCCTGACCAAGGAGCGGGCGCACGCCATGTCGATGAACTACGGCATCAATTACGGCGTGGCGCCCAACGCCGGGGAAGGCGGTGTGGGCCGGATGCTGGCCGACGACGGGGAGGTCTATGCCTATTTCGACGAAGTGGAGCGGATGCCCTTCCTGTGCGGCGTGCAGGGCGAGGGCCGCAAGTGGACGGCGACCTTCTCGCAGGAGGCCCTCGGCGTATTCGACTACCTGTTTACGGACGCCATGACCATCATAGACCACAAAGGGCGCAACTCGCGTATCTACCGGCCCGAGGAGGTGCACTACGACGGCGTGACGAAAGAACAGTACATGGATCATCTGGTCGACCAGACGGTGAAGATACTCACCAACGAGCCGGCCGACATCTACGCCAACCCGACCTACCTGCCCGACGACATGCAGGCCGATTACGACAGGTATTGGACTGACGCGCGCGTCGACCGCGTACTGGATGTGCTGGAACGCTACGGCATCGCCCTGGAGATCAACGCCCGCTATCGTATCCCGAGCTTCGGCATCATCCGCCGGGCCAAGCAGCGCGGAATAAAGTTCACGTTCGGCACCAACAACGTCGACGCCGACTTCGGACGTCTGGAGTACTCGCTCGAGGCGGTGGAGAAGTGCGGACTCACGGCCGACGACATCTGGTTTCCCGCGATGAGCGTACGCCGCGGACGCCCCGTCGTCCTTTACAACAAATTCGAGTAACGGATCGTAGTTTATCCCGGTTTGCCTACCGCAGCAGCCCGGCTTCGTAGTAAATTACGATCTGCTCGATCATCTTGTCTTCGTTGTCCTTGTCGTACTGCGATTTGAGATTCTGCCCGAAAATCCGCGACACGCCCTGCCAGAACCCCGCCACGAATCCGCCCCGGAACTCCTTGAGCACCTCGTAGGCCGTGTATTCGGTTTCGCGGTCGATCAACTTTAGCAACACCTTGCCCTGCGTGCGGGTCATGTGTTTCAGCACGGGCGTATACTCGTCCTTGATCTGGTGGTATACCTGCCTGATGTACTCCTTCTGCGCCTTTTTGGTCGGCAGGCGGCATAATTCCTCTTCCATGTCGGCCATCCTGGCTTTCGCGATCTTGGCGATGGGGTAGACCTTCTTCACGGCGTCGACCAGCTTGCGGTAACGGCGCAGGTCGACGGGGCGGCTGAACACGTAGACCGGCAGGATATGTACCAACGGTACCGAGTCTCCTTTTTCCACCGTCCATTCCTGGTGCCAGAAACCGTGGCCTCCCTGCGCACGTACCCCGGGGGACACGGCGGTCAGCATTACCAGAATCAGGAGCCACTTTTTCATCTCGGTGAAAATCGTTATCTTTGCGAACGGCGGACTTTCGCGGGGCAGGCCGTGCCTTGTGCATTGCCCGCGGGTTTGCCTTTGAGCCCGGTTTGCATTATCTTTGCCGCGGACAAATCCGGCGGCGGGTCGGAGCTCTCCTCCGTACGCAGCCTGCACGGCCACTGCAAATGTAATTATTTATCGGATAAACGTATTACGCAAAATGGATATTATATTGGAAAAAGGATTGTCGGCGCAGAGCCGGACGACGGTTACGGCCGCAAATACCGCCGCGACGATGGGGTCGGGCGACCTCGGGGTTTTTGCCACGCCTTCGATGGTGGCGCTTATGGAGCATGCCGCTATGACGGCCGTTGCTGCGGCTCTGCCAGAAGGCTCTTCGACCGTAGGGGCGGAGATGAACGTCACGCACATCAAGCCTTCGGGGTTGGGTGCCGAAATCACCGCCACGGCCGTGTTGACCGGTGTCGAGGGGCGCAAGCTGACCTTCAACGTCGGCGCCCGCGATGCCGAAGGGATGATCGGAGAGGGCGTGCACGTCCGTTACGTCGTGGATCGTGAGAAATTCATGGCCAAAGTCCGCTGACGTAGGTGGGGGACACCCGGCCGGCTGGCCGGAT
>ENA-UEQX01001668-UEQX01001668.1-human-gut-metagenome-genome-assembly--contig:-NODE-1668-length-13441-cov-10.638881_pt1 | contig 13441 bp, 9 predicted proteins | sample MGYA00242952_ERZ507952 | MGnify/ENA primary metagenome ERZ507952 (study PRJEB26167, sample SAMN06115425) | human gut metagenome | host: Homo sapiens | place: China:Sichuan | collected 2015-04-07... | reverse complement strand
GCAATGGGTGTTGCAAGGCAAACCAGTACCGACCATTTCATCTCATAAGGCTCAATTTTCTTGCCAAGGAATTCCGGAGTGCGGCCTACCATCAGACCGGCAATAAATACCGTCAGAATGGCAAAAGCAAGCATACCGTAAAGACCGCAGCCCACGCCGCCGAAAATAACCTCGCCGAGCTGCATCAGCAGCATAGTCACCATACCGGCAAGCGGCGTGTAGCTGTCATGCATGGAATTTACAGAGCCGTTAGAAGCTGCGGTGGTGAAGGCTGCCCAGGTAGAGGACGCTGCAATGCCGAAGCGAGTCTCCTTGCCCTCCATATTGCCGCCCGCCTGTTCTGCCATTGACATATTGACTGCGCCGTTTTGTGCAAGCTGGGATGTGCCAGCCTGTTCAGTAACGGCGATGCAGCTCAAGGCAACAACCAGGCAGATAAACATTGCCATAAAGATTGCAATACCCTGCTTCTTGTTCTTTACCGCAGAACCGAATGTGAAACACAGTGCCGCCGGAATCAGCAGAATGGAAATCATTTCGATCAGATTGGTAAAGGCATTGGGATTTTCCAAAGGATGTGCGGAGTTGACGCCCATATAACCGCCGCCGTTGGTGCCGGTCTGTTTGATTGCGATCTGGCTGGCCGCAGGACCCATCGGTACGAACTGCTCGGTGATGATCTGTGCATCCGAAACGATTTCGCCATCTACCGTGACGGTTTCGGTGTCTAAGTCAATTACCGCATCCTCAAGGATTTCGCCTTCTGCACTGACGGCAATCGGTTCTACAAGGGATACTGTTTCTGCACTTTTCAGGTTCTGAATCACGCCGCCGCCTACCAGCAACAGAGAAATGACCAGATTCAGCGGGAGCAGGATGTGAACCACAATGCGGGTCAAGTCCACCCAAAAGCTTCCCAACCCGGAGGATTTCACCTTGATAAAGCCACGGATCAATGCAAATAGAACGGCGATACCTGTAGCTGCGGAAACAAAGTTCTGAACAGTCAGACCTAAAGCCTGCGTGAGATAACTCAATGTGGATTCACCGGAATATGCCTGCCAGTTTGTATTGGTAATGAAACTTGCAGAAGTGTTAAATGCCAAATCCCATTTCACACCGGAAAGATTCTGCGGGTTTCCGGGAAGAACTCCCTGCAGAAGTTGAAGCAGGAACAGAAAAACAAGCCCGATACCGGAAAAAGTCATTACACTTACCGCATATTTTTTCCATGTCATCTGTTCTTCTCTGTCTACACGCGTAACCTTGTAAATCAGGTTTTCGCACGGTGTCAGAACTTTGGACAAAAAAGTTTTCTCGCCGCTCATGACGTTTTTTATGTATGCGCCCAGCGGAATTGCCAAAACGACCAGAATGGCAAGGTATAAAACATACTGAATCATGGTGCTCATGCCTGATCATCTCCCTTCATTAAAATATAGACATACCACAGCAGCATTGCTGCCGCACATACACCTATGAGTGCAATTAGCATTTGCATAAGATTCATCCTCCTTTTTTGCTGTCCCCAATATCATAAAACCTTTCCTCTAAAAATGGCATTAGTCATCTTTTGTGCGTTTAAAGATGAAATAAAGATTACAACCAACCCAAAAGCCATGCCATAGGTAAGGCGACAACGATCGTACTGATACAGACACACACCAAAACCAGTAATGGCATTCCAACAAAGATGGAGATGAAGCCAAGTAGCGGATGATGCCAAATAAAGCGCTCCGCTTTTGCGTCAAATCTCTGTTCAAATCTTCTCGCCGCATTTGTAATGCTCATAATTGTTCACCTCATTTCTTTCTTGCAAGGCCATAATACCACGTAAAGTATTAAGTGGGGAAAAGGGTCTTGCAATCGAAACTAAGACTGTATAAGTCTTTAAAAAAAAAGAGTCAGACCCGGAAGAGGACTGACTCATTCATATGAACGATATTACAAACAGTACATGATTTCCATCACATCGGGTCAATGAAACCAGTCGGATTCACCCTGACCCCGCCCTGCATCACCTCAAAATGCAGGTGGTTGCCTGTGCTGTCGCCGGTGCTGCCTACATACCCAATAACCTGCCCTGCCGTTACCGCTTCCCCTGCGGTAACGGCAGTTTGCGTCATATGGGCATACCGCGTGGAAAGTCCAGCGCCGTTATCCAGCAGCACCTGATTGCCGTAGCTGTCGTTCCAGCCGCTGACCAGCACCGTGCCGCTGTGGGCGGCGAGGATAGGCGTACCCTCCGGCGCGGGAATATCCGTGCCGCGGTGCCCGGCGTTGCCGAAAGCGTCCACCTCTCCGAAGTGGCAGGATATATAGGTGTGACCCGGCAGCGGCCAGCACAATTCACCGTCAGCAACGGTGGTCCCACCGCACAGAGCAAGCAGACTGGGGCGCATTTCCTCGGATAGCAGCTGGTGCAAAATGTCCCGCTGGTCTTGCGTAAAGCGGTACAAATCTGCCAGCGCGTCCACCGATTTGCTGCTGACCGTGATGTGCAGAATGTACTCCGTGACCGGCTCCGGGTCGGGTTCGTCCTCGGTCGGTTCCGGTGTGGCGGTCACTTCCTCCACCTCGGCATCTATTTCATGCATCGCCCAAAAGGTGTCCTGAATCAACCGCTTCTTGCTTTCGTCAATGACGACCACATCGCCGTCATTGTTCAGGTTGTTCTGCACGGCAAAGACGGCCAGCACTTCGGGCCAGTAGCTCACCCAAGTGTGACCGTCCTCGTAGTCGTAATCCATCGTGGTTTCGCTGCATTCCGGGTGCGCCGACACAATGTCATTGATCGCCGTGCCGAAGTCGGCGTTGGTTTCGGCAACGATTTCGGCAATGCGGATGCTGTTCGGGTCGCCGGATTCATCGGCAAACAAAATGCCCATCGGTGAGCCGATCACCGCCGCAGCCAAGCAGCTTGCAGCATCGTGCGGACTCTGCCCAACGCAGCTTGCCTGATACCACCGGAAAAAGCAGGGACGGTATCGGGCAGTCTGACGCTGTTGCCAAGCACTGTGCCGCCCGCCTGCTTTTGCAGATGGCGGCGTACCGTTTCGCGCGTGAGGTGTTGGCGTTTCAGCGCCTGCATTTTGTCACAGTAGGAATCGGGAGTTTTGACCTCTCGCAGATCCAACGCCTTTTGTCGAAAACGCTGGCGTTTGCTGATTTCTCGCCGGTCTGCACTCTGCGCCGAAGGAGTATTTTCTGTTTCAGTAGGCTGGGCGACGTGCGTGGTTGGCACGCGCAGGCGCTTTTCCTGCAAAATCCGGAACTGACGGTAGCTGATTCGTCCTGTGTCCAGCACCTTGCTTTGCAGGTTCTCTACCGCGTGTGCGGTTTTTTCGGAAACAACCGCCTAGGCGTATTCTTCCGGCGTCTGCTGCCGATTCCGCCTGCCGCGCCGTCTGCTTTCTTTTGGTTTCGGCTTTTTGCAATGCCGCGCGTATCAACCGCTTGCGCTTATACTCCATACTCAGCGCTCCTCACGGTTGGCGGCGTTGCACTCCTGCATCATGCGTTTATACTGGTCAGGGGTGCATTTCATCGGCATAATGCCAATGGGGGTCGGCAAGAACAGCTCCGGGTCACGAAACAGCTTTTCGTAGTGTCGGAGCTGCTTGTCGGTCAGGCTGGTAAAATCATCTTCCCCAAGACCGCAGACAAAGAAATCCCCAGAAAGAACATCATAATCTTCCAACAGGCGATTTAAGGGCTTTTGTTTCAGCTTTCCCTCGCCATCACAAACAAACACCGGCGTTATCCTCCCAAGGGTACACGGCTTCAATGTCGCCGCCGACAAGGGTCTGCATAGCCGCGAGGGTGTACTCGATGACCCGTTCCTCCGGATACTTGCCCGGCTGAACGTATAAAACGCGGATTTGGGCTTCTTTGGGCATAGTAAAACTCCTTTGTAAATAAAAATCCCGCCATGCCTTGGCTTAACAGTGATAAGGAAGTAATTCAACTTTCTACTGTTGGCTGACAGATTCGGGTGTGCAGGGCAACCGTAAGGTTGCAAAAGCTGTCTGTTTCCAACAGAAACAGACAGCTTTTGATTTGCGTTGAAAGCATCTTGCTGTTTTCTCTCGATCGGGGCGATCTTCCCACGGACCGCCCCGCGAAGCCGTTACGGCTCGATGATGTTGAAGGGGTTGGTCCCGGTGATCGGGAGCTGGTTCATATTCTCCATCATCAGCGTCAGCAGCTCTGCGCTGCCCTCGACCTTGACGGCCTTTGCAACCGTTTCCTGATTGTTGGTCAGGATCGCAAAGAGCGCGTTTTTCGGGCAGGTGATGGACACGTCCGCATCATCAGACAGGGTATCTGCATAGACCAGCAACACACCGTTCTTCACGCGGAGCATGTGCTGTTCGCCCACGTCAGGCAGGATCACGTTCATGGTGAAGTCGCGGTCAGCCAGCGCCTGCTTGTCCATGACAATGGCCATGTAGTCAAACAGCATGGGCGCGGAGAGAGCTTTGACCATGTCGCCGGTAGACTTGGTGGAGGCGGTAAAATTGGCGTTTCCATGGCGCAGCTCCTGTGCGGCGGTCAGATATTCGTTGCGCCACGGGCCGGACTCCGCCTGATACCCCAGCTGCTCCAGTGCATCGGCGCACAGAAGCCGCGCATCGGTGTTCGTCGGATCGGCAAAGACGATGGTGTTTGTGACCTCGGCGACCCACTGATATTCACCCTTGTCAAAATCCGCCTTTGCCATTTGCAGGACCTTGTCAACATCCCCCAGGTACTCCACCCATTTTTTTGCGCTGTCGCTGGGCATGAGGGGGTTCAGGTTGACAGGGTTGCTGTCATACCAGCCCATGAACTTCTGGTAGACCGCCTTGGCGTTGTGGGCGACGGTCCCGTAGTACTGGCGGGTGTACCAGATCTTGTTGAGTGCTTCCGGCAACTCGATCATGTTGGAGATCTCGTCGCTGGTGTAGCCCTGATTGATATAGGTCAGGGTCTGGTCGTTGATGTACTTATACACGGCAGCTGTGTTGACCATGTAGTCGTTCACCACGTCATTGCCCCAGTGCGGCCAGTTGTGGGACTGGAAGGTGACCTCCGCCTCCTTGCCGTAAAGGGAGATGGCCTCGGTGATATAGCTTGCCCATGCCGCGCCGTCGCGCACCTCCGCGCCGCGCAGTGTGTAGAGATTGTGGAGTGTGCCGGTGCAGTTTTCCGCCATCCACAGTGCCTTGTACTGGGGCAGCCATGTGTTCATTTCGGCGGGCGCTTCCGTACCCGGCGTGAGCTGGAACTCCAGCTCCACACCGTCGATCGTCAGCTTTTCGCCGGACTGCGTGATTTCATAACTGGGCGTCATGAACGAGACTGTTCCGGTGGACTGTCCCATGCCGATGCCCTGCGCCAGCTTGCCGGTCACGCCGGGGGTCAGAAGGATGCCATACTGATAATTGCTGCGGCGGCCCATACCCTTACCGGCGTAGACATTTTCCTTCACGGAGTGCTCCGTGAAGCCCACAGGTGTGATCACAGGGATCTTGCCGCTGGCGAGCTGGTCTTCGATAGAAAGCGTCTCGTCCGCCTTATCCTCTTTCGCCATCACGCCGGCGATGCCGCCAAAATGGTCGGCGTGGGAATGAGAGATGATGACGGCCTTGACCGGGAATTTACCAAGATTCTTTTCGATCAGCTGCATGGCAGCCTGGCTGCACTCCACGCTCATCAGCGTGTCAAAGACGATCCAGCCGGTATCGCCCTTGACAACGGTGAGATTTGCCATGTCATAGCCGCGAACCTGATAGATGCCATCCGTCACTTCAAAAAGGCCATAGGCATGGTTGTTCTTTGTGTTCTCCCAGAGGCTGGGATTTACGCTGTCAGGCGCTTTTTCATAATCGTCCAGGAACGCATAGGCTTCCTGACTCCAGAGGATCGTCCCATCCTCGTCCTTCAGTTCCAGTGTTTCCGGCGCGTCGATCAGTCCGCGGGTGGCGAATTCATATTCCCGCTTATCATCGAAGTCAAGTTCATCGTAGACGGCGGCATTTGCCTTTGCCGTAAAGTCTGTGGCGGGCTTGACCTCGGCGGTCAGACCCAGGTCTGCCTTTTCCGCGCCCGGCTCTTTGCGCCCATCCTGCGCACAGCCGACGCAGGACAGCAACAGTACCGATGTAAGAAGCATTGCTGCAATACGTTTCATAGCCGTTCTTTTTCCATCTCCTTATTGTTCGCGGATAACAGGTGGCTGCCAGCTATCCAGTGCTGTCATATCCGGTACATAGATCCGCATGAACAGATGAAATTCCCCGTCGGAAACAGGCAGCCAGTTAGAGGTGTCTTCCGGTGCATCCTTGGACAGGATAATATCCAATGTGCCGTCCGCATTCAGCTTGAAGTCGGAGCGGTCGTTGATGCAGTAGCGGTCGATGGAATTGTCAATGAGGAAATCATCCTCTCCGTAGGCGGTCACGGACCAGAAGCCGCCCTCCAGCGTGGGAGGAAGGGTTTCAAAATGGATCGTATACGTCTTTTCTCCGGTCAGCGCTGCGCCGGTTTCATCCACCGCTGTCTTGGGATAGATTGCCACGTCCACGGTGTTGGCGCCAAGCCCCACCAGCGCTACCATCGCGCGGTAGGTGTACTCCGTGCCGAAGTCGCCGATGGGCTTGCCGTAATAGATCCACTGACCGAGTTTCTGCGCATACTTCGCGCCGTCGGCGGCAAGCGTGGCGCGAAGCCCCTGAAGCATCTGCGTCCAGCGCTCGGCAGCTCCTTCGCCCAAGAGGGCGGCGTCGAAGGTCTTGCCCGCGCCCACGTTGATAGCGGAAAGTTTCTTCAGCAATTCCTCATCCGCATCGGCGGGTGGGTTGACCTGCATCAGAGCGTTCGCCGTATTGAAAAACTCTGCTGGCGTCATGGAAAGCACTTTGTTTACGGGAACAAAGTCATTTTCCTCTTTATAAGCTCCCTGCGGTGCGGCATACTCGCCTCCCTGTACATAAGCCGAAAGCGGCAGGAGCTGCATCTGCTCCTGAATGGCATAGACATTGGGCAGATCCTCGTTCCCGGACAGCACCGTGCGGGTGATCGACCACACCGTTGCGGTGGGCACGTCCACGCGCGTCACACCGTCGGGCAGTTTGCCCTCCCATCCGGGAAGCGCGATGGCATAAGCACCCGCCTTGTCCAGCACGGCGGCGGTGTTCGTCCACGCATCCAGAAGCTGCACATTGCAGAAGCGATCCGTTTCCGGCAGGACGTAGATCATAGGCTCTGTGCTGATGTCAAGCCATGCCTGCGAATAGACGGTATCGACGTTCGGCGTCACGACGGTGCGGAAAGAGGCGTCCGCCAGCTTTTTTACATGGTTGAACTGATTGATGGGCGCACGGCCAGTCATGGTCCCGTCCGTATTGGTCGATAATGTTTTGGTTGCGTCGGTCAGCACCAGCGGGAACGCATAGATGTATGCCTCGCTGACCGTTTCCCACACGGTTTCAGTATCCGGTGTATCCGGCTGCGTTTTTTCGGCAGAACAGGCAGAAAGAAGCCCGCAGGAAAGCAGCGTAAGCAGCGATAGTAAAATTGCAAGTATCTTTTTCATGTTGTCCTCCTATGATTCTTTTCTGCTTTGGTTATCTCCACGGAACGGTTTGTGCGTATGGATTTACTATGAAGTCGTTTGTGATTTTCTCTTTATGGTAAACTATCGATTATTCCGCCCCTTTCTTTCCGCAAGCCTTGAAAGCTCTTTTTTGACCGCTTCGATTTGTGGGTCAAACAGCGCTCGCTCGGCAAAGATCATATAATTGTTGATGGCGAGGATCGACAGATGAACGAACGGCGCAACCTCTTCGTCGGTGCAGCCGAGGATCTCCGCAATCCTGCCCGTGTAATAAGGGTATCTTGCCGCAAGCCGCACAAGGGAAGGCTTTACCTTTTCTCCGTATTCGCGCGACACACATACGCTGACCAGAAAGCGCATGGTAGGCGACATTTTATCCGCCAGCTCACCGAGATGATCCATCATGCTTTTGATGTCACTAATATCTTCAAACACGATGGCAAACGCAGCTTTTTCAATTCGACTGATTGCTTCCTCGGCGCAGGCAAGAACGATTTCCTCTTTGGTGGAGAAGTAATAGTAGATGCCGCCGTTTTGCAGTTTTGCCGCCTTACAGAGGTCCTTTGTCGTGGCAACGGTCAGTCCCTTTTCGACAAAGCAGTCAAGGCAGACGCCTACAAGCTCCTGTCTCTTTTCAGCTTTCTTTTCTTCCCTCAAAACACAATCCCCCATTTCTGTGCATTATCCAATGCTTCTTATAATAGCATATCAGACCCCACAAAATAAATCAAGTGCTTGCTTGAATAAGAATTATGTTTTTTTACACCCTCTTGCCCGTTGCATGTGTAGGGGCGACCCTTGGTCGCCCGCCGACTCGGCGCAGCAACGCATTTCCCGGGACAGTTTTCTTGCAAAACAAACGGGCACGGGCGAGCAATGCTCGCCCCTACAATGCACTCTTTCAAAACGCAAAAAGGGATGCTGCATTCGCGGCATCCCTTTGCTTGTAGAAAAAGCCTGTTACCGGAAGATTTGTAGGGATGGGTCTATCTCCGCGCTAAGAGCCGCCGCTGTGCGGCGGTTGCGCTCCGAAACGCGCCTGCGGGCGCAGTGACCCATCCGCACATCTGGCCGCGCGCAGCGCATAAAATCGCGCCGAATGGCGCGCGGTTTTCTCGTCGCGTCGTGCTTTTGGCGAGGCAGCACGGAACGGTCAAGACCGTTCCCTACAAATCTACCGAAAGTTTGCAATATTCCCATTAAGTTTTTCGTCAGTCCAGGGGCGGCCAATGGCCGCCCCTACCTATTTAATATAGACAGGACAGGCTCAGCGGGTACCCTGTGCGGATTTCTGCCGGGCACTTTTGCGGTACTCATTGGGTCTGGTGCCTTCGACCTTACGGAAACATTTGGAAAAATAAGCCAAAGAGCCGAAGCCGATCTGCTCGGCGATCTGGGTCAGGCTGAAATCGGTGCTGGTAAGCAGCGCTTTGGCCTCGGTAATGCGGCGCTTCATCAGGTAGTCGATGGGGGAGACCTTATACTCGTTCTTGAACGAGTGGGACAGGTAATATTTGTTTACGTGGGCAACCTCCGCCAGCTTGTCCAGGGTAATGCTTTCACTGTAATTTTCATCGATATATCGTTTTGCAGTGGCACATTCCTTGCTCTCGGCGGGCGGCGCGGTGAGACGCAGCGAAACCGACGCCATACGCACGATCCTGACAAGCAGCACCTCGGTCAGGTCCTGGCAGACCATCTCGCAGCCGTCCTCCCGCGCGTCGATTTCCCGCAGCAGCAGCTGCATCAGGCTCAGCAGCTCCTCCCGCTGGGGACCGCATTTCAGCATCGTGTAGCCGTGGTCCTTCTGGTCAAACAAAATTTCAATGCCCTCGATGCCCAGCACAATATATTCCAGCGGGTTTGCCTGGTAGCTCAACTCGGTATGCAGGGTGCGGGGGTTCACAATGACCATGTCGTCCGGGGCAACGTCCAGCATTTTGCCTTCGACGTTGAACTGACCGCGTCCATCCACGCAGTAGAACACTTCGGTGCAGGAGTGGGTATGCGGCACCGAGTTCCAGTCCCCGCCGAAGCGGCTCTTGCTCACGTACAGCAGGCGGATGGCCTCCCGCGGGGGAACGTCCATATTGAATTCATACCGTGTGTTCATAGGCGGTGCGCCTCCGAATGACAAAATATTTACAAAAAATCCAAAGTATTTGGAGCAATATCGTTACATAATTAAGCAAGAACGGAAAAGTAAAAAGCCGTGGGCCGTTTCCGGTTCCGTCCTTATTATATACGCATTTGGGGCGCATGGCAAGAGCTTTCCATAAAAAATCACGATGTAAAACAGAATATCGGCACATTTCGCTGCAAACAGGCCCAAAGCTAGCAAGCTGCACAAAGAATAGTCTTACTTTTTGTGCAGCTTTTTCTGTATTTTCTGATGTTGCCGCCGACATTCGGAAACAAAGCAAGATAGTACAAATGCGCAACAATATACCTACTGTTCAAAGAGGGCAGAAACAAGTATGATGATGTCAATGAAACGATGCCTGCCGTGGCAGACAAAACGGACAGAGAAGGGATTATGAAGATGGAGCAGACCGGAAGATTGACACTTCCCACAGACGCAGATGTGGTTGCGGAGACCCTGCGGCTGAAGAATCTGTTGGGCGCGGATGCCCTGCGCGACTGCGACGGCACCGAAATGCCGAAGGAGCTGCTGACGGACCCCGCCAAAAAGTACGCTACCTATTATACGACCCGCAAGGACAACGCCTGGGCGGAAGCAAACCCCGACGAGGTCCAGCAGGAGTATCTTATCAGTGACCGACACACGGCGCGCGGCACGAAGCTGCGCGTTCATCTGATGGACGGCTTCCACACCCAGCAGCTCAAGGTCAACACGCTGGATGACCCCAAGCGCTGGTGGGAGGTCATTGACCGCACGACGGGCGAGGTCGTCCCCACCGACAGATGGTTCTTCGACGAGCCGACGGGCGAGGTCGAGATCGAAACCGTCCCCTATCACGAGTACACCGTCAGCTTTCTGGCGTTCCTGATCTGGGACCCCGTACACATGTACAACTTCCTGACCAACGACTGGAAGGATACGCCGCATCAGCTGACCTACGATGTGCGCCAGCCCAAGACGCAGGCCTATGTAAAAGAAAAGCTGCGCCGCTGGTGCGAGGCCAACCCCCACATTGATGTGGTGCGGTTCACGACCTTCTTCCACCAGTTCACGCTGACCTTTGACGACCAGAAGCGCGAGAAATTCGTCGAATGGTTCGGCTACAGCGCCAGCGTCAGCCCCTACATTCTGGAAAAATTTGAAAAGTGGGCAGGGTACAAGTTCCGCCCCGAGTTCATTGTGGATCAGGGCTACCACAACACGATGTTCCGCGTGCCCAGCAAGGAGTTCCGCGACTTCATCGAGTTCCAGCAGCAGGAGGTCTGCGCTCTTGCCAAAGAGATGGTCGATATCGTCCACTCCTACGGCAAGGAAGCGATGATGTTCCTTGGCGACCACTGGATCGGCACCGAGCCCTACGGCAAGTATTTTGCCTCCATCGGGCTGGATGCCGTGGTCGGCTCCGTCGGCAGCGGCGTTACGCTGCGGATGATCTCCGACATCAAGGGTGTCAAGTACACCGAAGGCCGTCTGCTGCCCTACTTCTTCCCCGATGTGTTCACCGAGGGCGGCGACCCGATCGGTGAGGCCCGCACCAACTGGATGAAGGCCCGCCGCGCGATTTTGCGCAGCCCGCTGGACCGCATCGGCTACGGCGGTTACTTAAAGCTCGCCAGCAATTGGCCCGGCTTTATCGACGAGATTCAGAATGTGGTCGGCGAGTTCCGCCAGATCCACGAAAATATGCAGGACACAAAGTCCTACGTTGCCCCGTTCAAGGTGGCCATCCTCAACTGCTGGGGCGGCCTGCGCAAGTGGATGAGCAATCAGGTGCATCACTCCATTTACCACCGTGAGACCTACTCCGCCGAGGGTGTTCTCGAATGCCTGAGCGGCATGCCGTTTGACGTGGAGTTCATCGACTTCGATGACATTCGCAGCGGCATCCCCAAGGACATCGGCGTCATCATCAACGTCGGCGATGCGTACACAGCCTTCAGCGGTGCCGAGAACTGGATCGACGAAAAGGTCGTGACCGCCATCCGCAAATTTGTGGACGAGGGCGGCGGCTTCATCGGCGTGGGCGAGCCCACCGCCTGCCAGCATCAGGGGCGGTACTTCCAGCTGTCCGACGTGATGGGCGTGGACCGCGAGATGGGCTTCTCGTTAAGCACCGACAAATACAACACCTGCGACCCGCACCACTTTATCCTGGAGGATATTGACACCGCCGTTGATTTCGGCGAGGGCACGAGCCGCATCTACGCGCAGGGCAAGCACTATCAGATCCTGGCGCAGGACGGCGAGTACAGCCAGTTGGTCGTCAACGAGTACGGCAAGGGCCACAGCGTCTACTTTGCCGGGCTGCCCTACTCCCCGCAGAACTGCCGCATTTTGCTGCGCGCCATCTACTACGCCGCCGGTATGCCGGAGGAGATGAAGCACTACTACGTGACCAATGTCGATACCGAGGTCACGGTATTTCCCGAAACGAAGCGCATCGCGGTCATCAACAACGCAGATGCCGAGGAAAAGACAGACCTGTACATCAAGGGGCATCTGATCGACAGCCTGACGCTGGCCCCGCGCGAGATGCGCTGGGTAGACGATGCCGAATAACACCCGATAATTTATGCCCCGCCGTGGGACATACGTTATACAGCCAAAGAATGGAGAAACATTTTTAAGGAGGAAATCCCCATGAAAAAGAAGAATGCAGCAGCCCTTATGGCGGCAGCTATGGCAGCATCCCTGCTGGTCGGCTGCGGCGGCGGTGCCGCTTCCAGCAGCGCAGCCACCTCTACCGCTGACAGCACCCCTGCCGAGTCCACCGCAGAATCCGCTGCCGCCGACACCACCGCTGACGGCGACGAGACCCTGACCGTATGGGCATGGGACCCCAACTTCAACATCTACGCCCTGAAGCAGGCGGAGGCCATCTACCAGAAGGACCACCCCAACTTCAAGCTGAACATTGAAGAAAACGTCTACAGCGACATCGAGACCAAGCTCATCACCGCTGCCACCAGCGAGGATTACAGCACCCTGCCTGATCTTTTCCTGATGCAGGACTACTCCTACCACAAGATGGTCGCCAACTTCCCCGGTATCTACACCGAGCTGGACAACGGCGGCTTCAACTGGGACGACTTCTCCGGCGGCAAGCTGGCTGACTCCACTGTGGACGGCCACCACTACGGCATTCCCTTTGACAACGGCGCTTCCATCATGGCCATCCGTTCCGACATGGTCGAGAAGGCCGGTCTGACCGTTGCGGACTTCAAGGATCTGACCTGGACCGAGTTCATGGACAAGGCACAGAAGGTCGTGGACGCCAACGGTGTTCCGATGCTGACCTCCAGCGGCGGCTCTGAGCTGATCATCGAGATGCTGCAGTCTGCCGGTGCTTCCCCCGTTGCGGACGGCAAGGTCAACATTGCCGACAACGCTGCCCTGAAGGAATCCATGACCGTCTACAAGGAAATGGTCGACAAGGGCATCCTGGCCGAGTACACCGACTGGGATCAGTACATTGCCTCTATGAACGACGGCAAGGCCGCCGGCGTCATTCAGGGCTGCTGGATCATGTCCAGCATTCAGGCTGCTGAGGATCAGGCCGGCAAGTGGGCCATCGTCAACATGCCTAAGCTCGAGACCGTTGAGGGTGCTACCAACTACGCCAACTGCGGCGGCGCAAGCTGGGCCGTTTCCTCCAACTGCAAGAACACCGAGCTGGCCTTCGACTTCCTGAAGAGCAC
>ENA-UEQX01001663-UEQX01001663.1-human-gut-metagenome-genome-assembly--contig:-NODE-1663-length-13457-cov-4.109417_pt1 | contig 13457 bp, 8 predicted proteins | sample MGYA00242952_ERZ507952 | MGnify/ENA primary metagenome ERZ507952 (study PRJEB26167, sample SAMN06115425) | human gut metagenome | host: Homo sapiens | place: China:Sichuan | collected 2015-04-07... | reverse complement strand
GGAGACCGTGGAGCATGTGATACGTAAGGGAAATACTCCTGCCGGGATGCATATTTCAATTATGGTAAAGGAAATACTGGATTTCCTGGATATTCAGCCGGGACAGACCGGATTTGATGCAACATTAGGATATGGCGGGCATACAAAAGCCATGCTGGAATGTTTGAAAGGACAGGGGCATATCTATGCTACAGATGTAGACCCGGAGGAATCGGCAAAGACGAAGAAACGACTGGAAGAGCAGGGATTCGGAGAGGAAATCCTGACGGTCTGCCTTCAGAATTTCTGCACGATTGATGAAATTGCAGAGAAAGTGGGTGGATTCGATTTTATTTTGGCAGATCTTGGCGTATCGTCCATGCAGATCGACAATCCCAAAAGAGGATTTTCATTTAAAGCCGATGGGCCTCTGGATTTGCGGCTGAATCAGGAAAAGGGAATCAGTGCAGCAGAGCGTCTGGATACCATCTCAAGAGAAGAACTTGCGGGAATGTTATATGAAAATTCTGATGAACCATATTGTGAAGAACTGGCAAAAGCGATCACGGATGAGATTCGCAGAGGAAACCGGATTGATACAACGACAAAGCTCAGGAACGTGATCGAGAAGACACTTTCTTTTCTTCCAGACAATCAAGAGAAAAAGGATATCGTAAAGAAAACCTGTCAGAGAACATTTCAGGCTCTGCGAATCGATGTGAATAATGAGTTTGAAGTTTTGTATGAGTTTATGGAGAAATTGCCGGATGCACTGCGTCCGGGCGGAAGAGTTGCAATCCTGACGTTTCATTCCGGTGAGGACAAGCTGGTAAAGAAAGCATTAAAAGCAGGTTATAAAGCAGGCATCTATTCTGATTATGCGAAGGATGTGATCCGTCCGTCCGCACAGGAATGTGCAAAGAATGGGCGTGCAAGATCGACGAAGATGCGTTGGGCGGTCAAGGCGTAACGTTGACTTTCCTATGGCATCATGCTATAGTAGCGAAGAACAAAGTAAATAAAGCGTTCGGTGCTGTTCTATATAGGAAGATATAGCAACAGGTAAAAGGGAAGCAGGTGCAATTCCTGCACGAACTCGTCACTGTAAGCAAATGTGACCGGCAGGCGTGAAGACGCAGCCACTGGGAGACCGGGAAGGCGTTCGGGCATAAGATTTGTAAGTCAGGAAACCTGCCGGTCGCTGGTGCGGGGAATGTACATTCCAGATCACGAGTAATTGATTGTACCGAAAAGTAATGGATCCGGGAGCTTTTCTTAAAAGAAATTCTTTTCTGACTCAGACAGCTCAAAGAAACCGGTTTATTTTCATTGTCTTTCTGACGTTTCTTACTTACTTTTAGATAATTTCAGCTTATTTCCCGTATTATTCAAGACAGGAGGAAAAATGAAGAACAAAAAGGTTAAATATCTTGCCATGTTGCTTGCGTTTTCTATGGCAGTTTCACCGATGTCTTATACGAAGGCATACGCAGAAAATGCGGAGACCGCACAGGCGGCAGGAGCGGTGAATGCAGGAGAAAATTTGGCAGACGGAGCAGGCATTCAGGAAGGAACAGATACTTCCGGTGGAACAGATACCTCTGGTGGAACCAATACATCCGATGGATCGCAGTCCGCTGATGCAGATCATACCGGAAACGAATCAAAAGAAAATGGTTCTGAGAATGCAGGTTCAGAAAATACAGGTTCAGAAAATACAGGTTCACAGGATCAGAATACACCGTCACAGGATTCCGGCAGTACCGGTGAAAATCCGGGAGAAGATCAGAATACTTCTGATGAGACGGGAGCAGGAAAAGATTCTGAAAAAATGAATGAAAAATCAGATGATTCGTCTGACAAAGCTGATGCGGAGAAAAAGGATGCAGAAGAGAAATCTTCGGAAGAAACTGCAAAGCAGGCCGATGAGACAACTGCAAAAGAGACACTTGTAACACCGACGAAAGAGATCACAGGGGTTGAAGTTCTGAAAAATGATGGAACTTCTTATGGAATGTTCCCGATCACAGATGCAACGTGTACCGTAAAAGGGGATAAGATTGAGATTTCCTTTAGTACCGGTACAAAGACTGTGTTTGACCGTCTGTATCTCGGTGCAGCGACAGACGAGGATAAGAGCAATTATGTTCAGGGAACGAATACCGGAAGTACCTGCCAGTTTACGATCCAGGTTCCGATTTCCGCAAAGAACAGTTGGATTCCGGTTTCGGTAGGACGTTCAGATAAAGGAACATGGTCAGAAAATCTGCTGTGGATGAGTATCCCGGATGTGCAGACATCAGGAGAAAAAGAAGATTATCAGGCAAATGACGGAGTTACGGCAATTTATGGTTCTGATGATGCAAAGAAGCCGGGACAGGCTTACAGTATGATCAAGATCGCTTCATCTAAAGTGGTTGTAAAAGGCGGGGCATTGCAGGTTTCGGTCTGGATACAGCCGGCAAGCAGTGGCAGTTTTACTTATGATGCAATCTATGTCGGAAATAGAAATGATGAGACAAAAGAACCGATCATTTTAGGTGAAGTCGATACAGAAAAAAATCTTGAAAAATTTACCTTTACCGTGCCACTTGAAAAAGCAGGCGGAGAAGTCTCTTTTGTACCAAGAAATGGAAGAACGCAGAAGTGGAGTACTTCAAGTTCACTGGCATTCAAGCTTCCTGCAATGGACGATTTTGTGAAACCGTCAGAGATCAACATCACAACGCAGCCGAAGCAGGAGACTGAGGCAGGCAGCGGAAGTTCTGTGGCACTGTCGGTGGAGGCATCCGGTGAAGAAGGAATCAATCTGAATTATCGGTGGCAGTTCAGTGCCGATGGTGCAACGTGGGCAGACTGTACCGGAGTTACTGCAAAGACTGCAACATATACATTTACCATGTCTCTGGAGACAGCAGGAAAGTATCGTTGTATCGTTTCTGATGCGACAGGAACGGGTGTCACTTCTTCCGAAGCAGTAGTGAAGCTGCCGGAGGCTCCGGTTGTTACGGGGAATCAGGTAAAAGTAGTAAAGTCCAACGGAGCTGACTTTGCAATGTTCAAGACCAGTGAATCAAAAGTGGTACAGGATGGAGAGGAACTGGAGATCACTCTGTCAACAAAGAATGTCTCCTTTGACAAGATCTATTTTGGCTATAAAGATGATGAACTGAAAGAATCTGTAGCAAATGGCACAGAAGCAAATGGAGAATGGAGCTTCACATTCCATCTGCCGGCTTCTGCAAAGGGAACGACAATCCCAGTAACACTTGGAAAGCCGGATGGAAGCTGGTACACGAACCAGTATCTGTGGATGTATATCCCGGATGAGGGAATCACAGAACTTCCGAGTGCGGCAGATGCAGTAAAAGTGATCGCCGGGGGAACGGGTGCAGCGTACAATGATTTCAATATTGTTTCTTCAAAGGCTGTATTAAAGGGAAAAAATGTAATCCTGACTTTGAATGTGAAAGGTCAGAAATGGACCCGCCTGTATCAGGGAGTTCAGGCAGATGCAGATAAGACATCTGCAGTAAATGGAGTTTATCGTGCAGATGATGATACAACGACATTTACACTGACAGTTCCTGCAGAAAAGCAGGGAATGAACCTTGCAGTTACACCGGGAACGGCTTCTGCGTGGATGTCCTGGGCGAGAGATTTATATATCAATGTGCCGAATCTGGAAGGAAAAGCGAATGTAACAGAAAATGGAGTTTATGATCTGTACGGTTCAGCATATCCGACCAGCAGCTATGCAAGCCTGAATTTTGAACGGGGCAGCAGTATTTCCATCAATGGGGATACAGCAACCGTGACTATGGTTACGCAGGCATCCTCTTATGATAAATTATACATCGGATCAGTGACAGATGCGGATACTGCGAAAGATGCCGCTGCCATCAGTGCCGAGGATAAGTCCGAGATCGCCAGTGGTTATAAGACATTTACATTTACGATTCCAACAAAGGATCTTGGAAAAGAGATCAATTATGTAGTCCACATTCAGAAATCAAATAAATGGGCAGAAAAGCAGAGTACTTTCTATATTAATGGAATCCTGCCAAAGACAGGAGAACTTCCGACACCGGATCCTGATCCGACACCAGATCCGGAACCTGGCACAAAAGTTCCGGCAGATGGAATTTACAGTATCCAGGTGGATTCCAGTGCGTCTATGTTCCGTGTCATTGGATGCGAACTGACTGTAAAAAATGGAAAGATGAAGGCGGTTCTGACGCTGAGTGGTACGGGATACGGTTATCTGTATGTCGGAACAAAAGAACAGGCGGCGGCAGCAGACAAATCAAGCTGGATTCCATTCCAGACAAAGATGACAGAGAACGGAGAAAAGTATACTTATGAAATTCCGGTGGAGTCATTAGATAAGAAAATTGCAGTTGCAGCTTATTCGATCAAAAATAAGATATGGTATGACAGAATGATGACATTTAAATCTGATACGCTTGTAAAGACCGGTGATATCGGAAAAGATGATCAGGGAAATGATTCAAAACCGTCCAACCCGACAAAACCAACGACACCGTCAACGAAACCATCCAATGGTTCTAATGGAAAGAATGACGGCAAGGCTGATCATGAGTCAAAATATGAGGCAGATACCAGTGGTTCTACAGGACGCGTAGACAGCACAACGGCCTTAAAAGACGGAGTATATACACCGGATCGCTTTACCTGGTCCGGCGGTACAGGAAAAGTAAGGATTACCTGTAATAAAGTAACAATCAAAAATGGACAGGCTTATGCAACACTGGTATTCAGCAGTGACCATTACCAGTATGTAAAAGCCAACGGAAATACATATTATACGACAAAGAGCGGAGGAACAGCGACCGTAGTTATCCCGATCGCATTGAATAAAAATAATAAGATCCTTGGAATGACAGATAAGATGTCTGTGGCACATGAGATCGAGTACAGTATTTTCGTCTATCTTGCCGCAGCAGGAAATGGCACAACTGTCGGGGAGAACAGTAATAAGACACTGGACGAAAAAGCACCGGAGATCATGGGACTTGAATATCAGTCAGAAACAGAACTGGAATATGCAGAATATTTCAAGATCTACCATTACGATCAGGGAATCGTTCTGTTGGAAGTAGACATGACAAAAGATACGGCAAGAGATCCTGAAAAGACATCCAAAGAAACTTCTGAGGATACAGAGAAAGAGGTTTCCAAGTCCGATAAGAAAGACAGCACAGAAAATAAGAGCAGTAAGAGTGACGCTGCGGAAGAGGAAAGCGGAGATTCCACGTCGGATCAGAATGGAGTCAGTGAAGAAGAACTGGCAGCAGAACTGTATAAAGGCAATGTTGTAAAATATCTGCTTGTGCCGGAAGACGTAGAAGTACCGGTCGGTCTGGATCAGGATATGATCATTGTGAAAATGCCGGCAGATAAAACCTATGTGGCATCAGATGAGATCCTTGAACAGATGAAAGAACTGGATCTCCTTGACTCTGTGGCAGCAGTAGGAATGGAGCAGAAAGCTTGTACTGTTCCTGAGATTGCAGAAAAAATGCAGGTAAATGAGGATGAAGATGAAGCGGATGCTGAAGTTATTTACGGGGGAAGCTTTGAAAAACCGGAATTAAAAGCACTTGTGAAGAAAGAAGTGTCCCTTGCACTGCTTCCGGGAGAACTCCTGCCGAAAGATGCAGAAAAAGACAGCACAAAGATAGAAGATAAGAAGACAAAAAAGCAGTCAACCGATGATCCTGATGAACTGACCGTAGAAGAGCAGACAGAAAGAATGGAAGAGATCACCGAAAAATTTGCATTGCTTGGTATCCCGATGATCATTGACCGGAGTGCAGATGAAAAGACGGAACTTGCACAGTACGAGTGGATCAAGGTATATGGAGTACTGTTCGGATGTGAAGAGAAAATGGACAAGATGTTTGAAGAGGCAGTAGATGAAGCAGGAGTACAGGAGAATCAGTAAATGAAAAAAAAGCTTTGTAAAATAACTGCATTGCTGCTGGCAGCGGCTCTCTCTCTGGGGGGCTGCGGTCAGCCGGGAGCTGGTAAAAAAAGTACAGACAGTACACAGCAGGCAGAAGAACAGACTTGGGATACAAAAGATGATCAGTCAAAAAGTGATAAAAAAGGGCCGGGGCTTACCTATGAGTCGACAATGGATCTGACCTATGCGACAGAATTTGATGTATACTATTATAAGGACGGATACAAGCTGTTGGATGTACATGAAGACAGACAGTACCTTGTTGTGCCGGAAGGGAAAGAAGCCCCGGAAGGATTGCCGGAGAATCTTGTAGTCCTGCAGCAGCCGTTGGATCATATCTATATGGCAGCAACAGCGATCATGTCTCTGGTGGATGCAGTGGATGCCATTGATCAGGTAAAGTTTTCCGGTGTCAATGCATCCGGCTGGTATGTAGAAGATGCAAAGAAAGCGATGGAGTCCGGTGACATGATCTACGCAGGAAAATACAGTGAGCCGGATTATGAGACTCTGGTGAACGGAGAGTGTGATCTTGCCGTAGAATCAACCATGATCCTTCATACTCCGAAAGTACAGGAGATGATCGAAGATTTGGATATACCGGTCTTTGTGGACTATTCCAGTTATGAATCTCACCCATTGGGCAGAACCGAGTGGATCAAACTGTACGGTGCAATGCTGAACAAAGAAGATGCAGCCGACCGTTTTTTTGAAGAGCAGGCTCAGGTGATCGAGAAGCTGAAAGGCTTTGAAAATACAGAAAAGACTGTGGTATATTTTTATGTGAATACAGATGGTTCTATCGTGGTAAGAAAATCAGAAGATTATATTCCTTCCATGATTGAGATCGCAGGAGGACGTTATGCGTTCAAGAACCTGAAAAACGCAGACAGTAATGCTCCGTCAGTCAAACTGACTATGGAAGAATTCTATGCAACAGCAGTGGATGCTGATTATCTGATCTATAACGGAACAATCGACGGGCAGGTGAAGAGTATCAGTGATCTGGAAGCGAAGAGCAATTTGTTTTCCGAATTTAAGGCAGTAAAAGAAGGAAATGTATGGTATACAGGAAAGAACCTGTATCAGGCAACGGATACGGTTGGAGAGCTGATCATGGATATGCATCTGATGCTGACAGATGGGGATCCTAAAGAAATGACCTTTCTTGAGAAGATGAAATAATGGAGAAACTATGAAAGATACAAGTTTTCACGGAGAAAATTTCAGACGGAGATCCAGATACATAGCTGTATTTTCAGGGCTGGTGATTGCATTTGCAGTGACAGTGGTACTCAATATCAACACAGGAAATGTGCATATTTCCGTTCCTAAGATCCTCAGGATTCTTTTTCTGCGTGACGGGGCGGCAACGGAATACAGCATTATCTGGAGGATCCGCCTTCCGAGGATCCTGATGGCAGCGATGCTGGGAGGAGCATTATCTTTGTCCGGTTTCCTTTTGCAGACATTCTTTGCCAATCCCATTGCGGGACCGTTTGTCCTTGGAATTTCTTCCGGGGCAAAAATGGTCGTAGCAATGACGATGATTATTTTTTTGAACTATATGGGTCATTTTTCATCGTATACACTGATCGTGGCAGCGTTTATCGGATCACTGATCTCGACGGGTTTCATTCTTCTGATGTCAAAAAAAGTACATCATATGGCGGCACTGCTGGTCGGAGGAATCATGATCGGTTATATCTGTTCTGCTATCACAGATTTCGTTGTAACGTTTGCAGATGATTCAGACATTGTCAATCTGCATGGCTGGTCGCAGGGAAGCTTTTCAGGAATGAGCTGGAGCAACGTGCAGGTGGCGGCAGTGGTGGTCGGGATCGCATTTGTATGCACATTCCTGTTGTCGAAACCGGTCAGTGCCTATCAGCTTGGTGAGGCATATGCACAGAGTATGGGTGTGAATATCAAAGTCTTCCGGGTGGTGCTGATCCTGCTTTCCAGTGTGCTGTCTGCAAGTGTGACGGCATTTGCAGGACCGATCTCCTTTGTGGGAATCGCAGTTCCATTTCTGACAAGAAAGGCATTCGGAACATCGAAACCGATCGTGATTATTCCGGGAACATTCTTTGCGGGGGCGGTTTTCTGTATGATCTGTGACCTGATCGCAAGAATGGCACTTGCACCGGTGGAATTGAATATCAGTACAGTAACATCCATTTTAGGTGCCCCGATCGTCATTTATATGATGGTGAAACGGGAGAAGGGCAGGTAGTGTATGGCGGATTTTTATTTTCAGTTAAAAGACCTGGCAGTCGGGTATCATGGAAATCCGCTGATCCGGGATATCAATATCGGGATAGACAAAGGCGAGATCGTGACACTGATCGGGCCAAACGGCTCTGGGAAATCTACGATTTTAAAAAGTATTACAAGACAATTAAAGCTGATCGGCGGAACTGTATTTTTTGATGATACGTCTCTGATGGAACTGTCATATAAAGAGTTATCTTCCACAATGGCGGTGGTCCTTACCGAGCGGATCAAGACAGAACTGATGACCTGTCATGATATTGTGGCAACCGGGCGGTATCCGTATACCGGCAGACTTGGAATCCTGGCAAAGCGGGATGAAGAGCTGGTGGAAGAAGCAATGGAGGCAGTCCATGCACAGGAACTGGGCAGCCGGGATTTCAATGCGATCAGCGATGGACAGCGGCAGAGAGTTTTACTGGCGAGGGCAATCTGTCAGGAGCCGGAAATCCTGATTCTGGATGAGCCGACTTCCTTTTTGGATGTGAAGCACAAGCTGGAGCTTCTGGCAATCCTGGAAAAGATGGCAAGAGAGAAAAAAATGACGGTGATCATGTCTTTGCATGAGATCGACCTTGCACAGAAAGTATCAGACAAGATCGTATGCGTGAAAGGAGAAAATATCTCCCATTTCGGAAAGCCGGAAGAGGTATTTCAGGAAGAAATCATCCGTGACTTATATGAGATAACGAACGGCTCCTTTGATCCCAGATTTGGAAGTATTGAACTGCCGGGAATAAAGGGAGAGCCGGAAGTGCTGGTCATTTCTTCAGGCGGCAGCGGAATCCCGGTATACAGGAAACTGAGAAAAGAGAGGATCCCTTTTGCAGCCGGCATTTTGTATGAAAATGATATTGACTGCGAGCTGGCAAAACAGCTTGCAGTGGAAGTGATCACAGAAAAAGCTTTCGAGGAAATTTCGGATGAAACTCTTGCAAGTGCAGAGAAAATGATAGAACGATGCGGAAGAGTGATCGATGCCGGGGTGCAGATCGGAACGTATAACCGCAGGATTGGGGAACTTCTGGAGCAGGCAGAGAGACTTGGAAAGTTAGAAAGAGCAGGTACACTAAAATAGTGTGCCGCTCATGGCACTAATCAAAGCTTAAATGGTAAACGTAAACCGATTCTAGCACCAAAAATATCATTCAAGAAAAACAATGAGGAAGTTGCCAACGTTTACTTGACACAAACAGCCGGACGTAAAAGATTGACATTTTCAGGAAAGTCTTTTATACTAAATCTTGCTGAAAATAAATAGAGATACTGATTTAGAGTGGACAGAAGTTCATGAAGGGGTACACCACCGCGGGTGTAGTTCTTTGTGGACTTCTTTTTTGGTGTCAGGTATATGAAAAAATCCAGTAGATTTTTTCCTATACCATGATGAGTATCTCGATCATATATAAGATCTTCAGCGGGACGCACAAGATGAGGTGCAGGAAAGAGCAGAAGGAGGAGAAAATGATTACAGTAAATGGAAAAGAAGTAAAGGATCAGGAAGAGCAGACGGTTGCGGATTATCTTGAAGAAAATGGTTATCGGATGAATCGGATTGCTGTGGAGTTAAATGGAGGGATCCTTCCAAAATACGAATACTCAGAGACTCGTCTGAAAGATGGTGACAGTATGGAAATCGTGACATTTGTTGGAGGAGGCTGAAAATGACATTGACAAAAGAAGAAATCATAGAGGCGTTGAATGAGCGGCATTCACCGGAGAAGCAGCAGCTTTTATCAGAAGGTCATGTGGCAATCGCAGGTTTGGGTGGTCTTGGATCAAATGTGGCATCTGCACTGGCAAGGATCGGGGTGGGGCATCTGCATCTGATTGATTTTGATGTGGTGGATATCACCAATCTGAACCGACAGCAGTACTTTATCGATCAGATCGGAATGTATAAAACCGATGCACTGAAATCTCTGCTGGAGCGAATCAATCCATATTTAGAGATCCGAACAGATACAGTGAAGGTGACGGAAGAAAATTTACAGGAACTTTTTGCTGATGCACCGATCGTCTGTGAAGCTTTCGACAGACCGGAGGCAAAGGCAATGCTGGTCAACGGGATACTGGAACATTTCCCGGAAAAGAAATTAGTTTCTGCAACCGGGATGGCAGGTTATGGAAGCAGTAATACGATCCGGACGCAGAGACTGATGAAAAATTTTTACCTCTGTGGTGACCGGGTAAGCGAACCGGAATATGGCAAGGGACTGATGGCAGCGAGAGTTGCGGTTTGTGCCGCCCATGAGGCAAATATGATCACGAGACTGATTCTTGGGGAAGAAGAGGCTTAAAGAGAAAATAAAAAAGAAGGAGAAATTAAAAAATGAAGACAGCACAAGACAAATTAATTTTGGGAGGTCATGAATTTACTTCCCGGTTTATTTTAGGATCAGGAAAATATTCCATGGAGCTGATCAAGGCTGCCGTTGAAAACGCCGGAGCACAGATTATTACATTAGCAGTGCGCCGCACCAACACAAAGAAAAAAGAAAACATTCTGGACTTTATCCCGGATAACGTAACATTGCTTCCAAACACTTCAGGTGCAAGAGATGCAAAAGAAGCAGTCCGCATTGCGCGCATGGCAAGAGAACTTGGATGCGGAGATTTCGTAAAGGTTGAGATTATGAAAGACAGTAAATATCTGCTGCCGGATAATGTGGAGACCGTAAAGGCAACCGAAATGCTGGCAAAAGAAGGATTTGTGGTGCTTCCATACATGTATCCGGATCTGTATACCGCACGTGATCTGGTCAATGCCGGAGCCGCAGCTGTTATGCCATTGGCGTCTCCGATCGGTTCTAATAAAGGTCTGGCAACGAAAGAATTTATCCAGATTCTGATTGATGAGATTGATCTGCCGGTAATTGTGGATGCCGGAATCGGAAGACCTTCCCAGGCATGCGAGGCAATGGAGATGGGAGCTGCCGCAGTTATGGCAAATACCGCAATTGCAACAGCCGGGGATGTCCCGGCCATGGCGGGTGCATTCAAGGCAGCCATTGAAGCTGGAAGAAGTGCATATCTGTCGGGACTGGGTCGTGTACTTGAGCGTGGCGCTTCCGCAAGTGATCCACTGACCGGATTTTTGAGAGACTAGGGGGCGAAATCATGGCTGAAAATCAATTTTTTATTGACTCCGATAAGTTAAGCGAAGCTGCACTGGAGCGCAAACATAAACTGGAAACCGATCCGTCGAGCAGAACGAACCATATGGAATATATGCCGGGGATGGAACAGATCGATCCAACCATAAGAAATAAAGTCCTTTCCGAGATGGACAGTTACGATTACAACAAATATACGGCAAGAGATGTGCAGAATGCTTTAGAGCATGAAACCTGTACGGTCGAGGATTTTAAAGCACTGCTTTCTCCTGCGGCGGAACCATTCTTAGAGCGCATGGCACAGCGTGCAAAGATCGAGACAGGCAAGCATTTCGGAAATACGGTGTATCTGTTCACACCGCTTTACATTGCAAACTACTGCGAGAATTACTGTGTGTACTGCGGATTTAACTGCTACAACGACATTCATCGTAAGAAACTGACTTTTGAGGAAATCGAGCATGAGATGAAAGTCATTGCAGACTCCGGCATTGAGGAAATCCTGATGCTGACCGGAGAAAGCCGTGCGCAGAGTGATGTCGAGTATATCGGGGAAGCCTGCAGGCTGGCAAAAAAATATTTCCGCAATATCGGTCTGGAAATTTATCCGGTCAACAGTGATGAATATCGTTACCTGCATGAATGTGGTGCAGATTATGTGACCGTATTTCAGGAAACCTATGACAATGTAAAATACGAAACCCTGCATCTGATGGGACATAAGAGAGTATTCCCTTACCGCTTTGAGGCACAGGAGCGTGCGCTGATGGGAGGCATGCGCGGTGTCGGATTTTCTGCATTGCTGGGGCTTTCTGATTTCCACAAGGATGCACTGGCATCGGCATTGCACATTTATTATCTGCAGCGCAAATATCCGTATGCGGAGTATTCTCTGTCCTGTCCGCGTCTGCGTCCAATCATAAACAACGATAAGATCAATCCGCTTGACGTGCACGAAAAGCAGTTGTGCCAGATTCTGTGTGCGTACCGTATTTTCCTGCCGTATGTCGGTATCACTGTTTCTTCCCGCGAGCAGAAACATTTCCGTGACGGCATCGTAAAGATTGCAGCGACAAAGGTATCTGCGGGAGTGTCTACCGGAATCGGAGATCATGAGAGCAAGTATACCGGAAAGGATAGCGGAGAATCCGGAGATGAGCAGTTTGAAATCTCGGATGGAAGAAGCTTTGACCAGATGTATAACGATATGGAAAGCGAAGGTCTGCAGCCGGTATTAAATGACTATGTCTATGTATAGAAAAATCTGCGTGACCAACCGTGCGCTGGCAGAACGTCCTTTTTTAGAACAGTTAGCGTGTGTGCTTGCCACAAAACCGTATGCGATGATCCTGCGGGAAAAAGACCTCACGGAAGAGGGATACGAAGAACTTGCGGGAAAAGTAAAAAAATTGTGTGAAAACACGGACACCAGGCTGATTCTGCACAGTTTCCCGGATGCTGCAATGCATCTGGGGTGTACGGCCATTCATATGCCACTGCATCGGTTTACAAAGATGCCGGAAGAACAAAAGCAAAAATTTCTGGTGCGCGGTGTCTCCGTACATTCGGTGGAGGATGCGCGCCTGGCAGAACAATGCGGGGCAACCTATCTGACAGCAGGGCATGTGTTTGTGACTGATTGTAAAAAAGGACTGGCACCGAGAGGACTTGATTTTTTGCATGAGGTGTGTAGCTCTGTGAAAATTCCGGTATACGCAATTGGAGGAATCAACGACAAAAATGCGGCATCCTGTATCAGGGAGGGAGCAGCAGGTGTGTGTGTTATGTCCGGGTATATGAGGATGCGTTAAAAGAATACAGGTTCTCTGTTTCGGACAAGTGGAATTCGGAATACGGTAGTGTCAAACCAGACCTGTTCCCCAATTACATCTACAGGCATATAATCCTGTCCGGTTACAATTTTAAACATGTCTTCCGATGATAATCTGCACAGTGAGCGAAAAGGTGCGGTTATGTCGATCTAACAAATTTACATCCAGTTTTTTAATCTGCTGTGAAACAGCAGATTGTGAAACATGGAATTGTTCCGCTGCTTCGTAGAAATTCCCATTTGCAATCATATTTTCAAAGATTGAATC
>ENA-UEQX01001654-UEQX01001654.1-human-gut-metagenome-genome-assembly--contig:-NODE-1654-length-13505-cov-5.401400_pt1 | contig 13505 bp, 12 predicted proteins | sample MGYA00242952_ERZ507952 | MGnify/ENA primary metagenome ERZ507952 (study PRJEB26167, sample SAMN06115425) | human gut metagenome | host: Homo sapiens | place: China:Sichuan | collected 2015-04-07... | reverse complement strand
GCAAATGCAAATGGATTAACCTTAACCATTATAACAGAATATACACGCATCCCACTAAGCGATGAATGGAAAGAACGAGTAAAAGAGGATATTAAATTTCTTGTTTCAGAAGTCAAAACAAGAATTAACCTCTTAAAAGAGGAATGCAAAAAACGCAATGCCAACATCAAGCCAAATGTGTTATCAATTCTCGAAAAAGAAAGGCAGAATTTGATCGAAAAAAAAGCACACGATGCAAAACTTAATCCGTTCAAATAACAAATGTCCAGCCCTGAAAGGCTGGACATTTGTTTTAGTCATCAGGCTGATTGTCCCAGCCGGGGATTATCACCGTGTCTATTCCCACTCCGGGGCACGGTATTTCGTCGATTGTTTCGACCTCTGCCAGCTTGCAGCGGGTCAGGCTGAACAGGGCCAGCAGCACGATTAAAATGCTTACGAATGATTTCCTTTTCATAGCGTTATTCTTTGTAGTTTTTGTAGTTCACGGTGTGAAACGTCGGTTTATGGTTGCACCAGCGGGCCAGTCGCCGCTGTTCGGGTGTCGGGCGTATCTTATTCTCAAAATCGCGGTACGGCTGTGCAAAGGGCTGACATCCCAGCGCGTCCAGTTCTTCGATGCGGGCCAGCGCGTCGTCCACCTCCCGGACCAGCACATAGAAAAACATCTTTGCGGGCTTCATACCGCATTTTTTCAGCCGTTCTATGGCCTTGCGCACATCGTCGCGGACGGCGGTGCTGTCGTAAGCCATGCGGATATAACGCATCCATTTCACCCGCGAGAGCAGTTCGGCGATTGGGGGATTCCGGGCGATCTGCCGGGCATCAAGTCCCTGATTGAAGTCTACGCGCACCCCTAACCGGATAATCTTCTCGATCTGCTCCAGTCCCCACCCGGACGCAAGTACGTTGTTGTCGAGCAGTACGGCATTGCGGCGTCCGTCCAGAAATTCTTCTATGTCAGCGTTTCCCCGCAATGCGCCCTCTTTTCGGGGAACCACGCACCACGGGCAGCGATTCACGCATCCGCGGGTCAGAAAACCTATTGCCGCAGGATAGTTATACAGCCCGTAATCAGGGCAGGTGTGTTCGACCTCCGGGGGCAGCACGGTCGCATAGTCCCGATACCCAGTTCCGCCCTTTATTACCTCGCAGGGGAATCCGTACGGATAATCGGGTGTGAATGTAAATACTTTGGACATATACACCCGGTCGTATTGCCCGAACATGGGGTCGGCAAACTCCACGCTGTCGCCGTGCGCTTTGTGTCATGCCGAAAGTTTCATCAGGGCGAGGTTCGGGAAGTGGTGGCCGTCTACGTCTACCAGTCCTATCTTCATGGCTTATTACTTTAAAAGTTCGGTTATTTCGGGGTCGAGGTTCCCGCGGTACTGCATCCGCTCGTCCATGCCGCAGGCCGTCAGGAAATGTTCGCGGCCCTCTACCTTGCGACCGAGCCGGGAGCACGCCACGGCTTTGAGGTATTCGGTCGTCGCGGACTGCTCCAGCCCGTCGAGGATTTCCAATGCCTGCGCGTCATGGCCGAGCGAAAGGAGCGTTACGACGGTGTTGCGGTCGCGGTATTCAAGTAAGTTGTAAAGGGCTTTCGCATACCTGCGCTTTTGCAGCAGGTCCACACCCCGCATATAAGCCGTATCGACCTCGCGGGTGTGAATGGTGTCCTTTATCATTCCCTGCCTGCGCAGGTCGTAACGCAATGTCACGGCCCGCAGCCACGGATAGACGCTTTCTTTAAGATAGCGATAATCCGCCGGGTATCGTTCGCGGATCAGCCGCTCCCGTCGGTCGGGGTCTTTCTCGGCGGCGATCAACTCCAGCATTTCGGCGCGGTGCGGCAGGCTTTCGTCACCACGGATGCGGGCCGCCAGTTCGGGCCAGTCCTCGGCCACCCACCGCACCCGGACGAGCGTATCGACTTCGGGGCCGATGCGCTCCTGCAGGTAGCGTTTGAGGGCATGGGCGCGGCCTTGTGCCAAAGCACGGTTACGGGTAAAACTGCCCTCCGGGGATGCCGTGGCCGTCAGGACGACGCTATCGACGAAAAATTCCTGCTGGGCGATCAGTCCGGCCATGCGTGCCTGAATCTTACCGAGCTGTGCGGTGTTTCTGCCGAGGGTGTCGAGTACACGGGTGTCGTTCACCAAAAACTGAATGTAGTTGCGGTCCTGCACGGTGGCGTACTTGTTTATGACCTTTATTTTGTAGCGCGTCGTGGTATCGACGAACGAGAGCATCGACGAAACGTGATAGGTCAGCGTATCGGACGGGGGCAGCGTGTAGCTGCTGTCGTCGAGGGCCACGACACGGCCCTGTAAGGTTACAAGCATCGTTTTCGACGTTTCGTCTGTCGGGACCTCCTGCGAATAGTAGTACGAGATATGGCCGGGATGGGCCGCCACGCTGTCGAGCCGCACGCCCTCCGGATAGGGATATTTCACGAAGCGGGCGAAAGCGCGGGCTTCGGCGCTGCTGTCGGGTGCGAAAGCCCGGACATACTTGCCGAACTGCCAGTAGTCGCGCTGCTGCACCCGTGAAAACAGCCCGCCCCGAATGGTGATGTCCTGCAAAGCATGCGCTTCGCCGTACTTGTGCAGATAGGGGGTTACGATGACGCTCCGGCATGCGCCCTGCAACTGCCGGGGCATGTCGATCACGAAGTCGATTATGACCTTTCCCAGCCGTTCGGGAAGCGTTCGGGCTTTGGCGCGTATGGTTACCTGCTGAATCTGCATTGCCATTATACGTTCGCCGTTCTCCTGTACTTCGGTCGGCACGAGGTAGAAACGGTTGCTGTCCCATTCGATCTTCAAGGCGGGCGGCTGGTAGGTCTGCTGCTCGCGTTCGCGCTGTTCGCGGCTGACGTGCAACACGTCGGCGCAGTATTGGCGACGCTCCAGATGCCCGGTTATCGAACAGCCGCAAAGCAACGCGGCCAAGCATACGGCAATAGTTTTCATTATCCTTTTCATTTTCTACTGCAATTTATATTCGACCAATCCGTTATCCGATGTGCGCTTAAATTCCGCGGAATAAGACGTTACTGTGAACGTGGCGTAACTCCCTAACCCGCTCAATGATACAGACCCTTTTCCTGTCGTATGGTCGGCTTCAATCTTCACCGTTACGATATACTGCTTTTTTGTCACGGCCCCACCGAAAGAATATATGTCGGCATTGGCCGTCACTTTCACGGTCAGGTCGTCCACTACGGGCTGCGAAGATTCCACGGTAACATAGAGCAAGCCCCCCGATGTGCTGAATGTCGGTTGGAGGTCGGCGGTGGTCTTAATACCCATTACCGATGTGATGATCTCCGCGCTGTGGCCGTCGGTGTCGGTTACGGTTATTTTCAGCGGGTTCGGCCCAAGCATATTTGGCTTCACCCGTAATGTATTTGTGCCGTTCCCGTATTGGGTGAATGTCGTCAGGGGAACGTCGGAGCCATAACGACCATAGTACACGGACGGAACACCTTCCACTTTTACGGTGTAGTTCCCGGAGTAACCGGGTTGTGACACGGTATAGTCGATATATGCCCGGTCATAAACCGTCAGTTCATTTCCCTGCTGGGCATAGGTTATCGTCAGTTCCGGGTTTTTGAATACCGTTGTCAGCACACGCTCCATGCTGAATCCGTATTTGTCCGTAACCGTCAGACGGAGCCGCACGTCGCCCGGCTCTGCCTGCGTATAGCTGATACCGGCCGTTACTGTTCCGTTGCCCGAAAAGAACGGATAAGGCGTACCGGGGTTCCGATTCACGCCGTCGATGGCGACTATCCCCGTCCCGGCGTCGATATGATAGGACAAGTAATAGACATTTTCGGGGTTGTTCGTGGATGTAAGCCGCAGTTCGGTTGTCGCAGGTTCCCCCGGTGCATGGTTTTCGGCAAATGGCGTGACGGTGAGTTCTGCCGTCGATACCCGCCAGTCCACGGTGTTCAGACCGAGGATGCGGGCGTCGATGTTGTAAACCCGGTTGCGGCCGACATTGAAATCCGTCGTGTTGTTTTCTCCGAGATAGATGCGGTACACAACCTGCGTTCCGTCGGCTTCGCCCGCTATGGCTATGTAGGTGGCATGTTCCGGGGCGCGGGTTTGATCTTTCTGCCGCTGGGAGCCGATGCCTGCAACCTCTCCCTGCCTGTTCTCCAATAAATAGCAGGTCGCGGCATAGGCCGTTGCCGACGCTTCGACGGGCGGCATGTCGGCAACGGCTTCGCTGCTCTCGGCGCGGCTGAAGTCAAAGAGAGCCGCCGAACGGGGTGCGCTGCGAAACTGCACGGACTTCACATGAAAAGACTTTGCGAAATCAGCAGCCACGGTGTAGCTGAAATTGACCTTTGCCACGGCGCGAACCAAAGATACGGCGATCTGCGTGTCGCCGCGCACGGTGACGGCCTGCTGCGCGGACATGGGAAAGGGAGCATCCGCGAGGGCCGCAGGCTCCCGTTCGACGCGCAGCGAGCGAACGAAATCCTGCGTCCGCTCGCCCGCGTCGTGTCCGAGGTTGGCAATGGCGTAAAGCGTATAGTCGCCTTTGGGCAGTTCCAGCACGACGGGGCGCACCGGAGCAATATAGACGTGCCGGGCCTGACCGCCGTTTACGGGGAACAAGTACAGATTGATGTCGTCGATGCGGGTGTCGTTCGTCGCGGCGCGTGTCGGGGACATGGCCCCGCAGCGGAATGTCATTGCAAGCTGCTGTTTGGCCTGCGTCGCCGGATTAAGCTCTATGTCCGCATCCGAGCAGGCGCAGCAAAAAAGCATCATGCAGACGACGGTATAAATAAGTTTTTTCATGCTGCTTTTAGAATAAGTAGTTAAAACTGATCTCTGCCCGCGAGGGGCCTACAACCCACCGCTTGTAGTGGTGTATGAAGATGGATTCGTATTCGGGCGGGATGCGGTCGCGGCGGGTGTCTTTCATGTAAAAGACCCCGATGCCGATTTCGGCCGTGACGTTCCAACGCTTCGAGAGCAGCCAAGCATAACCATAGCTGAATCCCAGCCCGGCCATTCCGCCTTTGTAGTAGCGTCGGGAACCGCCGTACAGGTAATTTCCATAGGTTAGCTGGCTGCCGATGAAATGGCCCACGAACGCTTCGTAAAGCCAGCGTTTCGTGCCGATCTGCGCGGCATACAGCCGACAACTGAACGAATCGGAGTTTACGGGATTCCAGTAGGCGGAAAGGTCTAACGTCCACTTGTCCGCGACGGCGGCATCCACTCCTACGTTCACCGTTGCGGTGAGTGCGGCCAACGCGTTTACTTTGGCGCTGAAAAACTGCGCTGCGACCCGATGGGGCTTGCCCCACAAAGCCAGTAGGCAGAGCATTAAGGTGATGATGTGTCTTTTTTTCATGGTTGTAATTCTTTGGAAGCCTACTCCCGAATACAGCGGATAGGATTTGCGGCATAGCGGTAATAATCTGTTGTGCCGATAAATGATGGTACGGAACCCGTCGAGAAAAAAATCGAGGTGCAGGAAATATCGCCATATCGACAAGCCCACGTTCCCCAGTGCATATTGTAGGGCGCATTGGTATAAAGCCGTCCGAGCTGTCCGTTATTCATAAAGCGTGTTTCAACGAAAGTCCCTCCAGTCGGGATATTCGTGGTGCGATTACCGTTGTAATGAATCGTTACATAATAGGGCGACGACTGACTTACCCGCTCGATTCCGGCAAAATCTTCGGGGCTGGGGACTTTCCAACCAACGGGGCACGGGTCATAAATTGATTTGAGGCTTACCTTGCTAATATTGTTGTTGCTTGTCGTGACGTTCCCCCAAAGATTCGGATGATGATTATAAAGCCAATCGGCTACTGATGTCCACTCTTCCCAATCTTCGTACATGGCATCGCTCATAAAGGTTGTCGGGTGAGCAATCGACCACTCCACGGTCATATTGTCATAAGGGCTTTCAGTCCCGGCGTTTCGGGGATAGCTGACAGCGTATTCGAATCCCTCGGCATATACGGCGTCGGCGCGTTTGTTTATATCCTGACAAGTCGCCGGATGCGGAAAGGGGTCTTTGCGGCCCCACTGGTAGTAAAGCCCGCGCGATGAGGGCTGCGTGCAGTCGGTGGTGAGTGCTCCGATATTGCGGTCCATAAAGACAGCCCCGGACGAATAGGTCTGCGCCATTGTTGCCGGGTCGTAATCGACCGACCAGATATGCCACGACCAGATGCAGTTTCCCGCAGCGTCGAACAACCCGATCACGGCGTTGCCCCGCACGGCTCCCGTCGAAAAGGATATACGGCCGTTTGAGTACGCCGCATCTTTGACAACCGTTTCGCTCAATGTCCCCGATTCCCAAAGCACGCGGGCGGAAACTCCGTGAAGCTGCTGCGGCCAGATATTCGTCGTATTCTTGCCGTTGCCCTGCACCGTCGCATCGAACGAATAGCGGGTGTCGAGGGCCGGGGCTATGTAGCAGTTCGCCGTTCCCTTACTGTCGAGGGGTGTTTCCATGACCCGAAAACGGGCATATATGTCGGCATGCGAATCGCGGGGGACATAATTGTAGCTCTCCGACGATGAAAGGAGCCGGGAATATGCGGCGTCGGCGTACCAGCCCACGAAAGCATAGGACCCCGTCGCTGCGGCGGTCAGTCGGCATCCGTCCTCGTGGCATAACGCTGCGGTGCGCTTGCCGCCGCCCTCGTTCGCAGTTTGGGTATATAGGCATCTGTCTGCCGTGACGCTCCCGCCTGCGGAAGTATGGGCGTAAACTATATTTGCCATCGTATGTTTGAAATCGTAAGACTGTGCGAATCCGTATTCGTCGGTCAGCGTTACGCGGTAGGCCAGCGTTGAATTGTCTTTGGTGAAAACGGACGGGCCGTAATCGAGGTAAAAGTAATTACCTCCTGGGGTTATAGATTTCAAAGTCGAAGCTGTTATTGCAGTCGGTACGGTCAAATTCGAAATAGTCGCTGTCGCCTTGTGTCACCTCCAGCCGCCCGCTGATAGCGAGCGAGCTGTTTTCGTTCACCATATCGACATGCAGGCTGTAATCCGGGTCGTACACGCAGTAGCCGCCGATATTGCCGTCGTCGAAATCGTCGTACACGGCAGCCGTATATGCCGCGATTCGGGTGTCTGCGGTGTTGTCGTTCAGCAGGGTTATATTGAGCCTGTAATGGCAGTTGGCCCGGACGTTGAAATCGGACGTATTGTTTTCGCCCAGATAGACCGAGTAGGCCAGCACCTTACTGCCCCGCGTGGCGCGGATAAGCAGCCACGATGCACAAGGGGGCGCATTGTCGGCATTCTTCTGCTTCTGGTCGGTGATCGAGGTCCTCACGCCTTGAAGATTGGGCAGCATGTAATAGCTGCCTGCGGCCTGCCGTCCCGTCAGGAGCATTTCCGGGCCGTGGGTGTAGTCGTCGGGATTACCGGATGCCGGGCCGTTCCCTGCAAAGAGCGCCGCGGTGCTGGGAACGGTGAGCAGTTGCACGGATTTGAGTTCCATGTCGGCAGGTTTTGCGGTGAGGTTGTAGGAGATTTTCGACACGAAGCGTTTAACGTTTATCGGCGGTAACTGCACTACGCTGCCGGACGAACATGAGATCGTCGTTTCCTGTTCGTAAAACATCGGTAGTGTGTCATAATCCTGCTGGTATGTTACCATGTATCGGGAAAGGTCGGCACTTTCACCCAGACTGCGGCCGACGTTGGCGGCAATGCGCATCAGGTAGACGCCCGGAGGGCATTCGAAGCGCAGCGTCGTCGTGGTGAGATAGCGGAATACCACTACGCGGCCCGCTTTGTCCATAAGGTAGAAATTCAGGTCGCGGATCGTCGTTTCGTCGGTCGCGCGGGTCGTCGTTGTCATGGGGGCGGACCTGACGGTCAGTTCTACGGCCACTTTCGACCGTGCGGTCGGCTCGCGGTCGGTAATGCAGCCCCAGCAAAGAGCGAGGGCGAGCAAAATGAATATGGTTTGTTTCATCGGGATTTATGATAACCGCCCGCGCCCCGAAAGGTGCGGGCGGCGGTTAATGAATAGGTTGTTTATGCGCCCAGATCGACCGACTGCGTTACGGGTGTTTCCCACTCGGCGACCGACACGCTGACTTGGCAATCCTGCCCCACGAGACCCGTGATGTTGGCGGCCACACGGTAGTAGCCGTTGCGGGCGATTTCACCCCCGGCCTTGCCCGTGAGGGGAACGGTGTAGACGACTTCCATGCGGTCGGCCGTTGTCGAAGCGTTCCCGTCGGCGTCATAGGTCGCGGTGATCTCCAGCGCGACGCGGCTTGCTTCTGCCAAAGCTCCGTTTTCGAAGATGTAGAAAAGGTTGTTATACTTGCCGGATGCCGCTGCCGGGGCCTGCGTATGGGTGTAGGTCATGGCTCCGGGCGTCGGTGTGGCCGGGGCGATGATCGGCGTCTGGCTGGCGGCACGCACCACCTTCGTTCCCGTTACGGTCAGCGTTCCGGAATACTTGCTATTGAACGACGCATCGACGGAGGTCTGCACGGCGACTTTGGCGACGGTGCGTTTGAGTGTCAGGGCTACGGATGTCGTGCCGCCCTCGGCGATGGCCTTGCTCACTCCGGCCGTCATTACGAAGCCGCCGCTGCGCTTGGCTTTGGTCGAAACCTCGGCGAATGTCCCGTTATAGTCGGCGGCGGATGTTTCCAGCTTTGCCAGCAGCGCGGATTTCGTGGTGACGCCCGTCAGGGACATGTTGGCTACGGCATAGAAGTCGCAGGTCGTTCCGGCTGTGGCGTGCGGCAGGGCGAAGGTCGCGGTGCGGGCCGTGAGTTCCGATGCGGTGAAGTCGCGCAGGGTGATAAGGTCACCTTTGGCGTTGAACACGTACACGGAGAGCGAGGAGAGGGATTTTTCCCACGCTTCGGCGGCCGCGGCTTCGGCGAAGAACGCACGGGTCGGGGTTTCGTCGGTGAACCTCATGGCGACGATTGCGCCGTTGAGGGTGTTGTCGATGTCGGGAATGACAGTCGTTGCATCGTCTTTGTTGCAGGCGATCATCGAAAGTGCGGCAAAGGCCGCGAAAAGAATCTTTTTCATGTTAAATCGTTGTGTTTTGAGTGTAATTTGCTGTGAATTAAAGTTTTGATGTTGTGTTTGTTGTCTGCGGCAGGGCCGCTCCGTCCTGTCCCGGTCCGCACCCTCGGTGCTCTCCGGGCGAAAATCGTCACTTTCGCATATTTTAGGATTTAGGAGGTTATTCTTCCCAGCCGTAACCGAGGACTTCGAAACGCACGTTTTTGTCGCAGTCCTCGGTCAGTCGAAGCGTGCCGTCCAGTTTTATAGTCACGTCCGCGAGGGTTAGCGTCAAGGGAATTACGGGTGTCGTGCCGCCCTCCAGCAGCAATTCCAGAAAACCGTATTCTTTGAGCATCCGGCGACTTATGCCGCGCTTGGCGGCGGCTACCCAGTCAATAGCCGATTCATCGAATCTTTCCATAGCGCTAAACGTGTTGACCTGTTTTCCGTTGTGCTTTGGGGGTGGGCGTCGCTACCTCCGGACGCGGTGATTTCTGCCCGGCTCGCGGCTGTTTCTGACCTTGCGGGGATGTCTGGCCCTGCACCGGGGTTTTGCCTTGCGTGGTTTGGCCTGCGCCGAAAAGGTCAGGTGCGGGAGTTTGTCCCTGCCCGGCCGTTTCGGCGGCCTGCCCCTGCTGGTTCTGCTCCGGCACGGCTGCGGGTGCTTGTCCCTGTCCGGCGGTCTCGGCGGTCTGTTCTGCCGACTGCTTGGGGGCCTGCGGGTATTGGGTCCGCCCGTCGGCGGTTTCGGGCATCGAGGAAATGATACGCTCCATGTCGCGCTGCTCGCGCAGTTTGGTTGCCAGCGCATTCCGCTGCTCAATGGTCAATACCTCCATAGGTTTGCGGAAAACCGCGTTGTACTGGTAGGGCACGATGTTCACGCTGCCGTCCCTGTTTACAATCGCTATTTCGCGCACTTCACCGCGACGGAAGCTGTTGATGTCCTCCTGTGTGAGTTCCGTGCCGCGGATGTATCGGGGAACAAAAGCATTTTCAGTATTCGTGTAATCCAACTGCCGCGTATCGAAGTCCCGCGACACGAGCAGAGGACCCTCGGACGTTTCCAGCACGCGGCCGAGGTTGCCGTACATTTCGAGGTTCTTCATATCCGTTTCGGTGAATTTCTGATCGAAAAGTCCCTCGTCGAGAATCCGGGCATAGCTTTTCACATCGACTTTGTAGCCGTTGCCGCTCTTTTTGAGCCGGATTTTACCCTCGCCGATATAGTTGATTATATCGTCATGGTATTTGAGCTTGTGCATCCCCGTTTGTTCGTAATTCTGCAACTTTTGGAGATAGTTCATCTTTTCCAGCCCGCCGAAGCTGTACCCCATGCGGTTGAGCGTGTCCCACGGCATTTCGGCAACGGGGATGCCGCGGGTTTTCATCTTGCACTCGAATTTTCCGTCCGGGTGTATCTTGTAGTTGTAATAGAGTTTCACGTCGTCGCGGGTGGTATTTTTCCAATACCGTTTCAGCGCATCTTTCATGCGTCCGAGCGCACGCCGCGGGAGAACGTAAATGTTGATGGTGGGGTTGTTGTGATACTTCTGCAAATTCTTGTAGAAGTTCAGCGGAATGTTCTTGTCCATGACAAAAAACAGGCTTTCATTTTCCGGGGTCGGGTCCACCGTGCCGATACTCCCGTCGGGGTTCTGGGAAAAGACCTTTGCCTGGTCTTTCTCCTTGTCGTACATCATGCCGATACTCGGCTCGTTGAGTGAATTGTCGTTGGGCTGCTGCGCAGCACCGGGCGACTGTTGTTGTTCTTCTGCCATAATTTGAATTTTAAGTTATTATGTGAAACTGTTTGCTCTGCGAATGTATATCCGCCATCATCAAAAAGATACTCTTTACGCCCTCGTTCGCCCTCGTTCGCCCTAATTGGCTACGGTTTCGTTGCCTTTAAACAGGTGTTTTAGCTTCGGGTCGTCGGCTATGCGTCGCAGTTCGTCCTCTACGATCTGGGCCGCTTCCTGCTTTATGCGGTAGTAGTTGGCTTCGATAACCTCGGCCATTCGGTCCTTGCCGTTTTCGTCGGTGAAGTCGGAGAGCACGGGAATCGGACGATACTGTTTTTCTTCGGCTTTGACCTTTTCGACATCGACGACAATCTGGGCGTGAAACATTTTCTGCGGAATATTGTCCCCGAAGTTGTCGGCCACGGCTCCGACGAACACGCCCTGCGAAAGATTGCTGATTTTCGACGCGGGGATCACGCTGTCAAGCTGGGTGTTTATCCCCGTGGATTTATCTTCACGGCTGATATTGAGCGACTGCCGCTGCTGCACGATTTTTCCGAAGCGTTCGGAGAGGATGCGGGCCGTGTCGCCTACGACCTGCCCGGCAATAACGTTTCCTACGATATTCTGTATGACTTTGCTTTCGTGTTCGCCGTAATCGCGTGTAAGTTGGGAAAAGTCCTGCATCCCCAGACATACGGCTACGCGGTTGCTTCGGGCCGTGGCTATGAGGTTGTCCAGACCTTTGAAGAAAATGGTCGGCAGCTCGTCGATCACGACGCCGCATTTGAGTTTTCCCTTGCGGTTTATGGTTTTCACGATGCGCGAGTTGTAAAGGCTCAATGCCGCCGAATAGATATTCTGGCGGTCGGGGTTGCTGCCCACGCAAAGGATTTTCGGGGCTTTGGGGTTATTCAGGTCGAGTGTGAAATCGTCGCCCGACATGACCCAATAAAGCGCGGGCGAGATAATCCGCGACAGCGGGATCTTCGCGGACGCGATTTGCCCCTGCAACTGCTCCTGTGCGCCGCCCTGCCAGGCATCGACGAACGCACTCAAATAGTTCTCCAGTTCGGGCCGGGCCATAAGGATCGTGAACACTTCTTCGTATTTCTTGTTCAGCAGTTCGATTGCGTGGGGAAAGGTGCAATATTTCCCGTCCTGATAGATGCGCAGAAACCAGATAATCGCCGTGAGCAGCACGATTGGCGATTCGGTAAAAAAATCGCCCTGCCGAGTGGCCCACGAGCGGTTCAGGCCGATCATTATGACATAGGCCGCTTCATAGGCATCCGCAATGTCGGTCAAAAAGTCGGCATGAATAGGATTGCAGCGGTGCGAATGGCGGGGATCGTCGAAATTGATTACGCAGAACTGCGGCTTTACTTCGTATTTGTGTGTGAAGCGCAGCAGGTGATTGTAAGCCAGCGTACTCAAGTCCGGATATTTGAAATCATAGAAATAAGCACTATATCCCTTTTCGATAAGTTGCTTTATGTAATTGTTAATCACCGTGAAAGACTTGCCGCTGCCGGGCGATCCGACCACTATGCAACTGCGGAATACGGCAATATTTACCCAGCCGTGAAAATTCTGTCCCCGATAACGGAACAGCGTCGGCAGGTTCACCGAATATTCGTCCGAAAGCAGGCGTGTTTCCTGCATAAAGGATTCGTTTTCGTCGTTGAAAACGTCGTCCAAAAGGTCGTGCCGCAGAAGCCGCCATATCCATATTCCGGCCGTAAGCATGAGCAGGTAACCCGCGAACAAGGTTGCGGCGTACCACGCTACGCGCACGCCGGGCATTGCATGTATACGCAAAAGCCAATCGTTGAAAAAGTAGAGGAAGAAGCCAGCGAAGCCTGCCGTGCAGATATGCGGCCAGCCGATTTTCTGCGACTTAACGCCCCGTGAACCCAGACAGGCAATCAGGAGCAGCAGAAAGGCGAACAGTTTTGAGTAGAGGGGTGAAGAATAGAATCCCGTTGTCTGCTGGAATCCCCGCAGAATACGGTCTATAATCCCGAATGTTCAGCCGTTGTCGGCCAGTCATTCGTAACAGAACCAATAAATGTTGGTAACATTGCAGATAATGCCGACGGCCTGAATAAAGGCGACAATCTTTGCCAGCGCCCTCAAATCATCTTCTTGTTGCATAAATATAGTTTTTGGTTTCGGCGGCAAAAGTAAGTCAGACGCGACAATTCCCGACGTTGTAGGCTGCCGTTCGCCCTCGTTCGCCCTAATTGGCTACGGTATAATGTCTGGAATCGGAAAAAATCTATACCTTTGTAGGCGAATATTCAATAAGGGTGTACGCCCGAATATTCATCATAGCCTGTTCCCGGCAGTCAAACGTGGAAATTTGAATGGGAAGCAGGCGGGACGGCTGAACTTCGTGCATCGTTTGTGCGGGGTTCGGTCTGACTGTTTCCGGGTATTCCACGACCTGACTGCCGCAGATTGTTCCCCGCACATTTTTAAGATATTTTGCTACCTTTGTCATTGCAACAAGGGTACGCCCACATACTCGCGGCCTGTTCAATAAGGAATCGAAACGGCAAAAATTTGATTGAGAAACAGGCGGGACAGGTCGAACTTCGTGCTATCACGGCGCGGGGTTCGGCTGTCTGTTTCGTGGCTCTTTGCCGTGCCTGATTCCTTTTAGCCGTTCCCCGCGTTTTTCTTTTTTCTCCCTAATACGAAGAATGAC
>ENA-UEQX01001653-UEQX01001653.1-human-gut-metagenome-genome-assembly--contig:-NODE-1653-length-13516-cov-5.050450_pt1 | contig 13516 bp, 10 predicted proteins | sample MGYA00242952_ERZ507952 | MGnify/ENA primary metagenome ERZ507952 (study PRJEB26167, sample SAMN06115425) | human gut metagenome | host: Homo sapiens | place: China:Sichuan | collected 2015-04-07... | reverse complement strand
GCACAGCTGTCTGGCCAGCTCCTCCGCTCTGGCAGGATCGCTTTCCTGTAGGAGATCGGCGGCCAGATCCGCAGCGCCCATGCGCCCGGCGGCGTTGATCCGGGGGGAGAGGACGAAGCCAATCTGAATGGAGGTAATGGGCTTGCCCAGCAGCCCTGCTTCTTTCAAAAGGGCGTGGATGCCTACAAAATCCGTGTGGGGAAGAGCGGTAAGGCCGCAGGAGACGATGGTGCGGTTTTCACCCTCCATCCGCATGACGTCTGCCACGGTGCCGATGGCGGCCAGCGTGCAGTACCGGGCAAAGAGGGCGTTTTCCCGGTCAGGCCCGCCCAGCGCCAGCACCAGCTTCAATGCGACGCCTACGCCGGCCAGATATTTGAAGGGATAGGAATCGTCCGGCCGGTGGGGATCCACCACGGCCACGGCTCTGGGCAGCTCCTCCTTACATTCGTGGTGATCGGTGACTACGGTATCCATCCCGATGGAGGCGGCGAAGTCCACCTCCTCGTTGCCGGTGATGCCGCAGTCTACGGTGATCATCAGGGTCGCCCCCTGATTCCGCAGCCCCTGAATGGCGTCCTTGCTGAGACCGTAGCCGTCCTCGATCCGCCGGGGGATGTACCGCAGGCAGCGGGCGCCGCAGCTTTTCAGATAGTCCAGCAGCAGCACCGGGGAAGTGATGCCGTCCACATCGTAATCGCCGAATACGGCGATGATCTCATCCTGAGCCAGCGCCTTCTGAATCCGGGCAACCGCCTTATCCATATCCCGCAACAGCATGGGGGAGATGGTCAGGCTGCTTTCCCGCTCCAGCGCCTCGGCGGCGGCCTCTGCGGTGGTGATGCCGCGGGCGGCCAGAACGGTGGCCAGCAGGCTGGGATAGCCCGCTTCTTTCAGGAGGGCCGTGTCCTGCTCCGCCGCTGTTCCGATGTGCCATTTCTGATATTTCACAGGACGTACCTCCTTCTTTCTTGACTCTGCGGAAAAAACAATAATCCACATTAACAAACATATAGTATAGCAGAAAAACACCGGAAGGTAAAGCACATATTTATACAGAAAGGGACTGTTTTGGCGGCTGCGACCGCCGATTTTTCGATTTCCCGGACAGAACGGGCCGGCTCTGGCTGAATATACGGCCGAAAACGCAAAAAGCCAGCGCTCCCGCAAGGGAACGCTGGCTGAAAATCGGTTATTCGGCAGGCTGGTCCTCTGCGGCTTCCGCAGGCAGGACGTACCGGCTCAGATTCTGCTGAAGCTGGAAGGAGAACTCGTCATTCTTCTTCAGACTGTGGAGATAGGCGTGGGAGGCGGTCTGCTTTTCCTGCTCCTCAATGACGCTGACAGCGATGTTGGAACAGTGGTCGCCCACACGCTCGGCATTGTTCAGCAGATCGTTGAGGATGAAGCCGAGCTGGATGGTGCACTGGCCGCTTTGGAGCCGCCGGATGTGACGGCTGCGGATCTCCTCCGTAAGGAGGTCCATAGTCTCCTCCAGAGGTTCCACCTGCCGGGCCATCTGGGGATCGTCCGACTGGAAGCTGCGCAGGGCGCTGTTCAGCAGATCCTCCAGCAGGGAGGTCAGCACATCCACCTCTTCCCGGGCAATGGTGGAGAAGGTCAACTGCTTTTCATGAAGCTCCTTGGCGGATTCCTGCAGGTTCAGAGCGTGGTCACCGATGCGCTCAAAGTCCCCGATGGCGTGAAGCAGGCGGGAGACGGTGCGCATATCGGCGGAGGAGGTGCCGTGCTGAGAGATCTGGACCAGATAGCCGCCCAGACGGTCCTCATAGGTGTCCAGCTTGTCCTCGTTGGCCAGGATCTGCTCCTCCCGGCTGCCGTCATACTGAATGAACTGGGCCAGAGCCAGCTGCATGCTTTCCAGCGCCAGAGCGCCCATGCGGTTGGTCATGACGGCGCATTCGCTGACAGCCACGCCGGGGGTCCGCATCAGCCGGGGGTCCAGGAAGGCGAAGTCAGAGGGCTTGTCCTCCGTGGAGATCACCTTGTTGGCAAGGCGCTCCAGCTGCCGGCTGAAGGGCAGCAGCACAAGGGTGGTGCAGACGTTGAAGATCGTGTGGCAGAATGCGATGCCAACAGCGCCGATGGGCTCTGTCAGGAAGGGCAGATTCAGGAACATCTCACCGCCAAACAGGGCCAGCAGACCCAGAGCGGTGCCGATGAGGTTGAAGGAGATGTGGATGACGGACACCCGCTTGGCATTGCGGCTGACGCCGATAGAGGAGATCAGAGCCGTAACGCAGGTGCCGATGTTCTGGCCCATGATGATGGGGATAGCGATGCCGTAGGTGACGGAGCCGGTCATGGCCAGTGCCTGCAAAATGCCAACGGAGGCGGCGGAGGACTGGATGATGCCGGTGAAGGCGGCGCCTACCAGCACACCCAGGAAGGGATTGGTGAAGGCAGTCATGAAGTGGGTGAAGCCCGGCATATCTGCCAGCGGAGACACCGCACCGCTCATCAGCTCCATGCCGTACATTAGAATAGAGAAGCCCATCATCACCCGGCCCACGTCCCGGCGGCGCTGCCGCTTGGAGCCCATAATGAGCAGAATACCGATCAAAGCCAGCAGGGGGGAGAAATTCTTGGGCTTGAGGAAGTTGACAAAGAAGTTCTCGCTTTCGATGCCGGTGAGGGACAGCAGCCACGCTGTCAGGGTGGTGCCGATATTGGAACCCATGATGATGCCGATGGTCTGTCCGATCTCCATGACACCGGAGTTCACCAGACCCACCAGCATGACCGTCATAGCGGAGGAGGACTGAATGGCGATGGTGATGCCGGCGCCCAGCAGCAGACTTTTGATGGGGTTGGAAGTCATGCGCTTGAGCAGCCGCTCCAGCTTGCCGCCGGCCATTTTTTCCAGACTTTTGGACATGACCGTCATGCCATATAAGAAGAAGGCCAGCCCTCCGCACAGGGTAAAGAGAGAGAAAATGTTCATATCAGATCCCTTTCTGCCCGAAGTATCCATCGGACCAGGTATGCATCTCATTTATAGTATGACATTCTATTCCTGATTATAAGTGGTAAAGCGGGGATGTGGCTATTGACAAAGCGGACAAAAAAACGGAGAAAACCAACGGCAAGACATACTGTGTGCGCAAACTGACCAAAGAATGTCCGCGGCAGACATACGATGCGCTGCAGCCTGAAACCAGCCATAAATCGTGATGGTATATTCATAAGTACGGTTAATGCCTGCGGCGGCTGACTCCCCGAATGGACTGTGAAAAGTGCCAAACGAAAACGATTTTCCATGTGCACGATAACAGTTTTACACTTTGAGCAAAGTTTAAGATTGAATGTTTGCCATGTTTGTGCTAAATTAATACTGTCAGGAATTCGGCTTTTTGCCGGAAACATCCTGAAAAAAATGAAAAGGAGCAAATGAAGAATGAAGAAGTTGTTTGCACTGTCTCTCGCACTGGTAATGACTTTGTCTCTGGCTGCCTGCGGCGGCAAGAAGACCGAGGCCCCTGCCGACACCGAGAACAAGACCGGGACCGAGACCGAGACCCCCACTACCGGCGATGTCAAGGTCGCTGTTGTCCTGAAGACCCTGGCCTCTGAGTACTGGGGCTATGTGGAGGCCGGCTGCAAGGCCGCCGGTGATGATCTGGGTGTTGACGTGGTCGTGGTTGGCCCCGGCGCTGAGAGCGATATCGAGGGTCAGGTTTCCATGATCGAGCAGCAGATCGGCGCTGGCTGCGACGCCATCGTCTGCGCTCCCAACGATGCTGGTGCCGCTCAGGGCGCTCTGCAGGCTGCCATCGACGCTGGTATCCCCGTGCTGGCTGTTGACACCAACGTTGGCATCGCTGGCCAGACCTCTTTCGTGGGCACCTCCAACGTGGACGCTGCTTATGAGGGCGGCAAGTGGGCCATCGAGCAGGCCGGTACCGACGCCAAGGCCGTTATCATCTACGGTCAGGAAGGCGACAACACCTCCAACATGCGTATGGAAGGCTATGAGAAGGCCTGCACCGAGGCTGGCGTGGAAGTTCTGGCCAAGCTGTCCGGCAACAACCTGACCGACGGCGCTACCAAGGCCATGGAAGACCTGCTGAGCGCTTATCCCGATCAGATCGACATCGTGCTCTGCCACAATGACGATACCGCTATCGGCGCTATGAACGCCTGCAAGTCCGCCGGCGTGTCTGACATCACCATCGTTGGTTTTGACGGCAACGCTTCCGCCGTGAAGCTGATCCTGGACGGCGAGCTGGTGAAGGCTACCGTCGCTCAGCAGCCCTATGAGATGGGCTATCAGGTGGTCGAGGCTGCCGTGAAGGCTGTCAAGCTCGAGCCCGTTGACGAAGTCATCAATGCTCCCGTTCAGGTCGTTACCGCTGAGAACGGCCAGGCTTACCTGGACAACCTGGAGGCCATGAAGGGCTAATTCAGCCTGACTGCTATCCATAGCTGAAAAGCGAAAAAGCCGGAATACAGCGGCAGGTTTTCTGCCGCTGTATTCCGAAAAGCCGATCATGCGCGTGCCTGCAAGCGGAAACCTGATGGGTTCCCACGGCGGAACGGAGAATTTTCGGCACGCCGGGATCTGGCAGGAACCATTCTCTGTCTGATCCCGGTTACAATACGCACAGAAGAAAACGATTAAACAGCAAGCACATTTCAACGAAAATAACCCCGGGAATCGGAATCGAGAGAGCGCTTCCACTGCGGCGGGAGCGGTTCGGAAATCAGGAAAAACAGAAACGAGGTAATTCCATGAGCGAGTATGTCGTCGAACTGAAACATATTACCAAACGTTTTCCTGGTGTTGTCGCGTTAAAAGACATGTCTATCGGCATCAGACCCGGTGAGATCCACGGTCTGATCGGAGAAAACGGCGCAGGTAAATCCACCTTGATCAAGGTGCTCACCGGCGTTCACACTCCGGAAGAAGGGGAAATCTTTGTGGACGGCCAGAAGGTCGTTTTCAAAAACCCTGTTCAGTCCCGCGAGGCAGGCATCGCCTGTGTGTATCAGGAGCTGAACATCGTCAAGCAGCTGCCTGTCACGGATAACGTTTTTATGGGGCGTGCCGTTAAGAAGGGATTGCTGCTGGATTATCCCCGGATGCACGCCGAGGCGGAAGAAGCGCTGAAAACACTGGGACATCCGGAGATCAACGTCCACCTGGAGTGCGGTAAGCTGGGCGTGGGTCAGCAGCAGATGGTGGAGATCGCCAAGGCTGTGTCCCTGGATGCCAAGCTCATTATTATGGATGAGCCCACTTCTTCTTTGGGCAAGGAAGAGATCGAGCAGCTGATGGAGACCGTCCGGGGCCTGAAGGCCAAGGGCGTGGCCATCCTGTTCGTGTCACATAAACTGGAAGAGCTCTTTGAGCTCTGCGACCGTGTGACCGTCATGCGTGACGGCGAGCACATCATCACCGAGGATACCGTGAACCTCACGGAGGACTCCCTCATCAACGCCATGGTAGGCCGTACTCTGGATAACCTGTATCCCAAGGAATTCGGCACCAAGGGCGAGGTGTGGCTGGAGGCCAAGGGCCTCAACGAGGCCGGCGTCCTGCACGATGTCAGCTTTAAGGCCCATGCGGGCCAGATCACCGGCTTTGCGGGCCTCGTCGGCGCAGGCCGCACGGAGACCATGCGGGCGGTGTTCGGCGCTGACAAGCTGGACAGCGGCGAGATCTACGTCAAGGGCGAGAAGGTACATATCAGAACGCCGAAGGACGCTATCAAGAGAAAAATCGCCTTCCTGACAGAGGACCGTAAGGGCCAGGGCCTGGTGCTCAACCTAGATGTGCGGACCAATCTGGTCCTGGCCAATATGAAGGGCTTCTCCAACGGTCCCTTCTTGGACAAGGACCGCATTGAGCAGGCGGGCAATGACAATGTCAGCGCCCTGAAGATCAAGACCCCCTCCCTGAATGAGGTCGTCGGCCAGCTGTCCGGCGGCAACCAGCAGAAGGTGGTTATCGGCAAGTGGGTCAACACCGACGCCGACATCTTTATTTTCGATGAGCCCACCCGTGGTATCGACGTGGGCGCCAAGATCGAGGTTTACCGGGTCATGAACGATCTGGTGAAGGCCGGCAAGTGCGTCATCATGGTCTCCTCCGAGCTGCCGGAGATCCTGGCTATGAGCGACCATGTGGTAGTTATGCGCGGCGGCCGAGTGATGGCTGATATTGACCGGGACACGCCGCACTTCAATTCCGAAGACATCATGAAAGCGGCCTGGGGAGGAGAATTAGACTGATATGAAAAACACGAAAATGAAAGAGCTTCTGCAAAAGCTCGGTACACTGATGGCCCTTGCCATCCTGGTTTTGATTTTCTGCATCACCATGCCGGACAAGTTCATGAAGGTCGGTAACTTCATGAATATCCTGAAGCAGGCATCCATCAACTGCCTGATCGCTTCCGGTATGCTGTGCGCCCTGATTACCGCCGGTATCGACCTGTCCGTTGGTTCCAACTGCGTGCTGTGCACCTGCACCATCGGCGTTATGGTCCAGTCCGGCATCACGAACCCCTTCCTGCTGGTGCTCTGCGGCCTGGCCGTCAGCACCCTGGCCGGCTTCATCAACGGCACACTGCTGACCCGTCTGGATCTGCCCCATCCCTTCGTGTCCACCATGGGCATGAAGAACGTGCTGTGGGGCCTGGCACTGGTCATTACCGGCTCCAAGTCCATCGCATTCACCAACACCGGCATTGACGGCCTCATGTGGATCGGCGGCGGCTCTCTGTTTACCACCTATTATGAGGGCACCACCAAGGTGAAGTTCCCCGGCATCCCCTTCAGCTTCGTTCTGGTCATCATTGTGTTCATCATCTTTGATATCTTCCTGCGCAAGACCGCTCTGGGCCGCCAGATCTACTGCGTGGGCGGCAACCCCGAGGCAGCCCGTCTGTCCGGTATCCCCTCCAAGAACGTGCTGACCTTCGTTTACACCCTGTCCGGCTTCATGGCCGGTATGGCTGGTATCGTGTCTGTTGGCCGTCTGGCTTCCGCTAACGGCAACGCCGGTTCCACCTATGATAACGACGCCATCGCAGCCTGCATCGTGGGCGGCGCTTCCTTCACCGGCGGCAAGGGCACCATCTGGGGCACCCTGATCGGCGCTCTGCTGATGGCTGTTATCCGCAACGGCCTGAACCTGGCCGGTGCCAAGAACGATGTCCAGTACATCGTCATCGGCTCTGTTATCATTCTGGCCGTTACCATCGACGTCTTCCGTAATAAGATGGAGGCCAAGGCCCGTAAGATGGCTGCACAGTAAACCGTCCCCCGGACGCACTGTTGAGTTGAATTACGCCGCCGCGAAAGCGGCGGCGTAATTTTATTTTGAAGCGATCAAGTTGAATGGAAGGAGACTGCTTATGAAGGAACTGCGTGTTGGCATTGCCGGTCTGGGGCGGCTGGGCCGGGTCCATGCTGCCAACCTTGCACACAAGATTCCCGGCGCGGTCCTGACGGCGGCCTGCGTGCCCGGCGCGGACAGTCAGGCGTATGCCCGTCAGGAATTGGGACTTGAAAAGGTGTACGGTGATTTCAGGGAGATGGTTGCCGATCCGGAACTGGACGCGGTGGCTATCGTGTCCCCCTCCGGGGAGCACTGCTGGCAGATCGAGGCGGCGCTGGACGCGGGGAAGCACGTGTTTTCCGAAAAGCCTCTGGGCGTTACGATGGAACAGTGCCTTCAGGCGGAGGCGGCCGTGGCCCGGCACCCGGAATTGGTGTGTATGCTGGGCTTTATGCGGCGCTATGACAAGTCCTATGCCTATGCCAAGGAAAAAATCACTGCCGGGGCCATCGGTACGCCGTATCTGGTGAAATCCACCGGCATCGACCCGGAAGCCGTGGTGGAGGGGGCCATCCGGTACAGCGGGACCTCCGGCGGGATCTTCCTGGATTCCGCCATTCACGATATGGATCTGATGCGCTGGTTCCTGGGGAGCGAGGCTGCGGAGGTCTATGCCATGGGTTGCACCTTTAAGCACCCAGCCTTTCAGGACGCTGGGGACGATGAGACCGGCGTCGCCGTCTACAAATTCAAAAACGGCGCTATGGGCATGGTCCATGTGGGCCGCACCGCCCCCTACGGCTACCATATCGAAACGGAGATCGTAGGTACGGAGGGCACGATCCGCATTTCTGCTGTGCCGGAGAAGAACCGGGCTATGGTCTACGATGTGAATGGCGCCCGAACCGAATGTGTGGAATCCTTCCCGGAGCGGTTTGCAGAGGCGTACCTCACGGAAATGGAGGAATTTGTCCGCTGCGTCCGGGAAGGGCGGAAGCCGGATACCGGCGTGGCGGACGGCATCTATGCCACACGGGTGGGCTACGCCACCACGGAGGCGTGGAAAACCGGGAAGATCGTCAAAATCTGATCCTTTTGTGGAGCAGGAATTCAAATTGTAAACAAGTTAGCAAAGAGAAGAACAGGCGCGTGGGATGCCCCACGCGCCTGTTCTCTTTGGGAGTGTTTATCGCCCGCAGTGACAGTCGCCGGAACAACCGGCGCAGCCGCCGCTGCATCCGCAGGTGTGCTTACCCTGCTTTTTCTGCCGGATGAGATACCGGACAATGGAAATGACAACGGCAAATAAGACAAGAGAAATGAGGAGGGTAGAAAGATTGGCACTCAACCAGGTCAGCATGGAAAATCACTCCTTTGAAAGAAATAGAAGATGGAAGATATAGAATGGAGGGTGAGGGGAAAATCAGACCTTAGTGGAAAGCTTGGTAGCCTCCTTGTAAGGACGGAACAGCATGTAGATGATGAAGGCCAGAGCGGCAATGGCAGCGATCAGGCCGATGATGCTCAGGTCACCGGTGAAGGCCTTGCCGAACTGGTTGACCATCAGGGCACACAGATAAGCGAAGCCGCACTGATAGCCAATGGCGAACCAGGTCCACTTGGCGTTGTTCATCTCCCGCTTGATGGCGCCGATGGCGGCAAAGCAGGGGGCGCACAGCAGGTTAAACACCAGGAAGGAGTAGCCGCTGATCTGGGTAAAGACAGCTCCCAGAGCCTGATAGACAGTCTCATCACCGCCGCCGTAGAGAATACCCAGCGTACCAACGATGTTTTCCTTGGCCACCAGACCGGTGATGGAGGCCACGGCGGCCTTCCAGTTGCCCCAGCCGAGAGGCGCGAAGATCCAGGCGATCAGGCTGCCGATGTGGGCGAGGATGGAGCAGTCGATCTCTTCCTCGGAGAGCATCCGGAAGCCGTCCTCAGCCCAGCCGAAGTAGGTGGTGAACCACACAGCGATGGTGGACAGCAGAATGATGGTGCCTGCCTTCTTGATGAAGGACCAGCCCCGCTCCCACATGCTGCGCAGCACGTTGCCCACGGTGGGCCAGTGGTAGGCGGGCAGCTCCATGACGAAGGGTGCGGGATCGCCGGCAAACATCTTGGTTTTCTTCAGCATGATGCCGGAGATGATGATGGCAGCCATGCCCACGAAGTAGGCGGAGGTAGCCACCCAAGCAGCGCCGCCGAAGATAGCGCCTGCCACCATGGCGATAAAGGGCACCTTAGCGCCGCAGGGGATGAAGGTGGTGGTCATGATCGTCATACGGCGGTCACGTTCGTTTTCAATGGTACGGGAGGCCATGATGCCGGGGATGCCGCAGCCGGTGCCGATGAGCATGGGGATGAAGGACTTACCGGACAGGCCGAACTTGCGGAAAATACGGTCCAGAACGAAGGCGATACGGGCCATGTAGCCGCAGGCCTCCAGGAAGGCCAGCATCAGGAACAGCACCAGCATCTGGGGCACGAAGCCCAAAACCGCGCCGACGCCAGCCACAATGCCGTCCAGAATCAGGCCGTTGAGCCAGTCGGCAGCACCGGCGGCTTCCAGAGCGTTGCCGATCAGTACAGGCACGCCGGGGACCCACACGCCGTAGTCGGCAGGATCGGGCTCGTCAAAGCCATTCTCCTCAAAGTAGGTGACAGCGTCCAGATAGCTCATGCCGACGGTGGTTTCCTCGTCAGCGTCAGCGGGGATGGCGTCATAGTAAACGGTCATGTCATTCATGGCCAGGGTCTCTTCGTCCTCCACTTCGATGGTGGTGGACGCGGAGTCGGGCTGAACCGCCTTCATGTCGGCCAGAGCGGCGTCGGGGTCGAAGTCATCGGCCTCGGTATCCAGCTCATAGTAGGCACTGATGGCCTCGGAGGCGGCGGTGTAATTGTCAGCGACCTCGGTATATTCGCTGGTGCCCATACCGAAGAGGTGCCAGCCGTCACCGAACAGGCCATCATTGGCCCAGTCGGTAGCGGCGGAGCCCACGGTCACCATGGCGATGTAGTACACCAGATACATGACCACGGCGAAAATAGGCAGGCCCAGCCAGCGGTTGGTGACGATGCGGTCGATCTTGTCGGAGGCGGAGAGCTGCCCCTGATTGTGTTTCTTGTAGCAGCTCTTGATGAGCTCTGCAATGTAGACGTACCGCTCGTTGGTGATGATGCTCTCGGCATCATCGTCCAGCTCCTTCTCAGCGGCCTGGATGTCGGCGTCGATGTGGGTCATGACATCGGCGGGGATGCTGAGCTTTTCCAGCACCTTGTCATCCCGCTCGAAGATCTTGATGGCGTACCAGCGCTGCTGCTCCTCCGGCAGGTTGTGCACTGCGGCCTCCTCGATATGGGCGATGGCGTGCTCCACAGGGCCGGAGAAGGTGTGCATAGGAACGGTTTTGGTGCCCTCGGCGGCCTTCACAGCGGCTTCAGCGGCTTCCATGACGCCGTCCCCCTTCAGCGCGGAGATCTCGATGATCCGTACACCCAGCTCCCGGGACAGCTCTGCTACATTGATCTGGTCGCCGTTCTTGCGGACTACGTCCATCATGTTGATGGCGATGACCACCGGGATACCCAGCTCGGTAAGCTGGGTGGTGAGGTAGAGGTTGCGCTCCAGGTTGGTGCCGTCGATGATGTTCAGAATGGCATCGGGCCGTTCTCCCACCAGATAGTTACGGGCCACTACCTCTTCCAGGGTGTAGGGGGACAGGGAATAGATGCCGGGAAGGTCCATGATGACTACATTGTCATGCTTTTTCAGCTTGCCTTCCTTTTTCTCCACGGTGACGCCGGGCCAGTTGCCCACGAACTGGTTGGAACCGGTCAGGGCGTTGAACAGGGTCGTCTTACCGCAGTTCGGGTTGCCTGCCAAGGCAATTTTGATCTGCTTTTCCATACATGCTCCTTTTGGTTTGGGTACTCAAACCATATTTGAAAAATTTTTGTGTTTACTCGACCTCGATCATTTCGGTGTCGGCCTTCCGCAGGCTCAGCTCATAGCCCCGGACGGTGACCTCCATGGGATCGCCCAGAGGGGCGACCTTGCGGACATAGATCTCCACGCCCTTGGTGATACCCATGTCCATAATGCGGCGCTTGATGGGCCCCTCTCCGTGGAGCTTGACGACCTTTACGGTCTCACCGATTTTGACGTCACGCAGCGTTTTCATACTTGTTTCCTCCTACTGTTTCTATCAGATTTCAAATTCAAATGAATCAGATCATGATCTTGCGGGCCATCTCCTCGCTGATGGCCACCCGGGACTCCTTCACCTTGACGATGATGTTGCCTCCCAGAGCGGACACCACCGTGATGGACCCGCCGGCGGTGAACCCCAGGTCCTCCAGGTGCTTTTTTACCTCGGGATTTCCGCTGACCCTGCGGATCATGTATTCTTCACCGATATTTGCCAGTGCAAGCGGCATCATAACGATCCCTCCGAATCTGTTAGTTCTATTGAACTAACTATTATGGAAAAAGAATAGTCGGAGTACAGCTGTCACGCTTTGTAAGGCGTTAGCCTCCTCTAACTACAGCTTAGTTTAACACCTCTAATCTCTTCTGTCAACCGGGATTTTTAAAAATATTGTCAAAATCTCAGGGGAGAAGACACCTTGCATTTGTGAAGAAAATATGGTAAAATGCCCAAAACAGCTTCATGCGGGCTGTCGCTTTCGCCAAGGCCTTTGGGCGGACGGCGATGCCCTGAATCGTGATAGGAAGAAAGGACCGGTGATGGCAGTGCAGATCCTGAAAGCATCTGAGGATTATCTGGAAACCATGCTGATGATGCAGACCAAGCATGGATATGTGCGCTCTGTGGACGTAGCGGAGCACTTGGGGGTGACGAAGCCCAGCGTGACTTACGCCACCAAGCGTCTGCGGGAAAACGGATATATTGAGATGGATAAGGACGGCCTCATCACATTGACGGATGCCGGTATGCAGATCGCATCCAAAATGCTCCAGCGCCATCAGACTTTGACTCGTTTTCTGGTGAGCTTGGGCGTGGATCCGGAGACCGCGGAGGAGGATGCCTGCAAAATGGAGCATGACATCAGCGACCAGACCTTCAAGGCCATCTGTGACCATGCCTGGAAGCGTATGGCCTCCGCCGATGAAACAGCGGAAACCTGATGGAAACTGAAAAACCAGCGGAAAGGCTTGTCCTTTCCGCTGGTTTTTGTGCTGCGGCCATGGGCTATAAAATCGTACCGCCGCCCAGAACGGTGTCTCCGTCATAGAGTACCACCGCCTGTCCCGGAGTGATGGCCCGCTGGGGACGGTCGAACAGCACCTGCACGGAGCCGTTCTCCTCCACCGTCACTTCACAGGGCTGCTCCGTCTGGCGGTAGCGGATCCTGGCACTGCACCGGAACTGGCGGGGCGGCGCTTCCCAGGCGATCCAGTTGAAGTTCTCACCAGTGAGCTGCTGGGAGAATAGAGCGTCATTTCCGCTGAGGACCACCTGATTGCTCTTTGGATCAATGGCTTTTACGTACAGCAGTCGATTGGAAGGGATACCCAATCCTTTCCGCTGGCCGATGGTATAGTGGGCGATGCCCTTGTGACGTCCCAATATCCGGCCGGATTCGTCTACGAAATCACCGAGGGCGTCCGCTTTTCCGGTGTGCCGACGGATGAAAGCGGCGTAGTCCCCGTCGGGGACAAAGCAGATATCCTGACTATCCGGTTTCCGGGCGTTGAAAAAGCCCAGCCTGCCCGCCAGCTCCCGGGCCTCCGTTTTATGGAGCGTTCCCAGCGGGAACCGGGTGTGGGCCAACTGCTCCTGGGTCAGCATATAGAGGACATAGCTCTGATCCTTGCTGAGATCCACCGCTTTTTTCAGGAGATACCGGCCGTTCTCCCGCTCGATCCGGGCATAGTGGCCGGTGGCGATGGCGTCGCAGCCCATCAGCGCCGCCCGGTCATAGAGCCGCCGAAACTTCAGGTAGCGGTTGCAGTCGATACAGGGGTTAGGGGTCTGCCCCCGCTCGTAGGCCGCGGCGAAGCGGTCCATGACCTGACAGCGGAACTCATCGGAAAAGTTGAATACATAGTAGGGCATTCCCAGCCGGTTTGCCACGCTCCGGGCATCCTCCACATCCTCCAGCGAGCAGCAGGTGCGGCTGCGGGAAATACCGATGTCCTCGTTGCGGTACAGCGTCATGGTGGCGCCGAGGCAGTCCCAG
>ENA-UEQX01001639-UEQX01001639.1-human-gut-metagenome-genome-assembly--contig:-NODE-1639-length-13576-cov-5.676346_pt1 | contig 13576 bp, 10 predicted proteins | sample MGYA00242952_ERZ507952 | MGnify/ENA primary metagenome ERZ507952 (study PRJEB26167, sample SAMN06115425) | human gut metagenome | host: Homo sapiens | place: China:Sichuan | collected 2015-04-07... | reverse complement strand
TACCATTCCACCACACCGGCAGCTTTTCGGCAACAATTAGAATATCATATCTTTCATAGACTGTCAAGGAAAATCTTTTCTTTTCCTGAAAAAAGCGGAGGCGGGGTGTCAAAACAGGTGTCTTGACACCCCGTTTTATGGAGCGGCTGATGGGAGTCGAACCCACCTATGCAGCTTGGGAAGCTGCCGTTCTACCGATGAACTACAGCCGCAGGAACGTATTGTATTATAGCAGACCTTTCTTTATTTTGCAACACGAAAAATGGCGGGTCTTCTGAAAAAGTTAGAAGGATCTCCGGGGGTCAAATGACGGCGGCATGAACGCCTTTGCACACTCATATAATGCACCGATCAGAAAGGGGAGGTCATCATGAAAAAAATCCTGGCGCTGATGGGCGCCGTATTGCTGCTGAGCGTCAGCGCCCGGGCTGTGGAGGTGTCCGCGCCCTCGGCAGTGCTGATGGAAAAGGAGACAGGGACCGTGCTGTTTGCCAAAAACGAGCACGAAAAGCTGGAACCGGCCAGCGTCACTAAAATTATGACGCTGCTGCTGACCATGGAGGCTATTGACGGCGGGACACTGCGCTATGAGGACACCGTTACCGCCTCACCTCACGCCTGCTCCATGGGCGGCAGTCAGATTTGGCTGAAGGAGGGGGAACGGCTGACCGTGGACGAGATGCTGAAGGCCGTGTGCGTGGTATCCGCCAATGACTGCGCCGTGGCGCTGGCAGAGCATCTGGCCGGCAGCGAGGAAGCCTTCGTGGAGCGGATGAACCGGCGGGCAGCGGAGCTGGGGATGAACGACACTACTTTCAAAAACGCCTGCGGTCTGCCGGCGGAGGGTCACGTCACCTCTGCCTACGACATTGCTTTGATGAGCCGGGAGCTGATGCTGCATCATCCGGATATCCGAACATATACAACAGTCTGGATGGACACTCTCCGGGATGGGGCGTCCTCGTTGGTCAATACCAACAAGCTGGTGCGATTTTATGATGGTACCACTGGATTGAAGACCGGCTCCACCAGCGCTGCCGGGTACTGTATCTCCGCCACGGCGGAGCGGGACGGCATGGAGCTGATCGCTGTTATTCTCAAGGGAAAGACCTCTCCGGATCGGTTTGCGGACGCGCAGACGCTGTTGAATTACGGCTTTGCCTCCTACGCCCTGAAAACCGTTATCCCCGACGAACCGCTGCCGCCAGTGCCGGTGACGCTGGGGACGCAGGCCACGGTTCAGCGGGTTTTGGGCGAGGAAAACCAGCTGCTGCTGGAAAAGGCCAAGACAGGGGAGTTGGGCCAGTCCGTGACGCTGGAATCCTCCGTACAGGCCCCAGTGGCGGTGGGGGATCGGCTGGGGACGCTGACCGTCACCTCCGAGGGAGAGGTTCTGGCGGAACTGCCCCTGCTGGCGGGAGAAGAAGTTCCACGGATCACCTTCCGCCAAATGCTGCCACGGGTGCTGCGAATCGCCTGTCTGGTTGAGTGAACGGATCTCGCACCGCCCTTTTTCTCTTGCCGTACCCGGGGAAAAATGCTATACTGGACAAACAGAGGGAAAATGCGCCCTCTGGCTGAAATTTGATACATGAGGGTGAATCACATGCTGGATGTTCAGTTGTTTGATCTGCATACATTTTTACCGAAGCCTTACGAGGAGGCACTGCTGCCCCGTTTGAAAAAAGCCCATGAAAAACTTCAGACCGGCACCGGTCTGGGCGGAGAATTCACCGGCTGGGTGCATCTGCCTCAGGCGTATGACCGGGAGGAATTTGCCCGGATCCGGACTGCCGCCAAGAAGATCCAAAGCGATTCTCAGGCATTGGTGGTCATCGGCATCGGCGGCAGCTATCTGGGAGCCCGCGGCGTGATCGACTGCCTGTGCTCCCCTAATTATAATCTGAAAAAGAAAGAGACTCCCAACGTGTACTTTGTGGGCAACGGTCTCTCCGGCGACGCACTGAGCGAGGTACTGGATCTGGTGCGGGATGTGGATTTCTCCGTGAATATCATCTCCAAATCCGGTACCACCACGGAGCCTGCCGTGGCCTTCCGTTTCTTCCGGGAGCTGCTGGAGGAGAAATACGGCAAGGAGGAAGCCGGCAAGCGCATCTACGCCACCACCGATAAGGCCCGGGGTGCGCTGAAATCTCTGGCGGACGCCGAGGGCTGGGAGACCTTTGTGGTGCCGGATGACATCGGCGGCCGCTATTCCGTCCTCACCGCCGTGGGCCTGCTGCCCATCGCCGTTACCGGTGTGGATGTGGAGGCCCTGATGGAGGGCGCGGCTGAGATGATGAACGTCTGTGCCGACGGCTCCTACGATAGTCCCGCATGGCAGTATGCCGCCCTGCGGTATGAGCTGTACCGGGCCGGGTACGCCATTGAAATTCTGGGCTGCTACGATCCGGCCTTCCGGTTTATGACGGAGTGGTGGAAGCAGCTCTACGGCGAGAGCGAGGGAAAGGACGGCAAGGGCCTGTTCCCCGCCAGTGTGGAGTTTACCGCAGACCTGCACTCCATGGGGCAGTATATTCAGGAGGGCCGCCGTATCCTCTTTGAGACGATCGTGCGGCTGGGCGCCTCCGACCGGCAGTTGGCCGTTCCTCGGGACGAGACGGACGGCGACGGGCTGAACTTCCTTGCGGGTGCGTCTATGGACCACATCCGGGACCGGGCCACGGAGGGAACGCTCTTGGCCCACAGTCAGGGCGGCGTACCCAACGTCATTGTGAATGTGGGCGGTAAGGGCCCCCGTGAGCTGGGCCGGCTCATCTACTTCTTTGAGTATGCCTGCGGCTTGTCCGGCTATCTGCTGGATGTGAATCCCTTCGACCAGCCCGGTGTGGAGGCGTATAAGAAAAATATGTTTGCCCTCCTCGGCAAGCCCGGCTACGAGGATCGTAAGGCGGAGCTGGAAGCCAAGCTGACCGAAAAGCATTGAGAAAAGCGGAATACGAAAAGCGGAATATGCAAAAAAACACGGCAGAGCATACATTGCTCTGCCGTGTTTATAAACAAATTTTGAAGTTACTTTTTGGGATTGTCTTTTTCCATTCTTTATGGTATGCTATGACTACGAAAGGTCCCGTTTATTACGGAGACGAACTATGACAGGAGTGATCTATTATGGTTAGACTGATTATGGGCGTCAAGGGTTCCGGCAAAACCAAGCAGCTCATCGAACTCATCAACGCTGCCGCGAAGGATGAGGCCGGCAATGTGGTCTGCATTGAGCCGAAGCGTGACATGTCCTACAATATTCACTACAACATCCGCCTGATTGACGCGCAGGAATACGATCTGCACAGCTATGAGGTATTCCGTGGCTTTATCAGCGGTCTGTATGCCGGCAACTACGACATTTCTCAGGTGTTTATTGACAACCTGTGCAAGACCGTGGGCACCGATGTGGATGCGGAGACCGAGAAGTTCCTTAACTGGCTGGATGTATTCGGCGAGCGGAACAACATCAAGTTCACCGTCACCATCAGCGGCGACGTGGAAACTGCTACCGATGGTATGCGGAAGTACCTGTAATTGAATAAAAGAAAACCGCCTTGCTGAAAAGCAAGGCGGTTTTTGCTGTCCGGATTTGAAAGCTCAGCTTTCTTGGGCTTGCAGAGTACCGTTGGGGGTGGAGAGACAGCAGGAGGATACGCCGAAGCAGCGCAGCAGCTGCTGGCGGGCTTCCAGCGCCTTTTCGTTGAGATACCAGACCACCGTATCCTTTGTCTCCAGATAGGCGCAGGCGTAGCGGTCAGAATAGTAGGTGCGGCCTTTGGCTTCCAGTGCGGCCACAGTGTCTCCGTTGAAGGCGGTGGGTTTTCCGGTACCCTTCCGGCCGTGGCCCTCCGCCGTCAAAAGCAGGGCGAGCTTCTCACCGGGGATCTGGTCATTCAGAGTGCTGAGCGCGTAGTAGACGGTCTCCAAAGGCTCCATGGCATATACGGGAACAGCGCCGTCCGTGTCCTCATGTCCGGACACCTGCAGCACGATCCGGTCTGCGGCCTTTCCGAGAGCCTGATAGTCCGGAATTGCTTCCCTTCGGGCCGGGGCGCTTGCCACCACATACAGCTTTTTCTCCGGCACAGCGGCCCGGAGCGCCTGTACGAAGGCAGCCAGGGCGTCGCCATTTTCAGCGGACGGGGTGATGTTCAGATAAACGCCGTCATAGCTGCTGTCGGTCAATGCTTCGGCAACTGCCGTGGCTGCGGCGGCGGTGCTCTTCAGAACGCCGGACTGACCGGAAATACCCAGCAGGACCGTCTGGCCGGAGGCGGTTGCTGTTTCCATGACCTGTTTCTGCGTATTGCTGACACTCAAAGCCAGCCGGGGGTTCTGACCGCCGGTCAGCGTTCCCGCCGTGAGTATGACGGTCTGATATCCGGAAAGGTCCTCCGCTTCCTCGCCGGAGCGGAGAAGGACCATGGCCTCGTTTGCGGTCTGAGCAGGGTGCAGTTTGTCATACAGGCGGCTGAGCATGACAGCAGCCTGTTCCCGGGTGGCGTACCGATCCGGCACGAACAGATCATTCCCCATACCGCTGACCAGACCCAGCTCGTAGGCCATAGCGATATGCCCCTTGTTGGTGGTCACGTCCCGGAAGGGAAGCGGATCATCCTCCGCGAGGCCGGCGATGGGCCCGTAGCCCAAGGCCCGGATCAGCATGACTGCCAATTCCTCCCGGGTGATGGGATCGCCGGGACGGAAATCGCCGGTCTGACGGGTGACTGCCCCGTGCTCATAGCAGGCCCGGAGGGCCGGCTCATACCAGGCGCCCTGCGGCACATCCGAAAAGATCCGGTAGTAGGTCTCACCGCTCTGCCAGCCGAAAAAACGGCTGAGTGCCACGGCGAAGCCCGCCCGGGTCATGGGCTGGCCCACGCCGAAGGTATCGGCGGTCTTGCCCTGAAACCATCCCTGAGCCGCGCAGCGGTCGATGGCGGTTGCCGCCCAGTGGTTGGACGGCACATCCTGAAAGGAAGCTGCCCCGGCGGGAACGGTAAGCGCCCCGCTCAGCACCGCGCACAGGCACAGGCAGGCGGTCAGCTTTTTCAAAATCGTTCGTTTCATCTATCTGCCTCCTTATGAAAAGGGTATCCGTTTTTGGACTTTATTAGACGGTTTTGGGAAAAACTCCCATTTATTGTAGCAGACAGCGGCCTGTTCGTCAAATCCGGAGGGAAAACTGGCTGAAAAACAGGGAAAAAACCGAAGGGACCTCTTTCACTGGACAAAAAAATGTGGTATCCTATATGCGCTTTATGAACTCTTACGGAGGATTGATTATGAACAACAACGAGATCCTGCTTTTAAAGCTGGGCGAGGTGGTGCTGAAGGGCCTGAACCGCCGCAGCTTTGAGGATAAGCTGGTGAGCAATGTCCGCCGCCGGATGAAGCCCTGCGGCAGCTTCCAGATCTACATTCGCCAGAGCACTATCTATGTGGAGCCTCAGACCGAGGACTGCGACATGGAGGCCGCCTTCAAGGCTGCCCGTCAGGTGTTCGGCATCGTGACGGTGGCCCGCGCCGTCCCCTGCGCCAAGGAGATGGACGCCATTGTGGAGACCGCCAAGACCTATCTGGCGGATGAATTTGCCAAGGCCAGAACCTTCAAGGTGGAGAGCCGCCGGGCAGACAAGCGGTTCCCCATGAACTCCATTCAGATCTCCCAGTATGTAGGCGGCGAGCTGGGGCAGTTCTTCAACGTGAAAGCGGATATGCACCATCCTGATCTTACGGTTTATGTGGAGATCCGGGAGAAGTACGCCTATATCCACACGCCCTCCGTCCCCGGCGCCGGCGGCCTGCCCATCGGCATGGGCGGCCGGGCGGTGAGCCTGCTTTCCGGCGGTCTGGACAGCCCCGTTTCCTCCTATATGATTGCCCGCCGGGGCGTGGAGCTGGAAATGGTGCACTTTGTCTCTCCCCCGTACACCTCCCAGCAGGCGCTGGACAAGGTGCTGGAGCTGGCCCGGCTGCTGACGGTGTACTGCGGCCGGATGATCGTCCACATCATTCCCTTCACGGAAATTCAGGAGGAGATCCGCCGCCAGTGCCCCGAGGAATACTTTACCCTCATCATGCGCCGGTTTATGATGCGGCTGGCAGAGGCCGTGGCCCGGAAGTCCCACGCCTCTGCGCTGGTTACCGGCGAATCTCTGGGTCAGGTGGCCAGCCAGACCATCAAGGCCCTGGGTGTCACGGAGGACGTGACGAAAATGCCCGTTCTGCGGCCCCTCATCGGCACCGACAAGGTGGAGATCATCCGCATGGCCCGGGAGATCGGCACCTACGAGACCTCCATTCTGCCCTATGAGGACTGCTGCACCGTGTTTACCCCCCGCCACCCCGCCACCCGGCCGGTGCTGGAGGACGTGGTGCAGGCCGAGTCCGTTCTGGATATTGACGGCCTGGTGGCCAAGGCCCTGGAGGGCGAGACCTGGGTTCGGGTAAAGCCCTGACCGGATCGGAAAGAAGGCATCTGTTATGTCACATACCGCTGAGATCATTGCCGTCGGTACGGAACTGCTTCTTGGAAATATCACCAACACCAACGCCAGCGAGATCTCACGGGCGCTGTCTGCTGTTGGCGTCAATGTGTTCTGGCATACCGTGGTAGGGGACAACCCGGAACGGCTGCGGGAGGCGCTGGACATCGCCCGGAAGCGGGCGGACGTCATCCTCACCACCGGCGGCCTTGGCCCCACCTATGACGATCTTACCAAGCAGACCGTCTGCGAGACCTTCGGCAAGCCGCTGGTCCTGCGGGAGGATGTGCTGGAGCATATTCGGACTTATTTTGCCCGGAACGTCCACCTGGTCATGCCGGAAAATAACCGCCAGCAGGCGGAGTTTCCCGCCGATTGCGTGATCTTCGACAATCCGGTGGGCACCGCTCCCGGCTGCGCCTTTGAAGCGGAGGGGGTGCACGTGCTGATGCTGCCCGGTCCGCCCTTTGAAATGCGGACCATGCTGCAAAACTGGGCGGTCCCCTATCTGCGGGGACTTTCCAAGGAGGTCATTGTGTCCCATGACATTATGACCTTCGGCCTTGGGGAAAGCCCTATGGAGGATCTGATGCGGGAGCGGATCTCCCGGATGGAAAATCCATCCCTCGCCACCTACGCCAAGCCCAGCGAGGTCCGGCTCCGCGCTACCGCCAAGGCGGACAGCGCAGCGGCGGCGGAGGCCATGCTGGTCCCGGTGGTAAAAGAGGTGACGGATTATTTGGGAGACGTGGTGTACGGCGTGGATATCCCTAATCTGGAAACCGTCTGCATGACACACCTGAAGGAAAAGGGCTGGACCTTCGCCACGGCGGAAAGCTGCACCGGCGGCCAGATAGCCGCCCGGATCACGGCCCTGTCCGGGGCCTCCAGTGTGTATCGGGGCGGCGTGGTGAGCTACTGGACCAGCGTAAAGGCAGAGGTGCTGGGGGTGCCCCAGACGCTTCTGGACCAATACGGCGCCGTGTCGGAGGAATGTGCCCGATCCATGGCGGAAAATGCCCGGCGGATCACCGGAGCTGACATTGGCCTGTCCGTCACCGGCGTGGCCGGTCCGGACCCGGACGAGCGCAACAACCCGGTGGGACTGGTGTATGTGGGTCTGGCGTCCCCCGATGGGACGTGGTGCCGGAAGCTGGAGTTGGGCAAGCGCCGCCGGGATCGGATACAGGATCTGGCTGCCAACCACGCCTACGATATGCTGCGCCGCTGCCTGACTGGACTGCCGGTGGAGCAAAGCGGCACCGGAAAACACATGGAAAAGCTGTAAAACGCGGCGAAAATCGCAAATAACAGCAAAATGACAGCAAAAAGGGCATTGGCTTGTATAACAAGCCAATGTCCTTTTTATCATTATGATGCTTGCGTTGCTGTCGTTCAGATTACTTCAGGACCCGGACGCAGCCCTCGATCAGGCTCATGGTGACGGTATCGCCCACGCTGAAACGCTCCGTCAGCTGGGGGTTGTAGACCTCCACGATGATGGGCTGCTCATTCAGCATGACCTCGTACTCGATCTTGGCACCGTAATAGGTGGCACGGGAAACGGTACCGGGGAGAGCACCGGCATCCTTGGTAAGCAGGAAGGATTCGGGGCGGACCGTCAGGCAGCAGGCACCGCCCACTTCCACACCCTCCATCTTGCCGGGGGCGGGGATGGAGAAGGTCTTTCCACCAATCTCCACCAGCGCGGCCTCGCCGTCACGGCCCTTGAAGATGCCGTCGATGAAGTTGGCCTTGCCGATGAAGTTTGCCACAAAGCGGCTGGCGGGCTGCTCGTAGATCTCCTGAGGAGTGCCCTGCTGGCAGATAACGCCGTCCTTCATGATGACCACCTTGTCGGAGATGGCCATGGCCTCGGACTGGTCATGGGTGACGTACAGAGAGGTGATCCCCAGCCGCTGCTGGAGGGCGCGGAGCTCATCCCGCATGCTCTCGCGGAGCTTGGCGTCCAGGTTGGACAGGGGTTCGTCAAACAGCAGCACGGAAGGCTCGATGACCACGGCACGGGCCAACGCCACACGCTGCTGCTGGCCGCCGGAGAGCTGGTTGGGGAACCGCTTCTCCATGCCTTTGAGCTGCATCAGCTCCACTACGTCATTGGTGCGGCGGATGATCTCATCCTGAGGGATCTTGGCCACACGCAGACCGTAGGCGATGTTCTCCCAGATGTTCAGGTGGGGGAACAGGGCGTAGGACTGGAACACCATGGAGATGCCCCGCTTGTTGGGGGGGATCTTGGCTACGTCCCGGTCTCCGATGAACACGTTGCCGCTGGTGGGATACTCAAAACCGGAGATCATCCGCAGGGTGGTGGTCTTGCCGCAGCCGGAGGGGCCCAGCAATGTCACCATCTCGCCGTCCTTGATCTCAAGATTGATATGGTCAACAGCCACGAAGTCCTTGCCGGTATCGGGCTGCTGGAAAATTTTGGTCACGTCCTTCAGGACTACGCCGGAACTCTTCTTGCTGAAGCCCAGCTTCTCGTTCTTCTCTTGGCTCATTTTGATTCCTCCGTTTTCGATTTAGCCTGAGGCACCTTGGAACGGGGCGCCAGCAGAAGGTTGATGACGGTGTTGAACAGGCCGATAAACACCAGCAGAATGCCTACCATCATCGTGACAAAGGCAGCTGCCTGCCCGTATTTCGCCAGGTCAAACAGGGAGTAGATGTTGCTGGTGACCAGCTTCCACCGGGGAGAGACCAGGAAAATGACCGCGCTGACGGCAGTGATGGCCTTGGTGAAGGAGTAGACAATGCCGGAGAAGAAGGCGTTTTTCAGCATGGGCAGCGTAATGCGGCGGAAGGAATAGCCGGTGTCGGCGCCCAGAATGGTAGAGGCCTCTTCAATGGAATTGTCGATCTGCAGCAGGGTGGTGGTGCCGGACTCGATGGCTACCGGCATGTTCCGGAAGGTGAACACGATCACCAGAATCAATCCAGTGCCAGTGAGGGCCAGCGGCTTGGAGTTGAAGCCCAGAATGTAGCTGATGCCCAGCACGGTGCCGGGAACAGCGAACATCAGGACGGAGGCGACCTCGATAAAACGCTTGCCGTAGTAGTTCCGCTTGGCGGTGATATAGGCGATGACCATGCCCAGCAGGCCGCCGATCACGGCGGAGATCAGGCCCAGCGTCATGGAGTTTTTCAGGCTGTCCCAGCCGTACTGGAGCGCCTTGCGGTACTGATCCAGCGTCAGGGAGAAGTCCACGCCCCAGGTGCGGACAAAGGAGGCAAAAATTACCGTGCCGTAGAACAGAATGATGATGGCGGAAACGATTAGGCAGAAAGCAAACAGGGGCCACTTGATGTGGGGTTCCTCAATGAGCTTCCGGGCCTGGGTGGGCTTGCCGGTGACTGTGACAAAGCTCTTTTTGTTGACCCAGTATTTATTGAGAAGATACGCGATGACTGCGGGCAGAAGCAGCAGCAGCGCCAGCACGGAGCCCTTTCGCATATCATAGCTGCCGGTGATAATGTTGTAGACCTCAATGGAGAGGGTGGTGTAGTCGCCGCCGATGGTAGCCGGGTTGGAGAAGTCCTCCAGAGACTGGATGAACACCAGCAGCGCGCCGGAGATGATGCCGGGGAGGGACAGGGGGAAGGTAACCGTCCAGAAGGTCTTCCAGCGGCCTGCGCCCATGTTGCAGGCGGCATCCTCCACAGAGGCGTCAATGGAGGCCAGAATGCCGGAGAGCGTCAGGTAAGCGATGGGGAAAAAGCTCATTACCTGAACCACAATCAGGCTCTTGAGGCCGTATACGCTGCTGCCGGTGATGCCAAGCAGGTTCTTGGAAATCAGACCCTGCTTGCCGAAGAGGAAGATAATGGACAGGGACAGCACGAAGGGCGGGGAGAGGATGGGCAGCGTGGCCATGGTCTTGAAAAAGCCCTTGGCCGGTACGTTGACCCGGGTGACGGTATAGGCAAAGACATAGCCGATGAAGGTGGCGATGACGGCCACAATCAGGCCCAGCGCCATGGTGCGGCCGAAGACCTTGCCGTACCGGGGCGTTTGCAGGATGGTGATGAGATTGGCCAGAGAGAAGGCACCGGTCTCATCCGTAAGGCTGTAGATCAGCGTTTTGGCCAGAGGATAGATGACGAACAGCAGCAACAGCGCGAACGAGAGGATGATGGCAATCAGCAGCAGGGGCTGGCGCAGGATCATCTTCGTTTCATTGAGGCGCTTTGCGCGGGTAGTGGCATTTGCCATGAGCGTTCCTCCTGAGTGAGAGTGTCAAAAGCGGCGGGAAAGCTGCGCAAGGGAGTTCCGCCTTCTCTGTCTTGGTATGCGGGCCCCCTCCCCTTGGGGGAGGAGGCCCGTTTGCGGGAAATCAATCAGAAATCTATTGGGATCAGCCCTCGGGCTTGGTGGCGATCTTATTCTCGAACTGCTCGCAGTACTCGCTCTTGACGCTGGCAGCCCAAACGGCGTCATAATCAATCACGGGAACCTCATCCAGCGTCACCAGACCGTCGGCCACAGGAGCGGCGGTGTTGGTGGGAACGCGGAAGGAGTCGTTTTCGGCGTAGCAGCCCTGACCGGCCTCGGAGGTCATCCAGTCGATGAACTTCTTGGCGTTCTCCTGCTCGTCGGCCTTGCCGCCCTTGATGAGGGCCATGGCGCCCACCTCATAACCGGTGCCGTCGGTGGGGAAGCTCAGCTCAATGTGATAGCCCTCGGGAGTCAGCTGCAGGGCGTCGTGAGAGAAGGTGAGGGCGATGGCGGCCTCACCGATGGCCACGGCATTGGGAGCGGCGGAGCCGGACTTGGTGTACTGACTCATGTTGGTATTCAGCTTTTCCAGATAGTCCCAGACCTGATCGTCGCCCTTGAGCTGAACCAGCGTGGCCAGAACGGTGTAGGCGGTGCCGGAGGTGGCGGGGTGGGCCATGATGATCTCACCCTTGAACTCGGGCTTCAGCAGGTCTTCCCAGCTGGTGGGATATTCCAGACCCTTTTCGGCAAACCAGTCGGCGTTGCAGGCGAAGGCGATGCAACCCACATAGATGGGGTTCCAGGTGCCGGTGGGATCCAGATAAGTAGAGGGTGTCTTGTCCAGATTGGGAGACTGATAGGCTTCCAGCAAGCCCTTATCCACGGCGGCGATGTAGTTATCCGTAGAGCCGCCGAACATCAGCGTTGCCTGAGGATTGTCCTTCTCGGCTTCCACACGGGTCAGCATCTCACCGGCGGAGAGGCGGACATAGTTGATCTTGATGCCGGTTTCCTGCTCAAACTTGTTGAAATAGTAGATGACTTCGCTTTCGGGGAATGCGGTGTAAACGGAGAGTTCCTTGCTGCCGGAGGTCTCGGCAGGCTGCTCGGTCTTGGAATCGTCAGTCTTGGGAGCCTCGGTCTTGCCGCCGCCGCAGGCGGTGAGGGCCAGCAGGCTGGCAGCTGCCAGCACAGCGGCGAACAGGCGCTTAGTGGATTTCTTCATAAATCGTTTCTCCTTCTCATCCATTATTTATTTCCATTCCGCACTGCGGAAGAGAAAACACGGCTTTGTGGGAACCTTGGACAGTTCCTCTTTGCGGGAAACAAGCTGCGGACCAACTCATAGCACCAGTTGTCCTGACTTCTATCCGGGCCCGCAATCCATTTCTATGTAGGCGGTTCGCAGTTTAGCATGGACAGGCGGCATCCGGTCAGACGCTGTGTAAACACTCCAACTTATGGCAGTGTAAACAATGAACACATATGTGCAACCGTTTACATTGACAACAATACCACATATTTCCAAATGCGTCAATGAAGAATGTACTTTTTCTACATCTGATGCAAAAAGAACCCTGTATGCTTTGTGCAAAATGGACAATACGGCTTGCGGCCGCACGGCTTTTGCTTTTGGCACATACACAAATGACTGCGAATACTGGCGAAAAATATTAGAGGCATCCGCCATGTAAAAGTCCTTTTCAGCTGCGTTTCATGTAACCGCTTACATTATGAATCAAGAGGGCAGCACATAAAAAGCCTCCGCCAAACGGCGGAGGCTTTTGCGTTTAGGAAGCTCTTACTTCGCGGCCTTGGCAGCCTTGATAGCCTCGATCAGCATGGGAGTGACCTTGAACAGGTCACCGCAGATGCCATAGTCAGCGATCTCGAAGATGGGAGCGGTGTCGTTCTTGTTGACGGCGATGATGCACTCGGAATCCTGCATGCCAGCCTTGTGCTGGATGGCGCCGGAGATACCCAGAGCAACGTACACCTTGGGATGGACGGTCTTGCCGGTCTGACCAACCTGATGGTCGGCAGACAGCCAGCCGGAGTCGATGGTGGCACGAGAGCCGCCAACAACGCCGCCCAGGACCTCAGCCAGCTCCTCAGCCAGCTTGATGCCGCCCTCAACGTCCTTGCTGATGCCGCGGCCAACGGACACGATGTAATCGGCGCCGATGAGGTCCACCAGCTTCTTAGCGGCCTTCACCACCTCGGTGACGTCGGTGTGGATGTCCTCAGCAGTCAGAGTGAAGTTGGGCTTCACGATCTCCACAGCGTTGGCCTTGGCCTCGTCGAAGGCGTTCTTCTTCATAACGCCGGGACGGACGGTAGCCATGCAGGGACGGAAACGGGGGCAGATGATGGTAGCCATCAGGTGACCGCCGAAAGCAGGACGGGTCATCTTCAGGTTGCGGTCCTCCATATCCCACTTCATGGAGTCAACGTCCAGAGTGGAGGACTCACGCAGGAACTGGATGTAGTTGGGCACATCCACGTCCAGGTGGGTGCAGTCAGCGCACAGGCCGGTGTGCAGACGGGCTGCGCAGCGGGGGCCCAGGTCACGGCCGATGTTGGTGGCGCCGATCAGGAAAGCCTCGGGCTTCAGGTCCTCGATCACGTCGCAGATGACCTTGGCATAGCCGTCGGTGGTGTAGGTGGCCAGCAGGGGGCTCTCGCAGACAATGACCTTGTCGGCGCCGTAGCCGCCCAGCTCCTTAGCGGCGGACTCAATGCCCTCGCCGCCCAGCAGCAGACCGCACAGGTTCACGCCCAGCTCGTTGGCCAGGTCGCGGCCCTTGGAGATCAGCTCGAAATCGGTGGGCATCAGCTT
>ENA-UEQX01001614-UEQX01001614.1-human-gut-metagenome-genome-assembly--contig:-NODE-1614-length-13690-cov-12.120473_pt1 | contig 13690 bp, 8 predicted proteins | sample MGYA00242952_ERZ507952 | MGnify/ENA primary metagenome ERZ507952 (study PRJEB26167, sample SAMN06115425) | human gut metagenome | host: Homo sapiens | place: China:Sichuan | collected 2015-04-07... | reverse complement strand
CTGCTGGCCGACAGCAATGAGCTGATCGTGGAGGCGGACAACAGCAAAAATGACCGCGTCTACCCCCAGAAGGCCGACTTCACCTTCTACGGCGGCATCTACCGCGACGTCAGCCTGCTGGTCGTCAACCGGAACCACATCGCGCTGGATTACCTCGGCGGCCCGGGCGTGCAGATCACGCCCACTGTCAACGGCGCAAACGCTGACATCGAGGTCAAGACCTGGATGGAGGGCGACGGCGAGGTCGAGTTCTCGATTTACGACGCCGCCGGTGCCGAGGTGCTGACCGGCAAGGGCCGGGACACGACGGTCACGCTGGAGCACCCGCACCTGTGGGACGGCGTCCGCGACCCGTATCTCTACACCTGCGCGGTGCGTCTGGTGCTGAACGGCGAGGTGCAGGACGAGGTACGTCAGCGCTTCGGCGTGCGCAGCTTCTCGGTTGACCCCAAGCGGGGCTTCTTCCTCAATGGCCGCCCGTATCCGCTGCACGGCGTCTCCCGCCATCAGGACCGCAAGGGTCTGGGCAATGCCATCACGCGCGAGATGCACGACGAGGATATGCAGCTCATCAAGGAGCTGGGCGCGAACACGATCCGTCTGGCGCACTACCAGCACGACCAGTACTTCTACGACCTCTGCGATGAGGCCGGCATGGTCGTCTGGGCCGAGATCCCCTACATTTCCGAGCACATGCCCAATGGCCGTGAAAACACGATCAGCCAGATGAAGGAGCTGATCGTCCAGAACTACAACCACGCCTGCATCGTCTGCTGGGGCGTCTCGAACGAGATCACGATCTCGACGAAGGACAACCGCGACATGCGCGACAACCATCATGTGCTGAACGATCTCTGCCATGAGATGGACAAGACCCGCCTGACGACGCTGGCCTGCTACGCGATGTGCGGCCCCTTCAACCCGGTAGCGCATATCACGGATCTTGTCAGCTGGAACCTGTATCTGGGCTGGTACGTGCCGGGCCTCTTTTTAAACGACCTCTGGATGGACTTCTTCCACCTTTGCTACCCGAACCGTGCGCTCGGTTTCAGCGAGTACGGCGCCGAGGGTATGCCGAATCTGCACAGCAGCCATCCCCGCCGCGGTGACCACACCGAGGAATACCAGGCCATCTACCATGAGTACATGCTCCGCTGCTTTGACCGCCACAAATGGCTGTGGGCGACCCACGTCTGGAACATGTACGACTTTGCCGCCGACGCCCGCGACCAGGGCGGCGAGCCGGGTATGAACCACAAGGGCCTGGTCACGTTTGACCGCAAGACCAAGAAGGACAGCTTCTACATCTATAAAGCGTGGTGGAGCGACGAGCCGTTCGTGCATATCTGCTCGAAGCGCTATGCGGACCGCACCGAGAATGAAATCGAGGTCAAGGTCTACTCCAACCAGAAGCAGGTAAGCCTTTATGTCAACGGCGAAAAGCTGGCCGAGCAGGAGGGCGAGCACATCTTCAAGTTCCGCGTCAAGCTGAACGGCGAGACGAAGGTCCAGGCCGTGGCAGGGGACAGCATCGACGATGCCGTTTTCCGCAAGGTCGATGCCCCGAACCCGGACTACAAGCTGACTAAGAAAAAGTCCACCAGCGCAAACTGGGTGTAAATTTCGCCAAGCTGTAGGGGCCGCACATGTGCGGCCCGCAGCCGAATGGCAGACGAGCATTTGCGGGAAAGCCGCGGGCCGGGCATGCCCGGCCCCTACAATGCTGCTGAAAACTGCATCATATCATTTTGAAACACGCCGCACCGTGCGGCTGTTTTATATAAAACAAGGAGAAAAAGGTAATGGATGATCTGAAAATGCAAAAGCAGACCTTGAAAAAGGCCTACAAAAAGACCAAGCGTAAGCACATTACGCCGTGGAAGATTCTGGCAATCATCTGCGCCGTGGTGATGATCGTTTCGATCCCGCTTAGCATCCTTCTGCAAAAGTTCGACAACACCATGGCGGCCCGTTTCGGCGGCAGCTTCTGGAAGCTGCAGAACGAGGACGCCAACGCCCAGTATTACACCAGTGACTTCAACTCCGCCGAGGAGATGGTCAACTACGGTCTGGCTTTGACCCAGCAGGTCGAGGCCGAGGGCGCTGCCCTGCTGATGAACAACAACAATGCGCTGCCTCTGGCTGCCGACGCTAAGGTCAGCACCTTCTCCAGCAGCAGCGTCAACCTCGTGTACGGCGGCACCGGCTCCGGCAACATTGATGCCTCCACCGCCGACACCCTGCGCACCGCCCTCGAAAAGGTCGGTGTCACCGTCAACCCCACCCTGTGGGACTTCTACACCGTCGGCGCCGGCAAGGACTACGCCCGCTCCAAGAGCGGCACCGTCGCCAAATCCAGTGAGGTCACCGCCGAGGTGCCTTGGGATGTCTACACCGACGAGGTCAAGGACAGCGTTGCCCAGTACGGCGATGCCGCTATCGTGACCCTGTCCCGCGTCGGCGGCGAGGGTGCTGACCTTTCCTACGGCGAGGTCAACTATCTGGCGCTCGACGAGAACGAGAAGGCTATGCTGCAGAACGTTGCCGAGATGAAGAAGAACGGCACCGTCAAAAAGACCATCTTGCTGATCAACTCCGCCAACGCCCTGCAGGTCGATTTCCTCAAGAACAACGAGTACGACATCGACGCCGCACTGTGGATCGGTGACGTGGGCATCTCCGGCATCAATGCCGTGGCCGAGATCCTGACCGGCAAGGTCAACCCCTCCGGCAGCCTGGTCGATACCTACTGCTACGACAACTTCAGCGCCCCCGCCATGTGGAACTTCACCCCCACCACCTACGAAGGCTATGTCGAGGGCGGCGATGTGTCCGCCAAGGCTAAGTCCTACATGATCTACCAGGAAGGCATCTATGTGGGCTACAAGTACTACGAGACCCGCTACGAGGACTTCGTCACCGGCAACGGCAACGCAGGCGACTACGCCTACGGCGACATCGTGGCTTACCCCTTCGGCTACGGCATGAGCTACACCAACTTCGACATCAGCGACATGAACGTCAGCTACAATGCCGCCGATGACACCTACACCGTCACCGTCAAGGTCACCAACACCGGCGACATGGCCGGCAAAAAGACCGTGCAGGTCTATGTCCAGAGCCCCTACACCGACTACGACAAGGAAAACGGCGTCGAGAAGTCTGCCGTTTCTCTGGTCGGCTTCGGCAAGACCGGCATGATCGAGCCGGGCGCTTCCGAGACGCTGTCCATGACCGTCAACAAGCGCGATATCGCTTCCTACGACACCTACGGCGCCGGCACCTACATCCTCGACGCCGGTGACTACTACTTCACCGCCGCCACCGATGCCCACAACGCTGTCAACAACATTCTGGCTGCCAAGGGCTACACCGTGGAGTCCACCAACGGCAAGATGACCGCCGACGGCAACGCCGACCTGACCTACACCTGGACCGAGGACGCCCTCGACACCACCACCTATGCCACCAGCGAAAACGGCACCGCCATCACCAACCAGCTGTCCAGCGCCGACCCCAACCTGTACGAGGGCATTGATGAGACTGTCACCTGGCTGAGCCGCTCTGACTGGAACGGCACCCTGCCCACCGAAACCGTCAAGCTGGCCCTGACCGAGCTGCTCAAGAAGGACCTGAAGGACATCCGCTACGATCCTGCCGACTACGAGAGCGTTGATATGCCCACCCTCGGCGCCAAGAACGGCGTCAAGCTGTACGACATGATCGGTCTGGACTACAACGATCCCAAGTGGGACGAGCTGCTGGATCAGATGACCTTCGACGAGATGAACTCCCTGATCGGCGACGCCTTCCACTGGACCATGCCCGTCAAGAGCGTGGAAGCCCCCGGCACCCGTGACGAGAACGGCCCCCAGGGTCTGACCGCCAGCCTGCTGGGCAACGACAAGAGCCAGCTGACCGCCACCGCCTTCACCTCTGAGGACGTTATGGCTGCCACCTTCAACACCGAGATCATGACCGAGATCGGCAAGGTCATCGGCAACAACTGCCTGGAAGCCGACATCGCCTGCCTGTACGGCCCCGGCAACAACATTCACCGCACCCCCTACGGCGGCCGTAACTTCGAGTATTACTCCGAGGACGGCTTCCTCTCCGGCATGATGTCCGCTTACGAAGTCAAGGCAATTCAGGACAAGGGCGTCCACGTTGTTATGAAGCACTTTGCCCTGAACGACTGCGAGCAGGACCGTATCGGTCTGGGCGTCTGGCTGAACGAGCAGGCTGCCCGTGAAGTCTACCTGAAAGCCTTCCAGGCTCCCGTCGAGGTCGGCAACGCCAACGGCGTTATGATCGCCTACACCCGCTGGGGCGCTGTCTGGTCCGGCGGCAACTACGGTCTGGTCACCGGCATCCTGCGCAACGAGTGGGGCTGCGAGGGTATGGTCATCACTGATAACGTTCTGACCCAGTATGTCAACGGTCCCGACGGCGTGCTGGCCGGTGTGTCCATCTACGATGCCATGATGTCCTTCGTCACCGACACCCTGCCCAAGTACAAGAACGACCCCGTCATCGTCACCGCCATGCGCGAGGCCTGCCACCACAACCTGTATGCCATCGCCAACTCCTGCGGCATGAACGGCGTGGGTGCCGACACCACCATCAAGGTCACCCGCCCGACGGTTGTCACCATGAGCATCATCATTGCCTGTGCCTTCACCTTCTTCTGCCTGCTGGGCATCGTGATGTGGATCATTGGCGGCATCAAGTTCCGCAAGACCGAAGAATACAAGGCCTACAAGGATTTCAAAAAATCCCTGAAAGCCGCTAAGAAAGCCTGATTTCTACAGAATTTCCGTAAGCTCCCCGCCGGCCCCGGCGGGGACTTTTGAGTAAGATTTCTTTTTCCACAACAAGGAGCAGCCCATGAGCGAAAATGCAAAAGCGTCCAGCGTCAATCGCGCCAAACTTTACCAGCTGGTACTGTTTCCGCTGAACAACGGTGCCACGAATGTTTATTACGTCCTTGTGCTTTCCTACATTGCCACCTTCGGCAGCAATGTACTGGCGCTGGGCACTCTGTTTGCCTCGGTCATGGTCACGGCCATGCGCCTGTGCGACGCTATCACCGACCCGATCATCGGTGCGCTGATGGACCGCACGAACGGTAAGTTCGGCAAATTCCGCCCGTTCATGGCCATCGGCAACCTTATCATGGCCGTCAGCATTCTGGTGCTGTACGGCATCACCCCGATGATCCCCGATACGATGATGTGGGCACGCTATGCCGCGTTTGTGGGCCTGTACTTTGTCTGGGTCATCGGCTACACCTTCCAGACCAGCTGCACCCGTTCCGGTCAGACGGTTCTGACCAACGACCCCAAGCAGCGCCCGCTGTTCACGATCTTCAACACCGTCGGCAGCCTGCTGGGCATGGGCGTTATGCAGTTCCTGGCTCCCATCCTTGCCAAAAACTATGAGGGCGGCTATTCCTCCGCGGGCTTCTTCCGCACGCTGGCCCCCGTGGGCATTGTGATGTCCATTGCGCTGACCATCCTGGCCATCATCGGCATCTGGGAGAAGGATCAGCCCAAGTACTTTGGCATCGGCGGCGAAAAGACCGAGAAGGTCAAGGTCAGCGAGTATCTGCAGATCATCAGGGAAAACAAACCCATGCAGCGTCTGATGATCGCGGGCGCGGGCACGAAGCTGGCGCTCTCCATCGCCAACAACACCACGGTTCTGTGCATGCTCTACGGCTGCATGATGGGTGCTTACGATGGGCTGTACCTGCCCATGATGGTGCTGGGCTACGCCTGCAGTGTGCCGTTCTTCATTCTCTCTGTGCGCACCAGCCAGAAGAAGGGCCAGAAGGCCAGCCTGACGAAGTATGTCAGCGTGGCGCTGGCCTGCTATGTCGGCGTGCTGGTCCTGCTGCTGCTGTGGGGTCACGGTGATGCATTCCATCTGAGTCTGCTGGGCGAGAATGGTCTGTCCATCAACCTGTACACGATTCTGTTCATCCTGTTCTTCGGCATCGGCTACGGCGCATACTACGCTACTGCCGACATGCCCATTCCGATGGTTGCCGACTGCTCCGACTACGAGACCTACCGCTCCGGCAAGTATATTCCGGGCATCATGGGTACGCTGTTCAGCCTGGTGGATAAGCTCGTTTCCAGCCTGTCCGCCACCGTCGTCGGCATTGCCGTGACCTTTATCGGTCTGAACAACCTGCCCACCCAGTATGACCCGTACACTCCGGGCATGAATGTGGTCGTTATCGTCCTGTTCTGCGCCATCCCGATGGTCGCCTGGGCGGCCACTCTCATCGCCATGAAGGGCTACAGCCTGACCGGCGAGAAGATGAAGGAGATCCAGGCCGTCAACGCCTGCCGCCGCGACGCGGTTGCGAACGGCATGAAACTGGAAGATGCCATGGAAAAGTGGCAGACCGTCGACCAGCTGCCCGCGGAGTACCGCGCCTAAGCTTTAACCCTGCGATTCTCTTTGTCCTTCCATAAACGCAAAGCCCCCCGGCATCGTGAGGATGCCGGGGGGCTTTGTTTAGTCTGCGTGGCAGGAAAAAAGAGAACCCCCATGGCGTATCCCGCCATGGGGGGTTCTCTTTTGGTGCGGAAGATGGGACTTGAACCCACACGTCATAGACACACGCACCTCAAACGTGCCTGTCTGCCGATTCCAGCACTTCCGCTTGTTGCATTAACTGCAAGAGATATTCTAGCACAAACACCCCGGAAAAGTCAAGGCTTTTGCCGAAAAAAGATTTTGCAAAATCCCTGCCTTGTAAAGACTTGTTGGGAATGGTAGAATAAAGGCAGCAAAAAAAGGGGAAAACTGCCATGCAAAATTTAATTTTCAGCCTGAACGCGACCCTGCCGGTGTTTCTTATCATGGTGGTGGGGTACGCGCTGGGGCAGCTCGGCTTTCTGCCGCCCGCGTTCTGCAAGGCGTCGGACAGGCTGACCTTTAAGGTGACGTTGCCGCTCATGCTGTTTCTGGACATGGGCAGCGTGGACATCCTGCACGACTTCCGGCCCAGGTTTGTGCTGTTCTGCTTTGCCGCCACCCTCGTCGGCATCCTGACCGTCTGGGCGGGGGCTAAACGTTTTTTGAAGGACAAGACGCTGGTGGGCGAGTTCGTGCAGGCGGGCTACCGCAGCAGCGCTGCCGTGCTGGGCGTGGCGTTCATCCAGAACATTTACGGCAGCGCCGGCATGGCCCCGCTCATGATTTTGGGCAGTGTGCCGCTTTTCAACATCTTTGCGGTGCTGATCTTGATGCTGGAATCGCCCGAGCAGCGCGGCGTGCCTGACCCGAAGCAGCTCTTGCGCGGCGTGGCCACAAACCCGATCCTGCTGGGCATTGTGTTCGGCACGGTCTATGCGCTGTTGCCGTTCACGCTGCCGCAGATCGCAACCAAAACCATCAGCAGCATTGCGTCGCTGACCACGCCGCTGTCGCTGCTGTCCATCGGCGCGTCGTTTGAAGGGACAAAGGCCATCAAAAAGCTCGGCCCCACGCTGGCGGCGGCGTTCATCAAGACCGTGGGCCTTGCGGCAGTGTTCCTGCCCTGCGCGGCAGCGCTGGGCTTTCGGAATGAGGAACTCGTCGCACTGCTTATCATGCTGGGCAGTCCCACGACGCCGAGCGCCTATGTCATGAGCAGGAACATGGGCCATGAGGGCGTGCTGACCTCGAGCTGCATTGCCCTGACGACCCTTCTCTCCGCCCTGACGCTGACAGGCTGGATCTTTGTTCTGCGGAGCGGGGGATACTTATAACGGAAAAAGGCTTCCCCATCGGGGAAAACTGTCCGCGAAGCGGACTGATGAGGGCCGCGTTGCCGGTAATATCCCGTTTACGGGAAACAGCGCAAGCTTCGCCCTCATCCGACCTCGCTTCGCTCGGCCACCTTCCCCCGATGGGGAAGGCTTTTTGTTTTTTATTGCTTCTCCTCCGGCTCGGCTACGGGCACGCCGCGGTGCTCCACGGGCGTCGAAAAGACGATCTGCGTCCGGGTGCGGCCAAACTGCTGCAGGTGGTTGATGAACTGATCCAGCTCCTGCGTCGTACCGAACAGCACCTCGATCAGCATACTGTAATCGCCGGTGACGCAGTTGCATTCCACCACATGGGGGCAGCTCTGGATATAGGGGTAAAACTCCGGCTTGCGCTGGGGGTCCATGTCCAGATTGATGAACGCCTTGACCATGTAGCCCAGCTTCGGCGCGTCGACCTGTGCCTGGTAGCCGGTGATGGTGCCGGAGCTTTCCAGCCGGGCCATGCGGGCCGACACGGCGGGGCTGGACAAAAACACATGGTCGGCAATTTCTTTTAACGGTGCGCGGGCGTTGTTTTGCAGAAGGTCGATGATTTTACGGTCAATGTGATCCATGGTAACACCTCATTTTAGGCAAAAAGCTCCCGTTCGTGTGCGCCATTGCACCTGAACGAGAGCTTAATCAGCTTTACTATGCAAAGAATTTTACCATACGGAAAGCAAAAAGTAAAGCGATTTGCAAAATAAATTAAGTCGACAACTCGGCAGGGGCCCGTCTGCCTTGTGCCTCACATATCCGGGAACACATTCCGCGCACTGATAAGTGCATTGTTATAGTACATCTCAAAATGGCAGTGGGGACCCGTGGCAGCGCCGGTGGCCCCCACATAGCCGATCAGCTGCCCCTTTTCCACGGTCTGCCCGGCCTGCACGACAAAGGACGACATGTGGGCGTACAGCGTTTTGTACCCGTTGCCGTGGTCGATCTCCACATAGTAGCCCCAGCTCATGGTGGGGTGGTTGTGCCACTGGGCGGCAATGACCGTGCCCGCGTCGGCGGCATAGATCGGCGTGCCGTAGGGGGCCGTGATGTCCACGCCGCGGTGTCCATAGGGCAGACTGGCCCACCGGCTGATGCCCGAATACCCCGGCACCGGCCAGAGAAAGCTGCCTGTGCCCAGCCTGCCGATCATACCGCTTTTCAGCCGTGTGCCGCGGTGGATGACCTCCGGCACGGAGGCCTGCACAAGCTGCACATCCACTACGCGGGTGCTGACGACCTCGCCCGCCACGGTTGTGATCTCGCTGGTGACAAGCTCGCTGCCGTTCTGCCCGGCCTGTACGGTCTCGGTTTTGCCAAAATCCAGCCCCGCGTCCTCAATGGTCTGGGTCTCAAACGGCAGCTCCCGGGTCACGGTCTCGTACCGCACGGCCTTGACCTGCAAAAGGTCGTCCGCCCGCAGTGCGGCGGTCAGGTCGCGGTACGGTGTGATGGCCGCGGCAGGGTAGATGCCGTCCACCAGCCGCAGGGCGTGGACAAAGTCGGTCTGTACACCGTCGGTCTGCCACGGCGCACGCACAGCGTACAAAAACTGCCGCAGGTGGTCGCCCTCGTCGGTGACGAACCGCAGCGCGCCGTCCAGATAGACGGCGGTGCCCTCGGTGATCTCGCCGCCTGCGGCGCGCAGGATGGCATCTGCGGTCTCGCGCTCGGTCATGGGGCGGGTGTCGGCGTCGGCTATGACAAGGGTGTACGCGGGTTGGACGTCCCAGCCGGCCACGCCGGTCAGGCGGGCCTGTACGTCGGCGCGGGCTGCGTCGAACGCCTGCTCGTCTGTGACATAGCCCACGACCTGCCCGCCGACCTCGACCCGCAGCACAAAGGGCCGCGCCAGCGCGGTGCGCACGAACCATGCCAGCACCCCGGCGGCCAGCAGCGGCACGGCGTACCCCGCCAGCTGCCGCGGATGGGTGAGCGCTGCTTTAAAGCTGTCCGCCGCCCGCACTGCGGGCCGCAGCACCACAGCCAGCAGTGTAAGCAACGCCCGCGCTGCGCCGTGTGCCAGCGCCGCCAGCCCGCGTCCAACGCGCACCGCGGTGTATTCCACATGGAAGCCTGTGTAGTATAGAAAATCTCCGAAGGTCAAAGCAATACACGTTCCTTTTAGCTTTCCCGTAGGGGCCGGGCATGCCCGGCCCCTACGCGGCATTTAATGCGTCGGCACAAACCCCAGCGGGTCTGCTCTGCTGCCGTCCACGCGCAGCTCCAGGTGCAGATGATACCCGCCGCCCGCGCCGTAGACATTGCCAGTGTTGCCCACATACCCGAGCAGGTCGCCCTTCTGCACGGCGGCCCCCTGCGCCACGGCGATGCTGCTCATGTGGGCGTACAGGCTGTCGTACCGGTGGCCGTCGTCCGCGGTGCCGTGGCTGACCTGCACGCAGTTTCCGTAGCTGTTCATCGTCCGCGCGGCGCTGACGACACCGTCCGCAATCGCATAGATGGGCGTGCCGCCCGGCGCGGCAAAATCGGTGCCGCGGTGGGGGATGCCCCAGGGGTCCGGCTCGGCAAACTGCGTCGTGATGCGCCCGTAGCTGTCCAGCGGGCAGCGGAAGTCAAGGCTCGTCAGGTGCAGGTCCGCCGTTGTGTAGCGTCGGCTCTGCTCCCGTACATAGGCGTCCAGTGCGGCGGTGGCGTCCTCATAGGCCTTTTTCGCGGCGTCGGTCACGGCGGCCTGTGCCTGGGCCGCGGCCTGCTGGGCGGTCAGCGTGCTGTTCGCGTCGAGCAGTGCGGCCTCCAGCGCGGTCTGCGTGTCGGCCAGCGCCGCCTGCTGCTGTTCGAGTGCCGCCTTGGCATCGGCGGCCTGCCGGGCAGCCTCGTCCGCCGCGGAGCGGGCCTGCTCCAGTGCGGCGGCCTCGGCGTCCAGCTCGGCCAGAACCGTGCTGTTCCGCGCGCTCATCTGCTGCAAAACCGCGTCGAACGTCAGCAGCTGGTACAGGCTTTTGGCCTGTGCCAGCAGCCAGACGGCTCCGCCGCCGTCCAGCCGCTGCATCGCGCGCAGCTGCTCACGGCAGACGGCCAGCCGCGCGTCGTACTCGGCCTGCTTGGCGTCCAGTGCGGCGCGGGCGGCGTCCGCCGCGGCCTGCCGCTCGTCCAAAACGGTCTGCGCATTTTGTACGGCGTCGGTCACGGCGGTAATTTGCCCGGCCAGCTCGGCGGCCTGCCCGGTCAGGGCGGCAACCTCGCTCTCGGTCTGCGTCTGTTCGTTTTGCAATTCTTCCAGGGCCGACTGTGCGGCTTCGTACTCCTGCCGCGTCTCGGTCTGCTTTTGCGTTAATTCGCTCTTTTTATCATCCGCGTAAGCGGTCAGGCCCGAAAAAAGGGTACAAAAAAGCAGCCCCGCCGCCAGAGCAGCGGCGGGGAAGTGCCTGTATTTCATCTTGTTACTCCGCTAATAGGGCAGTCCCGGTCAGGTCTGCGGGCGCGCTGTCCTGCCGTGCCTCAAAGTGCAGGTGCGGCCCGGTGGAATTGCCGGTGCTGCCCACATATCCCAAGACCTGGCATTGAACCACGGACTGCCCGGCAGAGACGAGCGACGACTTCAAGTGCTGATACTCCGTTTCCAGCCCGCCGCCGTGGTCAAGCACGACATAGTTGCCCTTTTCAGCATCGTAGTCGGCGGTGGTCACGATGCCATCGGAAACGGCGTAAACCTCCGCGCCCTCCTCAGCGGCAAAGTCAATGCCGGGGTGGCCGTTTTCGGGGTCATAGCAGCTGACCTGCGGCGGGGGCGCGACCGGCAGGGTAAAGAGCTCCACGCCGGAAAGGGCTGCGGCTCCATCGGCGGCAGTTACCTGGTCGGAACTCGCATTGCGCACAGCTTCGACCAGGATTTCATCTGCCTTTTCCTGCGTCAGTTCGGCGGCGTCGCTGCCCCGGTAGGCGGTAAAATACCGCGGTTCGACCAACGTGCCGTTGACATGCATCTCAAAATGGCAGGCGTTGCCGGTGGTGTGCCCGGTGGAACCCACGTACCCGATAACCTGACCGGCGGTCACGGTCTGCCCGGGCACAACGGCGCAGGACTTCATGTGGGCGTACAGCGTGCCCCAGCGCAGACCGTCGGCGTCGGTACCGTGGTCGATCTCCACAAAATTGCCCCAGCTGTAATGCTCCTGCGCGGCCAGCACAACACCGTCCGCGGCGGCGTAAATCTCGGTGCCCTCGGCAGCGCACAGGTCGTCGCCCCGGTGGCTGTTCTCGGTGGCAAAGCGGGAAATATATTTGTACTGCACCGGGCAGACAAAGCGCGGGCTGTTGGCGGTGTCACTTAACGTCGGCAGCGTCGCGGCGGGCATGGCTGCGGGCGTCTCCGTGGGCGCAGGTGTCGGTGTCGGCTCTGCAGTCTCGGCAGTAGCGGCGGGCGGCTCCGGCGCGGCGTGGGCTGCCTCCACCTGCGGGCGCACCATGCAGGCCGTCACGCTGACGCCCACGGCCACGGCGCAGAGCGCCAGCGCCCCCGCACCCAGACGGCGGTAGTGCAGCAGGTGCACAATGCGCTCCTTCACGCTGCCCTGCCCGAAGGCAAGACTTCCGGGTGTTCGGATGGGGCGTCCCTGCATGGCAAAATGCAGCAGGCTCTCACAGTAGGTGCTGCGCTCGGCCAGCGTGCAGCCCTGCACGGCTGCCTCGTCGCAGGCGGCCTCCATGTCATGCTCAAAGGCGCGCAAGGCCAGCCACGCCAGCGGATTGAACCAGTGCAGGCAGACGACGGCATAAAACAGCGGCTTCACCAGCGGGTCGCGGCGGCGGATGTGGGTCCGCTCATGCAGCAGCACAGCCTGCCGCGCCGGGCCTTGCAGGCTGTCCGGCAGGTAGATGCGCGGGCGCACAAAGCCCAGTGTGAACGGCGTGGGCACGCACGCCCCGCCGTAGCAGCCGTCGGGCGTTTTGCAGGCCAGCGCCACACAGCGCTTTAATTTCAGGTAGCCGACGCCCCCGCGCACAGCCAACACCAGCACACCGACCAGCCAGACCGCCGCCAGCGCGTGCCACGGCGTCAGCCGGGCGTACCAAGGCAGCGGGGCCGCAACTGCGGCTGCGGCGGGGGCAGGGGGCAGCAGCGGCAGCTCGCCCAGCTCCTGCACGGTGTCGGCGGCAGCAGCCAGCGGGGCGCTCTCCGGGCGGGGCAGCTTCAGCGGGATGCCCCACGGTAGCACAAACCGCAGCCCTACGGCCAGCCACAGCCAGCACAGGAGCCGACTGGGCGCATGGGCGCGGCGCAGGGCCCTGCAGACCAGCCACGCCGCCAGCGCGGCCACACCGCCGCGGGCGCTCAACAGCAAAAAGGCAAGAACGGTACTGCGCATGGCTATTCCTCCTTGTAGCGGGCGGCGTCGAGCAGTGCACGGATCTCGGCGGCCTCGGCGTCGCTGATGGGCTTTGAGTTCAAAAACGCGGCCACGAACCGCGGCAGACTGCCGTCAAAGGTCTTGTCCACCACTGCGGCGCTCTCGGCCTGCTGGACGTCCTCCTTTTTAATAAGGCTCGTCACGCGGCCATCGGCGTTTTGCAGCACGCCGCGCTCACAGAGCTTTTTTAAAACGGTGTAGGTCGTGCTTTTTTTCCAGCCCAGCCCCTCGGCGGCCAGCGCGACCAACTGCCCGCTGGGCAGCGGCTCGTTGTCCCACACAAGGCAGGCGAAGCGGTATTCGCCGTCAGCAAGGCGAAGCGGTTCATGGTTCAGCATAGGGAAAGCTCCTTTTGGTTTATTGCAATAGACCTATCTCTGCCTATAGTCTACTACGATAGACCAAAAATGTCAATAAAAAATCCCCACCGGTGGTGCTGAACTGCACCCCATTTGTTAGACAGTATGATATACTATCTAACAGATGGGGTGATTTATTATGTCAAGAGGAAAA
>ENA-UEQX01001553-UEQX01001553.1-human-gut-metagenome-genome-assembly--contig:-NODE-1553-length-14021-cov-14.051707_pt1 | contig 14021 bp, 8 predicted proteins | sample MGYA00242952_ERZ507952 | MGnify/ENA primary metagenome ERZ507952 (study PRJEB26167, sample SAMN06115425) | human gut metagenome | host: Homo sapiens | place: China:Sichuan | collected 2015-04-07... | reverse complement strand
TGATGGTCCAGAACTGGTTGTCACCGTTGACGTCAGCCCAGATCTGCAGCACGGTGCCGTTCTCGGTAGCCATGCCGGGGTCCAGCAGCTTGCCGGCCAGGTTGGACTTGATCTTGACGCGGCCATCGTTGGTAGGCTCCACGACCCACAGCTGGCTGGATGCCTGGGCACCCTCCCACTGGTGGACGCGGGTGCCGTCGCTGACGCCGCCCATGTCCAGATCCATCATCTTGCCGGTGAAGCGGTTCTGGATGCGGTAAACGCCGTCGCCTGCTGCGACGAAGTTCCACTGCTGCCACTCAAAGTTGGCGTTGTCCATCAGCTGGATCTTCGCGCCATTGTCAATGTTATAGTCAGCGACCTCAATGACCTTGCCGTTGGCGGCGCTGATGGTATAGAACTTACCCTCGGTAAGTACGGTCTGTGCAATCTTCTTCGGTGCCATATTTGTTCCTCCTATAGGTATATCATGTATATTATGCGGCAAATCTTGTTTGTAGTTTCCCTCATGCCGCGTGGTCAAACACCGCTTTTTGCGTGTCTACGTATCCTATTATAACCACTTTTTACCTTCCCGTCAACTTTTTGGCGCTGTTGCGGCATTTTGCACAAAAACCGCCGGGACGGCAGATGCTATCCCGGCAGTTTTGATTGATTTTATGCCGTTTTGCGGCTTTTTTCGACATCTCTGCGCTTAAGAGTTCTCGGCAAAGTTGCCGGTGTACAGGCGGTAATAGCGGCCCTTCTGGGCGATCAGCTCGTCGTGGGTGCCGCGCTCAATGATACGGCCCTGCTCCAGCACCATGATGCAGTCCGAGTTGCGCACGGTGGACAGACGGTGGGCAATGACGAAGGTCGTGCGGCCATACATCAGGCCGTCCATGCCGTCCTGCACAAGCTTCTCGGTGCGGGTGTCGATAGAGGACGTTGCCTCGTCCAGGATCAGCACCGGCGGGTCTGCGACAGCCGCGCGGGCAATCGCCAGCAGCTGGCGCTGGCCCTGGCTCAGGTTCGTGCCGTCGCCGGTCAGCATCGTGTTGTAGCCGTCGGGCAGATGCTTGATGAAGGTATCCGCATTCGCGAGCTTCGCGGCGGCCATGCACTCCTCATCGGTGGCGGTCAGGCGGCCATAACGAATGTTCTCCATGACCGTGCCGGTGAACAGGTGGGTATCCTGCAGGACGATGCCCAGAGAGGAGCGCAGCGCGTCCTTCTCAATGGACTTGATGTCGTGGCCGTCGTACAGGATCCGGCCCTTCTGGATGTCGTAGAAGCGGTTGATAAGGTTCGTGATCGTCGTCTTGCCTGCGCCGGTGGAGCCGACAAAGGCGATCTTCTGCCCCGGACGGCCATACAGGTTGATGTCATGCAGGACGATCTTCTTCTCGTCGTAGCCGAAGTCCACATCCTTAAAGACGATGTCGCCCTCCAGCTTGGTGTACCGGGGCTTGCCGTCGGCATGCATGCGTTTCCACGCCCACATGCCGGTAGACTCGTTCGTCTCGGTGACAGTATCGTCCGCTTCGTACTTGGCGTGGACCAGGGTGATGTCGCCCTCGTTGACCTCGGGCTTTTCATCCAGCAGCGCAAAGATACGCGCACCGCCGGCCAGCGCCATAACGACGGAGTTCAGCTGCATGGAGATCTGGCTGATGGGCTGGTTGAACTGGCGGGTCAGCACAAGGAAGCTGGCGAGGCCGCCCAGCGTAAAGCCGCCGAAGCCGTTGATAGCCAGCGCACCGCCGAGGATGGCGCAGAACACGTAGGACAGGTTGCCCAGCTGGCCGTTGACGGGCATTGCTACCAGCGAATAGGAGTTTGCCTTGTCGGCGCTGTGGAACAGCTCATCGTTGAGCCTGTCGAACTCCTCAATGGCAATTTCCTCATGGCAAAAGACCTTGATGACCTTCTGGCCGTTCATCATTTCCTCAATGTAGCCATTGACCTTGCCCAGCTCCTGCTGCTGCTTGATGAAGTATTTGCCGGAGTTGCCGGTCAGGTACTTCGTCGCCAGCAGCATGACGCCGACCATCGCGAGGGCCAGCACCGTCAGGGGGACGCTCAGATAGAGCATCGAGGCCAGCACGCCGACGAGGGTCACAACCGTGTTGACGAGCTGCGGCAGGCTCTGGCTGATCATCTGGCGCAGCGTGTCAATGTCGTTCGTGTAGACCGACATAATGTCGCCGTGGGCGTGGGTGTCAAAGTATTTGATGGGCAGCGTCTGCATGTGGGTGAACATCTCGTCACGCAGGTCCTTCAGCGTGCCCTGGGTGATCCTTGCCATCAGGCGGTTCTGCACAAAGACAGCAGCGATGCCGACGCAGTAGATGACTGCCACGCGCAGGATAGCCGCGGCTAGGCCGCTGAAGTCCATGCTGCCCGCCTTGAGCAGCGGCAGAATGTAGCTGTCGATCAGCGTCTGGGAGAACATGACGCCCTGCAGCTGGGCGAACACAGCCAGCAGAATGCAGCAGAGCACCACAATGACCTGTGCCTTATAGCGGCTCATGACATAGGCGAGGATGCGCTTGAACACCTTGCCGGGGTTTTCGACCTTGGGGCGGGGGCCATTGCTGCGCCCGCCGGGGCCGACCTTTACGACTTTAGGCTGCTGTGCCATTATGCCTCCCCTCCCTTCTCATCAAAGTCGCCGGAACCTTTGGTCTGGCTGTTGTAGACATCCTGGTAGATGGCATTTGTTTTCAGCAGGTTGGCCGGGGTGTCAAAGCCGCTGACCCTGCCGTTGTCGAGCACGAGGACCTTGTCCGCATTTTCCACGGAGGAAATGCGCTGGGCGATGATGAACACCGTCGTGCCGGGGATTTTTTCCGCAAACGAATGGCGGATCTTTGCGTCCGTCGCGGTATCGACGGCGGAGGTGGAGTCGTCCAGGATCAGGATGCGGGGCTTTTTCAGCAGTGCGCGGGCAATGCAGAGGCGCTGCTTCTGGCCGCCGGAGACGTTGTTGCCGCCCTGCTCGATGTGGGTCTGGTACTTGTCGGGGAAGCGCTCGATAAATTCATCGGCGCAGGCCTGCTTGCAGGCGTCCTCGATCTCGGCGTCGGTGGCGTCGGGGTTGCCCCAGCGCAGGTTCTCGGCAATCGTGCCGCTGAACAGCTCGTTCTTCTGCAGCACCATGGCGACGTTGTTGCGCAGGGTGTCGAGGTCATATCTGCGCACATCAACGCCGCCGATGGTTACGCTGCCCTCGGTCACGTCGTACAGACGCGGCAGCAGCTGCACAAGGCTGGACTTAGCCGAACCGGTGCCGCCAATGATGCCGATGGTCTCGCCGGACTTGATGTCGAGGTCAATGTCCTCGAGGGCTTTCTCGCCATCCTTTTTATAGGCAAAGCTGACGTGGTCGAACTTGACGGAGCCGTCCCTGACCTCCATAACAGGGTCCTCACCGTTCGTCAGGTCGGACTGCTCGTCCAGCACCTCGGCCACGCGCTTGGCGGAGGCTGCAGACATCGTGATCATGACGAACACCATGGACAGCATCATCAGGCTCATAAGGATGTTCATGCAGTAGCTCAGCATGCTCATCAGGTCGCCGGTGGTGAAGGTCGTTGCGCCGGAGCTGACGATGAGCTGGGCACCGATCCAGGAGATGAGCAGGATGCAGCTGTAGACGGTCAGCTGCATGAGCGGGGCGTTCCAGGCCAGGATCAGCTCGGCACGCATCAGCAGATTGCGCACATTCTCGCTGGCCTTGCGGAACTTCTCGCCCTCAAACTTCTCGCGCACATAGGCCTTGACAACGCGGATGGCGGAGACATTCTCCTGCACGCTCTCGTTCAGGTCGTCGTACTTGCGGAATGCCTCGCCGAAGTACTTGGTGGCGCGGCTCATAATAAAGGCGAGCGCACAGCCCAGCAGGATGACGGCGATCAAATAGATGTTTGCCAGCCGACGGTTGATCGTGTAGGACATGATCAGCGCCACGATCATACTGGCGGGCGCACGCACCGACATGCGCAGCAGCATCTGGTAGGCGTTCTGGATGTTGGTGACGTCGGTGGTCATGCGGGTGACCAGGCCCGCGGTGGAGTACTTGTCAATGTTGGCAAAGCTGAAGGTCTGGATGTTGCGGAACATGCCGCGGCGCAGGTTGCGGGCAAAGCCCGTGGCCGCGTGGGAGCCGGCCACCGCGCCCAGAATGCCGAACAGCAGGCCGAACAGCGCCGCGACGACCATCTGTGCGCCGACGGTGTAGATGACCTGCATATTGCCCGGCGTGACGCCGTTGTCAATGATGGAGGCCATCAGCTTTGGGATGATCATTTCCATGATGACCTCCGCGATCATAAAGATCGGCGTCAGCACGGAGACCAGGCGGAAGCCCTTGGTTTCACGTCCGAGTGTTTTTAACAATTGGTATTTCCCCTCTCTTGGTTGGTATTTTCCTCTTGCAGGATGTGCTGTGCGTTGCGCAGGGTCTGCTCCAGCACAGCGCGGGCCGCGGCGGCCTGCTGCGGGTCAATGCCGCTTTGCAGGTCATCCTCAAACCGCGCAATGCTTGCCTCGATCTGCTTGTGACAGGCGCGGCCCTTCTCTGTGGCGATAAGGCGCTTTAAGCGGGCGTCTTTCGCCACGGCGCTGCGGGTGATGAAGCCATCCTGCTCCATGCCCTGCAGCATGGCGGTGACGCTGGAGCGGCGAATGTTGAACCACTGCTCAATGTCGCGCTGGTAGACGTCGCGGCCCTGGCGCTCGGCACGGACGATGTCGCCCAGCACCATGCCGCGCACGCCCGACAGCTCCGAGCTGACCTCGGCGTTGATGCGGGCATCCAGCGCACGGCGGATGAGCCGCGAGGTCTGGTTCAGCAGTGCGCCGAAGTGGGCATCCGCGCAGCAGCCGCAGTCATCATGCGATGATTCGTGCATTTCTTCCCTCCTTTACGATTTTTGGGTCCAATAAGTTAGATTTCGAATTGTTCGTTGTCTAACTGTTCGTTTGCGTACTTTACCAGTATAACACCGGATCAGGGAATGTCAAGAGGGACGGCGCAGAGTTTTTTGTATAGTGCAGCGGCAAACGGGCAGAGCCCCGTCACCCTGCGCTTTCCCGATTCAACGTAGGGGCGGATTCCATATCCGCCCGTGCCCGGCTGTCTTTATTCGCCGCTTTCCCTCTCCACCCCCAGATACGGCAGCACCTTTCCCAGTACCTCGGCGCACACCGGCCCGGAGAGCGCGCCGCCGCTCGTCGTCCAGCTGTGGGGCTCATCCAGGCAGACCAGCACAGCGACCTTGGGGTCGTCGATGGGCGCAACGGAGACAAAGCTCGCAATGCGCGCGCCCTCGTTGGCGCTGTCCAGCTTTTGGCTCGTGCCGCTCTTGCCGCCGATGCGGTAGCCCGCCAGCGCGGCCTGCTTACCCGTGCCGCCTGTAACGACACCCTCCATCAGGCGGCACATCGTGGCGGAGGTCTCCGCACTGATGACGCGGCGCTTCACCGTCGGCTGCACTTCCTTCACAACAGTGCCGTCAGGCGCCGTGATTTTCGCCACAACGTAGGGCTGCATCAGCTCGCCGCCGTTTACCACCGCACAGACCGCCGTGAGCATCTGCAGGTAGCTGACCTTGCTGCTCTGCCCGAACGAACAGCTCGCCAGCTCCACCGGGCCCATCCGGTCCGCCGTGTAGTATTCGCTGCGCCTGACCTCGCCCGGCAGGTCGATGCCCGTGGCCTCTCGCAGGCCGAAGGCCGCAAAGTAATCGCAGAAGCGTTCTTTTCCAAGCCGCGCACCGATCTGGATAAAGCAGGGGTTGCAGCTGACAGCCAGCCCCCGGGCGAAGGTCTCGGTGCCGTGGATATGCCCGTTTGCACAGCGGAACCGCGTGCCTGCGACGGTTATTTTACCCGCGCAGGTGAAATAGTCCGTGGCCTTACACGCCCCGGAGTCCAGCGCCGCCGACGCCGTGATGAGCTTGAACACGCTGCCCGGCTCATACAGGTCACTGATGGCCTTGTTGCGCCACTGTGCCTGCTGGGCCTTTTGCAGCGCGGCGCTGCGCTCCTCGCCGGTCAGGGCATTCACAGCGTCACGGACTTCCTTATTTATAAGGGTCCGCGGCGCGTTCGGGTCGTAGTCGGGCTGGCAGGACATCGCCAGCACGGCCCCGGTGTGGACGTCCATCACGATGCCGACGCCGCGCTCGGCCACATGATGCTCCGTCACAGCGGCGGACAGTGCGCTTTCGAGCCAGTGCTGAATGTTCGCGTCGATGGTCAGCGTCAGCGTGCTGCCGGGCACGGCCTCCACCAGCGTCTGGTAGTGCGTCGGCATATCGTAGCCCCAGGCGTTCTTGGCGGTCAGGATGCGCCCGTTCTGCCCGGTCAATTCGTCGTTGTAACGCAGCTCCAGCCCCCACAGGCCCGCGTTGTCCACATCGGTAAAGCCTAAAATGCCGCCCATAAAATCCCCCTGCGGGTAGACGCGGCGGGTATCCTGCCGAATTTGTATGCCGTCCACACCGTTCGCCCGGCACCAGTCCCGCACAGCGTCGGCCATCGTCTTATCCACGCGGCGGCGCAGCAGGCAGTCGTTGGAGGTTCGCTGGCTGAATTTGGCCAGCGTATCGGCGTAGTCCAGCTCTAAAATTTCGCTCAACACCCGCGCAGCCGGTTCTACGGCGTCGTCGGCCATCTCCCGCGGGGCAGCGCGGATGGTCCAGCAGGTCTCGCTGGCGGCCAGCAGCGTACCGTCGGCGGAATAGATCTCCCCGCGGGCGGCGGGCAGCGTGGCCCCGCGCAGCTGCTGGTCGGCGGCGCGTGCCGCGTAGCCGCCGGGGTCGCGCAGCATCAGCACAAACAGCCGCACCGTCAGCCCGCCCAGACACCCTACCGCCAGCACCGCCGCCAAAAGCCGCATGCGCAGGCGCATTTTTGTATTCTGCTGCGGCGTGATCGGACGCATAGCTCCTGCCCCCTTCCCCATAGAACAGCCTATGAGTGTTCGACTGGCAAAATGCTGAATTATCGCCGGAAAATTCTCTGTATTGTCGATTGACCGTTTAGACACATAAGGTGTATACTGTTAATAACAGATTTTGACATTTAATTATCAAAGTCCGAGAGAGCTATTTTTAAAGGAGGCAAACCCTATGGCTAGATTTACTTTACCCCGTGACCTTTACCACGGCCCCCACGCGCTGGAAGCGTTGAAAACGCTGCCCGGCAAGCGCGCCATGATCTGCGTCGGCGGCGGTTCGATGAAGCGCTTCGGCTTCCTGGACCGCGCCGAGGCCTACTTAAAAGAGGCCGGCATGGAGGTAGAGCTGTTTGAAGGCATCGAGCCCGACCCGTCCGTGGAGACGGTCATGAAGGGTGCTGCCGCCATGGAAAAGTTCCAGCCCGATTGGATCGTCGCAATCGGCGGCGGCTCCCCCATCGACGCAGCCAAGGCCATGTGGATCAAGTACGAGTACCCCGACATCACGTTTGAGGATATGTGCAAGGTGTTCGGCATTCCGCCGCTGCGCCGCAAGGCCCACTTCTGCGCCATCTCCTCCACCTCCGGTACGGCCACCGAGGTCACGGCCTTCTCGATCATCACCGATTACCAGAAGGGCATCAAGTACCCCATCGCCGACTTTGAGATCACGCCCGATGTCGCCATCGTTGACCCTGAGCTGGCCCACACGATGCCCAAGAAGCTCGTCGCCCACACCGGCATGGACGCCATGACCCACGCCATCGAGGCCTACGTCTCCACCGCGAACTGCGACTTTACCGACCCGCTGGCCCTGCACGCCATCGAGATGATCCAGGCGGATCTGGTCGGCAGCTACAACGGCGATATGGATAAGCGCGACGCGATGCACAATGCCCAGTGCCTGGCCGGTATGGCGTTCTCGAACGCGCTGCTCGGCATCGTACACAGCATGGCCCACAAGACCGGCGCGGCGTTTGCCGATTACGGCGCACACATCATCCACGGCGCAGCCAACGCCATGTACCTGCCCAAGGTCATCGCCTACAACGCGAAGGACCCCACCGCCAAGGCACGCTACGGCGTCATTGCCGACAAGATGCACCTGGGCGGCGAGAACGACGACGAGAAGGTCGCGCTGCTCATCCGATATCTGCGCGGCATGAACGACGATCTGAACATCCCGCACTGCATCGGCCACTACGGCCCCGACTCCTACCCCGCCGAGCAGGGCTTTGTCCCCGAGAACGTATTCCTCGAGAGACTGCCCGAGATCGCAAAGAACGCGATTGCCGATGCCTGCACCGGCTCCAACCCGCGCCAGCCGACCCAGGAGGAGATGGAAAAGCTGCTGAAGTGCTGCTACTACGACACCGAGGTCGACTTCTAACCACCGCCCCTCTGCGGCTCCTGCAAGCCGCCGCATGATCTGCCCCGGCCACAAGCTTTTGTGGCCGGGGCTTTTTGCCGCCGCAAAAGTGGGCAAAATCCTTGCGATTTGATTTTTGCGGATTTTTGCAGCACAGGGCGCAGCTACAGCGTTCGCGGGCATTTTTTGCACAAGTGTCAAATCCTTGATTTCGCATAGATTTTGCTGTATACTAATGGTAAAATCCAAGTAAAAGAGGATGGTAGTTTACCATGACAGCCACTGCAAAGTCACAAGGTCCCCTGTTTACCAGGCGGGCGCTGTTCACCCTGATCTGGCCCCTGCTGCTGGAGCAGACATTAAGCGTCACGATGGGCATGGCCGACACGCTGATGGTCGCCGGTGTGGGTGAGGCCGCTGTCTCCAGCGTATCGCTGGTGGACAGCCTGAATATTTTGATTATTCAGATTTTGTCCGCGCTGGCTACCGGCGGTGCGGTCATTGCCAGCCAGTATCTGGGCCGCCGGGATGAGGAAAACGCCAGCCGCAGCGCCGCCCAGCTGTACAGCGTGCTGGGCATCTCTACGGTTGCGGTGGGTGTTGTCTGTATGCTGCTCTCCCGCCTGATCCTTCGGATGGTGTTCGGCAGCATTGATGAGGATGTCATGCGGTTTGCGCAGCAGTACTTCCTTATCAGTGCGGTGTCCTACCCCTTCATCGGCCTGTACAACGGCGGCGCGGCGCTGTTCCGTGCGCAGGGCAACAGCCGCATCAGTATGCTGGCCAGCCTTGTCATGAACGTCATCAACATTGCGGGCAACGCGCTGCTGATCTACGGTTTCGGCATGGGCGTTATCGGCGCGGCACTGGCCACGCTGATCGGGCGTGTGTTCGCCGCGGTGTTCATCCTGTGGCAGAACCAGGACCCGCACAATCCCCTGCGCGTGCAGCGCTTCGCTGACCTGCGGCCCCGGCGCAGGCCCATTATGCAGATTTTGTCCATTGGCATCCCGTCGGGTCTGGAAAACGGCATGTTCCAGATCGGCAAGCTGTGTGTCAGCAGCCTGACGTCTACCTTAGGCACCTCGGCCATCGCGGCCAATGCCGTGGCAAACTCGGTCTCGACGCTGGCGAACATCCCCGGCAACACGATGAGCCTTGCCACGATCCCGGTCATCGGGCAGTGCCTTGGCGCAGGCGAGAAAAAGCAGGCGCAGCGCTATTCCGTCACGCTGCTGGGCATCGCCATCACGGGGCTGGCCGTCACGAACGCGGCACTGTTCTTCCTGATGCCCGAGGTCGTGACCTGGTTCAACCTCTCGGCGGAGGCATCCGCCATGTGTACCCACGTGGTCCACTGGTTCAACCTGTTCAGCATCTTCTTCTGGGCGACGAGCTTTACCCTGCCCAACGCCCTGCGCGCGGGCGGCGACGCCAAGTTTACGATGTCGGTCAGCATCGTCAGCATGTGGCTGTTCCGCGTGATTCTGAGCTATATCTTTGTTCTGCAGTTCCACTTAGGACTGACCGGCGTCTGGTTCGGTATGTTCATCGACTGGATCTGCCGCAGCCTGTGTTTCCTTGTGCGGTTTGCCCGCGGGAAATGGATGGAGCATAAGGTGATATAAGACGCAAAAAACTCCCTGCCCGGTGCGGACAGGGAGTTTTCTATTGTATGGCGTGGGAAATTACTCCACCATATACTCAAAATCAATACGGCCCAGCGCCACATCGGCGGCGGCGACCCGGATCTTCATGGAAGAACCCAGCATCCAGCTCTTGCCGGTCAGCGGGTCCAGCATGCTGACGCCGTCGATGACCTGCGGTTCACCCTTGCAGAGCTGCGCGGCGGGGACAAAGCCCTCCACCGTGTTGTCCAGCTCGACAAAGACGCCGCGGGGCGTGATGCCGGCCACCGTGCCGGTGTAGACCTCACCGAGATGGTTGTGCATATACTCGGCCTTGTACAGGTCCTCGACATCGCGCTCAATGCGCACGGCGGCGACCTCCTGCTTGCTGGACTTCTCGCTGGCCTGCTGGGCAAACTCGTTGAAGTCGCGCTGCAGCTGGCTGGCGGAGACGCCGTTCAGCATCTCGGTCAAAATACGATGAATCGCCAAATCGGGGTAGCGGCGGATGGGGCTGGTGAAGTGGGCGTAGTCCGCCAGCACCAGACCGTAGTGGCCCAGAGGCTGCGGGGCGTAGCGGGCCTTCTGCATGCTGCGCAGAATGCCGGTGTGGACGGGGATCTGAATGGGCTGGCCGCGAGTCTCGTCCAGCAGGGCCGCCAGCTCGAGCTGCGTCGGGATGGGGTTCTTGAACTTGGCGTTCAGGCCGCAGGCCAACAGCGTGGCGGACAGCTTCTCCATCTTCTCGGCGTCGGGGGCCTCGTGCACGCGGTAGACGAACGGGGCCTTGTTTGTGCGGCCCGCGTTGGCGGCGCACTGGTTCGCCAGCAGCATGAACTCCTCGATCATGCACTCGGACGTGCCGCGGTCACGCTTGACAATATCGATGCAGCGTCCGTTCTCGTCCATGACGAGCTTAGCCTCGTTGGACTCGATATCCATGCCGCCGCGGGCCTTGCGCAGGACCAGGCGCTTGCGGTACAGCTCGTCCATCGTGGGCAGCTGGTCAAGCACGGCCTCATATTTCGTCTTGAGGTCGGTCAGGTCGGCGTCTGTTTCAGATTCCGTGGGCTCCAGCAGGGCGTTGATCTCCTTGTACACGCCCTTGACGCGGCTGCAGATGACGCTCTTGACAAACTTGTAGCTGCGGATCTCGCCGTTCTCGTCCAGTCGCATCAGACAGGAGAACGCCAGGCGGTCCTCGCCCTCGTTCAGCGAGCAGATGCCGTTGGACAGCTGGGTCGGCAGCATCGGGATGACCTTGTCGGCGTAGTAAATGCTCGTCGCGCGCTCGAACGCTTCCTCATTCAGCGCAGAGCCGGGGCGGACATAGTGGCTGACGTCGGCAATGTGAACGCCCAGCTCGTAGCCGTCGTCCAGCTTCTGCAGGCTGATGGCGTCGTCGATGTCCTTCGTCTCGGCGGAGTCAATCGTGAAGATGGGAATGCCGCGCAGGTCCAGGCGCTTCGCGACCTCGGCGGGGTCAATCGTGGCGTTGTCGTAGGCGCGGGCCTCCTCCAGCACCTCCGGCGGGAACTCCTGGCGGACGCTGCGGCCATACAGGATGGCCTTGGCGCACTCGGACGCATAGTCGGAGGAACCGAATTTCTCGACTACGGCGGCGCGGTGGTCGCTGTGGCGGTTGCCGCGGTGGGTGATGAGGAAGCCGACCTTGTCGCCCAGGTGCACGCCCTCGCTCCCCTGCTTGGCCAGCAGGAACTTCACGTCGCGGCAGCCGTCCGGCTCCACGGCCATGCGGCCATCCTCGGACAGGCAGACCGTGCCCGCAAAGCGGTTGTTCGGGACCGTGACCTCGACGACCTCGCCCTCGGAGGAACCCTCCACGCGCGGGTGGTCGAACAGCTTGACGTTGATCTTATCGTTGGGCATTGCGCCGTGCAGCGCGCGGCCCGGGATGAAGATGTCGCCCTCGCCGTCGTCGCGGCTGGCAAAGCCGAAGCGCGCGGCCAGCTTGACGAGCGTGCAGGGAATCGTGTTGGGGGCTGCAGCATTCTCATAGGTCGCAAAGCCGGGCACATAGGTGCCGTTGCGCATCGACAGCTCGCCGGTGGCGACCATAGCGGAAACGGTGGTGCGCAGGCGGGAGTTGTCCACCTGCAGGTTGTTCTGCAGTTCGCGCAGCGTCATGGGACGGCGCTTGACTGCGTTTAAAATAGATTTCTGTAACGGTGTCATAGTTGCTCCTTTAATTTACGTCGCACCGCCATCCGACGGTGCCCTACCCTTATATACATCCACAAAAAACGGCCCGCCGGGGCGCTGCTTACAAAGCCAAAGCGCTTGGCGGACCCTTTTCATCTTTGTTACCCTGCCAAAATCACAGGCGCGCGCTCAAAACGCAGACGACCAGCGTGACGACAAAGAAAACGACGCCGCAGATCTTGGTCAGCTTGGCCAGCTTGGCGTCCACGCCGCGCTCACGGCCTGCTGCCATCGTGGCGGAGCTTTCGCCCATGATCGCGCCGGACAGGCCCTGGCCCTTCTGCTCCTGCGCGAGGGTGAAAACAACGATCAACACGGACACGGCGATGAGGACGACGCCGAGAACGATCTCATACCAGTTCATTAGATTAGCACTCCTTCTATTTCTATCCACGCCGTCGTGACGTGAAAAGTCTCATGCACCGTACAGTATAGCATAGTTTGCCGCACGTTGCAAGCGCTTTTTTCACGTTTTGGGTGTAAAATCAGTTTTGCAGCGCAATTTGTTCGCCCTGCACCAGCGGATAGCGGACCAGCCTGTCCCCGTCAAGGTTTTCCCGGTGCATGTCGACGGCAGTGATCTGGTGGTTGCCGTAGGTCGTGTAGTAGTAAATGCCCTTGTCAGCGTTGCAGCAGCTTGTGTAGAGCGTGATCTCGTACTTGCCGCCGTCCAGCTCACAGCAGCCGCGCTGCTGCTCGACAGCGTGCAGGATGTGGAAGAACTGCCCGACGCTCTCGGCCTCGCCGCTGCCGGATTTCGCGTTCATCCGCACAAAGGCCGCACGCACAAAGCGGGACTGGCTGGACAGATCGCCCGGCAGGCCCAGCGCGCCGAGGCCGCGGCTGTAGACGGGCATGTCAAGGCCGTCCGCAAACGCAACCGCAGGCGTGCGCGGCGAGAGTGCGCGGTAGTTGTTCAGTGCGAAAAGCTGCTGCGGGAACGGCGGATTGTTCGTCAGTACACCGACGGGGTTATCGTAGATGTGCAGGCCGTCGGCGGTGGACTCCACCACGATGCTCCCCGTTTTGTCGGCAATGAGCCAGTGCAGCTGCGCGAGGGGCAGCTGCTCACTGAACGGGATATTGACGATGTTGGTTTTTGCAAGCAGCGTGCGCACCTCGGCCAGCGTCGCACAGCTGCCCAGCAGCCAGGGGATCAGCTCAAACTGGGCGACGTTGCTTTTGCCATCCTGCGCCGGGTGGTAGACTGCATTGCCGACAAAGTTCAGCCCTGCGATGCCCAGGCCCTTCTCATTGACGGCGTCATAGTAGAGAGGGTACTCCCCCGCCACGTAGGCCATGCCGATCATCGCATATTTTGTGCGGAAGTCCCCCATGCAGCGCAGGCTAAACGGGTAGGTGCGCGGCGTGACGGCGACCTCGTCACCGTAGGAAAATTCATAATCGAGATTGCGGCCAAAGTAGAAACTGTCGGTTGTATAGGTTGCAGCTGTACACATGGTAAACACCCCTTTAATTATAATAGATGCAGCGCGGCCTTCCTGCGTCGAGAATGTAAGGGCGGACATGGTTCGCCCGCGGCACATAGCGGCCGCCGCAAGGTTCACGGGTCGATAGTGAGCATCGGCCCCTGCATTTTCAGTGTAGTTTATATTGTACCACACCCTGCGCGGGATAATCCACCGCCAAATTGTAAACAATGCGTCCTTGCCGAATCCAACGTCATCACAAAAAAGCTTGCGGCGTATAAAAATTCCCCGGTAACAGAAGTGAAATTACCGGGAGAAGGAGGAACAAAAAACGCTGCAAGCCCCGAGAAAAGGCTTGCAGCGGTGCTTTCTGGCGTCCCAGAGAGGATTTGAACCTCCGACCCCACGCTTAGGAGGCGTGTGCT
>ENA-UEQX01001489-UEQX01001489.1-human-gut-metagenome-genome-assembly--contig:-NODE-1489-length-14353-cov-5.487391_pt1 | contig 14353 bp, 10 predicted proteins | sample MGYA00242952_ERZ507952 | MGnify/ENA primary metagenome ERZ507952 (study PRJEB26167, sample SAMN06115425) | human gut metagenome | host: Homo sapiens | place: China:Sichuan | collected 2015-04-07... | reverse complement strand
GAATGACCTTTTTCCCTCCGGAATGGAAATGCCTGCGCGCGGCGATGCCGCGTTTAGAGCTACTATACGATTTGCCTCTGCTCCTACTATCCGCTGCCGCTCTGCCCATCTTGTAGAGGTACAGACTAATCTCCTGCTGCCAACAATGCATACCGTTTCGATAATGCGTACTGCGGCGAGCGAAGCTATGCCGCTTCGGCAGGCAATACCAGGATTGATAGAATCCGAAGTAGAACGCAGTTATGTAAGGGTAATGAATCGCAGGCAAAGCGACAGCGAAGATAGAAGAAAGTCAAATCGTTTAGATATAAAACAAGGCAGGCACCTGATTCGGCAAGCATTGCAGTTCTTCGAGCTGCTCGCTTGCAATGGCGGGGTCAAGGGGCAAGGCCCCTTGCGTTCTCTTGGGGGTCCAAGGGGGATATTCTCTCACGTGAGAGAATATCCCCCTTATCCGCAGCCCCACACGGTGTGGGGAAAAGCCGCAGCCTCTTCGGGCTGCTCCCCCTCCGCGCCATGCGCGGAAAAAGAGAGGACTTCTCTTTCGAGAAGCCCTCTCTTTTTACTTATTTTCTGCTGTGCAGAAGCAATTATTCCGCTTCCTGCATCGCCTTCGCGGCAGCGACAGCCTTCGCCTGTGCGTCGGCGGAACACTGCTCGTAGCGCACGAAGTGCATCACGAACGAGCCGCGGGACTGGGTCATGGAGCGCAGGTCAATGGCGTAGCTCATCAGCTCTGCCTCGGGGCACTCGGCCTCGATGACCTGCTCGCCGTTGCCGGTCGGGGTCATGCCCATGACGCGGCCGCGGCGCTTGTTGAGATCGCCGAGGATATCGCCCATGTACTGGTCGGGCACCGTGACCTTGAGCTCGCACACCGGCTCGAGCAGGACCGGGGACGCCTCGGGCATGGCTGCCTTGTAGGCGAGGTTCGCCGCGGTCTTGAACGCGATCTCGGACGAGTCGACCGGGTGATAGGAGCCATCGTAAAGGACGGCCTTGAGGTTCACGACGGGATAACCCGCGAGCGGGCCGTGGACGCAGGCCTCGCGCAGGCCCTTTTCGACCGCGGGGAAGAAGTTCTTGGGGACGCTGCCGCCGAAGACTTCCTCGGCGAAGACCATCTCTTCGCTCTCCTCGTTGGGCTCGAAGCGGATCCAAACGTCGCCGAACTGGCCGCTGCCGCCGGTCTGCTTCTTATGACGGCCCTGCTTGGAGACCGTCTTGCGGATCTTTTCACGGTAGGGCACGCGCGGCGTGTCGAGCACGACCTCGACGCCGAAGCGGCTCTTGAGCTTGTTGACGAGCACGTCGATCTGGATGTCGCCCGCGCCGGAGACGACCATCTGGTGCGTTTCGGCGTTGTTGACGACGCGGAAGGACGGATCTTCCTCGTTCAGGCGGTTGAGGCCCTGGGCCATCTTATCCTCCTGGCCGCGGGTCTTGGGCGCGATGGCGACGCTGTAGCAGGGCTCATCGAACGGGATGGGCTCGATCTTGACGACCTTGCGCGGCTCGCAGAGCGTGTCGCCGGTCTTGACCTTGTCCATCTTGGCGATGGCGCCGATGTCGCCGCAGGTGAGCTCCTTGACCTCGGTATACTTCTTGCCCTTGGGGATGTACAGGCGGCCGAGCTTCTCGGTCTCGCCGGTGCGGGCGTTGACCATGGGCATATCGGGCTTGATGGAGCCGGAGAGCACCTTGACGTAGGAGTACTTGCCGTACTGGTCGGAAATGGTCTTGAAGACGAACGCGGTCGGCAGTGCGCCGGGCGCGACGACGAATTCGGAGGACTCGCCGTCCTCATTCTCGGCCATCAGGGCGCGGGCGTCCTGCGGCTGGGGAAGAAGCTCGACGATGGTATCCATCAGGATGCGCGTGCCCATGCCCTGAATGGCGGAGCCGCACACGACAGGGAAGAGGGACAGGTCCTTGACGCCCTGGCGCAGGCCATGGATCATCTCGGCATAGGTGAAGTCTTCACCGGCGAAGAACTTTTCCATAAATTCCTCGCTCGTCTCGGCGACGGACTCCTTGAGCGCGTCGTAGAGCTCATCGAGCACGGGCTTTTTGTTCTCAGGCACTTCGATCTCGACGCGGCCGCCGCCGGGGCCGAACTCGAATGCGCGCTTATGCAGCACGTCGATGATGCCGATGACCTTCTTGCTCTCGTCCCAGATGGGGGCGACGACGGGGGCGATGTTCTTGCCGAAGCGCTCGCGCAGCGTGTTGAACGCGGCGTTGTAGTCGGAGTTCTCCTCGTCGGTCTTGGAGATGTAGAGCAGACGGGGGAGAGAGTTCTTCTCGCAATATTTCCACGCCTTTTCCGCGCCGACGCTCATGCCGGCCTTGGCCGAGCAGACGATGACGGCAGCGTCGGCAGCCTGAACGGCCTCCGCGACCTCACCGGCGAAGTCGAAGCCGCCGGGCACGTCGAGCACGTTGATCTTGCAGCTGTCGTATTCCACGGGAGCCACGGCCAGAGAAATGGAGATCTGGCGGCGGATCTCTTCGGGATCGTAGTCACAAACGGTGTTGCCGTCGGCAATTCTGCCCAGACGGTCCGTGCCGCCGGTGAGATACAGCATGCTCTCAGCGAGGGTGGTCTTGCCGCTGCCGCTGTGGCCAAGCAGCACGATATTGCGGATGTCTTTTGCACTCATAATGGGTCAGTCTCCTTCCGAAAATCGTAAATCCCAGATCGGCTCGCGCCATAAGGTGGGATAATACTCAATGCAGAAATGATATCATGTTTTTCTCGCCATTACAACCATATTTTTCCGCAAATTTTCGTTTTCTTCGTTCGAAGTGTCAATAACGGTCGCTGAGCAGGGCGTCGACCAGCGCGCTGAGCGACCACAAAAGTACGTAAATGAGCAGAGAAAACGGCGTGAGCACGCTGTATGCGCCGACAAAAGTTAAATAAAATGCAAGGAGCGTCGAGGCCGTGGCGGCTAAAAATGCAAGCACCGTGCAGCGCCTTGCGGACGCGCACAATCTCTTGCTGCCGAGCACGACCTCGGCATACGGCATGAGTCCCTCGCGCATGAGCAGCGCATACGGCCGCCCGCCGCCGCGCTCGGAGAGCGCCAGGCGCGTCGAGAGTTTGGGGTAGACTGCGCGCGCGTCGGTGCCGAACTTGCGCTTTAAGAGCGCGGGGGTGATGTTGCCGTCGCGCACGGCGAGCACGGGGGTGATGCGGCTGTGGTGCAGGGCGTGGAGCGCCCAGTCGACATTTTCCGCGGGCATGTACTTCACGGCGAACACCGCGATGAGCGTGCCGTCGACCGAGAGGAACACGCCGGTCTTGAGGCCTAAGTTGCGCGGCAGGTTCACGCCGCGTTTTCTCATAAAGCCCGCCGTGCCGAAGAGCACCGTTTCGCCGTGGATGCGGCCGCCGACGCCGCCCTCTTCGTAAAAGTCGACGTCCTCGACCTGCTCGCGGAAGCCGCCGTCGCTGGCGAGAAGATTGTCAAAAAGGCGGCTCAGGCCGCTTTCGGACGCGTGGGCCATCGTCGCGGCGTAGGAGATGACCTTGCCGCTCTCCTCGCCGAAAACCTTGAGCCCGCCGAGCGTGACCGTTCCGGGCGGGAACAGGTCGCCGTCGGTCAGAATGACGCAGTTGCTCCGGCGGATGGCGTCCGCGCCGGAAAAGCCCGCCACGGCGCTGCCGCTTTTGGCAAGCCGCGCGGCGATGCGCTTGAGCGGCAGCGCGCACACCATCGGAAACGCGAGCAGGTTCGCGCTCGCGAGCATCACCGAGAGGTTCCACGCAAGCAGCGCGTTCTGCTTCGTCTCGAGCGTCGAGAGCACGCCGAACACGACCGCCGCCGCGAGGAAGACCGGCAGCAGCACGCTCTGCCAGCGCGAATAGGGGTCGTTCGCGCGCGCGGAATTCGAAAATCCGCCCGGCAGGCCCACGCGCTTGGCCGCGCCCCCTGCCGTCACGGTGACGATATACGGCGCATTGCCGATGGCCGCGATGCGGAACGTGTCATACATGCCGTGCAGACGCAGACTTTCGCCCAGCAGCGCGCAGTAGACCGACATCGCCCCCAGCACCGGCAGCGGCAGCGACAGCGCCGCGCGCGCGGGAAGAAAAGCATAGAGTGCCGTATCGAGCAGCGTGACAAGGCATAGAAGCATCGTCAAAAAGCCCGACGTGACTTTTCCCTGTTTGAGCGAGCGCAGCGCGCCCGCAAAAATGCGCCAGCCGATGGCGCAGACGATGGCCTCGACCGCCAGCAGCGGCAGCGCGCGGATCATCGGATCAGCGGTGTACGCCTCCGGCAGGATGGAAAAATGCTCCAGCACCGCCATGACGCACAGCAAAAGCGTGAAAATACCCGCCCCACGGCGCGCCTTCGTCGCGCCCGAAAGCTGAGCGCGGTAGTCGGAGAGCGTTTCGGTCAGCGGCGGCTCGGGGAGCTCGGGTTCAGGCTCTTCGAACTCTTCTTCCTCGTCCTCTTCCTCCTCCGCGTCGTCGTAGAGCTGCTCGGTGTCGCGCATCTTGCGGCGGGAGAACAAACCGCGGCGCGGCGGCTCCTCCTCGATGATCGTGTCCTCGCGCTCGGAGAGCGCCTCCTGCACGGTCTGGGCCAGGATGTCCTGCAAGCTCATGGACTTGGGCTCGTCGTCCTGCGGCGGTTCTTCTTCGGGAGTTTCTTCCGGCTCGGCTTCCACCGGCTCTTCGGCCTTTTTCGCGCCGGGGAAGGGGATGACGGGGATGCGGGCGGTCTCGTCCGCCGTTTCATCCACCGTTTTTTTCGCCGCCTCCGCCTTTTTCGGCAGGGGGACGACCTTTGCCGGCGGTTTCTTTTCCGCCGGCGGCTCGGGTTCTTTTTCTTCCGGTTCGGGCGCGGCGGGCGTGCCGCTGCCGTACTCGGCCAGAATGCTCTCGAGCGTGAATTCCGCGTCCTCGTCCATGCTGCGGGCCGTGTTTTTCAGCAGCAGCTCGGAGTCGGCGAGCGTTTCTTCAAATTCAAGGTCTTTGGGGTCCATATCGTTCCTTCTTTACCGTTACTGCCCCAAGCGCTGGCGCACCGCCTCGTAGAGGAGGATGGCCGCCGCCGCGGAGGCGTTGAGCGACGAAATTTTACCCTTCATCGGGATGCTGACGAGGAAGTCGCACTTTTCGCGCACCAGTCTCGTCATGCCGTCGCCCTCGCTGCCGATGACGATGGCCGCGGGGCCCTTGAGGTCCGCGGAGTAGAGGTCGCTCGTGCCCTCGGCCGCCGTGCCGAAGACCCAGACGCCTTCTTTTTGCAGCTGCTCCAAAAGCGCGGGGATGTTCGGCACGCGCGCGACGGGCACATAGCTCACCGCACCCGCGCTCGTCTTGGCGACAATGCTCGTGAGGCCCGCGCTGCGGCGCTTGGGAATGACGACGCCATGCGCGCCCGCGCACTCCGCCGTGCGGATGATCGCACCAAGGTTATGCGGGTCGGAGATCTCGTCGCAGACGACGATCAAGGGGTTTTCGCCTTTTTCGCGCGCGATGTTCAAAATATCCTCAACACTGACATATTCGCGCACGCTCGTGAGCGCGATGACGCCCTGATGGGCGTGCGTGCGAGACATGAAGTCGAGCTTGCGCTTGTCCGCGTCGACGACGACCATGCCCGCGGCGCGGGCGGTCGAGGCGATGTGGCCGAGCGTCTTATCGGTCTCGCCCTTCTGGATGAAAATTTTGTCGATGGTCGTGCCCGCGCGCAGCGCTTCGATCACGGCGTTGCGGCCCTCGATGATGCCGTCGGCCTCCGCGTCCTGCACGCGCGCGGTCTTTTCCTTGCGTTCCTTATCCATAAAAGAAATTTCTCCTTGTGACAAATTTTTATAGAATACTCCATTGCAACTATAACACAGAACAAGGGCAAGATAAAGAGGGCGCAAAGCAAAAGTTCATCGAAAATTCACCGTAGAAAACTTGTGCGATTTTCTTTTATATGGTATAGTTGAAATCACTAATTCAAAAAGTGCGCATCTTCGCATTTTTCTGTCTCCCGACAGGAGGAACAACATGGAGCCAAACAACAGAAACAACCGCAATCGCGGCGACAAGAACCGCCGGCGCGGCGGGGGCATGTGGTCGATCGTCCTATGGGCGCTGCTGCTGACGATCGGTGTGAACTACCTCTCCGTCATGCTCGATCAGGCCCGCACCGCCGAGTCTTCGTGCGAGATCGCATACAGCGAGCTTGTCGAACTCGTGGAGGAGGGGAAGGTCAAGTCCATCGAATTCGGCGACACGGTCTTCACCATCACGCCGGTCGACGGCTTTACCTACACGGATGACGACGGCAAGCGCTATGATCAGAACTATACGCTCTTCACCACCATCATTCCCGACGCGACGGAAAAGCTGATCACCCTGTGCGATGAGCACGGCGTGACCTACACCAAGCCCTATCAGCCGCCCGTTTCGCCGATCCTCACGTTCATGGTGAGCTATATTCTGCCCACGGTGCTGATGGTCGGCGCATTCATGCTGCTGATGAACTTCATCGCGAAAAAGTCCGGCGGCATGGGCGGGATCGGCGGCATCGGCAATGTCGGCAAGGCCAACGCCAAGGTCTACATGGAAAAGTCCACCGGCGTGACGTTTGCGGACGTCGCCGGTCAGGACGAAGCGAAAGAATCGCTCGTCGAGATCATCGACTTTCTGCACAACCCCGAAAAATACACCGCCATCGGCGCAAAGATTCCCAAGGGCGCGCTGCTCGTCGGCTCTCCCGGTACCGGTAAAACGCTGCTGGCCAAGGCCGTTGCGGGCGAGGCGAAGGTGCCGTTTTTCTCGATCTCCGGCTCTGACTTTGTCGAGATGTTCGTCGGCGTCGGCGCGAGCCGCGTGCGCGACCTCTTCGCCGAGGCGTCGAAGGTCGCCCCCTGCATCATCTTCATCGACGAGATCGACACCATCGGCAAATCCCGCGACGGCGGGCGCTACGGCGGCGGCAACGACGAGCGCGAGCAGACGCTCAACCAGCTGCTCGCCGAAATGGACGGCTTTGACCCGAGCAAGGGCGTCATCGTGCTTGCCGCGACGAACCGCCCGGAGGTGCTCGACAAGGCGCTGCTGCGCCCCGGCCGCTTCGACCGCCGCATCACCGTCGACCGCCCGAACCTCGCCGGCCGCTTAGCAACGCTGCAGGTCCACACGCGCGGCATCAAGCTCGCCGAGGACGTGGATCTCAAGAAGGTCGCGCTCGCGACCGCGGGCTGCGTGGGCGCGGACCTTGCAAACCTCGCCAACGAGGCGGCGCTCCGCGCCGTGCGCAAGGGACGCAAGCTCGTTACGCAGGAGGACATGCTCGCGGCGTTCGAGTTCGTCATCGCGGGCAGCGAGAAGAAAGGCAGCGTCCTCACCGAGTTTGAAAAGAAGCTCGTCGCCTATCACGAGGTCGGCCACGCGATGGTCGCCTACAAGCAGAAAAACGCCGAGCCCGTGCAGAAGATCACGATCGTCCCGCACACCGAGGGAAGCCTTGGCTACACGCTCCTCATGCCTGAAGAGGACAAGACGAACCTGCGCACGCGCGATGAGCTGATGGCGAAGATCGCCGTCTCGATGGGCGGCCGCGCCGCCGAAGAGGTCGTGATGAACACGATGACCAACGGCGCCTCGCAGGATATTCAGGAGGCGACGAGCATCGCGCGCAACATGGTCGCCATGTACGGTATGAGCGACGCGGTCGGCATGGTCGCGCTCGGGTCGGTGCGCAATCAGTACCTTGACGGCGGCTACGGCCTCGACTGCGCGCAGGATACCGCCGCCATCATGGACCGCGAGGTCAAGCGTATCCTCGACGAGTGCTACAAGGACGCCGTACAGGTCATCCGCGACAACCGCGAGGATATGGACAAGGTCGTCGCCTACCTCCTTGAAAAGGAAACCATCACGGGCGGTGAAATGGTCGCTATCCTCGAAGGCCGCGATCCCTCGACCGTCGAAGAGGCCTACGCTTCCACGCGCAAGAGCGAGGACGGCTTCCGCCCCTCGCAGCCGAGCGTGATCGAAGCGCCCGCCAAGCACATTTCGATGACGAGCGAAAAGATCGAAATGCCGCCGGAGGACAAGGGCGAAGATGCTCAGACTGAGGACAAGCCCTCGACTGAGCCCGAAACGCCGGATACTTCCGCGGAAAACACTGACGAAAACAGATAAACAACCAAAAAAATCCCCGCTGTACAGCGGGGATTTTTTATATCAATTTATACCACTTGGAATAAGTAGAACTTGAGGTAATCCGTCTCCGGCACGTTCCAGAGGATGGGGTGGTCACAGCTCTGCGTGCGCGCTTCGATCTGCCGCAGCTCGACGCCCGCGTCCGCGGCGGCGGAGCGCAGCATCCGCTCAAAGCGTTCGGCGGGCATGAAGTGGCTGCACGAGGCGGTCGCAAGGTAGCCGCCGCGCGGCAGCAGGCGCATCGCGCGCAGGTTGATCTCCTTGTACCCCTTTTCGGCGTTGTTCGCCGTGCGGCGAGACTTTGTGAACGCCGGGGGATCGAGGATGATGAAGTCATAGGGCTTTTCGTGCGCGGCCTCGAGCTGCGGGAGCAGGTCGAAGACGTCGGCGGCGAGAAAGTCCATTTTGTCCTCAAGGCCGTTGCGCGCCGCGTTCGCGCGCGCCATTTCGATGGCGCTCTCGGACACGTCCACCGCCGTCACGTGCTCTGCGCCGCCTTTGGCGGCGTTGAGTGCGAACGAGCCCGTGTGCGTGAAGCAGTCGAGCACGCGCTTGCCGCGCGCGAGGTGCGCAACGGCGAGGCGATTGAACTTCTGGTCGAGGAAAAAGCCCGTCTTCTGCCCGTTTTCGACATCCACACGGTAGAAAACGCCGTTCTCGCAAATTTCAGTGATGGGGCTCTCGGGCGTTTTTTTGCCGGGGAGGGGAAACCAACCCTTGTTCTGCGTCAAGCCCTCCTTTTCGCGAAGCACGACATCGTTGCGCTCAAAAAGGCCGTCGATCGTCTCGCCGTCCTGCTCCAGCACCTCGACAATGAGGGGGAAGAGCATGTCCTTGATCTTTTCCATGCCGAGCGAGAGCGTCTGCGTGACGAGAAGATTTTCAAACCGGTCGACCGTCAGGCCGGGGAAGGCGTCCGCCTCGCCGAAGATCAGGCGGCAGCAGCCGGTCTGCCCGTCCATGACCGCCTTGCGGTAGTCCCAGGCGTAGCGTACGCGCCGCCGCCAGAAATTTTCATCAAAGCGGTCGTTCGCGTTGCGCGAGACGATGCGCACGCGGAGCTTACTGAGTCTGCTCAAAAAGCCCGTGCCGAGATATTTGCCCTTTTCCGACACCACGTCGACGAGCGCGCCGTTTTCACACTCGCTCTCGTCCGGCTCGCGGGCGACGTCGGAGTCGTACACCCAGGGATGTCCGCTCTCGAGCCAGCGCGTGCCCTTGGCGGTGACGGTCAGGATCGGATAGTCGCGTGCAGCTTTCATAGATCAAAATTCCTTCTTTAAAACAAGTTTTCCCCATCATACCACGGCAAAAGCCGCGGCACAACTCATTTGTTGAGGAAAAACAGCCCGACAAGGCACAGCGCAAGGCCCACGAGCTTGTTGACCGTGATGGCCTCGTGGTAGACAAGATACCCAATGAACACCAAAATCGTCGCGATGGCCGCCGCAGACGACACCTGAAACGCGCTGACCGGCCAGCCCGCCTTGTAGGCGTGCATACTGCCAGCTTCCAAACCGACGACCGCGAGACCGAGCAGGTACGGCGCCCAGTTCATCTGGCTGTATTCGTGCAGAAGGTTCGCCCCGCCGCGGTTCGTCACAAAATACAGGATGCCCGAAAAGATTGAGCCGATCAGATACGTGACCGTGAGCGACGCGAGCGGATCAACGCTCTCGGGCAGCGATTTGGCGCAGATGTGATACACGCTGTTCGACGCCACAACGAGAATGAGCGGCCAGAAGTAAGCCATAAATATTCCCTCCTATTCAAATGCCGGATGCAAAACGGCAGCCAGACTTCCGCCTGACTGCCGGTAGGTGCGCACCCGTAATAGACAAGGAAAGTGTATCAGCGGCGCGCGCTCTTGTCAAGGAAAATCCCGCCGCGGCGGCGATTCCGACAAATTTGTAAGCGACAGTTCATACAACCTGCCGCTTGTATTTTCCGCTCCGCCATGCTACCATAAAAATGTCATATCAATCCCAGCCGCGCTTGCGGCGCAGACTTTAATGGAGGCAAATTATGAGCTATCCCAAGACCGGCGAAGAAGTTTACGTCAGCCTGAATCTGTCTAACACGATGCTCACAGGTCTCGGCAAGGGCACGATCACCCGCGAGGACGTTTCTGTGGACTACCTCAAGAAACTGTTTATGCAGCACGGCGTCATCGTCTCGGCCAAGCCCGAGTACCGCAACATCATGGAGCGCGTGAACAGCACCTATGACTTAGGGCTTGAAATTCCCGCAAAGCTCCAGCTCTTCCAGCTCTCCGAGCAGCACCGCCGCCTGGTGGTCGTGAATATCTCCGGCCTTCAGCGCAAGAACGGCTCGCTTCTCCCGTCCTACACGGAAGAGGAGCTTGACGAGGCAACGTTCACGTTCGTCAAGTATTACGTGCAGGGCGAGCACTACGACGAGCTTGTCGAGGAGAACAAGAAGCTGCGCTACGAGCTCGAGCAGGAGATCTCCTGGAGAAACCGCACGGATTCCGAGGGCTGAGTTCGCAACACCTTACATCAAAAAAGGAAGAGGTTCCCGATGGGAACCTCTTCCTTTTTTGACTATGACAAAATGCTTCGCAGAATTCCGCGTCCGCAGACGCGAAAAAAATTGAGGTTGTAAATCGCCGCGACCGGCGCGTGGCGATTTACTCCTCTCGCTCCGCGCGTGTCGCAGCCGCCAAGGGCGGCAAGGCACGAAGCGGAGTGCGGCTTTCTCAAAAAAGAGGCAGAGCCTCTTTTTTGAGATTACTTCTTCTCGTCTTCGAGCAGCCCCTTAAAGCTCGCGGCGAGACCGGCGAGGCTCTGAATCTCGCTCGGGACGATGATCTTCGTCGCCTGACCGTCGGCGGCCTTTTCGAACGATTCGAGCGCCTTGATCTTGATGACCTGCTCGTTGGGGTTGGCCTCATTGAGCATCTTGATGGAGTCGGCAAGTGCCTGCTGCACGTTCAGGATGGCCTGCGCTTCACCCTCGGCCTTGAGGATGGCGGCCTGACGCTCGGCCTCGGCCTTGAGGATGGCCGCCTGCTTTTCGGCGTCCGCGCGCAGGATGGTGGACTGCTTTTCGCCCTCGGCCACGAGGATCTGGGACTGCTTCTGGCCCTCGGCCTGCAGGATGGACTCGCGGCGTTCGCGCTCGGCCTTCATCTGCTTTTCCATCGCGTTCTGGATCTCACGCGGCGGCAGGATGTTCTTGAGCTCCACGCGGTTGACCTTGATGCCCCACGGGTCGGTGGCCTCATCGAGGATAGAGCGCATCTTGGCGTTGATGACGTCGCGGCTCGTGAGCGACTGGTCAAGCTCCATCTCGCCGATGATGTTACGAAGGGTCGTCGCCGTCAGGTTCTCGATGGCGTTCATCGGGTGCTCGACACCATAGGTGTAGAGCTTGGGGTCGGTGATCTGGAAGTAGATGACCGTGTCGATCTGCATCGTGACGTTATCCTTCGTGATGACGGGCTGGGGATCGAAGTCGGCCACCTGCTCTTTGAGGCTGACCTTCTTCACAACGCGCTCGAAAAACGGAATTTTGAAGTGCAGGCCCACGCCCCATGTCGCGCTGTAAGCGCCGAGGCGCTCAACGACGTAGGCGCGCGACTGCTGCACGATCTGGATGTTCGTGACGAGCACCAGAAGCACCAGCAGCACTAAAATGCCGATACCGATATAGCCGATCCATTCCATAGTTCTTTTCCTCCTAAAATGTTGTGTAGTTTGGGTTTACTCTCTTCTCTCGCTGGGTTCTTTACTCTCGCGCACGTAGAGCTTGACGCCCTCCATGCGAACGATCCTTGCCATTTTCCCCTTAGGGATGATATTGCCGTCTTCGCTGCGCGCCGTCCATGTCTTGCCGTCGATGTACACAGCGCCCGTGGCGTTCTCGTTGTCCACCGTTTCGGTCACCTTGGCCTCGTGGTGCAGCACACGGTCGGCATTCGTGGGCACGATCGTCTTATCCAGCATCTTGCGCGCAAGGGGCCTTGTTGCGATGAGCGCCAGAATGGATACGACCAGGAAGACCGCGAATTGCAGCCACAGCGCCGCGCCCAGCTCCGTCGCCACCAGCGCGGCCACCGCGCCCACGACGAACCAGATCGACACCAGCCCCGCCGTCGCCGCCTCGGCAATGCCGAAGATGATGATGGCGGCGATCCAGATAATGGTCATCATTTCATCTGCTCCTCCTTTCAAACTGCGCATACAGTAGACGTATGCCGGACCGATCATCGCGATGACGGTCAGCAGCATGATCCCGATGCTTTTGTTGTAGGGTGACAGATTCGCGTACAGGTTCGACAACTCGCTGCCGAGCGTGCGCGCGGACAGCAGCGGGGCTTCGACCGGCGGCTCGCCGGGAGTGGGGACTTCTTCTTTGAACAGCCCGTCCATCGTCACACCGTAGCGGTTGCAGATGAAGATGATCTTCTCCATCTCAGGGTAGCCGCGGCCCGACTCCCAGCGCGAAACCGACTGGCGCGAGACCTGAAGCTGTTCGGCAAATTCCTCCTGCGTCAGTCCGCTGCGTTTGCGGACCTCCTGGAGCCGCTCGCCAAATGCCATTGCGTTCCCTCCGTTTCTCTGTCTGAGGATAAGATAGCAAAACCGCGCGTCCATTTCCAGCAACTTTAGTGTTGCATTCCGTATTTTTTCGAAAAATTTCGCGCAAGTTTGATGTTACATTCATGTGACAGCGCGCTTTCCGCGCTGTTTTTCCTATTGTACCACACGCTCCACCGCTTTACCATGCTTATTTTGACGCGGCGATTGCCTTTTTTGTTCCCATCCGCTATACTAAAGTCAAATCATTTTTTCGGGAGCGTTATTATGCTGGAATTTGTCATTCCCTGCCTCTTGGGCCTTGAGAGCTTAGTGGGCGATGAGATCAGAAAACTGGGACTTTCTGACGTGCGCGTTGAGAACGGCCGCGTCCTCTGCCGCGGCGAGGCGCGCGACATCGCGCGGCTCAACATCAATCTGCGCTGCGGTGCGCGCGTCATTCTGGTTCTGCACAAGTTCCGCGCGACGGATTTTGAATCGCTCTTTCAGGGCGTGCGCGCGGTGCATTGGGAGGACTGGATCCCGCGCGAGGGCGAATTCCCCGTCGTGGGCTACTCCATCAACTCGACGCTCCACTCCGTGCCCGCCTGCCAGTCGATCGTCAAAAAGGCGGTCGTCGACCGCCTGAGCGCGGCCTACGGCATCGCGCAGTTCCCCGAAACGGGGCGGCGCTATCAGGTGCGCTTTTCCATCATGAAGGACGAAGTGACCGTCGGGCTCGACACCTCGGGCGAGGGCCTTTACAAGCGCGGCTACCGCGCCCACGGCGTGGCCGCCCCGCTCAAGGAAACGCTCGCCGCCGCGATGGTCAAGCTCTCGCACTACAATGGCCGCGACCCGTTCTGCGACCCGTTCTGCGGCAGCGGCACCATCGCCATCGAAGCCGCGCTCATCGCGCGCAACCGTGCGCCGGGCCTCAACCGCAGCTTTGCCGCCCAGCACTGGGCCACGCTCGATAAAATGCTCTGGCTCGACGCGGCGGACGAGGCCATGGACAAGGAATTCCACGGCAAGTACGAGATCTGGGGCGGCGACATCGACCCCGACGCCGTCGAGCTCTCGCGCCACAACGCCGAGCTCGCCGAGGTCGACGACATCGTCAAGTTCGAGGTCGACGACGCCACGCGTTTCCACTGGGGCGGCTTGTATGGCCGCATCGTGACGAACCCGCCGTATGGCGAGCGGCTTCTTGAGCGCGAAGAGGCGGGCGAGCTCTATAAAGCCTTCGGCAAGGCGATGGATAAGCTGCCCGACACCTGGCGGGTGTATGTGCTGTCGTCACATCCTGACTTTGAGCGCTGCTACGGGCGCTTTGCCGATAAGAAACGTAAGTTGTACAATGGCATGCTCAAATGTGATCTTTTCATGTATGGAAGAAGATTATAATGCCGCGCGCTGCGCGGCGGGGGAGAAAGCAGCGCCAGTGGCGCTGCACGAACCAAAGGGGCCATTCTCTCACGTGAGAGAATGACCCCCTTACACCCCCAAGAGAACGCAAGGGGCTCTGCCCCTTGACCCCGCCATTGCGAGCTTGGGGCTTGAAGAGCTGAGGTGCTTGCCGAATCGGGTGCCTGCCAAGTGGTGCTGCTAAACGATTTGGGTTACT
>ENA-UEQX01001468-UEQX01001468.1-human-gut-metagenome-genome-assembly--contig:-NODE-1468-length-14443-cov-12.767437_pt1 | contig 14443 bp, 9 predicted proteins | sample MGYA00242952_ERZ507952 | MGnify/ENA primary metagenome ERZ507952 (study PRJEB26167, sample SAMN06115425) | human gut metagenome | host: Homo sapiens | place: China:Sichuan | collected 2015-04-07... | reverse complement strand
CGAAATCTTGCGGGTGGTGGCAAGGTTCTCTCCCCCACCGCCTGCGGGCGGAGCCCCCTCGCAGAGGGGGCCAAGAAAAAACAAAAACCGCATCCTTGCGGACGCGGTTTGTTTGCTGCTTACTTATTCCCCTTTCGCCGCTTCGCGGTGCAGGTTCGCAATGTCCACCAGCTCCATCTGGCTGATGTCATGGTCACCGCGCAGGGCGTCGACGAGGACGCGGGCAGTGTCCATGGCCGTGATGGTCGGGATGGACAGCTCCGTTGCCTTGCGGCGGAACTTGACGGAGTCACGGTGCGGGTCGCGGCCATGCGGACTCGTCGAGATGATGTAATCCACCAGACCGCTCTCCAGCAGGTCGATGACGTTGGGGCGTGCGCCGCTCATCTGGCGCACAACGCTGCAGGGCACCATCTCGCTGTTCAGGAACCTGGCGGTGCCGGGCGTGCCGTAGATCTTGTAGCCGTAGTCGTGCAGCTTCCAGGCAAGCTCGGCGGCCTCGGCCTTGTCGCTGTCCTTGACCGAGATGATGACGCAGGAGCCGGGGCCGGGCGTCTTGAACTGGTAGCCAGCCGCGACCAGGCCCTTCATCATCGCCTCGTGGAAGGAGGGCGCAATGCCCAGGACCTCACCGGTGGACTTCATCTCGGGGCCGAGCATCGTGTCAACGCCGTGCAGCTTTAAGAAGCTGTAGACGGGCACCTTGACGGCGTAGTACGGGCTCTTGCCGTTGCGCCACAGGCCGGTGCCGTAGCCCATGTCCTTGAGCTTCTCGCCCAGCGTGCAGCGCACGGCCAGGTCGACCATCGGCACACCGGTGACCTTGGAGATGTACGGCACGGTACGGGACGAGCGAGGGTTGACCTCGATGACGTAGACACGATCATTCTGGACGGCATACTGCACATTGACCAGGCCCACGACCTTCAGCTCGCGGGCAAAGCGGCCCGTGTAATCGACCAGCGTGTCAATGACCTTCTGGCTGAAGGTGTACGGCGGGTAGACGCAGATGGAGTCGCCGGAGTGCACGCCCGTGCGCTCGACCTGCTGCATGATGCCGGGCACCAGATAATCGGTGCCGTCGCAGATGGCGTCGACCTCGCACTCGGTACCCAGAATATACTTGTCCATCAGCACGGGATGGCTCATATCAACGTGCTTCGTGATAACGCCCATGTACTCGATGACATCGGCGGAGTTGTAGGCGACGATCATGTTCTGGCCGCCCAGAACGTAGGACGGGCGCATCAGGACGGGATAGCCGACCTCCTGCGCGGCCTGCAGGGCCTCGTCCAGCGTAAAGACGGTGCGGCCCTCCGGGCGGGGAATGCCGCAGCGCTCCAGCAGCTCGTCAAAGCGCTCGCGGTCCTCGGCCTCGTCGATGGCGTCGGCGGGCGTGCCCAAAATCGGCAGGCCGATGTCGTCCATGTGCTTGGCCAGCTTGATGGCGGTCTGGCCGCCGAACTGCACAAGGCAGCCGTCCGGTTTTTCGGTTTCGATGATGTGGTCGACGCTCTCGGGGTTCAGCGGGTCAAAGTACAGGCGGTCACCGGTATCAAAGTCGGTGGAGACCGTCTCGGGGTTGTTGTTGACGAGGATGGCCTCGCAGCCGTGCTGCTTCAGCGTCCAGACCGCGTGGACCGAGCAATAGTCAAACTCAATGCCCTGACCGATGCGGATGGGGCCGGAGCCGAAAACAAGGACCTTCTTCTTGTCGGGGTCGCTGCGCTCGGCAATGAACGGCTTCGCTTCGTTGTCCTCGTCGTAGGTGGAGTAGAAATACGGCGTCTTGGCGGCAAATTCTGCGGCGCAGGTATCGACCATCTTGAACGCGGCCTTCGGGGCCTCGGGCAGGGTGTCCACGCCCGCCAGACGCTTGATCGTTTTGTCGAGGAAACCGAACCTCTTGGCATTCAGGTACTTTTCCGTCGTCAGCTCGCCGTTTTTCAGGCCCATCTCAATGTCGGCCAGATGCTGCAGCTTGTCGAGGAACCACCAGTCGATCTTGGTGATGTCGTAAATGACGTCGTGCGCCACGCCGCGCTTGAGGGCCTCGTAGACGCAGAACGCGCGCTCGGAGTCCTGCACATGCAGATGCTCGATGACTTCTTCCGTCGTCAGCTTCTCGAAATCGGGCAGCGTCATCGTGTCCAGGCCGAGCTCGGTGGAGGAAACGGCCTTCATCATGGCGTGCTCAAAGTTGTTGCCGATGGCCATGACCTCGCCGGTGGCCATCATCTGGGTGCCCAGAGACTTGTCGGCGTAGACGAACTTATCGAACGGCCACTTCGGGTATTTGACGACGACATAGTCGAGGGCCGGCTCAAAGCAGGCGCAGGTCTCGCCCGTGACATCGTTCGTGATCTCGTCCAGCGTGTAGCCGAGCGCGATCTTGGTCGCGACCTTGGCAATCGGGTAGCCCGTCGCCTTGGAGGCCAGCGCGGAGGAGCGGGACACACGGGGGTTGACCTCAATGACCGCGTACTCAAAGCTGTCGGGCTTCAGGGCAAACTGGCAGTTGCAGCCGCCCTCGATGCCCAGCTCGGTGATGATGTCCAGCGCGGCGGTGCGGAGCATCTGGTACTCTTTATCGGACAGGGTCTGGCTGGGCGCGACGACGATGGAGTCGCCGGTGTGGATGCCGACGGGGTCAAGGTTCTCCATGTTGCAGACCGTGATGACGTTGCCCTTGGAGTCACGCATGACCTCGTACTCGATTTCCTTCCAGCCGGAAATGCACTTCTCTACGAGGATCTGATGGATCGGGGACAGGCGCAGACCGTTTGTGGCAATTTCGTGCAGCTTCTCGCGGTCCTCGCAGATGCCGCCGCCGGTGCCGCCCATCGTGAAGGCGGGGCGGACGATGACGGGGTAGCCGATGACCTCGGCAAAGTCCAGCGCGTCGTCCAGATCTTCCACAACTTTAGAAGGGATGATGGGCTGGTGCAGCTTCTCCATCGTGTCCTTGAACAGCTGGCGGTCCTCGGCACGGTCAATCGTGTCGGGCTTGCAGGCCAGCAGGCGGACGCCGCTGCGGTCCAAAAATCCGCTGCGGGCCAGCTCCATCGACAGGTTCAGGCCCATCTGGCCGCCCAGGTTCGGCAGGATGGCGTCGGGCTTCTCCTTCTCGATGATGCGCTCGATGACCTCGGCGGTCAGCGGCTCAATGTAAACATGATCGGCAATGTCGGGGTCGGTCATGATGGTGGCAGGGTTGGAGTTGACGAGGACGGTCTCGACGCCCTCGGATTTCAGCGCACGGCAGGCCTGCGTGCCGGAGTAGTCAAACTCTGCCGCCTGACCGATGATGATGGGGCCGGAGCCGATGACCAGTACCTTTTTGATACGCGGGTCTTTAGGCATTGTTGATTACTCCTTTCGCGGCCAGCATACGGCTGACGAACTGGTCAAACAGAAATTCGGTGTCCTTGGGGCCGCCGTTGGCCTCGGGGTGGAACTGCACGGTGAAGCAGTTCCATTTCAAGTAGTCGACGCCCTCACAGGTGCCGTCGTTGGCGTTGAAGTAGCTCATCTGGCCGACGGATTCGGGCAGGGTGTCCGCCATAACGGCGTAGCCGTGGTTCTGGCTGGTGATAAAGGTGCGCTGCTTGGCCGGGCTGGTGACGGGCTGGTTGGCACCGCGGTGGCCGTATTTCAGCTTGCAGGTCTTGGCGCCGGCGGCCAGGGCGGTCAGCTGGTGGCCCAGGCAGATGCCGAAGGTCGGGATGCCGGTGCTCAGCATTTCACGGATGTTCGCGATGATTTCCACGTTCTCTGCCGGGTCGCCGGGGCCGTTGGAGAGCATGAGGCCGTCGGGGTTGAGGGCGGCCAGCTCGGCGGCGGTGGTCGTGCCGGGCAGCACGGTCACGCGGCAGCCGCGCTTCTGCAGGCAGCGCACAATGTTGTTCTTGCAGCCCAGGTCGAGCAGCGCCACGTGCAGCGGCGTGTCACCCCATGCACCGGCAGCCGTCGGCTCATAGGTCACGGCCTCGCGGCAGGTGACGGCCTTGACGGCGTCGACAACGGCGTAGGCGGCGATCTCGGGCAGCAGCGCGGCCTTCTTCTCGGGTTCGGCGTCGGGGTCGAACTCGGTGGTGATCGCGCCGTTCATAACGCCGCTCTCCCGCAGGGTGCGGGTCAGGCTGCGGGTGTCGATGCCCTCAATGCCGATGATGCCGTTCTTTTTCAGGAAGGCATCCAGCGTTTCCTCACTGCGGAAGTTGGACGGGGTCTTGCACGCCTCGCGCACAATGTAGCCCCTGGCCCAAATCTTCGTGCTCTCGACATCCTCACTGTTCATGCCGTAGTTGCCGATGAGCGGATAGGTCTGGGTGATGATCTGGCCGTAGTAGCTGGGGTCGGTCAGGGTTTCCTCAAAGCCGACCATACCGGTTGCAAAGACGACCTCACCGATGGTGGTACCGGGGCAGCCTACGCTGACGCCGCGGAACACCCGGCCATTGGCCAATATCAGATATGCCTGCATAGTTGGTAGCCTCTCACTTTACATTTAAGATATGGAGTGAGGAGAGAGGAGAAAAGGCAAACTGTACCCATCTCCTATCTCCTATCTTTTACAGGGTTTGCTTCGCAGCTTCCTTCATTTTGCGGCTGCCCAGGTGCACCAGCGGGAGCTTGCCCTCCTTGCAGATGGGGCATTCCTCAGGGGCGTAGTTGGGCAGGTCGAGCTTGAGGGCGCTGGCGACGATGGGGATCGGGGACGGGGCCTCGGCGCGGGTGCGGTCCACGACGCAGGCAATGCCCACGCAGATGCCGCCGTTTTCCTCGATGACGCGCTTGGTCTCGAGGCTGGAAACACCGGTGGTGACGACGTCCTCGGCGATGATGCAGCGCTCACCCGGGTTGATCCTGAAGCGCTTGAGGGTCATGACGTTGTCGACGCGCTCGGTGAAGATGGCGCGCTTGCCCATCTGGCGGCCCAGCTCGTAGGCGTAGACGATGCCGCCCATGGCGGGGCCGACCACGACGTCAATGTTCAGCTCCTTGAGCTTCTCGGCAACCGGGGCCATGACCTCGGCGGCCTTGTCGGGGTACTGCTGCAGAAATGCCATCTGGCAGTAAGCGCCGGAGTGACGCCCGGAGGAAAGCAGGAAGTGCCCCTCTAAAAATGCTTCACATTCCTTTAAAACTTCAAGTGCTTCGCGTGCCATAATTTGTTCCTCCTGTATGTTATTCAACTAATAGTAGCATATTTTGTATAAAAATGCAAGCAAAATGTATATGGTGGGACAGCTTCCCCCGCGGGGGAAGCTGTCGGCGGCCCGCCCGCCGACTGATGAGGGCCGGGCTTGCCGTCATAGCCCGTGAACGGGCGGTTGCGGGGACTTTCCCCTCATCCGCCCTCGGGCGGGGCCTCGGGCACCTTCCCCCTGAGGGGAAGGCAGTCGGTGATTTACCGTGCGCACCCTCTGATCTCATCCAGCGTCTTGACGCCGTGGGCGTCCATCCACTGGCCGATCTCGTTCGTGATGCGGGTGCAGGCCTTCGGGTCCAGGAAGTTCGCGGTGCCGACCTGTACCGCCGCTGCACCGGCCATGATGAACTCCAAGGCGTCCTTGCCCGTCAGAATGCCGCCCAGTCCCACGACGGGGATGCTGACGGCTCCCACGGCCTGCCAGACCATGCGCAGGGCGATGGGACGCACCGCCGGGCCGGACAGGCCCGCAAACGTGTTGTTGAACACGGGACGGCGCTTTTCCAGATCGATCGCGCACGCCTGGAAGGTGTTGCACAGGCTGATGGCGTCCGCGCCGGCAGCCTCAACGGCCTTGCACATCTCGGGGATGCTTTCGGCCTGCGGGCTCAATTTAACGATGAGCGGCACGGTGCAGACCTTGCGCACCGCGCTGACGACCTCGCCGGCGTCTGCCGCGCGGATGCCGAACGCGAGACCGCCCTGCTTGACGTTGGGGCAGCTGATGTTCAGCTCAATAAAATCCACGCCCGCGGCGCAGAGCATCTGCACGCCCTCGACGTTTTCTTCAATCGTGTGGCCGCCGAGGTTCGCCCAGACGGTGGTGCCGCACCGGCGCATGGCAGGCAGCTCGTGGTCGATAAAGTGCTGCACACCGGGGTTCTGCAGGCCGATGGAGTTCATCAGGCCCGACGGCGTCTCGTAGAGGCGCTCACCCTCGTTGCCGGGCTGGCCGTTCAGGGTCAGCCCCTTGCCGGAGATGCCGCCCAGCACGCGCAGATCCTCAATGCCCGCGTACTCGGGGCCGAAGCCGAAGGTGCCGCTGGCCGCGATGACCGGCCCGGCCAGCCGCTTGCCGAGAAAATCAACATGCAGGTCTGCCATCAGTCAAACACCTCCTGTGCGTTAAAGACCGGGCCGTCCTTGCAGACGGTGACCGGGCCGATTTTCGTATGGCAGGTGCAGCCCAGGCACGCGCCCAGACCGCAGGCCATCTTCTTTTCAAGGCTGGCCAGGCAGGGCACGCCAGCGGCGGCGCAGAGCTTAGCCACGCCGCGCATCATGACCATGGGGCCGCAGGTCAGCACAATGTCGTACTTGCTCACGTCCAGCAGGTCGGTGACCAGGCCGTGGTGTCCCTCCTTACCGGAGTCGGTTGCGGCGTAGATGTCGCGGCACCAGGGCACAAAGCGGTCCATGCCGTAGGTCGTGTCGCGGAAGCCCACGAACAGGTCGGGGCGCACACCCGCGCGGCAGAGCTCCTTGCAGAGCAGCAGCAACGGCGCGGTGCCGATGCCGCCGCCGACCACGGCAATGCGCTTGTACTGCCCGGCCAGTGCGGCAGTGTCAAAGCCGTTGCCGCAGGGGCCGGTCACGGTCAGCGTGTCGTCCTTTTTCAGCGCGGCCAGCTTGTGGGTGCCCTCGCCCTTGACCTGATACAGGAAGGTCAGTGCGCCGGTCTGGTTGTCAAAGTCGTCAACGCTGATGGGGCGGGAAAGAATCGGCGTGGCGTCCGCGGCCCAGGCGCGCAGCATGTAAAACTGCCCGGCGTGGGGCTCGCGGCTGCGGTCCTGCCACTGGACCGTAAGGCGCATAATATCCTCTGCGACGGTTTCCTGGCGCAGGACCGTCAGATTACAGCTTGTTGCATTCACCCTGAATATCCTCCCGCATACGCACGCACTCGTTGTAGGCAGCCTCGTCAAAGGCAACGCCGGGCTGCTTCTTGTAAGCCAGCAGGATGCCGCGGCTGGAGTTGACAACGCCGCCGTTGCCCTTGGTCAGGTACTGCGCGATGTCCGCCGCCTTGCCGCCCTGTGCGCCGTAGCCGGGGATCAGGAAGAAGGTGTCCTTGTAGGCCGCGCGGATGGCGGTGGCCTCCTCGGTGTGGGTGCCGCCGATGACCAGGCCGATGCTGGAATAGCCGTGCTCGCCCATGTAGTCCTTGCCAAGGGCGGTCAGGCTGTCGCCGACGAGGTCGTACACATGGCGGCCATCGTCGAGCTTTTTGTACTCAAAGTCCTTCGCGCCGGGGTTGGAGGTGCGGCAGAGCACGAACACGCCCTTGCCCTGCTCGGCGCAGTACGGCAGATACGGGCTGATGGAGTCAAGGCCCATGTAGGGGGCCAGCGTGATGATGTCGGCCTCGAAATCACCGGTAAAGTGCGCCTTGGCGTACATTTCGGCGGTCTTGGCAATGTCGCCGCGCTTGATGTCGGCAATGACGGGCAGGCCGGTGGCGCGGGCCAGCTTCAGCGTTTCGGCGTAGGCGCACATGCCGTCCAGGCCCAAGGACTCATAATAGGCGATCTGCACCTTGTAGCAGCCCGCGACGCCCTTGGTGGCGTCGATCAGCGCACGGTTGAACGCGACGACGTTCTCCCCCGCCGTCTTGGCGGTGTCGGTGGTGGGCAGGTAGCTGATCTCGGTGTCCAGGCCCACGCAGACCGGGCCGTTTGCTGCGACGCTCTCGTAGAGCTTGTCCATGTTGGTAAGCATGCTGATTCCTCCGTTTGATGTATATAAATTGCGGTTCTATTATATAAAGTTGGGAATCGTAGGGGCGGATCCCATATCCGCCCGCGGGACTGTGCCAGCGGCAGCCTGCACGGGCGCATATAGAGTGCGCCCCTACGGGTGTTTTGTGCGTGAAGGGGTGTTATTCTTCAATCTGGAACGTAACCTTCCCGCCTTTGATCGTGGTTACCACTTTTCCGTACAGCAGTGCGCCGTCGTAGGGGCAGTTCTTGCTCTTGCTGTGCAGCTCGTCGGCGTGGACCTCGTACATGTGGTCAAGGTCCACCAGCACGATGTCGGCGTCGTAGCCCGGCTCCAGCATGCCCTTGCGGTCGGCCAGGCCCAGCACGGCGGCGGGACCGGCACTCATCAGGAAGCTGAGCATTTCCAGCGGCAGACGCTGCTCACGGCAGAGCTTGGTGTAGCAGACGCCGAAGGCCGTTTCCAGACCCACCATACCGGCAGCGCCCTTCTCCTTCTCCTCGGCGGTGTGGGGGGCGTGGTCGGTGCCGATGCAGGTCACGGTGCCGTCCTTGATGGCGTCGATCAGCGCGGTCACGTCGTCCGCCTTGCGGATGGGCGGGTTGACGCGGTAGGTCAGGCGGCTGTCGTCAAACCACAGGTGGTGCGGCGTGACCTCGCAGCTGACCCGCGCACCGCGCATCCGGCTCATGCGGACGGCATCGACGGATTCCCTGGTGGAGACGTGGCACATGTGCAGCCGGGTGCCGTAGTACTCGGCCAGATGGCAGTTGCGCACAGTCTCGATGTTCTCGGCCAGGCGGTAGTCCCAGGGGCTGATCTCGCGATCCTCGGCGTGGGACATGATGGTCAGGCCGCGCTCGGTGGCAATCGCGAACGCGCGGGCCATGACGGCGTTGTTCATGACGCCGTTGCCGTCCTCAGTGATGAACTTGATGTCTTCGGGCAGGGTCAGCAGATGATCCAGCGTTTTGCCGTCGAAATCCTTCGTGATGGAGACGGTCTGGTTTGCGTCGCACAGGCCGACGCGGGCGGCCTCAGCCTCGACGGCGTGGGCGATCTCGGCACTGGAGCAGACCGGCTTCGTGTTGGGCATCAGGTTGACGAAGGTGTACCCGCCCGCGGCAGCCGCGGCGGAGCCGGTGGAGATGTCCTCCTTGTACTCAAAGCCGGGGGTGCGCCAGTGGCAGTGGGTGTCGATGAAGGCGGGCAGGACCGTGCGGCCCTTCGCGTCGAGCACCTCCTCCCCTTCCGGGACGAGCAGCCCCAGACCGACAGCGGCAATTTTTCCGTCGCGCAGCCAGACCTCAATGGCCTTGCCCGCGCTGTCCTTTGCGTTGCGGATCAGCATGGTGGGAACCTCCTTAAAAATAGGAAACTTTGTCATAGCTGAAAGTGTAGGGGCGAACATTGTTCGCCCGTCAACTTTGCGTGGTTGAGCTTCTGCGGGAAAGCCGCGCATGAGGCAAACGGCCTGCGGGCGAGCAATGCTCGCCCCTACAAAGCCCCATGCAAAAACATCCCGCAGGGATATTTTTGCAAAAAAAAACTTTTCCCAAAAAGGGAAAAGTCAAAAAGTCATACACAAAGCAGCGACGGGAAAGAACACTGCGCCGTGATTTTTAAAGACAGAAATAAAACGCATCATCCCGGCACACTCCTTCCTATGGCTTTACCTACGTTTTACTTATTGTACCATGCAGGGGCGGCGGTGTCAATGCAAACGGGCTTTTTGCAAAAGTAAGGATTTTATAGATTTTTGCGCTGACTTTTGGAGGATTTGACAAAATCCGCAAAAATCCGCGCGCGGCGCGTACAGCATTGCACTTTGTCCGGCTTTGTGGTATATTTATAATAAGTATGGTAAATAGGAAGAGGAACGAACTATGGGCCTTTGGGAAGATGCAAAAAATATCCGTGATAAGGACCCCGCCGCGCGCAATGTGGCGGAGGTCATCATCCTGTACCCCGGCTTTCATGTGCTGGTCACGCACAAGATCGCACATTTTCTGTACAACCACCGGTGTTTCTTCCTGGCCCGTTTTGTCAGCCAGCTGGCGCGCCACCTGACCGGCATCGAGATCCACCCCGGCGCCAAGATCGGGCGCAAGCTCTTTATCGACCACGGTATGGGCATCGTCTTTGGTGAGACGACGGAGATCGGTGACAACTGCACGATCTACCACGGCGTCACCCTGGGCGGTACCGGCAAGGACACCGGCAAGCGCCATCCGACGCTGGGCGACAATGTGCTGATCGGCGCGGGCGCGAAGGTGCTGGGCCCGGTCTACATCGGTGATAACGTCCGCGTCGGCGCGGGCAGCGTTGTGCTGAAGAACCTGCCCGCCAACGCCACTGCCGTCGGTGTACCCGCGGAGATCGTCCGCGTCGGCAATATCAAGTGCTGCCCGGCGGACGATCTGGACCAGCAGGATCTGCCGGATATTGTCAACCAGCGCATCTCCGAGCTCGAAGCCCGCCTGAGCCGCCTGGAAGCCGAAAAGCAGGGTGAGTTCCCGCCGGATAAAAAAGAATAATAAAAACGCACGCCGTGAAATTGACTGCGTGCATTTTTTGTCAGTATGGCTTCCCCAGAGGGGGAAGCTGTCAGCGGCTCCGCCCGCTGACTGATGGGGGGCAAACTTACCGGGAATTTCCCACTGACGGGCAATAGGGCAAACCCGCCCCTCATCCGCCCGCGGTCGGGGCCTCGGGCACCTTCCCCCACGGGGGAAGGCAATCAACTCATTTCAGATTCCGCAAATCCCCGCTCTCGCGGAAATCCTCGTAATCCAGCGACAGCGACGGGCTGTAATAGGGGTCGTGCAGAATATTCTCCCGCCCGTGCACGGCGTAGAGACGTTCATGCTCGGCGTCAAAGCGTGCTTTTTTGGCGGGATCGTTCTCGTCGGAGCCGCGGGACTTGCTTTCGTAGTGGTAGAGCTCGGCGTAGGGCGTCCAGACAATGCGCCAGCCCGCGTCGCGCACACGCAGGCAGAAGTCCACATCGTTGTAGGCAACCGTGAACTCCTCATCCAGGCCGTGCAGCTCGTCGTAAACGGCGGTGCGCACCAGCAGGCAGGCCGCTGTCACGGCGGAGAAATCCTGCACCGTGGCCAGCCGGAACATATACCCGCTGCCGCCGCGCTTGTGGTACTTGTGGCTGTGCCCGGCGTAGCCGCCCAGCCCCGTGATGATGCCGGCGTGCTGGATCGTGTCGTCGGGATAGTAGAGCATTGCCCCGCAGAGGCCGACACCGGGCTGGCTGCACTCGCCCACCATCTGGGTGAGCCAATCGCCGTTGATGACCTCGACGTCATTGTTGAGCAGCAGCAGGTACTTGCCCGCCGCGTACCTGCGGCCAAAATTGTTGATGCGGCTGAAGTTGAAGCCGCCCTTGTAAGTCACGACCTGCGCGCGGTCATACCGCTCCGGCAGTTTTTTGTAGTAGGCCGCTGTGGCCGGGTCGGTGGAATTGTTCTCGATGACGATGACCTCGAAATTCTCGTAGGTCGTTTTGGCGTAGATGCTGTGCAGGCATTTTTCCAAATCGTCGGTGTGGTCCTTGTTGGGAATCAAAATTGACACGAGCGGCTGCGGCTCGGGAATGTCCCACACCACATGGCAGGTGCCCGGGAATTTGCCCGGCTCCACCCTGCCCTGCCGCCCTGTGGCGGCCAGATGGTCGGCCACGGCCTTTTGCGCAGCCTTTTCCACATAGGGCTTGGCCGCCGTGCCGCCGCTGGTGGACGCTGCGTGCACGCGCCAGTAATACAGCACCTGCGGGATGTGCAGCGGCTTGGCTGCGGGGTCACGGCGCTGCATTTCGTCGATGAGACGCAGGAATAAGTCGTGATCCTGCGCACCGTCACAGGCCGGGCGCTCACCGCCGACGGCGTCGAACAGCGATTTTTTGAACACGGCCAGATGGCAGATGTAGTTGACGGCCATCAGGTACTCGGGCGCATAATCGGGCTTGAAGTGGCCGACGCGCGGGTGCTCGGGCGTTTTCTCAAACAGGGCCTCGTCGCTGTAGGCAAACGCCGCGCCGCTCTCGGCCAGCGCTTTGCTCATGCAATAGACGGCATGAGGCGCGAGCATGTCGTCGTGGTCGGCAAGGGCCAGATACTCCCCCGCTCCGAGCTTCGCGGCCTCGTTCGTATTGGCGGCAATGCCCTTGTTCTCGATTTTGGCGTAGACGATGCGCTTGTCCTGCGCGGCGCGGGTGCGGACGGTCTCGCCCACGTCGGGGTGGGCACCGTCGCTGGCGTCCACCAGAACCAGCTGCCAATTCGGCGCGGTCTGGGCCTGCACGCTGTCCAAAAATTGCTGCAAAAACTGCGGCGGTGTGTTGTACAGCGGCGTTAGAATGCTGATGGTCGGCCAGCCGTCGGCGCGGGCGGCTGCGTCGGAACGCTGGGTCTCCAGCGTCTGCTTCGACGGCAGATACCGCGCTTTTTTGCCGAAGAACCGCCGCTTAAAAAAGCCGACGGCCCGCCCGGCCATGACGCCGACGCCCTGTTCTTTCGTCAGCGTCCGCGCATAGCCGAACAGTTCTTTGATGCGTTTCGTTTCAAGGCTCATGGGATGGCTCCTCATAAAAGCAGTCTTTGTGCCAAAGGCGGGGGTTGGATTGAATGTATTCCGCAATCATGCGGTAATCGGTTTCATTGCGGATGACGTGGTCGTGAAAGGAACGCTGCCAAAGGTGATTATCAAACGGTGCGGCTTGCCCGCGCTTGACAAGGCGGATGTACTCGACGGTAGAATACCGTTTGAACGCCTGCACGATACTGATAATCGTAGGGGCGGATTCCATATCCGCCCGTGCCCGTTCAATCTCGACCAACGCGTGAAAATGATTGGGCATCACCACAAAATAACGGCAATGGACCGCCGGATACTGGCCGATGATCTCCCGGAAAACGCGCGCCACCATGCGGGCGGATATGGAATCCGCCCCTACGGGAGCCCGGTTCGGGCCAAACAACATTCTGCGTTGGTGCGTGCATATTGTGATAAAATAGGCGCCGTTTTGGCTGTAATCGTAACCCTGCAAATGGTGAGACTTGCGCTTCGGCAATACGGTTTCCATCACTTCAACCCGAAATTCTCAAACAGATTGTTGAAATGGGGGTTGTAATAGGGGTCGTAATTGTCGATATACTGCTGATATTTCGCGTAGAAATTCGCCTTTTCGCGCTCATACCGCTTGGCGTTCTCGCTTAAGGTATCAAGACCGCGGCTCTTGCTCTCGTAGTGGTAGGCCTCGGCGCGCGGGGTGTAAACGTTCAACAGCCCCTTCTGCCACAGCTTCAGGCAGTAGTCCACATCGTTGTAGGCGACGGCAAACTTTTCCTCGTCCAGCCCGCCAAATGCGCGGTAGAGCGACGCTTTTGTCATCAGGCAGGCACCCGTCACGGCCATATAATTCTGCGTCGTGACCAAGCGGTACATGTCCCCCACAGCGGTGCGGGGGTAGCTCTTGTGGCTGTGGCCCGCGCTGCCGTTGATGCCCATCAGCACGCCCGCGTGCTGGATCGTGTCGTCGGGGTAGTAGAGCTTCGCGCCCACCGCACCCACGTCGGGGCGCTGGCTGTAGCTGAGCAATTCCCGCAGAAAGTCGTGGGACAACACCTCAATGTCGTTGTTGAGCAGCAGCAGGTGCTCGCCCTCGGCGAACGTCGCGCCGAAGTTGTTGATAGCCGAGAAGTTGAACACGCCCTTGTAGTAGACGACGCGGCAGTCGGCAAAGCGGCTGGGCAGTGTTTCGTAATAGGCAAACGTTGCCGGGTCGGTGGAGTTGTTCTCGATGACGATGACCTCAAAATTGTCGTAGCCCGCGTTTTTGTACAGGCTCGTCAGGCAGCGGTCCAGGTCGTCAATGTGGTCTTTACTGGGGATCAGTACGCTGATCTTCGGGTGGCCGGTCAGCTCGTACCGCACCTGAAATGCGCCGGGCGCGTCGGGCACGGCCATGGCGTGGCCCGGCAGACCGAGACGCTTGAGCTGCGCGTCGATGGCGCGCTCCCCCGCCGCGACGGCGTAGGGCTTGGCCTCCATGCCCGCGGCGGTGGAGCCGGCCGCGGCACGCCAGATGTAGAGCACCTTCTTGATATGCTCGATGCGCTGTGCTTTTTCTGTCAGGCGCAGGATCAAATCATGGTCCTGTGCACCGTCAAACTCCTTCGACTCATACGCGCCCGCCGCGTCCAGCAGCGGACGGCTGAATACCGCCAGATGCGTGATAAAGTTGACCCCGCGCAGGTAGTCGGGCGCAAAGTCGGGCTTGAAGTGGTAGCCGCCCAGCTCCTTCAAATCGGCGGAGAGAACGATTTCATCACTATAGACAAAATCCGCTCCGGTGTTTTGTATCGTCTGCACAACCTCGAACAGCGCGTTCGGGTAGAGCACGTCGTCGTGGTCCAGCAGTGTGATGTACTCGCCGTGCGCCAGCGCAAATCCGCGGGTCGTGTTGAGGGCAATGCCGCCGTTTTCAATCGGCTCATA
>ENA-UEQX01001457-UEQX01001457.1-human-gut-metagenome-genome-assembly--contig:-NODE-1457-length-14515-cov-10.727317_pt1 | contig 14515 bp, 12 predicted proteins | sample MGYA00242952_ERZ507952 | MGnify/ENA primary metagenome ERZ507952 (study PRJEB26167, sample SAMN06115425) | human gut metagenome | host: Homo sapiens | place: China:Sichuan | collected 2015-04-07... | reverse complement strand
GATTGAAATAATTATGTTTCTTGTAAAATCACAAGGTAGCGGTACACTTTTCCATCGTGTACCGCTACTTCCATTTCCTACAATATTAAAACATCATCATTCCGCCCAATTCCACTTCCAGTTTCAATCCGGTGTCTTCCCGGTATTGTTCCTCCTGCGTCAGCACCCAAAAATCCTTTGCACCCGGATCTACCTTTTCCAACATGCCTGCTCTATACATTTCATCAAACAACATATTCCGTTTCTCATATTCCCCTTTTTTCCGAACACTTACACAATATTGCCCTGCTTTTCGCATACGGCTCTTTGTCAATCCCTGCTGCCGAATTTCCTGCAAAAGAGCCTTCGCTTCCGATTCTTGGTCGATATATACCGTAACCGTATTTTCCTCAATCAGCTTAAAGTCTTTCGCAGCCGTCGCAAATTCGTAATCTCCACCATCGAATTTCTCCAGAATTTTCTTCATATCCAGGCTTTCGCCCTTGATGCGATATAGTCTCCGAAAATATTCTGTAATATTATCCAGTGCGGTAATATCCCTACCTTCCTCCAGCAGATTTTTGGTTGTGTCGATCTGCTGCCGCTGACCGGATACATTTTCTCTCTCATTCCACCGGAAAATCCGAACAATGCTGTCTTCTTTCCCTCTTTCACCATTTCGGTTGCACCTACCGGCTGCCTGAATGATGGAATCCACTCCGGCAAGTTCCCGATATACTGAAGTAAAATCCAGATCCACCCCGGCTTCCACAAGGCTTGTCGAAATGACGATACATTTTTTCCCTTTTTTGTCATCCAAGCGTTTCCCAATCTCCGCAAGCACTCGTCTTCTATGCGCCGGATACATGGTGGTTGATAAATGATAAACGCCCTCTCCCTGCAGCCGTTCATAAAGCCGCTGTGCTCTTTTTCGCGTGTTCACGATACACAGTGCATGCCGCTCCTGCTGTAATTTCTCCGCCATTTCCTCTTCCGTGACGGTATCAATATCCTGATAGGTTACCCTTTCAAAAAATCGAAATTGTTCCTCTCTCCGTGGGCATAATTCCCGGGCAACATACTTTTCAGGCAGAAACTGCTGTAATGCCGGCTGCGTCGCCGTACACAGTACAATACTTGTTCCATACTGCTGCAACAGTTCTTCTATCATCGCCATGCACGGTTTCAAATAATTTGGAGGAAGCATCTGCGCTTCATCGAATATGATGACACTGTTTACTATATTATGTAGTTTTCTACATTTTGATGACTTATTAGCGTACAGAGATTCAAAAACTGGACATTTGTGGTAACTACCACCGGTTTATCCCAGTTTTCCGCTGCCAGCTGCATAGGTTTGAAGTCTTCCGAGATCTCATAGTCTACATTGCTGTGATTTTCCAACACATTTTCATTACCCAGAATTTCCCTGAACACCTGCGCATTCTGCTCAATGATGCTGGTATAGGGAATCACGTAAATCACACGATCCATATGATGTTCCACTGCATGCTGCAACGCAAATGCCAGAGAAGCCACAGTTTTGCCGCCACCGGTGGGCACTGTAAGCTGAAACAATCCTTTGGGGGCTTTTCCCTGCTCCAGACAATTTCGAAGAATCTCAGACCTTCTTCCATTAACTGTTATGTCATCACGATTCACAAGCCATTTCGATATCCGGTCTTTTAACTTATCCAAAAGAACTTCCATACACTCTCCGGAATCCCTTTGAACCGTCCCGTTACTCATAAAACGTTCCGTGTCCAGGAAATCCGCATCCACCAGACAGGAATACAACATTCGGATAAACACACTCACAGCAAAATTAGGCTCCATGGCAACAGGGGCTGTGGTAATTTGCGGGATTTCTATTTCTTTTTCAAATGCACTGTAATCGCACAACCTTTTGTCAAGTCTCTCCAACAAAGATGACGGCAAGCCCTTTCGTCCCAGATCCGGTATCCCGGCATGGTGTCCGGCGATGCAGTAAGTCAGGAGCCAATAGTAACCATCCAGTTTTTCGCAGACCTTTGCTCCGGCAGTGGAATGGTCCACGCGAATGTCCAGATTTCCCTTGATCTTCTTTTGAAATTCTGCGGAATATTTTCCAATGTCATGTAACATTCCACAACAATATCCCCAGTCTGCTTTCCCGAATTTTGCCGCAAATTCTTCCGCAAGGTCTGCAGTTCCCTGCAGGTGATCCTTTATGGATTGTGCTCTGTCTCCATCAATATGTGCAAGATATTCCATTTTTCCCCTCGTTTCTTTTCACTTATTCCTTCCGCTCCGGCAACATCCCCTTGATCTTCACGCCGCTCAGATCCACATCCAGCACGATCTTCACCATCCAGAAGAACAGCAACAATACCAGCATCGGAATCACGCAGGAGGTAATGATCATCACAGCCACCGCTTCAATAAAATGGTTCAGGGAATTCTCCACTTTCTGCACCAGCTCTTCGGTAGAAATGGTCACATTTTCCACAACATTTGCCACGGAATCCTTGGCACTGGAGATAGCATCCTTTGCCCAGTCGAAGATATTAGAAACAGAGCTGGATTCACTGTTGTTTTTCTCCTGCGTATTTTCTGTAGCAGTTCCCGTGATACCGGTACCGTTTTCCGCTGCATTTGTATCATTCACCACGCCACTGTTTTCCAGTATGCTCTGTGTGTTCCTGGCATCTTCAATGGTTGCTTCGATCTGGGCCTGATAGGTGTCACCGATGAGGTCGGAGATCTTCACACTGGCGGGAACCACGAGGGAGATCGCCAAGCCAAACACCGCCAGTTTTGCTGCCAGTTTTCGCACGGTGGCATTTGCAAAGATCAGGTTGAGTATCCACAAGCCGCAGGCAATCGGAATCAGGTAGGTAAATGCCACATAGCCGGTAATCGTCACAAGATATTTTTCCAGATAGATAGCGCAGAGGACCACCAGCAGATATCCGCTGACATCTGCCATTTTCTCCGCGATGGGTGTTGCCGTGTCGCCCGGAAGCAAGGTGATCAGTGCAGAGGTCACCGTGGATGCCGCCGTCAGCTCCATGACAGTCTGTTTTTTCTCATCCAGAGAGGCGATGGTCTTCTGATGATTCTCCGGTGCGGAGACGTATTTTCCTACAACCGTTATGGACAAAATAGCAACCAGCAATAATACTGCTGCTGTAATGCATTTCTGTTTGATAAAGTTCATACTAATTACCTTCTTTCCTTCACGATTTCTATATTATTTCACGCTAATATCCTGCTATTACATTTTTCAGGACGTAATTTAGGCTATACACTACACTTTTCAGGACGTAATCTCGTGCCATCTCACACTTTTCAGGACGTTACTTCAAAAACCGCCGCAACAGCTTCTCTTTTTTCTCATCATACCTCTGGTACCGTATCGGCAGATCCATCCATGTCTTTTTGTCCACGATACTCCGATAATGGCTGAAGGTCTCGAATCCGGTGCGGCCGTGATACCCGCCCATGCCGCTCTCGCCCACACCTCCGAAGGGCATGGCACTGGTGGCGAGATGAATGATGGTGTCGTTGATGCAGCCGCCGCCAAAATGGCAGTGATCCAGGATCCGTCTCTGGGCTTTTTTATCTTCACTGAAGAAATACAGCGCCAGCGGATGAGGATGTTCCTCCACACAACGGATCGCCCAATCCACAAAATCTCCCGCGGCGGCTTGGGTTCCAGAAACCTCCCCGCTAAAATCATTTTGTGCAATACTTTTCTCTGTATCATACGCATTATAAGTCACCACCGGCAGGATCGGTCCGAAGATCTCTTCTCCCATCACGGCATCCGACCAGTCCACATCCGTCATCACCGTAGGCGCAATGCGCAGCGTCTTCTCGTCATACTGTCCGCCGCAGACGATTTTTCCTGCATCCATCAATCCCAACAGTCTGTGAAAATGCTTTTCGTTAATGATTTTCCCATAATCCGGATTCTGCAGGGGATCTGCTCCAAACTGTCTCGAGATCTCCGCCCGGATAGCTCCCACCAATCGGTCGCGGATCCTGACATCACACAACACATAATCCGGTGCCACACAGGTCTGCCCGCAGTTTAGATATTTTCCGAATACGATCCTCCTCGCCGCCAGCGGAAGCTTCGCCGTAGCATCCACGATACAGGGACTTTTCCCGCCCAGCTCCAGCGTCACCGGGGTCAAATATTCCGCAGCACTTCTAAGCACCTCCCGTCCCACGGTCTTGCCTCCGGTGAAAAATATCATATCAAAGCGCTGCTGTAACAATGCCTGATTCTCTGCTCTGCCGCCGGTGATCACCGTCACATATTTCGCTTGGAAGCATTCTTCCAAAATCATTTTTAACACTGCTGCCGTCGCCGGAGCATAGGCACTGGGTTTTACCACTGCGGTATTCCCTGCGGCAATAGCATCGATCAACGGATCCAGTGTCAATAACACCGGATAATTCCATGGACTCATGATCAGCACGGTGCCATAGGGTGACGGAGACCGGAAGCTCCTCGCTGCGAACTGCGATAACGGTGTCGGCACTCTCTTTTCCCGCATCAGCCCCCGCAGGTGCTTCTGCATCCAGGTCAGCTCCGACAGAGTCAATCCGATCTCGCACATATAGCTTTCCATCCGGCTTTTCCCCAGATCCTGTTGCAATGCATCGTTCAATTCTGTTTCATGGCGCTGCAGGGATGCCTTTAACTTTCCCAGCTGTTTTGCCCGGAATTCCCGGGAAAGTGTGGCTCCCGTAGCAAAATATTCTCTTTGTCTGCGTAATATCGTCCGGATCTCCTGCTCTGTCATAAAAGCCTCCTATCTGCTCTTCTATTCTTTATACTATCCATTTTTCTGCCATAACGCAACCTCTCCACGATCATTCCGTTCAAAAAACGGCGGAGCTTTTCACTCCGCCGCCCGACTATTTTTATTTACTTTATTTCCATGCAAAATTTACCATTCCGTACACATAGATGAACAGCACTGCCGCCGGCACAAAATATTTAAACACCGGTTTCATCCACGGCTGCACTTTTAAGCCTTTGCCGGCATTTGCTTCCTCCAGGAATTTGTCCCAGCCCCAGCCGACCTTATAACAACAAAATACTGCCAGCAGGATCGAACCTATGGGCATGATGTTATTCGACACCAGGAAATCCCAGAAATCGAGCCAGGTCGTCCCCGCTGCAAACGGCTGAAAATGAAATACACTGAAGCCCAGTGCTGTCGTCAGAGCCAACAGGAAACATCCGGCACCACACGCCACGCACCCTGCCGGTCTGGACCATCCGGTCAGTTCCCGGACCATGGCCAGAATATTTTCACATACACCCAGCACTGTGGACATGGCTGCAAATACCATGAACAAGAAAAATAAAGTTCCCCACCATCTGCCGCCTGCCATGTTGTTAAATACAGTCGCCATAGTATCGAACAGAAGGCTGGGACCCGCCGTCACTTCCACATCATAAGTGAAGCATGCCGGAAATATAATGATACCGGCGATCACTGCCACCAGTGTATCCAGGATAATAATATGGATAGACTCACCCATGAGAGAACGATCCTTGCCGATATAGCTTCCGAAGATCGCCATACCGCCCATTCCCACGGACAAGGTGAAAAATGCCTGATTCATGGCGCCCACCACCACAGAACCGGTAATTTTGGAGAAATGTGGAATCAGATAGAAGCTCAATCCCTCTCCTGCTCCCGGAAGTGTAAAGCTGTGCACCGCCAGCACCAGCATCAGCACGATCAATGCTGACATCATATATTTGGTAATACGCTCCAGCCCACCCTGCAGATGGAAGCTTAAAATGACAAAAGCGATCAGCAAGGTGACTAGCAGATATGTCACATTCACCGAGGGCGTCGTGATCATTTTTTCAAAACCGAAATCCTGATTCTGCCCTGTCAGAAATTTTACAAAATAATAGAGGATCCATCCGGACACCACCGCATAGAAAGCGATCAGCGCAATGTTTCCAATGAGACAGACGATGCCCCACAGATTCCATTTGCCCCTGCCGCCGGACAGTTTCCGATACATATAAAGGGGACTCGTCTGCGCCGCGCGCCCCACGGAGAATTCCATGATCATGGTGGGCAGGCCCAGCACGATCAGGCAGATCACGTAGATCAGCATGAAGCTTCCGCCACCGTTCTGCCCGCACATCCACGGGAATTTCCACACATTTCCGCAGCCGATGGCGCACCCCGCCGACAGCATGATAAATCCCAAACGACTCCCCAGTCTTTCTCTGTTTTCCATACCTCTGATCCTTCCCAAAACCACTTATTCTAAACACGGGATACGGCATATATTTTTGCTGTTTTCCCATATTTTCGCCATCTTTTCACATTGACAGCCCTATTTTCTCATTATATAATTTTCTTAAATATTTGAAAAACAAATTATTTGCATTGCATTGATCGAAGAATTGAATTTACAATATAGAAAGTGTATCGACCCTATGGATGTCAAAAATCTGGAAACCTTTGTTATGGTGAACGAACTGAAGAGCTTTACGCTGGCGGCCGGACGTCTGGGTTATACCCAGTCCACCGTATCCTTTCAGATCAAACAATTGGAAAAGGAGCTGTCCATCCCTCTGTTTGAGCGGATCGGACATACCGTAACCCTGACCAATGAGGGGGAGAAGCTGCTGCCCCTGGCCCAGCAGATCCTGCGTCTCGCCGCCGAAGCCACCCACATCAGCGGCAACACCGCCCCGGAGGGTCTGGTGCGGATCGCCATTGCAGAGTCCCTGGCCAGCTGGGAATTTCACAGCCGTTTTAAAGATTTTCATGAAAAATATCCCGGAATCCGGTTGAAGATCATTGCTACCAGCACCGATGAAATGTTCCAGATGCTGGGACAGAATCAGGTGGACATTGTATACACGTTGGACCGCCGTATTTTTAATCACAATTATGTGACCGCTTTCGAAGCTCCGGTGGATATTCACTTCGTCACCGGTGCCGGTCACCCCTTAGCCGGACAGACTCAGGTCACCCTGGAACAGATTCTGGAATATCCGCTGATCCTGACAGAGAAAAACATGAGTTACCGGGCTGCTCTGGATGATCTGCTCTCCCAAAACGGTAGGGAGACCATGCCTATCATGGAAGTGGGCGATACCCAGCTGATCCGCAATCTTCTGTGTCAGGGTCTCGGCATCTCCTATCTGCCGGAGTTCGTGATCGCAGAGGACCTGGCAAAGGGAAATCTCGTCAGTCTCCCCATGACGGAGATTCATCCGGATATCTGGCGACAGCTTTTATATCATAGGAACAAATGGATCTCACCGGAATTGAAATGCGTAATAAAATACCTGCAGGAGGAATAATCCCCTGCAGGTTTTCTATTTGTCATCTTACCATCTAAAATTCCTAGAATCCCATCAGCAGGCCGATACTATGTACCAGGAAGGCTGCCACCCATGCCACGAAACACTGCCAGAGTACCACGGCAATGGCCCATTTTCCACCCAGTTCTCTGCGGACAGAAGCGATGGCGGCCACACAGGGAGTATACAGCAGACTGAATACCAGTAATGTAGCGGCTGCCAACGGGGTAAGTACCGTGGCAATGCTGCTGCCGAACAATACTTCCAGGGTTGCTACCACACTTTCTTTTGCCATGAATCCGCTGATCAGAGAGGTACAGATCCGCCAGTCACCCAGGCCGAGCGGTCGAAACAGCGGTACCAGCAGACCGGATACCATAGCCAGCATACTGTTTGCCGAATCCTCAACAAGATTCAGTTTCAGGTCAAAGCTCTGCAGGAACCATACCACGATGGTAGCAATGAAGATCACAGTGAATGCTTTCTGTAAAAAGTCTTTTGCCTTTTCCCACAACAGTTGCCCTACATTTTTGGCTCCCGGCAGACGGTAGTTCGGCAGTTCCATTACAAAAGGCACCGGTTCTCCCTGGAATAACGTGCTCCGGTATAAAAATGCTACCAGAATTCCCATCAGGATACCAAACAGATACAATGCCGACATGATCAGTCCGCCCTTTCCCGGGAAAAATACGCTCACGAAGAACGAATAAATCGGTAATTTGGCGGAACAGCTCATAAACGGTGTCAGCAGGATCGTCATTTTACGGTCTCTCTCACTGGTCAGTGTTCTCGTGGCCATGACTGCCGGGACCGTACATCCGAACCCGATCAGCATCGGCACAATACTTCGTCCGGACAGACCGATCTTTCGAAGCAGCTTATCCATAACGAACGCCACACGGGCAATATAGCCGCTGTCCTCCATCAGAGACAGGAAGAAAAACAGAGTGACCACGATGGGCAGGAAGCTCAGTACACTGCCCACGCCGGTAAAGATACCGTCTATTACAAGGCTTTGGACCGCACTGTTGACATGAGCTGCCGTCAATGCTGCATCAGTGATCTCCGTCAATTTTCCGATTCCCAGTTCCAGCAATCCCTGGAGCCATGCTCCGATGACATTGAAAGTCAGATAGAATACCAGCACCATGATCAGGATAAAACAGGGAATTGCCGTATATTTTCCGGTGAGGATCCGGTCAATCTTCTCACTGCGGATCCGTTCCTTACTTTCTTTGGGTTTTACTACTGTCTGCTCACATAATCTCTCGATAAAATCAAAACGCATATCGGCAATGGCTGCACTTCTGTCCACGCCACGCTCCGCCTCCATCTGACAGACAATGTGCTCCAGCATTTCTTTTTCATTTTCATCCAGCTGCAGCTTCTCCAGGATCAGGTGGTCTCCTTCAATGGCTTTGTTGGCTGCAAAACGCAGGGGCAGCTTCGCAGTCTCCGCATGATCCTCGATCAGATGGCATACCGCATGGATGCAGCGGTGTACGGAACCGTCATGATCGTTTTTATCGCAGAAATCCTGCCGCAGCGGCCGTTCCTGATATTTTGCCACATGGACTGCATGACGGATCAGTTCATCCACGCCTTCGTTTTTCGCAGCGGAAATGGGGATTACGGGTACTCCCAGGAACGCTTCCATGGCGTTCACATCGATGGAGCCGTGATTGCCGGTGACTTCATCCATCATGTTCAGAGCTACGACCATGGGAATGTTCATTTCCAACAACTGCATGGTCAGATACAGATTACGCTCGATATTCGTCGCATCCACGATATTGATGATAGCTCTGGGTTTCTCATACAGGATAAAATTACGGGATACGATCTCTTCACTGCTGTAAGGGGACATGGAATAAATACCGGGCAGGTCTGTCACCAAAGTATCCGGATACCCTTTGATGGAACCGTCCTTACGGTCTACGGTAACTCCGGGGAAATTTCCCACATGCTGATTCGAGCCGGTGAGCTGATTGAACAGTGTAGTCTTGCCGCAGTTCTGATTTCCCGCCAGGGCGAACGTTAGTGTCGTTCCCTCCGGCAGAGGATTCTCGTCTTTTTTCGAATGGTATTTTCCATCCTCACCTAAACCCGGGTGCTCCGCATCCGTCACCCGATCCAGCCCCTTATGTTCTCTTGTTCTCTTCGATATGGGTGCGATCTCGATCTGATCCGCTTCCGCCAGCCGTAACGTAAGTTCATAGCCGTGCACCTGCAATTCCATGGGATCCCCCATCGGAGCCAGCTTTACCACTGTCACCTCTGCTCCCGGGATCATACCCATATCCAGGAAATGCTGTCTGAGTTCTCCGGAACCACCGACGGTTTTGATCACGGCGCTTTTGCCGATTTTCAATTCTTTCAGTGTCATAACACTTCTGTATCCTTTCGTATCTCAACATTTTAATGTACTTGTGTTGTAACAGAAGTATTATAGCGCATTTGGTATTGAAAATCAGTATCAATTTGCATTTTTTATTTCCATGATTTTTTTTAAAAAATTTTTCAAAAATGGAATAAAAATGTAGAAAAAATTGACGAAAACAGTTACACTTAAAATAGCATCAATAAAAATAGGGAGGGAACTTATTAATATGAATATAAAAGAAAATTATAAATATCGTTATACGGATACCGCGGAACGCAATATCAGAATGAACCGGTTCTATATTATCGCTTCTTCGCTTTTGGCGATCGTGTTCCTGTTTTATCTGTGGTTGAAACTGGTAATTCACAACATTGCGCCCATTGTTACATACGCAAATACCATTCTGATTGCCGTTTTCTGTGTAGTAAATGCCGTGACACACCTTCGAAATAAGGCGACACGACTATTAAAAGTCTTCGCTACCATCGAGATCGGCATTGAGTATCTGTTAGTCGGTTTACAGACAGATGCAAGTTTCATTCACTATGCGCTGATCGCCATTTTCATATTACAGATTCCTTATTATGAGAAAAAATCTCTGAAGAAAACCGCTTTGGGATTATTCGTGCTCTACCTGATCGTCATGATCGTTCAGGCTACGAAGGGAATCTACGGTCAGGATGTGAATGCCGTCTGCTCTACCCTGCTGGTATTCCTGATTGGAATCATTATTTTGGAAACCGGTAAGATTACTATATTATTTAACAATGATGCCATCGGTTCTTCCCGGGAAGAACATAACCATGTAAAAGAAGTACTGGATAATGTTCTGGACGTATCCCAGACCGTACATCAGGAAACCACCAAAACCACAGATCTTATGAACCAGCTGGTACAAACTACGGAATCTGTAGCCAACAGTATGCAGGAGATCTCCTCTGCCACCAATATGACTGCCACCAGCATCGAAGAACAGAGCCAGATGACCGGTACGATTCAGAATGCTATCGAGCAGACCGGTCATATCTCCGAGCAGATGGTCCAGATCGCCGAAGATTCTAACGAAAGCATCCGTAAGAACATGGCTGCTATGGAATCCTTAAAACAGCAGTCCGCCATGATCAAGGATACCAACCATTCCGTCACCGATGCCATGGCAAAATTACAGGAAAAGACAAAAGAGGTGGAAACTATCGCCGGAAGCATCATGGCAATCTCCGGTCAGACAAATCTTTTAGCCCTGAACGCTTCCATTGAAAGTGCCCGTGCCGGTGAAGCCGGACGTGGTTTCGCTGTTGTAGCACAGCAGATCCGTCAGCTGGCAGAGCAGACCAAGAGCTTTACCGAAGAGATCACCAAGATTACCAACGAGCTGAATGTCAATGCCAACATGGTAGTCAACACTATCAACGGTTCCATTGAAGCTACCGAACAGCAGGGCGAAAAGATCCTGGCCGCTTCCGAGACTTTCGAACAGCTGAACAAAAATATGGAAGCACTGGCTTCCCAGGTGGAAGAAGTAAATCACCACATTCTGGGATTGTCAGAATCCAATAATAAGATTATGGAAAACATCTCCCAGTTGTCCGCTGTAACTGAAGAAGTCACAGCTAATGCCGAACAGGTGCACACCATGAGCCAGAACAACCTGGATTGCGCAGAACAAGTAAAAACGGCAGTAGAACATATCCGCTCTACTACCGATGAGATGGGGACGCAGGAGGGTTAACCCTCCTGCGTTCTTTGATCTTACTATTTCAATTTCAAACCGTCTTTAAAAGCATTTCCTACTTTATCTCCCATTGCAAGATAAGTATTATTCACAGGATCATAGCTGATTGGCTTCAATTTCTTCGGATCGATCTTGCCATCCGTCAGGATGCTTTCGTCCGCATTGACGTTGACGATATCGCCCACCAGAATGCCGTCTTCAAAACTTTTCACCTTACATTCCAGCGCCATGGGAAGTTCATCGATCAACGGTGCATTGACAAAATCACTCTTGGCTGCATGGAAACCGGACTTTGAGAATTTATCAGGTACTTTCTTCGCAGATTCCACGCCCACATAGTCGCAGGCTACCACGGTATCTTCGGTTCCGATACTTACGGTAAATGCTCCGGTCTTTGCCAGATTCTCCGTGGTCTTATGCTCTGACATACTGATGGAGATCTCATTCATGTCCGTAATGATTCCCCATGCTGCGTTCATGGCATCGGGTACTCCATTTTCGTCATAAGTTGCAATGATCAGCACCGGCATGGGATACATTACCGGCTTTGCTCCAAAATTTACTCTGCTCATATTCGTCCTCCTTGTACTAAATTAATTTTTCCTTCCATTCTGCTTCCCGGAATCCGGTCAACACCAGATCCCCGTCCACGACAAACGGCCGCTTTACCAGCATTCCGTCCGTGGCCAGCAGCCGAAGTTGTTCCTCTTCCGTCATGTTCGGAAGCTTGTCCTTCAACTGCATGTTCTTATATAACAACCCACTGGTATTGAAGAATTTCTTTAACGGTAGCCCACTTCTGCTCTGCCATTCTTTTAATTCTTCGTAGGTGGGGTTGTCCTCTACAATGTGACGATCTGTATAGGTGATATTATGTTCCTCCAGCGGAATCCAGCAGAAATCCAGATTGATTCTCTCATGATCCAATTCATCATATCCATGAAACACCCCATCCATAGGAATACTATCGTCCAGTAAATGAACATTATAATATAAGCAGATCTGGTGACAGGGTCTCTTTCCCCATGGAAAATAAATTTCGCCTATAGCCAGCAGATTATCTACCTCTATCTCAGCGTGAAGTTCTTCTTCAAACTCCCGTTTCAGCGTTTCCATGCTGGTCTCCATAGCAGCAACATGCCCGCCGATGATAGCATAGTCATCATTTTTCGGACGTTGCAACAGGATCTTTTCATTATGGATCAATATACCGCCAACCCTGTAGGAAAATACAAAATCATCGTTTTTAAATAGAATGTCCATGTGATCTCCCTTCACGTCAGATATACTCATCCTGTTTTACCTAAACTATAAAATCAAAACTGTTATTCCCACGGAAATCATCATAAGCCCAAGCAAAATGACCAGCGCAATAACCTTTGCATTTTTCTCCATAAATCGGATAGGTGTCCCATACTTTTCATCAATGTTTGCATCTCTTCGCTCATTCCTGATATTCTGCTCCCACTCCAGATCCTTCAGTTTCATATATTCATCATAATGGCGTTTTTCCAGACAGTCTTCCTCTTCGCGTACCAATAATTCCAGGTTTTCTTTATAAGAAGCCCCACAATTACTACACCCCTTTTCGTCTGTGCTTTTTCCCCTTATCTTATTATCACAGTATTCACAGGTAAATTCATAATCACTTGCAGGTTTATAAACCGGAGGCTCGCCGATTTCAAAATTGTAGTATTTATGACGTATCAGCTTATATTTTTGAATTGCCTGCATTGTAGTACTTATATATTCCGTTTCCTGTGTAATGGCTTCTTCCTGGGATTTCATATACTCTAAATACCTTTGATGCATGGCCCGTTTCTTTAACTGATACTCCTTGTTCTTTCCAAAATTACCGCCACAGGTTGGACATTTTTCATCCGCAGAAGATACCTTGGATCCGCAAAACTCACAGGTAAATTCAAAATTCTCCTGAAAATGATCCTTTTTGTAGGAAATGTACTTAACCGGTTTCAGGTCCTTACGTGCTCTAATGCCGGAAGAGAAAAACAAGTATATAAGTAATAACAGGCCAAAGGTAATTGCTATATTAAAAAATACTGTTGAAAACAAACTGAAAAATTCCATAATAATGTGTCATTTCTCTTTCGTATTAAATATAATTCTTAACTAATCATATCATAGTAAATCCTATTTTTCATCTAAATCCTAAGAATGTACTGATTACAACTCTTGATACTTCATGCATGGGAAATATCTTAGAAAAATCCAGTTGCCATATCTCCATTTTCTGCTACAATTTGATCATAATAGTTGCGAAGCAACGGCCATCGTCGCAGAGTCAGAAAACGCATCTACTGCCACAGAACCGGATGCCGGGCAGAGTGAAACGAACGCAGAAACCGAACGCACTGAAACCACAGAAGTGATAACGGAAGATTCCACAGAAACTCCGGCACCGGTGGAAGTATCAGGAAGCACGGAGAATAGCACCATTTTGCCTCTCTCTTATGAGGATTTTAATGTTAATGGATTTGGATATAGCAATTACGTAGACTTATATGGAGCCGGAAACGGCTATGAAGATGTAGAACGTATTTCTATTATGACTACAAATTGTACGGCATATACTGAATACCCCGATCAAATGTCATCAGACACAGAAACTTCGCGTGGTATAAAATTAGGCGATTCCAGAGAACAGGTAATTGCTGCTTATGGAGAGCCCCGAAACGAGGTTGTATATAGATCTAAGGCCTATAATCATGATGGTCTGGAAAGCCAGTATAATTTGTGCTATTCCTATATTGATGAGCGCTACCCTGAAGTCTTTTTCAATTTATCCTTCAGTATGGATCAAAATGATAATGTGCTGGACATTTGCTATGAAGCAATATTGATGAAATGGTATAAATAATTAGTCGTTTATAAGTATACCCCAGGAGATATTATCTCATATCCCCTGGGGGCAGAACTGTTAGCAATAATGTTCTGCATTTTATATAATCTTTTAATTACTTTCTCTTATAAATATAAATACAAATTTCTAGCATTGATATTAACATCAAAATGGCAATATAAAAACTTTGTATATTTTCAATTTGTTTGCCTGCTTCTG
>ENA-UEQX01001431-UEQX01001431.1-human-gut-metagenome-genome-assembly--contig:-NODE-1431-length-14697-cov-24.268673_pt1 | contig 14697 bp, 13 predicted proteins | sample MGYA00242952_ERZ507952 | MGnify/ENA primary metagenome ERZ507952 (study PRJEB26167, sample SAMN06115425) | human gut metagenome | host: Homo sapiens | place: China:Sichuan | collected 2015-04-07... | reverse complement strand
AAAGCAACGAAAGGACTTAGATTCCTTATGGGAAACTTTATCAAAACAACTTTTCAAGAATAAATTTCCTGCAATTCATAAAGAGTTTTTAAAAGTAATAAAAGACTACTTTCCAAAGGATGAAATTAGTTACTATAATGATTATGAGAGAAATACAACGATAGAATGGTATGATAAAGCTAATAGGGTAATAAAAGTAACAGATGTCGTTGCATTTGATTTGATTGCTGAAACATCTGATAAATTTGCATATCCAATAAAGACGTGGACTAATACATGTAATGAATCTGCATGTAAAGAGCAAATTACAGAATTCTTTATAAATAAGAAAAAGGTTCAAGTCAAAGATGTCAAGACTTCTAACATAAATGGAGTAATTTGTAAGGAACAGGAAATAGAATTAAGTGGTTCTACGAAATATGAGATACAATATACAAGAGAAAAAATCTATAATATTGATGATGATTATTATATAGGATTTCGTCCCAAGTATATAGTTAATAAATTAAGACTGTGTCTGAATCTGCCTGATGATATTGAGGCTATATTCACTTGTAGAGGGACTCAACTTGATTTTGATGATATTATAACAGGTTCATCCAGACGAATAGAAAAGAAATATAAAGGAATTATACTTCCAAGACAAGGATATATTTTTGTTTTACACGTAAAATAGAGAGCTATGGTACAACTTATGAATGATTCCGACACATAAAAGTTGGTGTTAAAAAATTAAATAAATGAAATTTTTTTTTGAGTATTAAAAAAATGGAGGATGCATTGTAAATGCATCCTCCATTTTTTTGCTTAACATCTTGTTAAGTTTCCATCTGTAACCTCTACTCACTTCATAAGTCATTCCGAAAAAACGTGGCATACTCCAAATTTCGTCATGTAATTAATTCATAGCAGGAAGGTTTGTCGTGGCGAAAATTAGGGTATTTTCGTATATAGTCACCTACGTCTTACGTAGTTGAGAAACTTTCTGTGTATTAATGCTATGAGAATGATTGACCATAGCCTTGGAACGAATTTATGATTTATTTATTGGTGTCACTTTGTCATTTTGACAATCTAGCTTGATGAACTTTCCGTTTTTACAAGGAAAAGTCCGGAGACTTGGAAAAAACTGAAATCTCAGACTTTGTTTTTTAGGATAATGTTTTTATAATTAGCTTTTTGAAATGGAAAATCTTGTAGTTCTCTTTGATGGAAAGAGATAAAAACGAAGCGAAAAACAAGGTTTTAGGACTTTGTTTTTAAGTTGTGCTGATGTTTTGAAAGAGTTACCACGGTCATTGAGTGAAACCACCACGGTACTTTTGGATAACTTGTGCACTGTATTTGAGTGAACTTCGTATGGATTTCTGTATAAAACGCGCATATATGCAGTATATATGCGCGTTATTGGTGTATAGTTATGCAGATTCTTTCCCAAAAGCGTACTTTATTCAGAAGCCTATGTTTGCAAAGATAGGCAAATCAGTAGCAAAAGGAAAGGATTTCTGACCGGCAACTTACTTCAAGCAGATTCTATCCTCGTCGGTTATCGGTCGTATCGGGCGGCATGGATTACCTAGTGCGAGCATTCGGGGTGGGATGGATTTGGTCACCACACTTCCGGCACCGATGACAGCACCTTCGCCGATCTCCACACCGGGCAGGATGACTACATTGGCGGCAATCCAGGCATGGTTTCCGATTTTTATGGGGCGTGCCGCCATCAGTCCTTCCTGGCGCTGGTCTTCCTGCAAGGCATGGATTATGGTAATCAGAGAGCAGTTGGGGCCTATCATGACGTTGTCTCCAATCGTCACTTCGGCTTCATCCAGAATGCTCAGATTGAAATTCCCGATGAAATGATCCCCAATCCGGATATTAAATCCAAAGTCGCACCGGAAAGGACTGTGAATCACACTGTCTTTACCAAACTTTCCGAGCAGGTTCTGGAAAGCCTGCCGGCGTTCCTCTTTGCGGGATGGGCGCATATTGTTGATGTCGAAACAGGCATCGGCACAGCGGGTCAGCATGTCGCTGACCTCCGGTGAGTCGGCTGCCGCAGCACTGACCCATTGTCCGGCGTGCAGCATATCCAGTATCTCGTCAATGGACGAACTGGAAAGGGCGTTTTCTTTATTTGTGGTTGGCATAGTTTTTGAAGTTTCTGATTTTAATATTATAAAAAGGAAGAGTCTTATTCATTTGTTTTTTATGATCAGCCTTTAATAGGCAGAAATATAATTCAAAATAAAACAATTTGTTTCATAAATTGTTGCTTTATCAGAATTATTATTGTCGGCTTGATAGATTTTTAATGAATCAATTCAAATCCGTTTCTTTCTAAAATACCGTTTAAAAGATTGTATTTCAATAAATTCAAAGACCGATCAACCATCTTTTATTGGGCAATAGTGATTTGTCTTGTCATTTTAATTCCGCCAACGGGTTTGAATTAATATTTGGATATATCCTCAAAAAGTCATTATTTTGCAACTAACTGTTATTTCTGAAAAACAATATACTATGAAACATTTCTTACTTATGTTACTGGTTCTTTGGGGGCAAACCGTCTGGGCCGAGAAACAAATCTATGTATCCCCTAAAGGTAACGATCAGGCTGAAGGAACACTATCACATCCGTTAAAAACCATTCGTGCCGCATTGGACAAAGCCAACATGCTGAATAACGAGGACGTCAGGATTTTCTTGCGCAAAGGCTGCTACGAACAGTCGGCAACGCTTGAAATTGGACAAAATGCCCGATATGCCTCACTCACTATCAGTCCATATCAGGATGAACGTGTGAGCATCTCAGGAGGACGGGAGATTCCCTTATCCAAAATGAAGAAAATATCAGATCAGGAAATTGCCGCACGATTGCCGGAAACAGCACGCAAGTATGTCCGTGAAATTGACTTCCGCAAACTGAACATACCTATGGCCGATTTGCGTCCGTCCGGTTTCGGACGCCCCAGCAGTCCGGCATGGAGTGAATTATTTGCCGACAGTGAACCTCTCAGTATTTCCCGCTGGCCCAACGATTCTACCGTACTGATAGGCAAAGTTCTGGAAGCCGGAACCGGTGAAAGGGTCAAAGATGCCAAACTACCGGTATTTCAGTACAACGAAGAACGTCCGTCAGCATGGAGCAATGCCGGCTCATTCTGGATCGGTGGATACTTTGCACACGGTTATGCCAGTGATATGATACGTGTAGATCATCTGGACCCTGAAACTCATACTATTCATGCGGCACAGCAAACCGTTTACGGATTCATGACGGGAGCCGACTGGCGGCGCTGGTATGCCCTGAACCTGCTGGAAGAGCTGGATCGACCGGGTGAATATGTCATAGACAAGGAAAACGATAAGATATATGTCTATCTGCCGGAAGGAACCCAACAACTGAATGTCAGTGTGCTGGATGAGCCACTGGTTGCCATCGAGAACTGCCGGAATGTTACACTCAGCAAGCTTACCTTCGAATACGGCCGTTCCATCGGAATCTATCTTGAAAATACCCAACATGTACGCATTACAGGATGCACCATACGCAACGTCGGTGGTGTAGGAATCTCTATCGGTAAAGGAACAGAAACGCCCGATAAGCAGACCTTGAAACCACATGCAGCCGAAGCTGGAGGCTCGCCTAAATCGCGCGTGGTAGGAGATCTGATGGGCAGAGTTTACCAAGACGTTCTGTTCAACCGTAACGGCGGTATCGACAACGGTATCACGGACTGTTATATCTATAACACCGGTAGCGGAGGAATAAGTTTGGGAGGAGGCGACCGCGCAACACTCGCACCGGCCGGAAACTTTGTAGAAAATTGCCGTATACATGATTTCAACCGGGTGGAAAAATCGTACCGCCCCGGTGTGTGGATTGACGGTGTGGGTAACCGCGTCAGCCGGTGCGACATCTATAATGCTCCCAGCATGGCTATCTTATTTCACGGAAACAACCATATTATCGAATACTGCAAAATCACCAACGTGTGCAGTGAGGTAGACGATCAAGGAGCCATTTATTACGGACGGGACCCATCTGAGTTGGGTAATGTCATCCGTTACTGCTATTTCCATAAACTTAGTCCACGCCACCGTGTCACGGCTACTTATCATGACGACGGTGCCTGCGGAGGCGAAGTATACGGAAATATTTACCACAACGCAGGCTCACTGCCTGTACTGATTGGCGGCGGACATTACAACCACTACCACCATAATATTTTCATCGATTCGCCTGTGGCTATCCATCTGGACAACCGTATGCAGAACTGGGGAGCAGGAATGGTTGCTCCTGACGGCATTATTGACCAGCGACTGAAAGCTGTGAAATTTCAGGAGCCGCCTTACAGCACAACCTATCCGTTTTTAGTAAATTATTGGGAAGAAAACCCCTCCTATCCGCACGGGAACCTGATAGAAGGCAATCTGTTCTATCGCATTAAAAATCTGGTGAACGGACAAACCCAATGGGGAGAATTCCGTAACAACTGGTCTACCAACAACGATCCGGGATTTGTTGACCCGGAGAATCCGCTGAAAGGCTTTAAGGAAGATGCACCTGTTTACCGGTACATTCAGGGATTCCCGCAATTGCCGTTCGACAAAATCGGGTGTACCTTAAAATAAAAACAACCGTACTTCCTGTCATGATTATATCCGTTCAGGCTTCTTCAAATTTCGCCTGAACGGATATTTTTTCTTTCCTTATTTCTTCGGCTTTTCCTGTTTCTTTTTATGAATCATCCAGCGGAACAGAGAAGCGGGGATGGTATGGCTGAACGAGTTCACCTCGTCAATCCGCTTGTTGATGCTCTCCATGTGCTTCTCGGCATCCTTGTCCGACAGGATACCCTCGTTGGTCAGTTGGTTTACAGTGCGCCGTTCGTCACTCAGCAGCATACGAATAGACTTCTGGGTGAGTGCATGATGATATGCACGCGGGAACTCCTGCGCCAGCTTCTGAATCACTTCGTTCATCTTGTTGATGTTCTCCGTAATCTCCTCTTTCAGTTGGGCCAACAGGCGTTTCTGTTCTTCGGAAACCAGGTCCGATGAGGCCAGATCATCCAGGAACTTCAGATCCTCGCGTTGCAGGATAATGAAACCGCGGCCCAAATCATAGATAATCATGATGCGTTCGCGGAAGTAGAAGCTGATCCTGTCGCGCATGAATCCCAGACTGCGCAGGTGATGCAACAAGGCGGCCTGTTCGCAGAAGTTGAAGATAGACTGGCGGAAGCTCAGGGCATATTCGCCGTCGTGGTCATACATCTCGTCGAGCGAAGCCATCAGGCGCACGAACGAATCTTTTGAGATAATACCTTCCTGATAGATCATGCGGCAGCTGGATTTCTCCTTGTCCAGCACACGCAGACGGATTTCTGCCAGAAAGTCCTTGGAGCGAGGATCTTTTACCGGCTCTTCCGGCATTTCGGGCAGATAATTGCGCACATGATCCCAGTTGGCATCCGCCAGCTGTTCGCGCGTGGTAAGCTTGTTGAAATACTTCTCCGAACTCTCGTAGATGTGTTCCTGAATGCGGTATTCCATCTGGCAACGCGCTGTAGACACATGAATCAGTCCCAGGCGTTTGAGCAGCCAGCGCATGGTCGTAGCGTTGACCGACAGGGTGAGCGTCACAATTCCCGCCGTGAAGAACAGCACCTGTTTGCGGATCTCTTCCGGAATCTCCGGAGTGTAGGACACCATCAGAGCCAGCGTCATACCCAAGGCACCGCGCAGTCCGCCCCACGTCAGAATCACCGATTCGCGTTTGGTCAGTCCGTAACCCAAATGCTTCATCAGCGGATACAGCATCATGATCATGACAAAACGGATCAGATTCAGTCCGATATACAACAGAATCAGAATACCGATATTGGTCCAGGTAACATCCACCTTTTCGGCAATGACGATACCCACGATGATAAACACCAGCGTGTTGGCGATATGGGCCAGCAGTTCCCAGAACTTTTCCATAAACTCATTGACCTGCGGCTTCAGGCGTGGGCGACCTTTATAGGAGATAGTCAGACCGAAAGCCACCAAGGCAATCACTCCCGATACACCCAGATAGAACTGTGACAGGATAAAGGTGGTATAGGCCGCCAGAATGATCACACTGTTCTGAATCACCTCTTCGGAATTGATGCGGGTGATGAACCACAGGGCGGCCCGTGCCAGAATGAAGCCCAGCAAGGCACCGCCGGCTACAACTATCGTGAACTCCGCCAGCGGAGACGCACCGGACTGCATGCCGCCCACATAGGCGCCGAAAAACAGCATGAAGCACACGATACCCGTTCCGTCGTTCAGCAGCGACTCGCCGTCCACCAGAGTGGAAAACCGCTTGCTGGTGTTCAGTTCGTGCAGCAAAGCCACCACGGCCACCGGGTCGGTGGCACTGATCAGGGCGCCGAACATCAGCGCGAACGACCACGACCACGAAGCATACTCCGGAGCAATCCATCGGAAGCCCATCACCAAGGCGGCGGTGAGCAGCATGCCGATAATCAGTCCCGGACCGGCCAGCAGCGTGGCGTTCGACAGTGTTTTCTTGAAGATGTGCATATTCATTTCGTAGGCCGCATCGAAAATCAGGATGGGCAGAAACACATACAGAATGAAGTCGGGGTTCATGTCGCCCACCGACTGTATGGTCTGGCTGATCTTGGGCAGTGTGGCAAAGCAGTCAAAGCGCTCCAGCACACCGATGAGCAGACCGAAGGCAAAGAGCCCCACGGTATAAGGAATATTCCGCGGTTGCAGGATTGACTTCAGGATGGCTCCGATCATGAGTCCGCTCACGGCCAGAAGCAGGGGAGAGAGTAGATTAAATTCTTCCATAACAGATTCAGTTTGTGTTCTAGACGTAGAACTGTTGCATATAATTAAACTTTGCCAACAAATATCGCTAAAAAACCTATATATGCAAGATATTTAAAAAAATAAAAAATGACATCCGCCGGATTTTGATCTCCGGCAAGATGCCATTTCCCATTAATCATCAATGAAACAAAAGTCGCTTTTGTTTGCTTTCCCTATGAACTGATATTTATCTGATGAACAGTAATTCGCGGTATTTCGGCAGTGTCCACATCTGGTCGTCTACAATCAGTTCCAGTTTGTCGATGTGGTAACGGATTTCGTCCAGTGCGGGCACCACGGTATCGTGGTAGGCGATGGCTTTTTCACGTTCGCTGGTAATCTTGTTGGCCACCTTGCGCGCTTCGATCATGCTGTCCACATGCTCCTTGATAAAGGCCGTGTGCTTTGAAATCTCTTCAATCAGTTCCAGATTCTTTCCACAGAGCTCTTCAGCCTTGTCTGCTGCGAACAGCTGGCGCATCTTGAACACATTGTCAATCAGTTCGCTCTGATATTTGGTGGCAACCGGTACAATATGATTCATGGCCAGATCGCCCAATACGCGGGCCTCGATCTGAATCTTCTTGGTGTAGGTTTCCCATTTCACCTCGTTGCGGGCCTCCAGTTCCTTGCGGGTCATCACGCCGGTCTTTTCAAACATTTCCACACTGCTTTCAGACAGATAGTTGTCGAAGATGACAGGCACGCTGGTTTCGCAGTCCAGTCCGCGGCGCGCTGCCTCTGCCTTCCACTCGTCGCTGTATCCGTTTCCGTCGAAGTGGATCGGTTTGCATATCTTGATATACTTGCGGATTACAGACAAGATTGCCGAAGTCTGCTTTTCGCCTGAGGCGATGCGGCTGTCCACTTCCTGCTTGAATTCGGTAAGCTGTTCGGCCACGGCGGTGTTCAACGCAATCATCGCGCTGCCGCAGTTGGCTTCAGAACCCACGGCACGGAACTCAAAGCGGTTGCCGGTAAAGGCGAACGGTGAGGTTCGGTTGCGGTCGGTATTGTCGATCAGCAGTTCCGGAATCTGCGGAATATCCAGTTTCATGCCCTGCTTGCCGCTCAGAATCAAAGCATCCTGATCGCTTTCCTCGATGTGGGTCAGCAAATCGGACAGCTGTTTGCCCAAGAAACTGGAGATGATGGCTGGAGGTGCCTCGTTGGCGCCCAGACGGTGGGCGTTGGTGGCACTCGAGATAGAAGCCTTGAGCAGTCCGTTATGACGGTAAACGGCCATCAGGGTGTTCACCACGAAGGTGACAAAGCGCAGGTTGTCGGCCGGAGTCTTTCCGGGAGCCATGAGCAGCACGCCGGTGTCAGTACCCAAGGACCAGTTGTTGTGCTTTCCGCTTCCGTTCACGCCCTTGAACGGCTTTTCGTGCAGCAGCACGCGGAATCCGTGGTTACGGGCTATTTTGCGCATGAGTGACATGATCAGCATGTTGTGGTCGTTGGCCAGATTACATTCCTCATAGATCGGAGCTAATTCGAACTGGTTCGGAGCAACCTCGTTGTGGCGGGTCTTGACCGGGATGCCCAGTTTCAGCGCCTCAATCTCCAGTTCTTTCATAAAGGCGGCCACACGGGTCGGGATAGCACCGAAGTAATGGTCCTCCAACTGCTGGTTCTTGGCAGAGTCATGTCCCATCAGGGTGCGTCCGGTGAGCAGCAGGTCGGGGCGGGCGGCATACAGCCCTTCGTCCACCAGAAAGTATTCCTGCTCCCAGCCCAGGTAAGTGATTACCTTTTTCACTTCCGGATCAAAGTAATGGCACACGTCGGTTGCCGCCTTGTTTACGGCGCGCAGAGCCTTGAGCAACGGGGCCTTATAGTCCAGTGACTCGCCGGTGTAGGCAATGAAGATGGTCGGGATACACAGCGTGTCGTCCACGATGAATGCCGGAGATGAAGGGTCCCAGGCCGAATATCCTCGTGCTTCGAAGGTGTTTCGGATACCGCCGTTCGGGAAAGAAGAAGCGTCCGGTTCCTGCTGTACCAGCAGTTTTCCGCTGAATTCCTCGATCATACCTCCCTTACCGTCGTGCTCCACAAAAGAGTCATGCTTCTCGGCTGTGCCTTCGGTCAGTGGGGCAAACCAGTGTGTGTAGTGGGTTACGTGCATTTCCGTAGCCCATTTCTTCATACCTTCGGCCACGGCGTCGGCAATGCTGCGGTCCAGCGGACTGCCGTTGTCAATCACGTCAATCAGTTTGCGGTAAACCGGTTCGGAAAGATACTTGAACATCTTTTCCTTGTTGAACACATATTTGCCGAAATATTCCGAAGGTCTTTCGGCGGGAACCTCTACGTGGGCCGGTTTCTTGAGAAACGCGCTTTCCACCACTCTGAATCTCAGTGTAGACATAGCTAATCTTGTGTTATGGTTGTTGTTATCGTTTTGTGATTGTCTTTTCTCAAATTCTGTTCTTGATGCGCTTCATGGCTTCGATGCAGTCTTCCCGGTTGCCAAAGGCGGTGAGGCGCAGATAACCTTCGCCGCTGGGGCCGAAGCCCGATCCCGGTGTGCCCACCACATGAGCCTGATGCAGCAGGCGGTCGAAGAACTCCCAGGAAGTAACGCCCTGCGGTGTCTGAAGCCACAGATAAGGCGAATTGACTCCTCCGTAAACGGTCAGCCCGGCTTCGGTCAGTCCTTCGCGCATGATGCGGGCATTTTCCAGATAGAAGTCGATGGTGGTCTTCACCTGCTGTTTTCCTTCCGTACTGTAAACCGCCTCGGCTGCTCGCTGGGTGATGTAGCTGGTGCCGTTGAATTTGGTACACTGGCGCCGGTTCCAGATCGGGTTCAGTTTTTCTCTCCGTCCGTCCCGGGTGCGTCCGCAAACATCCTGAGGCACCACGGTGTATCCGCAGCGTACCCCCGTAAATCCGGCGGTCTTGGAGAAACTTCGGAACTCGATGGCACATTGGCGCGCTCCCTCGATTTCGTAGATGGAGTGGGGCACTTCCTCTTCGCGGATAAACGCCTCGTAGGCAGCATCAAACAGGATGAGACAGTCGTGCTCCAGAGCGTAGTCCACCCACCGTTTCAATTGTTTGCGGGTCAGTGCCGTACCGGTGGGATTGTTGGGGCTGCACAGGTAAATCAGGTCTACCGGTTGCTCCGGCAGTTCCGGCACAAACTGGTTTTCTGCGGTGCAGGGCATGTAGGTGATGCGGCTCCACCGTCCCTGTTTGTCCAGTGTTCCGGCTCTTCCGGCCATGACATTGCTGTCGATATATACCGGATAGATCGGATCTGTGACACACACCCGGTTGTCGGTATGCAGGATGTCGCCGATGTTGCCCGTATCGCTTTTGGCTCCGTCGCTGACAAAGATTTCCGATGCGTCTATCTCGATGCCGTAAGGTGCGAAGTCGTTGCGGATGATCGCCTCGATCAGGAAGTCATATCCCCGTTCCGGTCCGTATCCGTGAAAGGTCGCGCTGTCGGCCATTTCGTCTACAGCCCGATGCATGGCCTGGATGCAGGCTTCGGGCAGCGGCCGGGTCACATCGCCGATTCCCAGGCGGATGAGTTGTGCTTCGGGATGCTCTTCCTTGAAGGCTCCTACTTTGCGTGCAATCTCCGAGAACAGATAGCTTCCCGGCAATTCCAGAAAATGGTCATTGATGCGTAGCATAATTTTTGCTTTAATATATAAATAATGTGTTTGTGTTGTTGTTATCCCTACTCGTCAATCTCTATTTCTCCGTCGAACACCCGTGTGGCCGGTCCTGTCATGCGGATTTGTCCGTTTTCTTCATTCCATTCAATCGTCAGTGTACCGCCGTCCATGGTAATTCTTGATGTCCGGCCGCAGCGTCCGCTGAATGCGGCGGCCACAGCAGTGGCACAGGCGCCGGTACCGCAAGCCATCGTGATGCCTGAACCTCGTTCCCACACTCGCATCCGGACGTGTCCGTCCTCCTGAATCTGTGCGAACTCTACATTCACGCGGTCCGGAAAATCCGGATGATGTTCTAATTGAGGACCGATTTCTTCGAGCCGCACCGTTGAGATGTCATCCACAAAAATTACCAGATGCGGATTGCCGACCGACAAGGCGATGCCTTTTCCGGGATATATGCCACAAAGATCGGTTTCACGGATATTTTGAGGCATTCCCATTTCCACGGTGACCGATTCTACTCGTCCTTCTTTGGTGTTCAGGTGCAGGTGTTTGATGCCCGAAAGCGTTTCCAGCCGGATATCTTTCCGGTCGGTGAGTCCGTATTCGTACACATACTTTCCGATGCACCGGCTGGCATTGCCGCACATCAGGGCTTCGGAGCCGTCGGCATTGAAAATCCGCATGCTGAAGTCTGCGGTTTCCGATGGTCCGATCAGTACCAGCCCATCGCTTCCTATGCCCGTATGCGGTCGGCTCCAGGCTATGGCCCATTTTTCGGGATGAGGCAACGGGAACAACTGTGTGTTCACATATATATAATCATTACCTGCTCCGTGCATTTTGGTAAAGCTGATGACTCTTTTCATGTTTTATTAGTTTTGTGCTTTCTTTTTGCTTTTCTTTGATGCAAAGTTATTTCTTTTTGATTTGAATATTCTGTTGCGATGCATCTTTCTGAAAAGAAAATTGAGTTGCTTACGTTTTGAGGATAATCCGGCTTTGTAAGTTTGATTTTGACGGTTTGAAAATGTTGTATGTTTCAATCTGAAACTTTCTCTGAAAATGCTGTGATGAGGCAGTGTTGATTTTTAATTTTTCTGATAAATTATTTGCTTTCAAAAAGAGCTAAAATGGAAAAAGTAAGTAATTGTTTTTTATGTTATTGGCTTTTCAGTTCGGCGCTAATCACCCTGCTCAACCGTTTTTATCTGACTCCCAAGCGTATTTGGTTTCATCTTTCCGCGTGGGTTTTGTTTACGGGACTTTCTGTTTGGGTGCTTTTCGGTTTGTCTAAGGGAACTCCCCGTCATGTCGGTTTGTTCTTTATGACGATATGGCTGTTTTCTTATGGAATATGGCTGGCGCGCCGTATTATAGTTACCTACCGCCGTTCGGTCCGTTCGTTTGATGATACTCACTCCGATTATATAGCCGTATATATCAAATGGATGTCTATTTATACTTATTGGGCGGTGATTTATGGAGTGAGTTGCGGTTTGCTTACCTTTTTGCCGGACGAATATGTTTATTTGTGGATCATTTCTTCCATTCCTTTTTACATCTATTTGTTCTGTTCTTATTTGAATTATCTTCTGTTTTATGAACAGGTGGAGCGTGCGCTGGAAGTAAAGAAGGACCCGGATGCCGATGATGAAGAAGAGGAAGTGGAGGCTTCGGACAATCCGCAATTTTATGAAGGCATATCCGGCAAACTGAATGACTGGATTGCCGGCAATTCCTTCACAGAGCCCGGTTTTACCATCGAGGATCTGGCGCGTGCATTGAATACCAACCGTACCTATCTGAGCCATTATATCAAGAATATTTATAAAATGTCTTTCCGTGAGTGGGTCACTTCGCTTCGTTTGGATTATGCCAAGAAGATGTTGTTGGAGCATCCGGAAATGAATGTAAGTCAGGTGGCCGAGGAGTCCGGCTTCTTGTCTTTGAGCTATTTTAGTAAAATCTTTACAGAAAAAGAAGGTTGTTCTCCGGCACGTTGGCGCAAAGGCGAGCGGGGATGAATACCTTGATTAATCAGAATTTGTTTTTTTGCTCTATCCGCAAAAAGTATGAATGCTCCATTGAGTCGCAAGGATTAGGAGTACGAAATGGCGACGGTAACAGTCAATCAATATTGAAGAAATAGTAAACAAAGCGTCAACAGGATTCCGATTCCGCCCGCAACAGAAGATAATCGAAGTATAACCCCTAAAAAGAAAGGAGGACATGAAGGAATACATGGAGAATCCACCAGTGGGTTGTATCGGCGGTTATTGAAAAGTAAGATAAGAGAATAAAACAACAGGAGCCTTCGGCTGTGCCGGGGGCTTCTTGCGTTTGATGCTAAAGCAAGCAAAGAATGAAAATCATAAATGCCAAAGAAGATGAAAAAAATATATGCTGGCAGGGTTATATCTAACTAATAAGTTTTATATTTGCATATACATACCTATTTGTTATTTTATGAATTTTGAGCAGCTGTGTTTTACAACGTTTTGTGTCGGCAGTTTGGCTGATGCTTTGAAAATGAGTGCAGGTAAAGTATATGGTATGTTGCGCTCATCTGGTATTCTTACAGAATATCTGTTACCGGGATATGAGGTGCTACATACATTCAGTAAAGAATATATTGTGGACGACTTGATTTCATATATGAAGGAGAAAGGAGTTTTGGAATGAGACTGTATCATGCTTCAGATATAGTGATAGAAAGTCCTGATGTATATCATTCACGTGAACATCTGGATTTTGGTAAAGGCTTTTATTTGACATCAATACGCATGCAAGCAGAAAAATATGCACAACGTTTCTTGTTGCGTGGTAAATGTGCTTTTGTTAATGAATATCTGTTGGACGAGGACTTGTCTGGCTATGTCGTGAAAGTATTTGAAAGTTATGATGAAGAGTGGTTGGATTATGTTGGTAAATGCCGTAAGGGACTTAATGAAATAGCGTATGATATTGTGGAAGGTGGTATAGCCAATGATAAAGTATTTAATACAATAGATTTGTATTTTTCAGGAGCTATGAGTAAAGAGGATGCGCTTGGCAGATTGGCATATGAACATCCTAATCATCAGTTGTGTATATTAAATCAAGATGTGCTTTTACATCATTTACATTTTGTAGGAGCAGAAGAAATAAAAGCAGGAGGAAGGTGATCATGTTGGCTGATAAAATAGTTTTGCAGATGAAATATGCGCGTATTGTCCGTTTGTTTGCTGATAAGTTGCAGATTAAATACGAAGATGCGCTTTCCTTCTTCTATGATTCTGAAACTTATAAACTTATCAGCAATGGAGTTGCTGATATGCATTGCCTTAGCGATGAATATCTTGCCGATGAGTTGCTGTTGGAATGGAAAGAAAAACGTTCCCCGCAATAAATATTGGCATGAAAGGAGGACGTGATGGAATACACGGAGAATCCACCCGTGAGGTGTATCGGCTGTGCCGGAGGCTTCTTGCGTTAGATAATAAATTTTCCACTTTTATAGTGGACTATTATGGACAATTTATTATCTTTGATTCATGAACAATACAGAGTAGCATGGAAATAATATTCAACGAAAAGTATTTGCAAGAGATGTATATTACGGGGTAGACGGACAAGTCGAACCATTATAAATAGCTGACGTTTTATGATAGAGATACAAGGAACAGATTCGATGATGATTGCCAATAATCTTACTCCAGCATATCCCACTCATCCCGGTGAGGTGCTGAAGGACGAGATTGAGTACCGTAAGATCTCGCAGCGTAAACTGGCAGAGAATATGGGAATATCTTACAAGATTCTGAATGACATTCTTAATTGTCGTCGTCCTGTCACGACGCAGACTGCAATGCTTTTTGAGGCAGCACTAAATGTTCCGGCAGATTCCTTAATGCGCTTACAGTTGAAATACAATATGCAACAGGCAGCTGCTGATCCTTCCTTTATGGAGCGTCTGAAGCAGGTACGCAAGTATGCCGCCATGCTGTAGGTTACGATACACCAAAAGTATCAGAACAGTTCGTGCTGATGAAATAGAAAAAACATTATGATGAAATTTTCAAATCATCATAATGTTTTTTTTGATTATTGAGGTTTAGTGACTAAGCCTAAAATTACTTCACACATTCTTGTTCATACTTACTGATTCACTTTACATGTTAATAAAACTCTTCCT
>ENA-UEQX01001421-UEQX01001421.1-human-gut-metagenome-genome-assembly--contig:-NODE-1421-length-14761-cov-3.386135_pt1 | contig 14761 bp, 9 predicted proteins | sample MGYA00242952_ERZ507952 | MGnify/ENA primary metagenome ERZ507952 (study PRJEB26167, sample SAMN06115425) | human gut metagenome | host: Homo sapiens | place: China:Sichuan | collected 2015-04-07... | reverse complement strand
ACAGCTCCACCCAGTCGTCGGTGTCGACGGCGGCGGCGTTGCGCGAACGCTCCTTCTGGGCCTGCAACTCCTTCTCGAAGGCGGCGAGGTCCACGCCGACGCCCTGTTCGCGGGCGATCAGCTCCGTGAGGTCGATCGGGAAACCGAACGTATCGTAGAGTTCGAAGGCGTCCTTGCCCGAAATAAGCTCCTTGCCTTCGCCTTTGGTTCTGGAGATCACGCCGTCCAGCAGGTTGATGCCCGTGGCGAGCGTGCGCAGGAACGAGGACTCCTCCTCCTCGATCACTTTTTCGATCAGTCCCTGCTGGGCCTTCAGTTCGGGGAACTGGCCGCCCATCTGCCCGACCAGTCCGGGAACTAGGCGGCAGAGCGTCGGCTCGGTAAAGCCGAGGTAGGTGTAGCCGTAGCGCACGGCGCGGCGCAGGATGCGGCGGATGACATAGCCCGCCTTGACGTTCGACGGCAGCTGGCCGTCGGCGATCGAGAAGGCGATGGCTCGCAGGTGGTCGGCGATCACGCGCATGGCCACGTCGGCCTTCCGGTCCTCGCCGTATTTCTTGCCCGACATCTCCGCGATGCGGCCGATCGTGGGCTGGAAAACGTCGGTGTCGTAGTTCGACTTCTTGCCCTGGAGGATCATGCAGAGGCGCTCGAAGCCCATGCCCGTGTCGACGTTGCGCGCGGGAAGTTCCTCCAGCGAGCCGTTTGCCTTGCGGTTGAACTGCATGAAGACGAGGTTCCAGATCTCGATCACCTGCGGATGGCTCGCGTTGACCATCTCGCGGCCCGGTTTGGCGGCGATCTCCGCCTCGTCGCGCAGGTCGAAGTGGATTTCCGAGCAGGGTCCGCAGGGTCCCGTCTCGCCCATCTCCCAGAAATTGTCGTGCTTGTTGCCGCGGATGATATGGTCCGCGGGCAGGTACCGGAGCCAGTAGTCGTAAGCCTCCTGATCGAAGGGCACGCCGTCCTCCTCCGAACCTTCGAACACCGTGGCGTACATCCGCTCGGCGGGCAGTCCGTAGACGCCGTGGAGCAGTTCCCAGGCCCACTCGATCGCCTCCTTCTTGAAGTAATCGCCGTAGGACCAGTTGCCCAGCATCTCGAACATCGTATGGTGGTAGGTGTCGTGGCCGACCTCCTCCAGGTCGTTGTGCTTGCCCGAAACGCGCAGACATTTCTGCGTATCGGCCGCACGCGGATACTTGCGGGGGGCGTTGCCCAGGAAGATGTCCTTGAACTGGTTCATGCCCGCGTTGGTGAACATCAGCGTGGGGTCGCCCTTGACGACCATCGGGGCCGAAGGCACGATAGCATGCCCTTTCGACTCGAAGAAGTCGAGAAAGGCCTGACGAATTTTATTTGACTCCATGATATATTGATTTATCCTATTTTCACGTTCTTGATTTCGGGTTGCAAAATTACACATTTTAAACTAAATTTGCATCCTATTAAAGGAGATTTTTCCGCGATGGGCGAAAAAGGACACAGATTCGGAACCGAAACGCTTCGGACAGGCGCAGAGGAGCTGACACACGAGGCGCAGGTTCTCACGCACGGCGTGATGACGGCCCCGTTCCGGCTCCGCACCTACCGTCTGATCCGCAAGATCCTGATCGGATTCATCCTCGTGTCGATCGCCAACGTCCTCTTCTCCTACTTCTTCTACACGCCCAAGATGTACCGCATCCTGCGCGACAACCGCGAGACGGTGATCAAATACCGCATTCTCCAGGACCGCATCCGCACCGCCCAGCAGCGCGTCGACGAAATACGCCACCGCGACAACTACGTCTACCGCTCGCTCTTCTCGACCGACACGCTCTCGATCCCGGGCGTGTGGCAACCCTACCCCGATTCGAAATACGCCCCGCTCGCCGACGACGACTACGCCCCGCTGATGGTCGGGACATGGCGGCAGCTGGACGCGCTGGCCCGGACGATCTACCTCGAATCGGTGTCGTTCGACGAATTGCAGCAGTTCTCGAAGAACAAGGAGCAGCTCTCGGCAGCCGTCCCGGCCATCTGGCCCATCGACCGCTCGGCGCTGCACAACAACCACATCGGCGCCTTCAGCGCGCGCCGCATGCACCCCGTGCTGGGCTACATCCGCCCCCACACGGGCATCGACTTCGGCTGCGACCGCGGCACTCCGGTCTACGCCACGGGCGACGCCGTGGTCGAAACAGCCTCGGCCAGCGGCTTCAACGGCGGCTACGGCAAGCAGGTGCTGCTCAACCACGAATTCGGTTACAAGACGCGCTACGCCCACCTGAACGAGGTGCTCGTGAAACCCGGCGAGCGCGTCACGCGCGGCCAGATCATCGCCCGGACGGGCAACACGGGGCGTTCGACGGGTCCCCACCTCCATTACGAGGTGATCCACAAGGGCGTGCCCGTCAACCCGATCAACTATTTCAACCGCAACATGACCCCCGAGGAGTACGAACGCCTGATGGAGAACATGCGCGAGACCAACTTCGAAAAGCTCTGACATGGCAGGTAAAAAGGATTTAGAGCGTCTGCGCAGGCGCAGGCGGCGCAAGCAGCGGATCATCCGCGCCACGGTCCACCTTTTCGTGTGGCTGGGGATGGCGGTGCTCTACTACGTGGGCTTCTCGGTCTTCTTCGACACGCCGTTCGAATACCAGATGAAGCACTCGACCGACCGCCTGCGCCGCGAATACGAGGCGCTGTCCGCCCGGTACGACTCGCTCTCGACCGTTCTGGGAAACCTTTCGGAACGCGACCGCAACGTCTTCCGCATCCTCTTCGAGTCGGAGCCGTACGATTTCGACTCGGAGCACGAACAGCGGCAGAGTTCGACCTACGAAAAGATCGTGGGCCGCTCGACGCGTCAGCTCAAACGCGAACTGCGCGAGAGGGTGAGCGAGATGGAACGACAGCTCGAAACGCTCAACGCCTCGTACCTCGAACTGCAGGCGCGCATCGACACGGCGGGCCGCAGGTGCGACAACATCCCCTCGATCCAGCCCGTGATCAACAAGCAGCTGACGCTGCTCACAGCCTCCTACGGCATGCGCATCCACCCCTTCTACAAGACGCTGCAATCGCATCAGGGCGTGGATTACACCATCCCCGAGGGTTCGCGCGTCTTCGCCACGGCCGACGGCGTGGTGCGCGACGCGGCGCAGCGCAACTCGACGCAGGGCCAGACCGTGGTGATCGACCACGGCAACGGCTACGAAACCTCGTACAGCCACCTCTCGAAGATCAACGTCCGCAAGGGCCAGACCGTGCGGCGGGGCGACATCATCGCCCTCTCGGGCGACACGGGCCTTTCGCTGGCCCCCCACCTCCACTACGAAGTGCGGCTCGACGGCATGCGCGTCGACCCGATCCACTATTTCTTCATGGAGCTGACCCCCACCGAGTACCAACGCCTGATGCGCATCGCCCAGACCGGCATGCAGTCGTTCGACTGACCCGGCCAAGAGCCGGGATTCAGGCGGCAACGAGCCTTTGGAACGAGTCATAGCCGATACACGCCTTCGACCGAATAGCAAACCGAAAAATGGAAAATTCTGAAATCCGCCTTCTTCTGCTCGATTTCGACGGCACGCTGGCCGACACCCGGCGGGCCAACACGCTCTCCTACGTCGCGGCCCTCGGCGAGGCGGGCTACACGCTCACCGAGGAGGAGTACGCCGCCAATGCGGTGCAACGAGTTTCTCACGCGCTTCGGAATCGCCGACCCCGCCGAACGCGAGCGGCTGCGGCTTCGCAAGATCGCCCTCTACCCCACGTTTTTCGACACCGTGCGGCTCAACGAACCCCTGTGGACGTTCTGCCGGCAGTTCCGCGCCGGCGGCGGCCGCGTGTGGGTGGTCTCGACGGGCAGCCGGGCCAACATCGACAACGTGATGCGCCACCTGGGAATCGGCGGCCCCACGGCAGAGGGCGGGGTCTCCGAAACGGGCTTCCATTCCGGCGTAACGGACCCCGCAGCGCCGGTGGGCCGTGTCGACGGCATTCTCTCGGGCGCCGACGGGGAGCGTCCGAAACCCGCCCCGGACTGCTTTCTGGAGGCCATGCGCCGCGAGGGCTGCACGCCGCGCGAGACGCTGATCTTCGAGGATTCCGCAATCGGCATCGAGGCGGCACGCCGCAGCGGAGCGTCCTATTTCGTGGTGAAATTATAGACTTAAATCTTGGAGACAATCCGATCCCGACTCGATGCCGGAGCCGTTAAGCGACGGACCGGCTAAAAGCGCAAGCGGAAGGGACGGGGCGCGTGCGCCCCCGCGAATAGTCGCCCGGAGCCAGCGTTAGCCGGTTCGTCGCAGGCAAAGGCATCCGTCGGGGAGTTTTTGGTACTTTTTGCGGAAAAAAGTACATGAAATCCCGCGGCCGCAGGCCGCAAAAACTACCTCTTGCAAATCACGTTGAAATCGCAGAACTTGCAGGTGTCGGCGTCCTCGCACTGGCGGAAGGGCACCGAGGGATCGTAGAGTTCCGCCAGCGTTTGGCGCACCAACTCCTCGAACCGTTCGGCATAAAGCGTGTAACGTCCGCCGCGGACGCCCGTTTCCCGGTCGTCGAGCGTCGGCAGGTAGTCGGGACGGTTCATCGCCCGCACGTAGTAGAGCGCGGGTTCGGCGTCGACGCCCCGCGTACGGTAGAGCATCATGGCGTAGAGCAAGGTCTGGAGGATGTTCGAAAGCCGCTGTTTGCCCTCGCCGCGGAAAAGGCTCTCCACCCCGGCGAACTCCAGGTGCGGCGCCCCGGTCTTGTAATCGACCACACGCAGCGTTCCGTCGTCCAGCGCGTCGATGCGGTCGGCGATGCCCGCGAACTTCATGCAAAGGGGGCGACCCGCCGCCGTGAAATCGAATCCGTATGCCACTTCCTGCTCCAGCCCCGTGACCGTGAAGCCGTCGTGCGCCGCATCGTAGGGCATCACCCCGCCCCGCAGATAGCGTGTAACGATGTCTTTGACCAGCAGCAGGTTGCCCGTATAGTCGTCGGTCGTGGCCGCGGGGTCCTGCAAATAATTCTCGTTGATCGCCGCCTCGACCGCCGCGGCGATCTCACCCGTGCGGATCATCGCCCGCAGGGTCTCGCCGGGGTGCGCCTCGCCCACGATCCGGGCATAGAGTTTCTGCACCGCGGCGTGAAGGATCGTGCCGAACATCGGGGCGTCGACCTCCTCGGCGATCTCGTCGTCGGCCTGGAGACGCGCCACGGAGTGAAAATAGAACCGCAGGGGACAGGCCACATAGCGGAAGAAAGCCGTCGGCGAGAGCGTGGCCTTCGATTCTGGGTCGGTGAAGCGTCCGAGACGCTGCATGATCCCCTCGTCCTTGGCCACCTCGATCGGATCGGTCTCGACGAGGTTGACATCCACACCCACCTCGATCTTCCGGACGGGAAATCCGCTCTCGTAGTCGAGCTGGTAGATGTAGCGGCTCGGTTCGCCCGTCGATTTGTCGTCGGCGTGCGAGCAGTAGAGCATCCACACCCGCCGGGCGCGCTGCACGAGGCGGTAGAAATAGTAGGCGTAAACCCCCTCGTGGTGCTCGGGCGTGGGCAGTCCGTAGGCCGCCCGCAGGTTGTAGGGCACGAACGACGCCTGCGCCATGTGGTTGCCCGGGAAGTTGTCGTCGTTCATCGAGAGCAGAACGACGTTTTCGAAATCGAGGTTGCGGGTTTCGAGGATGCCCATGACCTGCACCCCTTCGAGCGGCTCGCCCTCGTAGGGGATGCGTACGGTCTGCAAATGGCGGCGCAGCAGCGAGGTGTAAACCTCCGTCGTCAACTCGATGTCGCACTCGTCCAGCGAATTGCGGAGTTTGGAAATCTCCTCCGAAATCACGGCCAGAAACTCCACGCGCTGACGCCGGTCGTCGCCCTCGTAGGGCGTCCGGGCCACGGCGGCGACGACCCGCAGCAGCCAGTCGGACAGCTCGCGCCACCCGGCGACGGGCGAAAAGATCATCCGCAGCAGGTCGTTGCGTCCCAGCCATGCGGCGTCAACCGAAATGCGCCGTTCGCGCACGATCTCGTCCTGCATGGCGCGGGTCTCGCGGGCATCGCTGTCCGCGACGTAGGGGTGCGCGAGAATGCCCACGGCGTCGGCATAGTAGAACGTGCATCCTGCGCCCTTCGTGCGGCGGTGGGCCTGCAACTCCACGAGGCGTTCGACGAAGGTGTAGGCCAGGCTGGCCCGCAGCGGATAGCCCATCGTGACGTTGACCTTCCCGATCTCGGGCGGCAGGGCGTAGAGCAGCGGCAGGAGCAGGTTTTCATCGGTCAGCACCACGGCGGTGCGCTTGTCCAGCGGCCCCCGTGCGGCCAGTTCCCGCAGGATTGCGGCGGCGTGCTTGCACTGCACGGCGTTCGACACGGCGGCCACGGCGGTCAGCTCCTTCGGACGCTCCATGTTGTCGTGCGACACGTCCCCGCGCGGCGGGAACTGCACGACGTTCTCGCGCACGAACATCCCGGCCTCCTGCTCGGGGCGGTCTTTATAATAGGAGTCGTAATCCCAGTAGAAATCGGTCTCGGCAGCCGTCGAGAGGAAGCGGAAAAGCTGTTTCTCGCACTCCGACAGGGCGTTGAATCCCGCCACGACATATTGCCGCGCCTCGGGAAAGGCATACCCCTCGCCGCGGATGCGGTCGGCGGCGGCCCGCTGGACCATGCCGTTGTAGGCGATGCCCAGCTCGGAGAGCCGTTCGCGGAAGCGGGCGTAAACCGGCCCCAGGGTCTTCCAGATCGCCAGGAAGCGGCGCTTCTCCTCCGAGAGATCGGTTTCGTCGGCGAGCGTCGACCAGAAACGCAGGATTTGCAGCTGCGCGGGAGTGAGGTACGAAATGTCGGCCTCGATCTCCTTGATCTCCGAGATGTTGCGGAACAGCATCGCGGCGTCGATCCGGTATTTGTCGATGGTGTCGAAATCCGTCAGGAGCATGTCGCCCCAGAAATAGAACTTGTCGAACGGCTCGGCGTGGTATTCTGAATAGATTTTGTAGAGTTCGGTGATCAGCCGCACGCGGTCCCCGGTGCGGAGTCCCGAAATCTCGGTCGTCAGATCGTCGACCGTCACCCACCGGGGCTGCCACATCGGACGCCCGGCGATGCCCGTCAGGGCGTCGACGAAGAACAGCCGCGCACGACGCGACGGAAAGAGGATCGCCCTTTCGGAAAGCCCTTCGCCGTAACGGGCATAGAGGTCTTCGGCAACTTCGTGGAGAAAGGTTTTCATATAATGCAAAATTCACAATTCACAATAATTTAGTTTGCAGACGTTTAAAACCGACTTCAGCAAAGTCAAAATTATGAATTATGAATTATGAATTGCGAATCACTCCACCCTTGTGATGTCGCCGCCCATGAACTTCGCGCCGCTGCGCACAATGGGCGGAGCGCCCTTGTAGGTGATCTTGCCCCCGGTCGAGGTCTTGCCCTGGAAACGGTCGGTCACCCACAGCGCAGCAACGCCCGAACTGGTGACGTTGGCCTCGGCGGCCATCACCTCCAGCCCCGCTGCTTCGAGTTTTCCGGTCGAGACGAACAGCGAAAGGTAGCGCACCGCGCCCGTCAGCGTCGCCGTGCTCTTGCCCGTAAGCTCCATTTTCAGGTCCTTGACATCCATCCGGGCCGTCACCTGCGCCATGCCGCCCACAGTCAGGTCGAGGACCGTGGCCACCAGCGTGCTGTCGAACGTCGCCACGGCGTCGGCAATGGCGACGCGCTCCAGCGAATTGTAATAAACCGTCACCGAAGTGCGGTCGGGCCGGCGGGCGTCGGAGCGTTCCGTGATGCGCAGCACCTTGTCCTTCACCTCGGCGCGGAATTTGGTCGTATAGGAACCTTTGGTGTCGTAGACGATCTTGGGGGCTTCGGTGTCGGGAACCTGCACGAATTTGACGTCGAGCGGCGCCGACACTTCGACGGCTGTAAACGACGTGAGCCATTCGCGGCGTTCCCCGGTTTCGGCGGGCTGCTGCGCCCGGCAGAGCGCTGCGGCGGCCAGCATCACGGCCGTCAGAATCATTTTCTTCATAACAAGATCTTGTTTTAGCTCCGCTAAATTACAAAATTATTGCGAAGTTCGGGATTTGTTTTGTATTTTTACCCATTAAAACGAAATTTCGGACAGTGAGAGCGAAGATTCTGAATGCAAGCGCCGGATCGGGAAAAACCTACCAGCTGGCCTACAAATACGTCCGCGACGTGATCGACCAGCCGGGCCTCTACCGCCACATCCTCGCCGTGACCTTCACCAACAAGGCCACCGAGGAGATGAAATCGCGCATCCTGAAGGAGATCCACCGTCTGGCCTCGGGAGGCGCAAGCCCCTATCTGGGAAACCTCTGCCGCGAGCTGTCGCTCGACGAGCGTTCGGTGCGCAAACGCGCCGCCGAGGTGCGTTCGAAAATCCTGCACGACTACTCGCGCTTCACGGTGCTGACGATCGACACCTTCTTCCAGCGCATCCTGCGGGCCTTCATCAAGGAGCTGGGCATCGACCTCAATTACAACGTCGAGATCGAGACGGCGTCGGTGCTGTCGAAGGGCGCCGACACGCTCATCGAGCAGATCACCGTCGACCGCGACCTGCAACGCTGGCTCACGGAGTTCGTGCAGGAGCGCATCGACGAAGGCCGCAAATGGGACATCCGCGACGGCATCCTTTCGCTCGGCGGCGAGTTGTTCAAGGAGAAGAACAAGGACGCGCTGTCGGTGCCGCGGTCGCGCGAGGAACTGGGCCGGATCGTATCGCGCGCCGCGGCGCAGGCCGAGGCGACCAAAAAGCAATTGCAGCAGACCGCCGCCCGGGCCGTTGCGATCATCTCCCGGGCCGGACTTACGGCCGCCGACTTTTCGGGCAAGAGCCGCAGCTTCGCCAATTATTTCTTCACCGTCGCCGCGGGCGAACTGAAACCCTACGGCGCGACGGTGGCCAAGATGGCCGCCGCGCCCGAGGGCTGGGGCGCCAAGGGATCGCCCGCGCAGGCGCTGGCCCCCGAGCTGCAACCCCTGCTGCGCGAAATGTGCGACATCTACGACGCCAACCGCAAGAGCTGGAACACCTGCGACCTGCTGAAGGAGAACTACCGCAGCTTCGCCCTGCTGTCGGACCTCTACAAGCGGGTGCAGCAGCTGTGCGACGAGCAGAACATGATGCTCCTCTCGGAAACCAAATACGTCCTCTCGGAGTTCATCGGCCACAACGACGCGCCGTTCATCTACGAGAAGGTGGGCAACCGTTTCGAACGTTTTATGATCGACGAATTCCAGGACACCTCCCTGAAGGAGTGGGAAAACTTCCTGCCCCTGCTGCAAAACGCCATGGCGCAGTCGGAGGAGACCTCGGTGCTGATCGTGGGCGACATCAAGCAGTCGATCTACCGCTGGCGGGGCGGCGACTGGAAAATCCTCCACGGCGAGGCCCAGCAGGCGCTGGGCGCGGGCGACACCCAAGTCGAGGTGCTGCGGGAGAACTGGCGGAGCCTCCCCGCGGTGGTCGCCTTCAACAACCGCATCATCGAACGGATCGTCGCCGCGGACAACCGTGCGCTGAACGAAACCCTCGCAAAGGCCTCCGAGGAGGGTTCCGTCGATCCCGCGGAGGCCGCCGCGCTGCGCGACACCCTCGCCGACGCCTACCGCGGACATGCCCAGCTCCCGCGCCGCAAGGCCGAACACCCGGGCTACGTCTCGGTCGAGACCTTCGCCGAGCGGCCGCCCGTCGTGGAGCGCATCTGCGCGCTGATCGACAAGGGATTCCGGCCGTGCGACATTATGATCCTCGTGCGCGGGGCCACCGACGGCGCGAAGGTCGCCGCCGAACTGCTCGACTTCAAACGCCGCAACGAGGACCCGCGCTACCGTTTCGACGTGATGACCCAGGAGGCTCTGATCGTGGGCAACGCCCCCGTCAGCTCGTTCATCGCCGCGGCCCTGCGGCTGGCGCTCAACCCCGACGACTCGCTCTCGCGCGCCGTCTACAACCACTACCTCGGCCGCCCGTTCGACCGGCCGCTCGACGATTCGGAACGCGATTTTTTCCGCTCGGTGCGGCTCCTGTCGCCCGAGGAGGCGTTCGAGCGGATCGTCATGCGGCACGCCCTGCAAGGCGACCGTCGGCAGACGGCCTACCTCCAGGCCATCCACGAGCAGATCATCTCGTTCTGCGCGACGAAAATCGCCGACATAGCGCTGTTCCTCCGCTGGTGGGAGGAGACGGGCAAAAACCGCTCGCTGTCGGTCGAGGAGAGCGCCACGACGGTCGAGATCACCACCATCCACAAGGCCAAGGGGCTTGAAAAGCGGGCCGTGCTCATCCCCTACTGCTCGTGGTCGCCGGACCCCAAGTCGAGCGGCACGGTGCAGAACATCGTCTGGGCCGAGGCCCGCGGCGACGGGGCCGAAGCGATCGGCCGCTTCCCGGTGAGGTACAAGAAGGCGATGGCCGAATCGGGCTTCTCGTCGGAGTACTACCGCGAGCTGGTCTACGCCCACGTCGACAACGTCAACCTGCTGTACGTGGCCCTCACGCGCGCCGCCGAGTCGCTGCACATCTTCATCCCGCAGAAGGGCGGCCGCACGGTCGGGGGGCTGCTGCTCCAGAGCATCGCAACCGACGGCGACAAGGCCCTGCTGGGCGACTTCGAAGGCCGCTGCACCATCGACGAAGCGGGCGAACACTTCGCTTTCGGGGAGTTCGCGGGCCCCGTCGCGGGCGGTTCGAAACGCTCCGAGGCCGAGCACGTCATTCTGGAGGAGTACCCCACGGCGCAGGCTGACCTGCGGCTGCGGCTCCCCTCGCAACGCTATTTCGAGGACGGCGGCGAGGTCGAGCTCTCGCCCCGGAACCTCGGCATCCTGATGCACAGGGCCTTCGAGCAGGCCGACGACGAGGCCGGAATCCACGAGGCCGTGCGCGGCATGCAGGCCGACGGCACGCTGTCCGAAGCCGATGCCGCGACCCTGCGGCAGATGATCGCCCGGGCCTTGGAACACCCCGAGGTGCGCGAATGGTTCGGCGGAGGCTGGGAGCGCGTGCGCAACGAAAACGAAATCATCATCCCCGGCAGAGGGTCGACGCGGCGTCCCGACCGCGTGATGATCGACGGACGCCGGGTCGTCGTCGTCGACTACAAGTTCGGCCTGCGCGACGCCGAACGCCACCGCCGGCAGATGCGCGAATACCTCCGCCTGCTGGGCGAAATGGGTTATGCCCCGGCCGAGGGGTATCTGTGGTATGTGAAACTGGGTAAAATCGAAAAAGTGGAGCCATGAGAAGCATCCTCCGAAGCCTTCCCGCCGCATTCCGCCGCCGGGGTCTCCGCATCGCCGCGACCCTCGTGCTGCGCGCCGTGCTGAACCTGGCGGGACTCGCGGCCCTGCTGCCGGTGCTGACGCTGGTGCTCGACCCCGCGGGATTCGAGGGCGACGGGCCGCTGGCGACGGTCTACGTCTGGTCGGGCGTCGCTTCGCCGCGCACGTTCGCACTCGCGGTCTGCGGGGCCGTCGTGGGGTTCATCGTCCTCAAATGCGGCGTCAACTTCCTGCTGGCACGCGCCGAACGCCGCTACATCTACGACCTCTACCGCACCCTTTCGCGCCGCCTCTACATCGCCTACCACGACCGGGGTCTGGCCTTCATCAACAATTCGAACTCCTCGGTGCTGGCGCGCAACGTCAACGTCGTCTGCCTGGCATTCGCCGCCGGGGTCCTGCGCCCCGCCGCCGCGATGATCGCCGAGGCGATGCTCTTCGTCCTGCTGTTCGCCTCGCTGGCTCTCTACACGCCTCTCGCGGCGCTGCTCTCCGTCGTGATCTTCCTCCCCGCGGTGTGGCTCTACTACGCGCTGGTCCGCAACCGCATCAACCGTTACGGCGAACAGGAGAACCGCGCCCAGCGCGAGAAGTCCCGCCTCGTGGCCGAGACCTTCCGGGGATACGCCGACATCGAGTTGAGCGACGCCTTCCCGGGGATGCTCCGCGCCTTCGACCGCACGATGGACGAAGTGGTGCGCACCCGCTCGCGCGAGGCCGACATCGGCCAGCTGCCCCAACTCTTCACCGAGATCGGGCTTGCCGTGGGCATGGCCCTGCTGGCGGCCGTGAGCTTCGGCGGCGGGCAGTCGCAGCTGCTGTTCGGCGTCTTCGCCGTGGCGACCCTGCGGCTGATGCCCTCCGTGCGCGGCATCATGTCGGGCTGGGCCACGATCCGCTACAACCGCTACACCATCCCCATCCTGCGCGAAGCGGCCCTCCACGAGCCGGCCTCCGCGCACCCCGGGGTCCCGACGCGCGAAACGCTGCCCTTCGAGCGCGAAATCTCGGTCCGCAACCTCTCGTTCCGCTTCACCGAAGAGAGCCGGGAACTTTTCCACGGCCTCACGCTCACCATCCGCAAGGGCGAACGCATCGGCATCCGCGGGGCGTCGGGCGCAGGCAAGACCACCCTTTTCAACCTCCTGCTGGGCCTTTACGAACCCACGTCGGGAGAAATCGCCGTCGACGGCACGCCCCTCACCGCCGCAAACCGCCGGGCATGGCAGAACCGCATCGGCTATGTCTCGCAGCGTCTGTTCCTCACCGACGGAACATTCGCAGCCAACGTCGCACCGGGCGTCCCGGACGCCGAAATCGACCGCCGGCGGGTCACCGAAGCCCTCGAAGCGGCCCAGCTGGGCGAATTCATCGCTTCGCTGCCCCTGGGGATCGACACCCCCGTCGGCGAATGCGGCAGCCGCCTCTCGGGCGGACAGCGCCAGCGCATCGGCATCGCACGCGCCCTCTACCGCCGCGCCGACGTGCTTTTCTTCGACGAGGCGACCTCGGCGCTCGACAGCCGCACCGAAGGGGAGATCAACCGTTCGATCGCCGCGATCGCCGCACGGAATCCGGGCCTTACGCTGCTGGTGATCGCCCACCGCGAAACCTCGCTCGAATACTGCGACCGAATCATAACGCTGGAAAAATAAGATGAAGAATCGGAAGCCGTCCCTTATTCCCATCCGCCAGCTGCGACCCTCTCCCAGCGAGGGAGAGGGCCTACGATTCACCCAGCTCGTACGGCAGAGTATATCCTTGCACCGCCGGCGCGAAAAAAAATGAACGCTAACAACCGCTTTATGAATTATACGATCGCCAATATCCGCGTCTCCCTGCCCGACGCCTGCACGGGAGAGCATTTCACCCGGGCCCTGCGCCCGTTCCTGACACTCGGCGCCGGCCCTGCGGACCTCGCGCTGGAAATCGTCCCCCGGATTCCGGCCGAAGCCGATTACCGCGAACTCGACATCTTCGAGTTTCCCGACGCCGACGCCGACTGCCGTTTCGGGACCGACGCGGCGGGCTACCTGCTCGAAATGACGCCCCGCGACGGCAGCGCCCCGGCCCGCTACCGCATGGCCTACGGCGCGGCGGCGGCCCGGAGCGACATCACCCCCGGACACAATCCCGCGCTGTTCCGGTTCGGGGTCTGGATTCTTTTCAACATCGCGGCGCTGCCCCTCGGAGCCGTGGCCTTCCACTCCTCGGTGATCCGCTACCGCGGCCGGGGAGTGCTGTTCCTCGGCGAATCGGGAACAGGCAAAAGCACCCACACGCGGCTGTGGCGGGAGCATATCCCGGGTGCGGAACTGCTCAACGACGACAGTCCGATCATCCGGGCCACGGACAGCGAAGCCCTCGTCCACGGATCGCCGTGGAGCGGCAAAACGCCCTGCTACCGCAACGAGAGCTGCCCGATAGCCGCCGTCGTACGGCTCTCGCAAGCCCCGCACAACCGCATCCGCCGCCTGCGGCCGATCGAGTCCATCGGAGCGTTGCTCCCCTCCGCACCCCCGGCCTTCGCCCGCGACGAACGGCTTTCGGACGACACCTGCGGCCTGCTCTCCCGGCTGATCGCACAGGTTCCCGTCTACCACCTGGAGTGCCTGCCCGACGCAGCGGCGGCGCAGCTCGCCTGCCGAACGGTTTTCAACGACGCGACGCTATGATCCTGCTCCCCAACCAACTCTTCTTCGCTGAGGTCGAGGCGATGCTCGCCGAAGGCCGCGAGGTTCAGATCCGCATGAAGGGCCACAGCATGCGGCCCCTGCTACGCAGCGAGCGCGACCAGGTCGTGCTGACGCCCTGCGCCGACCCCGCGCGCCTGCAACCGGGCGACGTGGTGCTGTTCCGCTGCTGCGGCCGCCACATCCTCCACCGCATCGTCCGCCGCGACGGCGACCGCCTCACACTCGCGGGCGACGGGAACTACCGCATCACGGAACAGTGCACGACACGCGACGTCGCCGGCATCGCCGTCCGGGTCATCCGCGCCTCGGGCCGCGTCGTCGGCTGCGACTCCCCCGGCTGGCAGCTCCGATCGCGCCTCTGGCTCGCGATCCCGCCCTGGCTGCGACGGCAGGTGCTGCGCGTGCTCTGGTATTCGGGCTGGAAATGAAAAAGGCAGGGCTTTCGACAGCCCTGCTTTTTTACGGCAGCCCACGGAAGAGACCGGGAGAGAAAATCCCCGGACGGGTAGCGCCGGAGTGCGTCCCGTCCGGGTATTTCGAGGGGTTTTCGTAAATATCCGCCGTGGTTCCTGCGGAGAGCCGCAAATGGCAACAAAAAAAACAGACCGGATCGCTCCGGTCTGTTTTCACATAAATCGGCCTGGACTATTCGCCCAGAGCGAACCGCTTGTAAGCCACGACCGTGGCATCCTTGTCGGCCTTGTGGATGTAGTCGGCGATCGACTCCTTCTCGCCTACCACCGGCTGGGCCAGCAGCG
>ENA-UEQX01001416-UEQX01001416.1-human-gut-metagenome-genome-assembly--contig:-NODE-1416-length-14785-cov-4.781208_pt1 | contig 14785 bp, 9 predicted proteins | sample MGYA00242952_ERZ507952 | MGnify/ENA primary metagenome ERZ507952 (study PRJEB26167, sample SAMN06115425) | human gut metagenome | host: Homo sapiens | place: China:Sichuan | collected 2015-04-07... | reverse complement strand
AAATTCCTAACAATATCTGCAAACTGAATATTGCAATTTGAAAGATTATCGTTTACTTTGCAAGCCAGTATGTTGTCAATACGATGAAAATGAGATTAAATTATGATTAAACTATAATATGAAAGTAATTGATTTTAGCCAAACAAATTCGATTCTAAACCAGTACATATCCGAAATCAGAAATGTAGAAGTTCAGAATGACCGCCTACGTTTCCGCCGTAACATTGAACGGATCGGAGAAATCATGGCTTACGAAATGAGCAAAGAGTTCCGATACTCAGTAAAAAACATCCGGACACCACTGGGCATTGCTCCCGTCAGCACACCGGACAACCAGCTTGTCATCAGCACCATTCTCCGCGCCGGTCTTCCTTTTCACCAAGGCTTCCTAAGCTATTTCGACGGAGCAGAAAATGCATTTGTGTCCGCCTATCGAAAATATAAAGATACCCTGAAATTTGATATACATATAGAATATATCGCATCTCCGCGTATTGACGACAAAACGCTGATTATCACCGATCCGATGCTGGCTACAGGCGGCAGTATGGAACTGAGTTATCAGGCCATGCTTACCAAAGGGCATCCCGCCGAAATTCACGTAGCTTCGATCATTGCCAGCCAACATGCAATCGATCATATCAAGAGCGTATTTCCCGAAGACAAAACAACCATTTGGTGTGCTGCCATTGATCCTGAAATCAATGAACATTCCTATATTGTACCGGGGCTGGGCGACGCAGGCGATCTGGCTTATGGAGAAAAAGAGTAATTTCGATTAAAGATTCCTTCGATATTGCTGCGGCGACATCCCCATTTGCTTCTTGAAGAATGTGCCAAAATAAGAAGCATTGGGGAAGCCGAATTCATTGGAAATCTCCTGAATATTTTTTTGCGTATTCTTCAACAAAGAGATACACTTACGGATAATCGCCTTGAATACAAGTTCCTGCACCGTATACCCACAGATGCTTTTGGAAAGAGCCGAAAGGTATTTCGGAGACAAACAGAGTTTATCCGCATAGAATTCCACACTCCTTTCCTGCATATAATATTGCTCTATCAACTGGATGAGACGGACAAATATCTCATTTTTCCGCCCGCCCGTTTCCTGTCCGGCACTAATCAATTTACGGTTATAGACCGAACAAATACGATAGGTCAGTGCCAGCAGAAGGAGTTTCTGCTCATAAAGGCTAAACACACTCTCCTCCATTTCCAGCACACTGTCTATCAAAGACATATACTTCATAATCTCATCTTCCTCGCCGGTATTCCATACACAAGAGAGTTCCGGAGTAAGTTTCGAATACATATACATGGAAACCACGGAGTTGCCGATAATGTCACGTATCGGTTCTATCTGATAGGCAAGAATAAGAATTTCCATATCTTCGGTCTCTTGAAACACTTGAAACCAAGACTCCTCATGGATAAACAAAGTCTCACCCGCCTTGGCAGAAGCGCACTTATTATCAAGAGAAAACTGGAAACTACCTTGCCGACAGACAATCAAACCAAGCCCCTGCATCAGAAAAGGTTCTTTCAAAGAAGATGGAAAACAACTGAGCACACCTCCCGAACTGCATATATTCCTCCCACTTTTCAGATCGCGGTCAAGCTGTAATAAACGTTCCTGCTGAGTATCCATAACACTGACTCACTGATAAATTACTATTGAAAAACGATACTAAGTTAGCAATTTTCGTTTGGGATAAGGCACTACGAGCACAAAAATCATACAAATAACGCCTGCATAAATAGTCCACCCTGCCATTTCTTTCACAGCAGAGAGCGTAGCCTGCACCTGTATCCGCCCCTTGACGGACATGGCAGCCATGTTATGCGCTTCCGTTTCACTCTTTCCCTGATATTGCATTCCCTGCACGGTATTGGTATACGAAGCAGAAGCTTCGGGGTTTACCAGATCAACATTTTGTGCATAACGGGTAATATAATGTTGCTGGCGCTCCTGCAGTACATTTGAATAAATAGCCCCTCCGATACCCGGTCCCAGTACCATACGGACGGTAAGCATGATGCAAATCCAGGTCGAAAGATATTTGAAAGGCATCCGCTGATTGGCATATGCTGCCGTCAATGCATATAAAATCATCATTCCGATGGTACGAATAATTACGGGATACTTCATTCGTTCGTAAAGTCCGGCTGTCTGCACTTCGAAGTACATGAATCCTGCCGACAATGCCAGAAAGAAAAAGCCAAGAGCAAAAAGATATTTCAGATGCACCCCTTTAGACCCCAATACAATGGAAATCAAGGCACCGATAAAATAACCGACCATACACCAGTTTGCCAGCGATGCATTCTGCAAATTATCCAGATGCATCCCGACTCCTGCATACACATTGACAAACATCGCGCTGGAATTGATGATCATCAGCAATAAATAAAGCAAAGCCCCCATACGAATGGTACGCAGCCTCAACGCCCCCAAAATAAAGTAGGAAGACCGCCGGGTAACATCCATATAAAGAAAAATCCCGGCAAAAAGGATACTGATCGCCGTTGCCCAGCAAATAGATGGATCATCATACCAATCCAGCACCTTGCCATAAACCAGCACATAAGTGATGCACGTCAATGATATGCAAAATGCGGTCACATTGCCGAATTTGCGGAAGTTGATAGGGAAACGTCCGGCAAAACCATGATTAGGCATCGTAATAAACAGTATCAGAATGGACAGCAGCAGAATACCCATCATAAAATAATATACATATTTCCATTCGTATTCGAAAGCCAGCCAAGCCGTTAGCGCCGTACCCATTTGCCCCAGGATCATAAAAAACAGATAAACTACCGGCTGGCTGACACATTTTTCGATATCCAGTTTATTCCATCCCGTCGCGTCTTTCGGTTCCATGCCGGGAGTAATATTACGCGTTGCCTCCATGCCAAAAGCATATTTGATCAGCGTAAACAGATTGACCATCATCAGTACCATACGCAGGAACCCTGTCAGCAGGCTGCAGAGTGCCAGCAAAAAGATACTGTCGGTTTTGGCACATACATAGCTGAATACATACATCAGTGCAAAACCTGCGATACACATCAGTTTCTCCCGTCGTATACAAACCTGTTCATACAAGAAGGGAGCAAATGCCGCCATACCGATGGAAGTCACAAAATTGGCAAACTGAATATGCTCGGAAATAATACCCAAGCCGCTCATCATCTCGGTACTGTTCACGGAGTATACCCCGCAAACCGAAAGAATCGGCAGGAAAAAGAACAGCAGAATAATAATACCTATCGGTTTGGGCACCCAATTGTAAAAAGGATAATTTCTAGGACACGAAGGCATGGCTATCAGAGTTTAGCTTTTACTACTACCATCATACCCGCCGCCAGCTTATCATTATCTTCCTTCGATAAATCCGTAAAATCAATACGGACAGGGATACGCTGCTGTATTTTCACAAAGTTTCCGGCAGAATTGTCAGTCGGCACCAACGAATATTTAGAACCTGTCGCTCCGGAAATAGCAGTCACTTTGCCTGTAAACTCTTTCTTACTGATAGCATCTACCGTGATAGCCACCTTCTGCCCGATGCGGAGATTCTCTATCTGCGTTTCTTTATAATTAGCAATAATCCATTTTTGTGTATCGGGCAAAATATATGTAATGCATTGCCCTGCTGTAATGAACTGCCCTTCTTCCAGAGAACGTCTGCCTAACTTGCCATCGCAAGGAGCCAGTACAACCGTATACGAAAGATTCAGCCGTGCCATTTCAAGCGCAGCCGTAGCACGCTGGATGGCAGCCTCCGTATTCTCACGACGGTGAGATACTTCATTCACTCCCGAAAGAGCCGCCTCCCGCTGGCGCCTGGTTGCTTCCAGCTTCTTAAAGGTAGCTTCATACTCTGTTGTAATCTGTTCCAACTGGATAGGTGTCGCCGCATTTCGTTTGACCAAATTTTCATACCGCTGACGGTCTTTCTCCAGTTTTGCTAGCCGGATTTCTATTTCAGCTATAGACGCATCATACACAGATGCAGTCGTTTGTGTAGTCTGCAAGGTAGCATTTATCACAGTGGCGCCTGCCTGCGCATCCTTCAATGCAGCCTCAGCTTCCATCACCCGGATTTTATATTCGCGGTCGTCCAGCACCAGCAAGGTATCACCTTTGCGTACCTGCTGATGTTCCGTAAAATAAATCTTATTAATATAGCCCGATGCACGCAGATTGACAGGCGACACATATTGCTCTATCTGCGCATCATTACTGGTTTCCGTCTGCTTATAGCCCAGAAAGAGAAAAACAATTCCAATTACTCCCCAAACAATCACAGCAACTCCAAACAGACTTACTATAATCTGCCAGCGGCGTAATTTTCTCATTTTCTTAGCTTTCTCCTGATGCGTACTGGAGACTGTATTATTTTCCATTGTTTCCATATGAATGATTCAATTAGTTATCTGTTATTTGAACAAGGATGAGATCTGTCCGGTTAGTTTCAGTAACATCAGGTTGGTCACCCGATAATTATAATGTGCACTAATGTAGTTGTTCTGTGCCTCGCTCATCCGCATTTCATCCTGCAGAACTTCAGTCATTGAAGTGATTCCTTCCCGATAGCGGTCGGTAGTAACCGTATACACTTCTTCGGCAAGCAGATAATTGTCTTTCTGTTTTTTAAAGTTCCGCTGGTTATTCATCAAGTCATTTACAGCATTCAAATACTGTGTTTGCAGATTCTTCCGTGTATCCAACCGTGAAAGTTTCATGGTTTCGATATCGATCATTGCTTTCCGGATCTTATACTTCTTATCCAAGCCATCAAAAATAGGAATACGCAAAGTCAGTCCCACTCCATAAGAACGGAACCAATGATTGGACGGACCGGAATGAAACCAATGATAAGCCTCATCAGTATAAGCGGCAAACCTCCAGTTTCCCGTCAGATTGAGAGAAGGAATATAGCCATTACTTATCAATCGTTTCTGCCGCTCTGCCAGCTGCACCTGTGATTGAAGCAACTGAAGCTCATAGAGGTTTTCCGACAACCCGGTCAAAGCAACCGTAGCGATACTGTCCGTGTTTACCGGCAATAAACCGATTTCTTTTTCCGCCGGATAATCCATAATATACTTCAACATATTAAGTTGTTGTGTCATCATCGCCTGTGCATTGTCATACTGCACTTTCAGATTTTCCAGATTAATATTCACCCGCTTCAGATCAACTTCCATTGCCATTCCATTATCAAAGAAAGCCTGTGTGATATCTCTCAGTTCTTCCAATCGGGTAATATTGGCTTTTATCAATGCAATCTGTTCCGCAGTAACCTGTCCCAGATAGTACATTTTACTGATCTGCAAGATCAAATCTTCCCGTGCCTTTTCATACGAAAGCCGGCTCATCTCATCCACAATCTCTGCTATGGAAATCGAAGTATAGAGAGTCTGATTATAAAGTGGCATCTGCAATTCTACCCCGGCATTGGCACTATATTGCAACGTTCGGGTAATATTATAAGGTACTCCATAGGAAGAACCGTCAGTTACTGAGACAGGCGGATCGATATTATCATTAAAGTTGGCAAAGCCATTGATTTGCGGCAACAGCTTCACCCGATTCTCCGAAATGCCATACTTACTTTTCTGCATCGCTTTTCGTTTGCCCTGTAAAGAGAGATTGTTCTCAATCCCCATACGAAGGCAGTTCTCCAGAGTCAGAATATTCTGTGCGCCTCCATGAATGGCAGGGAGGCAAAAAAAGGTAAAAATGAACAATAGTCTTTTCATAATAATCGTTCTATATTCAGGCACAAATTTAATGGCTTGCGACAAAATGAGACTATCCATATATCGACTGTTTATGTTCATATTTTCCTTTTTCAGTCCGACATGGATACTTACACCATCACTACAGAATAGTGACACCATATTTAATAGACAAAACTCCGTCCTTTGTCGATTTCATTTTCATCTGTTTCAAGAACCAGTTAACTTTGGGATATTAAATCAATTAACAAAGAGAAAAGATGAAAAGAAACATGAAACTGATAGGGCTTGCAGCCTGCCTGATAAGTTGCACCAGTCTGGCTGTTGCACAAGAAAATCCTGAACCACAGGAAAGACAGCAACATGAACAACGCCTCCCACGCGAAGTCCCTAATCCGGAAAAGATAGCGACTCAGATGACTGATCAAATGCAGGAATCACTTCAACTGACAGAAAAACAATATAAGAAAATCTATAAACTGAATCTGAAAGAACAGAAAGAACATTTCAAAGCGATGCAGAACTCCGGCGAACAACGTCCGCCAATGGGAGGTCCGGGAATGAGAGGCGGCCGCCCGCCGATGGGTGGCGGCGAACCTCCAATGATGGGCGAAGGAGGTTTCCCCGGCGGTATGGGAGAACGTCCTATGATGAACAAAGAACAGGACTCTGCAGATGCACAAAAGAAAGCTGCAGAAACGAAAGAGAAAAAGATAAAAAAGATTCTGACCACGGAACAATACGAAAAGTGGCAAGCTCAACAAGCATCTGCCCGACAAAAGCATTCTCCCAAATAGATTTCTAACTATTTAAATATATAACAGCAAAACAGCGTTTGTTTTTCATAATTTTTTAGTGAATGCATAAGCGGCTCTCTTCGGGATGAAGGGAGCCGCTTCATTTCAACCATCTGACTACATTCTATCAGACAGCTAAAAAAAGTTATTCCCCGTTTATCCTTTGCTCATTCGACTTCTCCAGAAATTCGCCCGGCTTCATCCCGAATTGTTTCTGAAAGCACTTTGCAAAATAAGAAGGATTATTAAATCCCACCATATAGCTTATTTCACTAATACGATATTGATTCTCGGTCAATAATACCGACTCCTTCTTCAATCTGACGAACTGTATCAAGTCATTCGGAGTGATATTTGCCAAAGACTTAATCTTAGCAAACAATCCGGAACGGCTAATACATAACTGCTCAGCCAGATAATCTACAGACAGTTCGGGATTCGAGAAATTCTGCTCGATGATTTCATTCATCTTTGTAAGAAACTTCTCATCGGAAGAATTTCCTGCAATACTATTAAGCGGCATTAATGGCATTTCTGAGAATTTCTGCCGCAACAGTTTCCTCAGATCAACAATATTTTTAATGCAAGCCTCCAGATATTGTAAAGAAAAGGGCTTTTCAATAAACGCATCGGCTCCGCAATTCATACCTTCGATTTTAGAATTAACATCCGTCTTTGCTGTTAATAAAATAAAAGGAATGTGGCTCATCGTCTGATTGGAGCGCACTGCTCTGCACAATTCTCCTCCATTCATGCGTGGCATCATCCAGTCACTGACAATCAAAGTTACATCATTCTCTTTCAATATTTCCATAGCTTGCCCTCCATCTTCGGCAGTCAGGATATTGTATTGGTCAGAGAAACTGTTTGAGAGGAAAGATAGCATCTCCTTATTGTCATCTACAATCAGCATCACCGATTTATGCCTTGCTGCCTCAACGGGCAGAGCGTCTGATAGAATATCTTTTGGGAGAACTGTGTCAGCATTCTCTGCACTACTGTCTTGTTCACCTATTTCAGCACATTCTATAGGTAAAATCACTACGAAAGAAGAGCCTTTACCTACCACAGACTGCACTTCAATGTTACCCTTATGAGCATCGACAATGCTTTTCACAATGCTTAGTCCCAGCCCTGTACCCGGCTTATTATCCACCGCCTGATAGAAGGGTTTAAATATCTTCTCCTGATCTTCTTGGCTGATTCCCATACCATTATCTGTAACTTTAATGGTAAATGTACATGATTCTTGATTTACCATACACGACAGGACCACTTCATTCTTTGTATATTTGCTTGCATTTGTCAGTAAGTAACTGATTACTTTGGTGATTGCCTCAGGGTCGATGACTGCTACGAAATCCTCATTCGGATAATTCACCTTCAATTGCCCGCCTTGTTGAACAATTGTCGGTTCAAAACGTTCGCTTACCGCTTTCAGCAGCTGATAAACAGAATAAGGAACGCATCTGATACGAATCCCCTCACGTTCTACTTTTCGAAAATCGAGTAGTTGATTTACCAGAACAAGCAGCCGTTGACTATTGCGGTCGATAATATTCAAATCATCTCGCACAGTATCGGGCAATACAAACGTAGATCTGCGAATCTTCTCCAACGGTCCGATAATTAGTGAGACAGGTGTACGTATTTCATGAGCTATCATCGTAAAGAACTTGATTTTAGCTTCATGCATCTCTTTCTCTTTATTTTCTGTCAATTTATTCATGGCGGCAACATGCTTCTTCTCGGTCCGCTTCAACATAAAACGAATAAAATAGCCTAAAGCCACACACAAAAGGATGAAATAGAGAATCTTGAAAGCAGTCGTCCAGTAGAAAGGCGGATAGATCACGACTTTCAGACTTACCCCCTGATCGTTCCACAATCCGTCATTATTGGATGCTTTTACTCTGAACAGATAGGTTCCTGCTGGAAGATTCGTATAGGTAGCCTTGTTCTGTGCGCCTACATAATTCCAGTCTTTATCAAATCCGTCGAGCTTATACGCATACTGATTCTTCTCCGGCGTGCAATAACTCAAAGCAGCGTAGCGCAGACTAAAAACATTGTCTTTATAAGATAGCTTCAACTCATCAAGGCAGTCCAAAGAACGGGGCAACCATTTGTCTCCTACGGATATTTCTTTATTAAAAATCTCCAGTCCCGTGATGACCACCGATGGAATCTGCTCGTTAGAATGAATCTGAAAAGGATAAAAGGCATTGAACCCATTCACCGAACCGACGTAAATCTTTCCATTCGAAGTCTTCATTCCTGCATTGGGCATGAACTGGTCGCTTTGCAAACCATCGCTTTTCATGAATACCTGATAGTTCTCTCCCGGAATATAACGTACCAAGCCCTTCGTCGTAGTCATCCACAACGTGCGCTCGTCTTCGATGATACAGCAAATATTGTGGCTTGGTATGTCCAGCGCTATCGGATCGAACTGATCTTTTTCAACATCATACCGGCAAAGTCCATCCATAGTGCCGACCCATATCTGTCCGTTCCGATCTACCAAAACGCAATTTACTTGATCGCTGATCAATGCTCCGGTCTGCTTGCTATGCTGATAATTTTTCCAACTATCCGTCTGTGGGTCGTACTTAAACAATCCCCGTCCTTGTGTAGCGAACCAAAGGTTACCTTTCGTATCCTGATCAATATCTATCGTTAACCCTCCCAGTTGCTTTACACGGATAAAGTTGTCTTCTTCACGATTATAGAGATTGATCCCCGACATGGTAGCTACCCAAATACGTTGCTCGCGATCTTTGAATATGGCGTATGAACTGCTACCGTCCAGAGATTTCGGATCACCTTGATAAGACGTATATTGTTTAAATACTCCGGTACGGACATTCAATACATTTACTCCTCCGGTATAGGTTCCTATCCATAAATTGTCACCATCCATACAAAGAGCATGCACGTTGTGATAAGACAGACTATTTCTTCCTTCTTGGGGCATATAATGAATGAAGCGGTTATCGGCTGTTGATAAACAAGTTAAGCCTCCGTCATCTGAGGCAATCCATATATTGCCATTGGTATCTTCGCAGAAGTGACTGATAATGCTTCCTTTTACTGAATTGAAAAAACGGGATTGAGAGTAACTTTCAAATTGTCCGGTATTGGGGGATATGTAGTTGACACCTCCGTAGTAAGTGCCGATCCATACACCGCCCTCGCGATCCTTCATAATAGGATATACGAAACGGTTGGAAAGAGAAGAAGGATTCACCTCGTCGTAAGAGTAGAGTTTGTGCTCACCGGTGGAGGTATTAAAACTGCTCAATCCGTCGTCAGATCCTATGAGAAGTTGGTGAGGAGCATATTGCATGATAGAATGGATGTGCATGATTCCTTCTTTTTCGGAAGGATGGAGGTAGATAGTCACCTGTCCGCTATATCGGTCAATCTTTTGCAGCCCATCTCCCCAAGTACCCAGCCACAAATTATGTTCTGTATCTTCAAAAGCCACAATGGAAGGAGATTTGTATCGTTTCTCCTCATATTTTAGTTCAAATGGTTCAAACTTGTTTTCCGCTTTGTTTAGTTTGTAGATATACCGATCTCCTTGATTCGTCACCGCCCATACCCAATTTTCATTATCAATGCATAGTCCGGGCACAAAGCCTACACAGGCAGTAAACTCATATTGTTCCAATTTGTCCATCTGCCGATTGTACTTAAAGACCCCTTGCCCGCTAGTGGCAAGCCATAGGTTATCCTCTTTGTCCTTCTTGATATCATTGACGGCAGTCGTAATCTGTTTACCTTTCGATGTCTGCTTTTCAAAGAAAGAAAAAGTATTAGTGTCGTAAGCATAAAGATATAAACCCTCGCCTGTGCCTACCCACAGTTCATCTTCTCCTTCGTACAAAGCGGAAATATAGTTGCATCCCAGACCGTGGGTTGTCTGAGTAGTATATTGGTAGATATTTACCCCCGTACCGTCGTAGCGATTCAGTCCCTCGTCCGTGCCAAACCATACATATCCTCGTTTATCTTGCAGGATGGCCCGCACGGTGTTAGAAGACAAACCGTCTGCTGCCGTGAAGCGACGAAAATTGAAATCTTTATTTCCTGCAAACACAGAGGAGGAAACAAAATAAGAAACCAATAAAAGGAATATAATAAGCCTTTTCATAGTACTTCCAGCTATAGTTTATTAAATGAATTGCAAGATTACTATTTTTCCAGAAAACAAGCTAAATTAAACAGCAGAAAGTTTCATCCGGCACTCAATTACCTTACCACTCTAGCCCGCTGGCGGAAGTAATATACTATCTCTACACTGTAATACTCTAATCAGTTTGATGGCAAATTTACTACTTACCGCTGATGGTTTTAGTTCCTGTTGCTTATAAATCTTAGTGCATCAAGAATCAAATCTTAGAGAAAAAGATAACAGATGATCCTTCAACAGCTTCGTACCTTTCAGCTTTATACGATAAGGCCATTGCGCATCCTCATGCTTATCTTGAGGATTCATCCAATGTTTCGTCGGAGCACCCATCACTACCAGCCACAAATGAGCTAGTTTCTGTTTCTTAGGAGTCACAAAACGTATCTTATCCTTTTCGTCTCTGCTCATATCTCCATAAATGGACTTTCCGTCTTCCGTTACTCCCACAAATCCGTATCGCCAACCGGCTTTCTCCACATTGAAGAGATGATATTCTTCTCCATTCCTTTCTCCTCTGAATTCCACCTCAACCTCTTTCCCCGCTTCGGGAACAACTAAGGGTATCGCATTATACCCATAATTCTCCGGACAATTCTCAGGCGCCACCTTGTGCCAACCGGAGGTTTCATCTATCAGCTTACAAGTATGCCGATTAGCATACAGACGAGTTTCTTTCCACACCCGTTCAAAATCCCAATTTATAAAATGTCGGCAGGCATCAAACATCTCATCACAAAACTGTGTCTGGTCCAATCCTGTCAGTCGTTTGTAAGTCATTACCGGGTCTTCACCGCGTTTTCCTTGTCGGAAGAGCTCTGCGATAAAAGGTAAGCCATGCTTCGTTCCCCAATATTCGAGCACATATGGAGAATGGTAAATGTTCTTCAGGTGCAGATACGCTTTATGCGTCAGTGTCATGAAGGCTTCCCAATGATACTTTTCATCCGTGATCCAATCGGGGTTTACTTGCCAAAGCATCCATTGCGAAGCCATCTCGAAAAATCCGCTACCTCCCCAAGCTTCCCCCTCTCCATCACAAGAGATCTGTGCCTGAAAGCTGTGTCCCAATTTATGAGCAATACAATTCAGCTTTTTATCCTGTATCCGGTTGGGAGCTATCCATAGTGCACCTATCTGTTGGTCGTAATCGCCTCCGTAGGCAGTGCCTTCCAATGAGTAATTCAGCATTACCATCATCCGGTACTTCTCACTCTTCGAACCCGGCTTAACGAATTTCAATGTATCACGGAAATAAACATAAAATGTTTCCAACTTATGCAACAAGTTCGGTAGATCGACCTTCATCGAATGCCCCTCCAATGGAGGAGGTGATGATAAATCGTTTCCAAAACCTTTTTCCCAGAATACAGCAAAGTTCTCACTATGCGCCATTCGATGGTAGCTCCATTTACTATCCGGATTCTGCAAATCCATTTGTTGCAGGTCTTTGGGGATGTAGATGGCTTTACCGGTGGGCAAAGGAACATTTTGGGCTGTTAGGATACCACTCATTAATATACTTAATACAAATAAAAATTGTTTCATTATTATGATAGTTATTACTAAAAACCTATTTACCAACAATCACTTCGGAAAGGAGAGGCCGGAAGCCCGCTTCGATTATATAAATTAGCACCTCGAGGATTCATTGAGAACGCATAGCGCACAGCAATTGGTTTATTGACAAACGGTGAAGATACTATCACACTGTTTCCTTCAATCTTTGCATCAGCCCAATACCACACTTTGTCTTCTCCAGCTATAACAAACCCTTGCAGTTTACCTATCTTATCTTCCTCCACTTCTTTTTTTCCTTTTTTTCTGCCAATCATCAATCCATCCTCGGAATAATTAAAATTAACCCGAATTCTATCTTCTTCTAAAGTTATAGTTTTATAGAGCGGACCGCTAAAAGATATTTCCTTTCCATAATCATGGGCTAAAGCCCAGAGAGCCAACCTTTCACCCACATCATATTTATTCTTGGGATGTATATCCTCTTCATCACCAATATCATACGTCACGGCAATACCGGTATTCGGTATTTCTGTAACACAAGCCAATTGTGCCGCTCGGCAAAACTGCCAACCTTTTTTCCAATCATTAGGATCATTAACCGGCTTGAGCCAGCTGGATAATTGTACGATATAAAAAGGGAACTCATATCCCCAACCATTTCTCCAAGCAGCTATCATCTCTTTCATTTTTTCGACATAGGTGCGCTCTTCCTCACCATTGTTTTCTCCTTGATACCATAATGCTCCCTTTATTTTGAACTGGTATAATGGAGAAATCATTCCATTGTATAAATGCGAGAACTGCCCTCCTCCGTATTTTGAACCTGGCATAGAAGGATGTAATGGTACATAAGGCATTGATGGAATATCTTCATGTTTCAAGAGTGATTCATTCACAGCTTTCATCCATTCTTTCATCGGTGCTTGAAAAGTAACTAAATCTTTCCGATATTGCTCCATCCAGTTTTCTATTTTCTGATAATATTCACTTAATATCGCATTTCGGAAAAAACTGGATTGTGGCATCCACTTCTCAATATTTGTGCCGCCAATGCTTGATATAAGAATTCCAATAGGTACTCCCATTTCTTTTGAGACTCTTCGGGCAAAATAGAAACCTACGGCAGAACATCCGCCGGCCGAGTACGGCGTACAGATATTCCATGCTAATCTTTCGACATCCATATCAGTTTGTGGACTATCTTTGCAAAGATAGGGAATACGCACAAAGCGAATTGTAGAATAATCCGCTTCTTTGATGGCAACTGAATCGTTACAACTTCCTAGTGCCATTTCCATATTGCTCTGACCACTACAAAGCCAGACATCCCCAATCAATATGTCACGCAGCACGATTTTCGTCTTTCCTTCTACTACTAAACTTTGTCCTATCATACATACTTCCTGAGCCGGCAACTCAACAGACCAATTCCCCTTTATATCAGCAACCGCATGTACTGTCGCGTTCCCAAACGTGACTGTGATTGATTCACCTTGATCAGCAGTGCCAAATATATGAATGGGAAGTTCACGTTGTATAACCATATTGTCTGAAAACAGGCTATGCAACTTGACTGTTGCTGCCGCCTTAATGGCAGGCAGCAACAGAACAATAAATATATAAACTAACCTATTCATCAGCCGTTTTTAGGCATGCGGGTAATTGCAGGAAATTTCACTTTAATTGTCCATTTCCCATCAAGCAATACTCTGAAATTCACGACCAGATTCATGTATCCGCTACGAGTCTCATCGTCATACTTCAAGTAGTTACCCAATATTCTATAGCAATATTGATATTGCTCACCTCCACCCGGGGCAAACGGAAAAGGAGCAAACGGATATTTAAAGATGGCAGATCGCTCGGTGTAATTGGGAGTTTCGAAACATACATCTTCCAATTTGCTACGCTCTGTCCCTCTGTTCACTATTTCCCCGTCTTTCCAGCTAAAAGGATTATCATTCTTGTCACATACTATAAATTCGATTTCATTCTCACCGTCCGGATCATGTTTAAAATCGTAGATTCCGGCAGCTTCTATGGGCCCCCAACTTCCCACTTGCGAATTCCAAGAGTATGCTCCCTCTCCTCCATCCAACATCCAGTAAGGATCGCTTTCTTGGATAGCAGCAACGAAAATATCCTTATAGACTCGAGTTCCTGCAGAGTTGGACATCTCTACTGATATTTTATACTCACCGGAAGGAACCGCAGTAGATGCAGATGAGAAACTTATTTGTCCTCCCGATTCTGATATACGCATCACAGGGGCATTGATAACAGTTATCTTTTTATTAATCGCATCAATCGTTTTATCTGTTTTAAAGTCATACGGCTTTTCCCATACTCTGGTTGCTATTGGGTCGGTTAAAATCGTAGTCATTTGCCCATCGGGGCCCTCTGCTTCTAATAATCTGAATTTTAAAGGGTAGGAGGTTCCATTAATATTAGGTGGAGCTGTGGTAATCTCAATCCCTTTCTGCACAACAAAAGGATTCTGTACATATATTATTTTATC
>ENA-UEQX01001413-UEQX01001413.1-human-gut-metagenome-genome-assembly--contig:-NODE-1413-length-14807-cov-5.005499_pt1 | contig 14807 bp, 10 predicted proteins | sample MGYA00242952_ERZ507952 | MGnify/ENA primary metagenome ERZ507952 (study PRJEB26167, sample SAMN06115425) | human gut metagenome | host: Homo sapiens | place: China:Sichuan | collected 2015-04-07... | reverse complement strand
CTGATGTCCTTCTTGCCGTCGCGGCCGGTGGACTGCAGGATGATGTCCACGTTGATATTCTTCTGGGCCAGCAGGCCAAAGATCTTGAAGCTGGTGCCCGGCTCATCGGGAACGTTCAGAATCGTAATAACAGCAACGTCGGTATCCTTTGCGACGCCCTTGATCAGCATACCTTCCATGTCTTTGACAACCTCCTTGACGATGGTTCCCGGGACGGGATTCAGGCTGGAAAGCACTTCCAGCTCCACGTTATACTTCTTTGCCAGCTCCACGCTGCGGTTGTTGAGCACCTGTGCGCCGAGGGAGGCCAGCTCCAGCATCTCGTCAAAGGTGATCTCTTTCAGCTTGCGGGTGTTGCGCACCTTGCGCGGGTCGGCGGTGTAAACGCCCTCCACGTCGGTAAAGATCTGGCAGCGGTCCGCGTGCAGGGCAGCCGCAATGGCAACCGCGCTGGTATCCGAGCCGCCGCGGCCCAGGGTGGTGATATCATCCAGCTTGTTCAGGCCCTGGAAGCCTGCCACGACCACCACGCGGTTGCGCTCCAGCTCGGAGGAGATGCGCTCCGTCTCCAGCTTGGTGATGCGGGCCTTGGTGTAGGCACGGTCGGTGCGGAAACCAGCCTGCCAGCCCGTCAGGCTGGTGGCATGGCAGCCGATCTCGTTCAGCGCCATGGCCAGCAGTGAGATGCTGATCTCCTCACCAGCTGCCAGCAGCATATCCATCTCACGGGCAGAGGGGTCGTGGCTGATCTCAGCCGCTTTTGCGATCAGGTCGTCGGTGGTATCGCCCTGGGCAGACACCACGACCACCACGTCATTTCCCGCGTTGTGGGTATTGGCCACGATACGGGCCACGTTGAAGATACGGTCCCGGTCCTTCACCGAAGAACCGCCGAACTTCTGTACGATCAACGCCATAGTTTGTCACTCTCCTTTAATTCACTCTACGGTTGCGCCGGTATTATCGGCATCCAGCCGCAGCAATGTAAATGCTTCACATCCGTCCAGGCCCTCCAGGAGCTCCAGCCCCTTTTCCAGCTTGGAATAGAATTTCTCCGCCGTGGCTTTTTCGCCCACGGCCATCACGGTGCTGCCTGCACCCGAGACATACACGGCCTTGGCACCGCACAGGCGGGCCATCTCAAACACCTCCTTGGAGCCCGGCATCAGGGGCATCCGGTAGGGCTGGTGCAGCTTATCCTCGGTGGCAATGGCCAGCAGGTCATGCCGTCCCTCGCAGAATGCCGCCGGTACCAGCGCCGCGCGGGACAGGTTATACACCGCGTCCTTGTGGGCGATCTCCTTGGGCAGGGCCGCACGGGCCGCCTCGGTCAGGAGCTTGTAGTCCGGCACAATGGCCGCAAAGCAGAGGGTCTGGTCCACATCCCGCTTGACGGAGTAGACCACGCCGTTTTCATACACGCTGCTGGTCAGGCCGCCCAGCAGGGCCGGTGCCACGTTGTCCGGGTGGCCCTCAATGGAAGTAGCCAGCGTCAGCAGTTCCTGGGTGTTGAGCACATCGCCCAGCATCCGGTTGGCTCCCAACAGACCCGCAATGATGCAGGCAGAGGAAGAACCCAGGCCTCTTGCCATGGGGATGGGATTCGTCTGCACGATCTTGAGGGGCGGGATGGTCTTGCCCACCTTATCAAACAGGCCCTTGGCCGAGCGGTACACGAGGTTGGACTCGTTGCGGGGGATGCGGGTGCCGTCCGCCGAGGAAATTTCCAGATGGTCGCTCTCCTCAAACGTGACGGTATTGTAAAGGGTCACTGCCAGGCCCAGCGCGTCAAAACCGGAGCCAACGTTGGCGCTGGTGGCCGGGACCGAAACCTTGATCTTCATGGCTGCACCTTTCCTTTGTTTTATAACACTCAGTCTTCATCCGGCAGGCGCTTGAGCCACAGCTTGACGCTGCCGCCCACGGCCTCTACCTTGCGGGCTGCCTCGGCCAGAGCCTTTTCATCGGCCTGTTCCACAAAGTAGGAGCAGCCCTCGTAGTGCTCATCCACCACACGGCCTTTGCCGTAGATGGCTTCCGCCACCGCCGGAGCAATCCCTGCCACACGCACATAGTATGCGGTGGGCGTCGGGTCGGTGAGCATCCCCTCCACAGGCTCCGCGGGCTGCCAGAACAGGCTGTCGTGGACCTTGGAGCCGTTCTTGAGGGCGTCCACCACATCGGCCACCACGGCGCTGGCGGTGGGCAGCTTGCCCGCGCCCTTGCCGTAAAAGACCACGTCGCCCAGCATGTCGCCCTTGACCAGCACGGCGTTGAACACATCATCCACGCCGGCCAGCTGGTTGGCTTTGGGCACGAGGCAGGGCTCCACGCCCGCGGCCACGCTGCCGTCCTCGCCCCGCTTCATCCATGCAATGAGCTTGATGACACAGCCCAGCTTCTCAGCAGCGGCCACATCGGCCACCGTGATGTCCCGGATGCCCCGGGTGGGGATGTTCTGGGGGTAGATCTGATGGCCGCAGACCAGTGAGGACAGAATGGCGATCTTGCGGCAGGCGTCGCGGCCATCCACGTCATCGCCGGGGTCCTTGGTCTCGGCGTAGCCCAGCTCCTGGGCGATCTTCAAAGCTTCGTCAAAGCCCAGATTCTCCCGCACCATCTTGGTCAGCATGAAGTTGGTGGTACCGTTCACGATGCCCTCCACCTCGGTGATGACATTGGCGGCCAGGCACTGATGCATCGGGGTGATGATCGGCGTGCCGCCGCCCACCGAAGCCTCAAACAAGAACGCGCAGTTGTGAGCCTTGGCCAGGCCCAGCAGCTCGGCGCCGTAGGTGGCGACCATCTCCTTGTTGGAGGTGCAGACGCTTCGGCCGCTCTCGAGGCAGGCCTTGACATAGGGGTACGCAAACCGCGTGCCGCCGATGGTCTCTACCACGACGCGGATCTCAGGGTCTTCCAGGATGGTGTCAAAGTTCTTGACGAACAGATGGGCAGCCGGATGATTGGAGAAATCCTTGGGGTCCAGAATGTACTTGACCTCCACAGGCTCGCCTGCCCGGCGGGAGACACCAGCTGCATTGCGGCAGAGCACCTCGTACACGCCGCTGCCAACCGTGCCAAACCCTAGAATTGCAATCTTGGCCATGTATTTTCCCTCTTTTCCTATTGCTGCAAAAAATACAGAGTCGGTTTTACAGATTATATCCGCAGTGGACCCCCACCACCATCCGCTGGCGGCTGAGCTTTTCGGTCAGCTCCTCGGGGGTCATCTGCATAGTGTCGGTCCGGATGGTAACGGCCACCAGCGCCGCGCCATTTTCCGGCGTGGACTGATTGATGGTCACGATGCTGGCTCCGGCCGCGCTGATGCCGGCCAGCAGGCTCTGTAAAGCGCCCGTTTCGTCCCGCAGCGTCGCCATGACGGTGATGACCTCCCGGCCATTCTCGGAATCAAAAATGCAATCCTTATATTTATAAAAAGCACTGCGGGACAGGTCCACGCTGCGGGTCGCAGCCGAGATGCTGCGTGCCTCGCCGCTGGCCAGAAGCTCCTTGGCGCGTACCACCTTGAGGAAAACTTCCGGCAGGACCTGTGCGTCTACCAGATAAAAGCGGCGTTCCAACTTGTTCACCTCACAAACACAAGTGTTCTTGCAGAGAATATAATAGCATCCGGCCTCACGCATTGCAAGAGGTCGGATGCTATTTTGTCAGATTATCCAGTTTTGCTGTCAGAAGCGCCGCTTTCCCGCACCGAATCACAAGGGCCCGGCCCGGAAAAGTATGATTTTCAATCCGTCTCCACGCCCGTTGCGGCGGGATCCGGGATCTGAGTCGCCTGTGTGTCGGCCGCGGACGCCGCACCACTGCTGTGGGAGTAGTTGCAGGTACCGGGCAAGTCGTCCGCACGATAGTACCCGGTCGCGCGGCTGGGGCAGTTGGGCCCGGCCAGCAGGCCGCTCTGGGTGCAGTAAGCACGCTCCACAACGCCGTCCGCGGTCGGGAACGCCTTGTAGGGTAGGTCTGCCTGCACCTGCTCCATATAGGCTTTCCACGCCTTGACGCAGGTTTTGGTCTTAGCCTGATCCTTGGACAGGGTGTTGGTCATATCATAGGGTGCATCGTAGCCCCACCACACCGCGCTAACGTAGTACGGCGTGCCGCCCACGAACCAGAGGTCTCTTTCATCGCTGGCGGTACCGGTCTTACCAAAGGACTCCATGCCGCTGGAGTTGGGGTAGTTGCCGCGGGCCGTGCCCACATTGGAGTAGAGCACGTTTTTCAGCAGGCGGTTCATCACATAGGCCGTCTGCGGGGTCAGGGCCTGATAGCTGGTGGCGTTGTTTTCCAGATAGATATTGCCGTCCCGATCCAGCACACGGGTGTACAGGTGCGGGGTGGTGTACTGGCCATCGTAGAAGATCTGGAACGCGGCTGCCAGTGCCATGGGCGTCACGCCGTGGGTCTGGCTGCCCATGACCATCTGGGCCAGACCCACATCGTTGGTCGGATCCAGCGTGTTCAGCTGCAGGGTGTTGTAAACAAAGTTGAAGATATTGCTTGCGCCCACCAGGTCACCCACACGGATGGCGATGGTGTTCAGGGAGCGGGCCAGACCGTTCCACAGCGGGAGATCGGTGTTGTCGCCGTAGTTGCCGCCGTAGTTGCGGGGCCAGCTGCGCCATGCATTGGGGTAAGCGCGCAGCTGCTTGTCCGAAAGGCCCATCAGGCCGTTCTTGCGGCAGTAGTCCTCATCCCGGATGATCATGTCCTGCTTCTGGTACAGGGGCGAGTTGTTGAGCATGGTGGACCAGTTGACCAGGCCATACTCGATGCCCAGAGAATAGGCACCGATGGGTTTGATGGTGGAGCCCGTCTGCCGGGTCACGCTGTAAGCACGGTTCAGGGAGAGGCTCTTGGTCTTTTGACCTAAACCGCCCACCATAGCCAGCACGTTGCCATCATAGTCCAGCGTGACCATGGCCGCCTGGGTGCGGACATTGCGGTAGTAATAAACGGTACCATCCTCGGCCGTGCGGGTCTTGGGGGTTCCGTCGGCATTGAACACCTGCACGTCGTCGTCCGAGATGCCGGTCACCTCTTCCTCATGCCAGCCCGCCGGGAAATACGCGTCGTCGGTGTTGAGCATCAGGTTTTCCATGGCCGTCTGCATCTTGGGGTTCACCGTGGCTTCAATGGTATAACCGCCGGTGTAGAGCATCTTCTGGGCCGTGGCCTCGTCCACGCCCTCCTTGGCGGCAATGTCGTTCACCACCTCATTGAAGAGGGCATCGGTGAAGTAAGAGGAAGCCGTGGAGGCGTTCTTCTTGCTTGCGTCCTCTTCCGCCAGCACCAGCGGCTGGGCGGCGGCGTTGCGGTAATCCTCTTCCGAGATGACGCCCTGCTGCCACATGTTGTAGAGCAGGAAGTTCCGGCGGTGGATCAGGTTTTCAGGGTTGGTATAGGGGTTGTAGTTGGTCGGGTTCTTGGTAATGGACGCAATGGAAGCGCACTCCCAGAGGGTGAGCTGGCTGACATCCTTATTAAAGTACTCGTTGGCTGCCGTCTGCACACCCTGAATGGTACCCGTGAAGCTGATGGTGTTGAGGTAAGCTTCCAAGATGGTCTCCTTGGAGTAGCTGCGGCTCAGGCAGAGGGCGCGGTAAATTTCGCGCAGCTTGCGCAATGCGCCCTCTATGCCGCTGGCGCTGTCATCGTCCGTCAGGTTCTTGATGAGCTGCTGCTCCAGCGTGGACGCGCCCTGCTTGGAGCTGTAGATGGGCAGGATATACTCGTTGATCATCGCGCCGATGGTGCGCTTGAAGTTGACGCCCGGCTCATTGTAGAAGTCTTTGTCCTCGGTGCAGATGAACGCATACTGCAAATAGCTGGGGATCTGCTCCAGGTTGGCCCACACGCGGTGGCTGTTGGAGGAGCGCAGGGTGGCGTATTCCACCTGAGCACCGGTGTCCGGGTCGGTGGCCATCACCACACTGGACTGGCTCAGCTCAATGTTGTCCAGGTCCAGCAGGTTGCCGTCGTCGGCTGTAGCATTGACCACATAGTACACGGCCCCCACGGCCAGCAGGCTGCCGCCAATAATGCACAGGCAGACCACCGTGGCAATGAGCCGTCCCAGCACGCCCCAGAACGTGACACGCCGCTTTTCTTTCGGCTCTCTGGGTTCCTTGGGGGCACGGGGAGTTCTCTGCTCCTTACGGCTGCGGCTCAGGTCCACTTTACGTCCCGCCTTGGGCCGCTCCTGCATGGCGTCCCCGCGGCGGATCTTTCTTGTTTCATTGTTTGAGATAAGGATCGCCTCCTGACTTACTGCGGCCGCCTCGTGTTCCGGCGCCGCCAGACGGGCGGAGCCTCGGCTCCCCCGTTTTCTCCTATCATTCGTCCCGGGCCGTTCTGCCCCAGGCCATAATATTAGATTATAGTCCTCCGGCCTGCTCCACGCAAGGGCCAGATTTTCTCTCACAAGCGTAGTATAGCACATCTGGGCGCTGAAAGTACAGCATCCGGGTGTGAAAATTCTCCCCGCCTGTCTGAGCATTTCCGTTTTTGCACATACTATCGGCTGAAATCCTCTTTCCCGGAAAGGAGCGTCCTGCCATGCGCAAGCTCTGGCTCTGCCTGTTTTACGCGTTATGCGTTTTTACCATCGTGTTCAGCCTGTTCTGGATGGCCCTGCCCCGGCTCCCGCTAGGCCGTGCCGACTCCGCGGAGGAGACCCCTGTCCCCTCCCTGCCCAGCATCTCGGTGCAGGCCGTGCCGGAAACCGGCTCCACCACCTACTACCTCTGCGACGAGGGCGGGCGGGTCGTGGTCTGGCAGTGTGACGCCGACGGCACCCCTGTCCAGCGGGTGCTCCGCACCGGCATCTATGTCAACCTCCTGCCGGAGGGCGACGCCCTGCGCGTCAAGCAGGGGCTGCGCCTCCCCAGCGAGACCGAGCTGCGGCAGCTGCTGGAAGATCTGGGCGGGTAAAGCACAAAAACTCCCCCGGCCGGGGGAGTTTTTGTCTGCTTGATCAAAATTATGCCTCCATCTCTTCCAGCGGGACGAGATAATTCTTGCGGCACTGTTCATAGTTGAGCATATAATCCTTGCTGGGGTTGTGGTGCATCATGTTTTTGAGGGTGTGGGAATCGTAGTCCTCGCCGGCCTCCATGCCCACCAGACGGGCCGCCACATTGGAGCAGTGGTCGGAGATACGCTCCGCATTGTTCAGTACATCCAGGAAGACAACGCCGGTATCAATGGAGCAGGCACCGTCTTTCAGGCGCTTGATGTGCTGGTCGCGCAGACGCTCCACCAGAATGTCAATGATCTCCTCCAGCGGCTCTACCTGGCGGGCCATACGGACATCCTCATTTTCAAAGGCATCCACGGTCAGGGTCAGGATGTGCTCCAGGGCCGCGTCCAGGATCCCCAGCTCATTCTTGGCGGTTTCACTGAACGAAGCCTCTTTTTCTTCCAGCTCCTGAGCTTTTTCCATGATGTTGACAGCATAGTCGCCAATGCGCTCGTACTCGGTGACAAAGTTCAGCAGCTCGGTCACTTCGTGGCTCTCGTCGTCGTTCAGCTCCTGATCGGTCATCTTGATGAGGTAGTTGGAGATTTCCACCTCCATCCGGTCAATGAGGTTTTCCCGCACATTGATGGCGCTGACCGTGTCCGCGTCCATCTTGAGCAGCAGCGGGGTAGCCAGCGTCACATTGCGGGCCGCGCGGCGGGACATCTTGATCACCGCGTTCTTGGCCTGCTGCAGGGCCACAGCCGGGCTCTTGAACAGACGCTCGTCCAGCACCGGCATACTGAGCTCCTGCTCCTCTTCTTTGTTATCCGGCACCGTGAGCATCGCCAGCTTGGAGAGCACACTGCTGCAGGGCAGGAAAAGCAGCATGGCCGCCACACTGGAAAGGGTGTGGATGTTTGCAATGGAGCTCTTGTTCATTACGTCGCTCCACATGGGGATGCCAATGGTATACCGCACCAGATAGACAGCGGCCAGCAGAATGACACTGCCGATGATGTTAAAGTAAAGATGGATGAGGGCCGTGCGCTTGCCATCCTTGGAAGAGCCGCCAATGGTGAGCAGCGGGGTGAATGCCGTACCAATGTGCGCGCCCAGAATGATGGGGATGGCCGAGCCAAAAGTGACAAGGCCGGTGCTGGACAGCGCCTGCAAAATACCCACCGAGGCCGAGGAAGACTGGATGATCACCGTGACCACCACGCCCACCAGCACGCCCAGGATGGGGTTTGTCATGCTGACGAACAGCTCCTGGAACGCGGCGCTCTCCCGCAGGGGGGACACGCCGGTGTCCATCAGGCTCATGCCCGTAAACAGAATGCCGAAGCCCAGCATGATCTGGCCGATATTCTTTTTCTTGGCGTTGCGGATAAACACATAAAAAATGCAGCCAACAAACGCGACCACCGGCGCAAACGTCTTGGGCTGGATGAGGGTCAGCCACAGGCTGTCGCCTGAGATATCCGCCATGCGGATAAGCTGGCCGGTCACCGTAGTACCAATGTTTGCACCCATGATCACGCCTACCGACTGCGTCAGGGTCATAATTCCGGAGTTGACAAGGCCGACACAGATGACGACCGTGCCAGCCGAGGACTGGATCACGCCCGTGATCAAAGTGCCGAAAATAACCGCTTTGAGAGTAGAAGAGGTCAGCTTCTGCAGCACGCCCTGCATCTTGCCGCCGGCCAGTTTTTCCAGGCCGGCGCCCATGATGGACATTCCGTATAGAAACAGCGCAATACCGCCCAGCAGAGAGGTGATGTGTGTGATATCCATAGAATCAATGCTCCTACTATTGATCTTCGATCTTTTTTTGACAAAAAGGCATCGCACGGCATTGAAACAGACGAGACGTATTCCTCCCGCTCAAACGCCGTCCTTTTTATTATAGCATTGATTTCCCCCACACAACAAGGGGATTTTTACAAGAAAAATAGATTTTTTACACATTTCTGCCGTTTCAGGCTGTTTCTTTGCGGTTCTTTTTCTGTTATTTTACATGCATTTTACAATTTGTCCTTTCAAACCGTGCACTGACAAATTCTGCATCAGGCCGCGCGGGCCTCTTCTTCCAGCTCTTCCATGGCTTCCCGCACCGTATCCGCGGAAAACAGGAACACCCCGCCCGCGGTATACACCTCGATGTGACTGCCAACATTTCGCATCTCAAACTCTTTCATCTCGTGTTCCCTCCTGTCGTATTTCTTAGGACAGGGAGAGTATCGCATAGTTTGAGTCCAATAAATTGGATTTTGAAGCATTTTTGCGCAAAAAGGCCCGGAAATTTTCATCTCCGGGCCTTTTCCTGCAAAAATTTTAATGCACTGCCGCCGCTTCCCGCTTGCGTTCCGGCTTTTTCTCCGGCTTTGACATGTGCTGCTGTTCAGCGCGGGCCTTATCATAGCAGTAACGAATGATGGCCTGCCGCCGGACGATGCCAATGAACATGCCCCGGTCATCCACCACCGGCACAAAGTTCTGGTTCATGGCCGCCTCCACCAGCTGATCCATGCTGGTGGTCACGGTCACGGCCTTGTAGTCCCGCTTGTGGGGGAACGACGAGATGGGCACGTCCTCCGCTGCTTCCAGATCCAGCCCGTGGAGCTTTTTCAGTCCCCACAGAATGTCTCCCTCCGTCAGGGTGCCCACATACTCGCCCCGGCGGTTGAGCACCGGGATGGAAGCATAGCGGTTGTTCTCCCATTTTTCAAGGGTCTGACGCAGGGTGAAATCGTCATAAACGTACATCAGGTCCTGCTTGGGGGAAAGGAAAAACAGAATATTCATCAAACAACTCTCCTATTTTGTTATTTCTGCCGTCTGGGCCGCCTGATTCCTGTCTAATACACCATTTTTGCGTGCAGCTGCCCCGCCGGCCGCAAATGCAGCCAGCGGCCATGCGTTTTCCTACTTTAAGTTTAGCACTTTTTCATAGGAATAGGAAGTCATACTATCAAGTTTTTATATTTTATTCACAATCGGTTTGCAATGTTTTACTAAAAAATCACGGAAAGCTATGCACAGCGCCCACTTTTGTGCTATACTAGAAAAGAGATGTCGGCCCGGAACGGGAGTCCACTGTCCCAGTATAGCGGTACCGGTGGTCGGAAACCACAGAAATCGCGTGGCCGGCAGAACACTTTTGGAACTGATTTTGAAATGAATAAAGGAGCAGAGCGACTATGATCACTTCCCGTTTCCCGCTGGGAGATGTCAGCTTCTCCGCCGAGTACTTCTCTACGCTGGTGGGCGAAGCAACCAAACATTGCTACGGTGTGGCCGCAATGGCCCCCCGTGACCTGACCGATACTGTCAAGAGCATGGTGCGCGGCGCTGATTTTTCGGAAAAGGGCGTCCGTGTCACGCAGGAAGAGGGCCGTCTCGTGATCGAGCTGCACATTGCCGTCAGCTATGGGCTGAACATCTCGACTGCCGCGCGGAGCATCTCGCACCGCGTCAAGGACGAAGTAGAGCAGGCTACCGGCCTCAAAGTGGCCCGCGTGGTCGTCTCGGTCGATGACGTCATCGCCTGATCCAAACGCCAAGCCCACCCGGGGGTACCGGGAGATTATAAGGAGTAGAAAACAATGATTTCTGGTAAGATTCTGCGCGACGCGATTATTTCCGGCGCAAACAACATCAACAATCAGCGTTCCCGCGTGGACGAGCTGAACGTCTTCCCTGTCCCGGACGGCGACACCGGCACCAACATGGGCATGACCATTGGCGCTTCCGTCCGTGAGCTGCAGGCTCTGGACGACAGCTGCACCGTGGCGGAAGCCTCCAAGACTGCTGCTTCCGCCATGCTGCGCGGCGCGCGCGGCAACTCCGGCGTGATCACCAGCCTGCTGTTCCGCGGCTTCTCCAAGGCTCTGGAGGGCAAGAAAGAGGCCGACGTGGTCGATATCGTCGCCGCCCTGAAAAAGGGCGTCGAGGGTGCCTACAAGGCCGTCATGAAGCCCACCGAGGGCACCATCCTCACCGTGGCCCGCGTCGCCAGCGAGGAGGCTGCCGCCTCCGATGCCGCCGATATCCCCGCCCTGTGGGACGTGGTACTGAGCGCCGGCCAGAAAGCGCTGGAGGACACCCCCAATCTGCTGCCTGTGCTGAAGAAAGCCGGCGTTGTGGATGCAGGCGGCCAGGGCATCATGATCATCTTTGAGGGCATGGGCAAGGTCTTCCACGGCGAGGCCATCGTTGAGGGCGGCGAGCCCGCTCCCAACAAGGCCAAGCTCTCTACCGAGAACGCCGGCAAGGGCGTCTTCACCGATGACCTGATGAAAGTGGAGGACATCAAGAACGGCTACTGCACCCAGTTCCTCATCAACAAGAACGAGGGCGTCAGCGCCGCCAAGATGCGCGCCTTTGCCGAGTCCAACGGCGACAGTGTCGTCTGCATCGAGGACGATGACGTCATCAACCTGCATGTTCATACGGCTGATCCCGGCAAGATCCTGAGCGAGGCCATCAAGTACGGCTACCTGACCAACTTCAAGATCGAGAACATGCACGAGCAGTTCCTGGCCCGTCAGCGCCAGGGCAAGAGCCTGGAAAAGCAGGCCTCTGCCGAGAAGAAGTCCGACCCCACCAGCCAGTTCATCTATGCCGCGGTGGATCCCAGCCGTGACTATGGCTTTGTGGCCGTTGCCGCCGGTGAGGGCCTGAAAGCCGTCTTCACGGATCTGGCAGCCGACGCTGTCGTTTCCGGCGGCCAGACCATGAACCCCGCCACCGAGGATATCCTGGCTGCCATCCAGAGCGTGCCTGCCAAGACCGTTTTCGTCCTGCCCAACAACAAGAACATCATTATGGCTGCCGAGCAGGCCCAGAAGCTGGCTGACCGTCAGGTCGTGGTCCTGCCCACCCGCACCGTGCCCATGGGCATCACCGCTCTGCTCAACTTTGACCCCTCTGCCAACACCGAGACCAACACCATCAATATGATGGCTGCTGCCGACAAGGTCTCCACCGGCCTCATCACCTACGCCGCCCGCGACAGCGAGTACGACGGCAAGCGGATCAAGAAAGGCGAGATCATGGCTCTGGAGAACGGCAAGATCGTCTCCACTTCCAACGACCTCGCCAAGGCCACCTATCGTCTGGCACGCGGCATGTGCAAGAAAGATTCCAGCTTCGTCACCATCATCTCCGGCTGCGACGTCTCTGACGAGGAAGCCGAGAAAGTGACCGAGCTGGTCAAGGCCAAGTGCCCCAACCATGTGGAAGTCAGCCACATCCGCGGCGGCCAGCCTGTCTATTATTATATGATCAGCGTGGAGTAATCCTCCGTTGCATTGCAAAATCCCCGGTACAGAATTTCCTGTACCGGGGATTTTTGTTGCATTTAGAAGAAACTCACCTGACTGCTCTCCGGCAGGTCACCCAGAGCGCCCACCTGGCGCAGGCGGTCCAGGATGGCACTGGACACACCGGAAGCCTGCTGCAGCTCTTCTATGGAGAGGTACTCCTCCCCGTGGATGGTGGAACGCTCCAGCGCGTCGGCTGCCGCGCCGCCCAGGCCTTTCAGCGACGAGAACGGCAGACGGACCTTGCCGTCCTCCACGATGTAGCGGGAGCCCCGGCTCTTGCCCAGCTCAATGGGCAAAAACTCGTAGCCGCGCACCAGCATCTCGTTGACCAGCTGCAGGCTGACCAGCACGTCTTCGTCCTTGGCGTTCTTCTCCTCTTTCAGGCGGCGCTTCACCTCGTTCATGTGGGCGCGGGCCACGGCCGCGCCGCCCACAGCGGCCTCGTAGTCGATATCATCACCACGGACGGTGAAATAGACCGCATAGAACGCCTGCGGGTGGTAGATTTTGAACCACATCAGCCGGATGGCCGACATCAGGTAGGCCACCGCGTGGGCCTTGGGGAACATATACTTGATCTTGCGGCAGCTCTCAATGTACCAGTCCGGCACATCGTGCTCCCGCATGGCCTCTTCCCAGCCGTCCTTGAAGCCGCCCTTGGCCACCTTGCCCTTACGGACAGCCTCCATGATGTCGAACGCCATCTTGGGCTCCAGCCCCTTGCGGAGCAGGTAGAGCATGATGCTGTCACGGCAGCCGATGACCTCTGCAATGGTGCAGGTACCGTTCCGGATCAGCTCATCGGCGTTTCCGGTCCAGACGTCGGTGCCGTGAGACAGGCCCGAGATCTGGATCAGCTCGGAGAAGTTCTTGGGCCGGGCCTCCACCAGCATTCCGCGGACAAAGTTGGTGCCCATCTCCGGGATGCCGAACGTGCCCGTCTGGCTGTCGATCTGCTCCGGCGTCACGCCCAGGGCCTCCGGGCTGGTCAGCAGGCTGTAGACTTTGGGGTCGTTCATGGGGATGGAATCCACCGGGATGCCCGTGTACTCCTCAAAATACTTGTAGAACGTGGGCATATCATGGCCCAGCTCGTCCAGCTTGAGCAGGGTATCGTGGAGGTATTTGAATTCGAAATGGGTGGTCAGCAGGCCGCCCGCCACGTCGTCTGCCGGGTGCTGGATGGGACAGAAATCGTAGATCTCGTAGGTGTCCGGCACAACGACCATGCCGCCGGGGTGCTGGCCCGTGGTGCGCTTGACGCCCGTGCAGCCCAGCGTGAGGCGGTTTTCCTCGGCGTGGTTCACGGTCTTTCCCCGCTCTTCCAGATACTTGCGGACATAGCCGTAAGCGGTTTTATCCTGGATACCGGACACGGTGCCCGCCTTGAACACGTTGGCCTTGCCGAACAGCTCTTCCGTGTAGCGGTGGACATTGGACTGGTATTCGCCCGAGAAGTTCAGGTCGATATCGGGCTCTTTATCGCCGTAGAAGCCCAGGAACGTCTCAAACGGGATATCATGGCCGTCCACCAGCATCCGGGTACCGCAGTGGGGGCAGTTCTTGTCCGGCAGGTCAAAGCCGTCGTCCACGCTGCCGTCGGTGATGAACTCACTGTGCTTGCACTTGGGGCAGCGGTAGTGGGGCGGAAGGCTGTTGACCTCCGAAATGCCGGAGAAGTGGGCCACAGCCGAGGAGCCGACGGAACCACGGCTGCCCACCTGATAGCCGCCTGCGTTGGAGTAGGCCACCAACTTGACCGCGATGACGTACAGCACCGCGTAGCCGTGGCCGCAGATGGAGTCCAGCTCCTTTTGGAGCCGCTTTTCCACGATCTCCGGCAGCGGGTCACCGTAATCCTCCTTGGCCCGCTTCCAGGTGGCGTCGCGCAGTTGCTGCTCCGCGCCCTCGATGCTGGGCGGATAGGTGCCCCGCGGGATGGCCCGGACGGTATTGTCGATGCTGGCCGCCACCTTGCGGGGGTTGGTGACCACGATCTCGTAAGCTTTCTCTTTGGGCAGATAGTAGAACTGCTTGAGCATGTCCTCCGTGGTGCGGTAGAACAGCGGCGGCTGGTTGTCTGCATCCTTGAAACCGTTGCCCGCCTGCAGCACCGAGCGGTAAATGGCATCCTCCGGCTCGGTAAAATGGACATCGCCCGTGGCAATGACGGGCTTGTGGAGGTCCTCGCCCAGCTGGATGACCGTGCGGTTGAAGTCCTTGATGACTTCCTCGCTCTCCACCTTGCCATCCCGCACCATATAGGCATTGTTGCCCAGCGGCTGCACTTCCAGGATGTCGTAATAGGAGGCGATCTTTTTCAGTTCCTCATAGGAGCGGCCCTCCACGATGGCGCGGTAGAGCTCGCCTGCCTCGCAGGCCGAGGTCAAAATCAGGCCGTCCCGGTACTTATTCAGCAGGCTGCGGGGCACACGGGGCTTCTTGAAGAAGTAGTTGACGTGGGCCTCGCTCACGATCTTGTACAGGTT
>ENA-UEQX01001407-UEQX01001407.1-human-gut-metagenome-genome-assembly--contig:-NODE-1407-length-14832-cov-3.752491_pt1 | contig 14832 bp, 9 predicted proteins | sample MGYA00242952_ERZ507952 | MGnify/ENA primary metagenome ERZ507952 (study PRJEB26167, sample SAMN06115425) | human gut metagenome | host: Homo sapiens | place: China:Sichuan | collected 2015-04-07... | reverse complement strand
GCTCTACAACGAGGAGAACGCCAGCCAGACCTACTACGGTCTGTGGGACGCGACGACCTCTTCCCCGTCCGGGCGCACGAACTACGACATGTACAAGGGCATCCGCTACTGTTACATTATGATCGACAATATCGACGCAGTCCCGGGCATCTCGCCGTCCGTGGCCGACGAGTTCAAGGGCGAAGCCTATTTTCTGATCGCCTATTACCACTGGGTGCTGCTGACTCACTACGGCCCGGTCATCCTCGTCAGGGGGCAGCTGGACATGGGGCTTCCCGAGGAGCAGGTCTATGTGGCCCGCAGTCCGTTCGACGAATGCGTGACGTTCATCGCCGAGACCTACGACCGCGCGGCCGATTTGCTGCACGGGTATCCGACGCGTCCCGATGCCGACCTGGGGCGCGCCACCTCGGTGGCGGCCAAGGCGATGAAGGCCCGGCTGCTGCTCTATGCCGCCAGTCCGCTCTGCAACGGCAACACGGAGTTCTACGCGCGTTTCCGCAACAACGACGGCACGCCGCTGATGAGCCAGACCTACAATCCCGAAAAGTGGAAGTGGGCGCTCGACGCCTGCCAGGAAGCGATCACGCTGGCCGAGGACAACGGGCACAGGCTCTACGAAAGCCCGAACGCGACTGCGGCTGCAACCGCTGCCGAGCGCGGCGAGATCAACTACCACGACTGCTTCGTCGAACCGCTCTGGAACACGACCGAGTACCTTTGGGCAATGGGCGACCAGACCGGCATCGGGCACTTGCAGCGTTACGGAGGCGCGCGCCTGAAGCTGCCGTACAGTACCGACGGCTTCTGCATCAACATCGTTCCGACGTTCGAGTGCGTGGAGATGTACTACACGCACAACGGCCTGCCGTGGGACCGAGACCCCGAGACCATGCATATCGACCCCTATGCCTATAATGCCGAAAAGGAGACTGCCAACCTCCATGTCTACAAGGAGCCGCGCTTCTATGCGTCGGTGGGCTACGACCGCGGCAAGTACGCCATCAACGGCGAGGAGTTCATTCTCAAATGCCGCGCCGGCGAGATGCAGGGCAGCGTGCTCGACGCCTCGAAGGAGTACCAGAGCTGTACGGGCTACATTCTCAAGAAGTGGATTCACCGCCAGTCGGCCTTCAACTACGACACCAAGTCGTGGACCTACCGCAAGTACGCCTATCCTTACATCCGCCTTGCGGAACTCTACCTGAGCTATGCCGAGGCCGATTTCGAATACAACGGGTCGTTGAGCGACGCGAGCCTCAATTATCTGAATCTGGTCCGCCGCCGCTCGGGGCTGCCCGATTTCAAGGATTCGTGGGCCTTGGCCGGGGGCATTCCCACCGGCGACGAACTGCGCAAGGTGCTGCACCGGGAGCGTTCGATCGAACTGCTGATGGAGGGCATGCGCTACCACGACCTGCGCCGTTGGAAAGAGGCGGGCGAAGCGATGTCCCGGCGTCCCAAGGCGTGGAACCTCGACGGCAGGACGGCGGCCGATTTCTACCGGGTCTCCACGATGAAGGAGAGCGGCGTCCGCACGTTCGAATCCCCCAAGACCTACTGGATGGCCATTCCGTTGAGCGAAATCAATATCAACTACAACCTCGTGCAGAATCCCGGTTACTAACCTTAATAATCCGATTGCGATGAAGAATCTTGCGATATGCCTCCTGCTTCTGCTGGGAGCCGTAGGGTGCGGCGACGGTGGACACTATGGTCTGCATCCCGAAGAACGATTTCCAGGTCCTCGAATACGATGCCGCTTCGGGCCAGGCGTGCGTTTACGATCTCTATCTTTACAAGGGCGGTTACAATGACGACGGAATCACCGTGAAACTGGTGGTCGACCCCTCCGTGCTCGATGTCTATAACGTGGAAAACAGACTCGAACTGAAGGTGATGCCCGACAGGTATTTCGCCTTCGACCCCGAAGTGCGCTTGTCGGGGGACAGGGTCATGGACCGCGCCGAAATCCGCTTCGATGCCGCTTCGATGCTTGCCGACGGCATTGATTCCTCCTATGTGCTGCCGCTTTCCGTCAGGGCCGATGATCAGGGCAAGGTGCGTCCCGAAAAGAACAGCGTAATCATCCGGGTCGTGATGAAATAACCGTGATGCGGAGGAGGTCCGGCCTCCTCCGCATCCTCAATGCAAAAAAATATGTCAAAATTCTACATGCGGCTTCTGTCGGTGTGCCTCGCCGCCCTTGTCCTGGCGGCCTGCTCCTCCTCGGAGGGCGGCGGTGACGACGGCCCGACCGCCGGACAGATTCCCGATAAGGCCGGAATGACGGTGAAGGGAATCGTGAAGGACAGCGCCGGCAATGGCATTGCCGGGGTGGTGGTGAGCGACGGCCTGGAGGTGACGGCGACCGACGAACGGGGGATTTACTATCTGGCCTCCGACCTCGCGCGGCGCAATTTCGTCTTTGTCTCCGTGCCTGCCGACTGCGAGATTCCCGCCACGCAGGGCTGTCCGCGGTTCTACCGCAAAATCGACCGCAAACAGGCCGTCAACCGGGCCGATTTTACGCTGACACGACGCAAGACTCCGTCCGACCGCCATTCGCTGATCGTTATGGCCGACATTCAGCTGGCTGCCGATAACACGTCGGTGGATTCCTATCTCGGTCATGTCGTTCCCGATGTGCTGAAAACCGTGCAGGGGCTTCCGACGGAGGTTTACGGAGTCAGCCTGGGCGATCTGGTCTGGAACGATATGTCGCTTTTCCCGAAGTACCGTCAGGGGCTGGAGACGCTTGGCTTCACGACCTTCAGCCTGCCGGGCAACCACGATCACGATCCGGCCGAGTTGACCGATTCGCTCGCCTTGCAGAGCTACGAACGCTATTTCGGTCCGGCGAACTACTCGGTGAACATCGGGAAAATCCATTATCTGTTCCTCGACAACATCCTTTTCGACCATGCGCCGACCGCCGAAGAGGAGTATATGATCGGTCTTACGGACGAAATTTGCCGTTGGATCGAAGCCGATTTGCGCTACGTTCCGGCGGGCAGCACGCTCGTCGTCTCGTCCCATTGCCCGATTCTCTATCACACGAAGAACACCGCAGCGCGCAACCACCGCAATTTCCAGCGTTTCCTCGATGCGATAAGCCCCTATAAGGTCCATGCCTTCGGGGGGCACAAGCACTACCATGACATTTACCGTTACGACGACGGACGCAAGGTCATGCACTGCATCGCCCGCACGCCGGGCGACCTGTTCATCAACGGCGACGTCAACTGCGACGGCACGCCGCGCGGCTATGCCGTGGTCGAGGTCGATGGCGAACGGCTCTCGTGGTATTACAAGCCGGCGGGCGGGAAGCGCGATATGCAGATGCGCCTCTATGCACCCGGACGCACCAATTCGGCCTGTGTCTATGCCAATGTCTGGGGTTATGACACGGCCTGGAGCGCCGTGGAGTGGATTCCCGCTTCGGGCGGGCAGGCGGAGGCGATGGAGCGGACGCAGCGCACCGATCCCTATTACGAGGAGGTGCTGGCGACGGGTGTGCGCGGAGGGACGCCGACCAATACGTGGCATATGTTCCGGGTCGATCCGGGCAGCGAGCGGGGCGGCATGGTGCGGGTCACCGACAGTTTCGGGCATACCTACGAATCGTCCGCGTCCTGGTAAATACGACATTCGAACAAAACCTTAAATACAACTTCAACGATGAAGAGACTTTTTCTTTTTCTGACCGTCGCGGCAGCCGTTTGCTGTGCGGCGTGCAGCGACGATCCCGAGGTCGCCGAATCCAACCTTTCACTGCTCGAGGATAACGTGACGTTCGATATGTTCGGAGGGCGCAGCGTCCTTGAAATCACGGCCGATTCGCCGTGGACGGTCTCCTGCGACGACGATTGGTGCCGCACCAACGTCGCCGAAGGTTCGCACACGAAGAAGATCGTTCTGACGGTCGACCAGAGTTTCCTGCCCGAGGAGCGCACGACCGCGGTGCGTTTTTACGCCGCGGGCGAAGAGAAGCACACCGTGACCGTGACGCAGGAGAAGTTCGAGCCGATCCTCGTGCTGGCGGAGAACGGCGCCGATATAACCGTCTACGGCGCCGGGAGCGAACCGGCCCTGAACCTGCGTGCATCCGTGGCATGGAAAATCGAGGGCGCGACCGACTGGTGCGCCGTGTCGCAGTCCGAAGGGACGAAAAGTTCGGTCGTGAAACTGTTGCTGACCGACGACGGCGAGGGCGTGCGTCCGCGCAGCGCGACGCTGACCGTCTCCTCCGAGATGGAGGGCGTCGAACCGCAGCAGGTGACCGTCGTGCAGCGGTCGACCGGAGCGAATACGGTCGTGGTCCGGGCGGGTGAAACCCGTGCGTTTCCGGCGCGGCGCACCGACGGCGCGTATGTGAAGGGCGTTGCGGCGGACTGGGTCTGGACCACCGACGCAGAGTTGCTTTCGGGGCTTGACTACGACGCTTCCCGGAATGAAATCACCTGCACTGCGGCCAAGTCGAAGCAGGGCAGCGGGCTGGTCGCGCTGTTCGACGCCGGAGGCGCGGTTGTCTGGTCGTGGCTGGTCTGGGTCGTGGACAAGATGCCTTCGGACGTGACCGTCGGCGGTATCGCCTGGCAGGACCGCAATGTCGGGGCCGAATACCATTCGACCGATCCGAAGGCCTGTGTGCAGGATTTCCGCTCCTACGGACTGTTCTATCAGTGGGGCCGCAAGGAGCCGTTCATCGGCGCGAAGATCCTCTCGAAGAACAAATATTACGAGGGGCATGCGGAGTATCCCGATGCTTTCGGCGCGATGACGCGCGAGGTGGTTTTCAACGCCTCCCGCACCGCCGGCTGGCAGGTCAGCGGCGAGGAGATGACAGCCGCAACGGCAAACGGCAATCCGACGACGTTCTATACCCGGTCGTCCGCAGCGATGTCCGAAGGCTGGACCGAGGGCGGCAAGGGGCTGAACGATCCCTGCCCGGTGGGATACCGGGTGCCGACGGCGGCCGAATGGCAGTCGCTGCTTGCCTACGTGGACGGCAACGCCGCCAAGAACCAGGACTCGGGCGACACGTACAGCCGCTGGTATGTGCTCAATTCGGGCGGAACCCTCATCGGCCCGTCGACGATGTTCCGCAAGGGCGATAACGGCCGCATCCACTATCCGGGGCGTTCGGCAGCCTATTGTTCGTCGACGCTCGCCGGCGGCAAGCCGCTCCCGATGTACGACTGGAAGGCGGGCGACGCCACGGGCGAGGGGACCTATTACGAACGGAAGATGACCACAGCCTACGGCATGCGCTGCGTGAAGGAGTGACGCCGCTGCGATCGCGGGGGCTTCGGGCGGGAGTGAGTTTATTCCGTCCGAAGCCCTTTTTTTGCGGTATTTTCATTACCTTCGCATGTCTTTTCAAACTTTTACCGATGAAAAATAGCATCTTTACCGTATTGGCGGCCCTCGTGCTGTATCCCGCCGGGGCGCAGCCCGTCACCCCGCAGGACCGGCGGCGCGCCGCGGAACTGGTCGAACGCATGACGCTCGACGAAAAGATCGGCCAGCTGGTCCAGCAGCGCGGAGGCGGCGCCGTCACGGGACCCGACAAGACGGAACTTTCCGTCGAACGGCTGGTCCGCGAAGGGCGCTGCGGCAGCGTATTCAACATCAAGTCCTTCGAGGAGACCGAGCGGTTGCAGCGGATCGCCGTCGAGGAGAGCCGGCTGGGCATCCCGCTGCTGATCGGCGCCGACGTGATCCACGGTTTCCGGACGATCTTCCCGATCAACCTCGCCGTCGCCGCCTCGTGGGACCCTGCCGCCGCGGAGTCGCTGGCCCGCGTTTCGGCCCGCGAAGCCTCGGCCATGGGCATCCATTGGACCTTTTCGCCGATGTGCGACGTTTCGCGCGACCCCCGGTGGGGCCGTGTCTCCGAGGGCGCGGGCGAAGACCCCTATCTGGGCGCGCGTGTCGCCGAAGCGATGGTGCGGGGCTATCAGGGCGACTTGTCCGACCCTTCGTCGGTCCTTGCCTGCGTGAAGCATTTCGCCGCCTACGGCGCTCCGCAGGCCGGGCGCGAATACCATGCGGTCGATATGTCCGAGCGGGTTTTCCGCGACAGCTACCTGCCGCCTTACCGGGCGGCGCTCGATGCCGGGGCCGCGACGGTGATGACCTCGTTCAACGACCTCGACGGCGTTCCGGCCACGGCTAACCGCTGGCTGATGCGCGACCTGCTGCGCGACGAACTGGGCTTCGGCGGATTCGTGGTGACCGATTACGGCACGATCGGCGAACTGAAAGCTCACGGCGTGGCGGGCGACGATGCGCAGGCTGCCGAACTGGCCCTGCGCGCCGGGGTCAACATGGACATGATGAGCGCCGCCTACCTGTTCCATGCCGCCGAACTGGTGCGGGAGGGGCGTATCCCGGAGTCGCTGATCGACAGCCTTTGCCGCGAGGTGCTGGCCGTGAAGTTCCGCCTGGGGCTGTTCGACGATCCTTTCCGCTACCAGGCGAAGGAGCGCGAGAAGTGCTATTACGCCCTGGAACATCTCGATGCCGCGCGCCGCGTGGCCCGCAGTTCGATGGTGCTGCTGGAGAACCGCGGCGGCGTGCTGCCCCTGAAAAAGGGGAGCCGGATCGCGCTGGTGGGACCTTTCGCCGATTCCCGGTGGAACCTGATCGGCTCGTGGGTTCATTTCGCCGAGGCCGGTCGGACCTCGACCTTTCTCGACGGACTGCGGGCGCGTTTCGGAGCCGACCGTGTGACCTATGCCCGCGGATGCGACCCGCACAAGGCCCTCGAAGGCGGTATTTCGGAGGCGGTGGCCGCAGCCGCGAAGTCGGACGTGGTGCTGGTCGCGCTCGGATTGAAGGCGGGGGAGAGCGGCGAGGCGGCAAGCCTTGCGTCGCTTGCGCTGCCCGACGCGCAGCGTGACCTGCTGGAGAACTTGAAGCAAACCGGGAAACCGGTTGTCGTCCTGCTGGTTACGGGCCGTCCTATGGAGCTGGCCCGCGAAGCGGAACTTGCCGACGCCCTGCTGCTGACCTGGTATCCGGGCACGATGGCGGGCGAGGCGCTGGCCGATGTCGTGTCGGGCGATTACAACCCTTCGGGGCGTTTGCCGATGACCTTTCCCCGCACGGTGGGGCAGATTCCGATCCATTACGACATGAAGAGCACGGGACGTCCGGCCGACGAGTCGGGCAAGCCCAACAAATACACTTCGCGCTATCTCGACGTACCCAATTCGCCGCAGTATTGTTTCGGCTACGGGTTGAGCTACACGACGTTCGGTTATTCGGACCTGCGGGTGCTGACGCCCGAAACCGCCGTCGGCGGCGAGGTTCGCGTGTCGGTCCGCGTGACCAACACGGGCGGCCGCGACGGCGAGGAGGTCGTGCAGCTCTACGTGCGCGATCTGCTGTCCGGTGTGACGCGTCCGGTTCGTGAACTGAAAGGTTTCCGGAAGGTCATGCTTCGCGCCGGGGAGAGCCGCGAGGTGACCTTCACGCTGTCGCCCGACGACCTTTCGTTCTGGCGTCTCGACAAAAAGTGGGGCCAGGAGCCGGGCGACTACCATGTCTGGGTAGGGCACGACTCCGACTGCACGCTCGGCGGCAGTTTCCGGATCACCGAATGATTCGTCTCTCCGGCACGGCGGCCGACGCCGCGGGTGCGGGACAGCTGCAAGGGAGCAGCGGCTTCGGCCGCCGCTCCCTTTTCCGTGCCCGGCGGGACGGTCCGGATGTCCCGGAAAAACCCGTTCGGAGATGTTTCGGACAAAAGGTTCCGGGGAATGGCTGGGCTTTCGCAAATTTTTTCTACCTTTGGAGGTCAAAACAGTACGCAATGATGGATTTGAAGACGATACGTGCCGAACTGCGCAAGCTGACCGCGATTGTCGACGGCTGGGAGCCTTCCGGGGAGATTCCGGCCCTCGAACGCGACCTGGCGCTGGAAAAACTGCGGACGCTCTACGATGCGGTGCGCTTTACGGAGGTGGAATCCCTTCCGGAATTCCCGGTTGCGGAGACGGAGCCTGCGGCGGCTCCGGTGCCCATCGACCTCGGGGCGGTGCTTTCGCTCGACCCGACGGACGAAGCCGTGTTCGAACCCGGTCCCGATGCCGTTTCAGGACCCGCGTTCGATGCGGAGGCGGAACCCGCAGAGCCGTTTTCCGAACCCGATACGACGGTCGCGGCCGATTCTGCCGGGGCGTTTGCCGGGGGGAATCCCGATACGGAGACGCCCGGAATGGCGGAGCCTGCGGTGTCGGATTCCGAGCCGGAACTTGAGGGGGAATCCGGATTTGAGCCTGATCCCGAAGCGGCGTCCGAAGCCGCATTCGTCGCCGGAGAATCCGAACCGGCCGCCGAATCCGGACCGGTCGCAGCATCCGAATCCGAGGCCATGCCCGAACCGTCTGCGAAGCCGGTCGTTGCGCCTGAATCCGAGGCTGCGGCTGAACCGTCTGCGAAGCCGGTCGTTGCGCCCGGACCTGCCGCTGCGGCTGAACCGGTCGTCGTTCCGGAACCCGCTCCTGCGCCAGCTCCGGAACCCGCTCCTGCGGAGAAACCCCAATACATCGCGCCCACGCTGTTCGGGCTGGAGGAGGAGACCGTCCGCCACCGTCACAAACAGCGCGTCATCATGTCGCTCTACGATACGCCCGCGCCCGCCGAAAAGCCCGCAAGGCCCGAAACGGCGGAAAGACCGGCGGAGCGTCCCGAACCCGCTGCCCGCCCCGAACCCGCTGTGACGCTCGAACCCGCTGCCCGTCCCGAACCCGCTGCGACGCCCGGACCGACTGTCCGTCCCGGGTTTGCCGCGACTCCCGAACCGGCGGCTGCGCCTGCGTCCGCAGGCCCCGTGCCGCAGTCCGGAATGTCCGTGCCGCAGTCCGCGGCGGAACCCGTCACCGTTTCGGAAGCGCCTGCCGCCGCCGAGCCGGAGGAGGCCGAATCCGGAGCGAGGGAGGTTGCGGTCCCTGTCGGGGCCGTGCTGGGCGAGGTGATCAACCACGACGTGCAGACGCTGGCCGACACGATCGCTCCGCGGCGCGACATGGCTTCGGAACTGCGCCGCGGCGAACCGGTCGCCGACCTTCGCAACGCCATCGGCATCAACGACAAGTTCCTGCTGATCCGCGATCTGTTCGGCGGCGACGGCGAAGCCTATGAAGAGGCGATCGCGACGCTCAACGCCTTCGACGATTTCGACGAGTGCATGATCCACATTGCCGAGAACTACGCCTGGAATCCCAATTCGGACGGCGCGAAGTTTATGATGGAACTGCTCGAACGCAAATTTGCCTGACACGATGGCCAAACTCTATATCGTACCTACGCCGATCGGGAATCTGGACGACATCACGCTGCGCGCGGTGAACGTCCTGCGCGAGGTGGATTTCATCCTCGCCGAGGACACGCGCACGACGTCGTTCCTGCTGAAGCACCTCGGCATCGAGCAGAAACTCCGTTCGCACCACAAGTTCAACGAGCACGCCACGGTCGAAATGGTCGCCGGGGCGATCGCCGCGGGACGCAATGCCGCCCTGGTGTCGGACGCCGGGACGCCCGGCATTTCGGACCCCGGGTTCCTGTTGGTGCGCACGTGCGTCGAGGCGGGGATCGAGGTCGAGACGCTGCCCGGCGCCACGGCGCTGATTCCGGCGCTGGTGCAGAGCGGGTTTCCGTGCGACCGTTTCTGCTTCGAGGGCTTCCTGCCCCAGAAGAAGGGGCGGATGAAGCAGTTGCAGGCGCTTGCCGGCGAGGAGCGCACGATGATTTTCTACGAATCGCCCTACCGCGTGGTCCGGTGTCTCGAGCAGTTCGCCGAGGTTTTCGGCGAAGACCGCCGGGTTTCGGTGTCGCGCGAGATCACCAAGAAGTTCGAGCAGACCGTGCGCGGAACCGTCGCCGAGGTGCTCGGGCATTTCCGCACGACCGAACCCAAGGGCGAGTTCGTGATCGTCGTGGCCGGAAAACCCAAAGTCCGCCGCGTCCGGGAGGACGGGGAGGAGTAACTCAAATCGAAACGCAATTGATGGAAGAGAACCGTACAGACGATACACAAAAGGTAAAACGTTCGTTTTCGGCGTGGCTCGGGGAGCTGCGCGAATTTATGAAGGGCCGTTTCAGCCTCGACGAGGACAAGGCGCAGCGCGACGAGGTCGTGGCCTCCGTCTCGAAGGGCGTGGAGTTCCGCGGCGTCAACCTCTGGGTGCTGATCTTCGCCACGATGATCGCCTCGCTGGGCCTGAACGTCAATTCGGCCGCGGTGATCATCGGCGCGATGCTCATTTCGCCGATCATGGGCCCGATCATGGGTGTCGGCCTCGCGCTGGGCATCAACGATTTCGAACTGCTCAAGAAGTCGCTGCGCAACCTGGCGCTGATGTTCATCGTCGCCATCATCACCTCGACGGTCTATTTCTTCATCTCGCCGCTCTCGTCGAACAGCAGCGAGCTGCTGGCGCGCACCGTGCCTACGACCTACGACGTGCTGATCGCCCTGTTCGGCGGCCTGGCGGGCATCGTGGCGCAGACGCGGCAGGACCGCACGTCGACCGTCATTCCCGGCGTGGCCATCGCCACGGCCCTCATCCCGCCCCTCTGTACGGCGGGCTTCGGACTGGCCACGGGGCAGTTCCGCTTTTTCATCGGCGCTTTCTACCTCTTCTTCATCAACTCGGTGTTCATCGCGCTGGCGACCTATGCCATGGTGCGTTTTCTGCAATACGAGAAGAAGGTCTTCATCGACAAGGTCCGCGAGCGCACGGTCAAGCGGCTGATGATGGTCATCACGCTGGTGACCTTCATCCCGAGCGTCGTCATCGGGTTCCACATGGTCCGCGTCTCGTTGTTCGAGGCCGTGGCCGACAAATACGTGTCGCAGGTCTTCAACTTTCCGCATACCCGCGTGATCGAGTGCAACAAACACTACGCGCAGGGCAAGAACCCCTCGCAGATCGAGCTGCTGCTCGTGGGCGAGCCGCTGGGCGAGGAGGTGATCGAGAATGCCCGTACGCAAATGCGCAATTTCGGGCTGGAGGAGGCCGAACTGGTCGTCCGGCAGGCCAATACGGAGGACAAGGTCGACGTGGTTTCGCTCCAGAAGAGCTATCAGGAGCTGCTGGAGGAGAAGAACCGCCGGATCGGCGAGATGTCCTCGCAGCTGAAACGCTACCGGGTGACCAACGTCGAGGTGAACGACATCTCGCGCGAAGTGGGGGCCATGATGGACAACATCGGGGCCATTTCGCTGACCAAGGGCATCACCTTCGACGTCGAGGGCACGCCCGGCGATACGACGCTCGTGTGCGTGGTGACGCCCCGGGATTCCGCGCTTCCGGTCGACCGTGAAACGCTGATCCGCTGGTTGAGAATCCGCACCAAGGTCGAGAACGTCAAACTTTTCGTGGAACCCTAATCCGGGCGGCAGGCATGAAACGAACCGATCTGACCATTTTGCAGCGCTTCTGGCTGGAGACCCTTTGGCTGGGCGCACGCGTGTTCGCCGTGATGCCTTACTGGTTCAAGTACTACGTCGTCGAAAACCTGCTTTTCGTCCTGCTCTACTACTGCCTGCGCTACCGCATGAAGGTCGTCAAGACCAACCTGCGGAACTCGTTCCCCGAGAAGAGCGAACGCGAACTGGCCGTCATCCGGCGGCGGTTCTACCGCACGCTGTCCGAAATCTTCGTCGACACGATCAACATGGCCTACATGAACGAGGAGAAGGGGCGGACGGTGCTCACGGTCAAAGACGTGGAGAAACACGTGGAAGCGGTGCACGGCCGCGACTGGATCGCCATGACGGCCCATTTCGGCTGCTGGGAGTACTGCTCCTACTGGGGGCTTTACGAGCGGTCGCAGATGCTGGTCGCCGTCTACCATCCGCTGCGCAGCAAGGTGATGGAGGAACTCTACCGGCGGCTGCGCAATTACGAAAATTCGATGACCGTCTCGATGAAGGAGAGCCTGCGTTTCTACCTGCGCAACCGGACCGGAGGCATCGCCGGCAAGAACCTCGTGATGGGGCTTATCGCCGACCAGAATCCCCCGCGGCGGCCCGACAGCCGTTGGTTCCGCTTCCTCAATCAGGATACGATCTTCTTCGACGGCGGCGAGAAACTGGCCCTGCGCTGCAACCTCCCGGTCTACTTCGTGAAGATGAGCCGCCTGCGGCGGGGACGCTACGAAATGTCCTTCGAACTGATTTATGACGGCAAAGAGGAGGTCGCCGAATACGAAATCACGCAGCGTTACGTTCGTAAGTTGGAGCGGATGATCTGCGAGTGTCCCGAACTGTGGATGTGGTCGCATCGCCGCTGGAAGCACAAACGAACTCATGCCGGTCGCTAAAATTATCATACTCAACTGGAACGGTGCGGACCACCTGCGTCGTTTCCTGCCGTCGGTCGTGGCCGCGGCTCCCGCCGGCGTCGAGGTCATCGTCGCCGACAACGGTTCGACGGACGACTCTCTTGCGGCGCTCGCCGCCGGGTTTCCGTCGGTCACGGTCCTGCGCATGGACCGCAACTACGGCTTTGCCGGAGGCTACAACCGCGCATTGGAGCATATCGAGGCCGACTATTACCTGCTGCTGAACTCCGATGTCGAGACCCCCGAGGGGTGGCTTGCGCCGATTCTCGACTGTCTGGACCGGAATCCCGACGTGGCGGTCGCCGCGCCGAAGCTGATCTCCTGCGCCGACCGCACGGAGTTCGAGTATGCGGGGGCTGCGGGCGGTTTCATCGACTACCTGGGCTATCCCTTCTGCCGGGGGCGCATCCTGCGCTGCGTGGAGAAGGACCGGGGCCAGTACGACGACGAGCGCGACGTGTTCTGGGTGAGCGGCGCGGCTTTCTGCTGCCGGGCCGACGTGTTCCGTGCGCTGGGCGGCTTCGACGGCGATTTCTTCGCCCACATGGAGGAGATCGACCTCTGCTGGCGGATGCAGCTGGCGGGTTACCGGGTGCGGATCGTGCCCCGGAGCAGGGTCTACCACCTGGGCGGCGGCACGCTCCAGACCGATTCTCCGGCCAAGGTCTTCTACAATCACCGGAACAATCTCGCCATGCTTTACAAGTGCGCCTCGCCCGCACAGCGGCTTTGCGTGGCCGTCGCGCGCCCGGCGCTCGACCTGCTCGCCGCGCTGTCCTACCTCATGCAGGGCCGCCGGGATAACTTCCGCGCCGTGTTCCGCGCCTGGCGCGACTTCATCCGCTGGCACGGGGCGCTGGCCCGCAAACGGCGTGAGATCCGCGCGAACCGCAAGGGTTCCGCCGCGGAAAACATCTACCGCGGCTCGGTGGTGCTGCGCTATCTTTTCGGCCGGCGGACCTTCGGCGGCATGATGCGCTGACGCGGAGCCGATGTCGTCGTTTTCGCAACGGGACTTGTGCGATCTTCGTTTTTTGCGTATCTTTCTGAAAAATACCCTCGCTTATGATACGTGCGGCTCTTCTGTTGTCGGCAGTCGTGTGTTTTTTGCAGCCTTTTCGCGCGTCGGCGACAGGGCAGGCTGCCGAACGGCTTGTCGTCAGGCGCGATACGATGCAGTTGTTCGCACTGCCGCTGGCGACGGCGGATTCCGCCGTGCTCGCCCGGCTCGAAAAACGGCTGGACGAACTCGATGCCTCCGGCTCTACGGCTTGCTGGCGTCGCTGTATCGGTGTCTGGCGGCTGGACGACGAGGGCATCTTGTGGCTTGAGTGCGTGAACACCGAGGACGGCGACGTCGTATTTTCCGGAGCGGAGCTGGTTCCCGAATTTGCAGCGGGATCACGCGCCCGTGCCGGCTGGTTCAGCGGAGAGATCCGCTATGGCACGGGGAATCTGGTGTATTACCAACACGATGGATTTATGCGGAATCTCGAACGCGAATGATTCCACAGGGCGGGTGGTTCGGATCGACCGGGCGCGACTGTTGTCGGAAAAGGGAAGTCCTGTTGTCAGCGATCCGGCTGACCCGCTGTTGCAGGCAGCTCTGCGGGCGTTTCGCTCGGTGTCGCGCTGGGATACCTGGTGGGGCGGAGGGGTCTGGAAGGAACAGGCGTATTTTATTCCGCTGCGCAGGGCCGGAATGGTTTGGAAACCGCGAAGAGGATAACGATGCTTATTGCTCCGGCTTGCAGGGAAGCGTGAACCAGAAGGTCGAGCCTTTGCCCGGTTGGGATTCGACGCCGATGCGGCCGCCCATCGTTTCGACGATCGACTTCGAGATCGCCAGTCCGATGCCGATGCCCTGCCTGAACGATCCCGCCTTGACGAAACGTTGGAAAAGCTGTTCCCGGTGTTCTTCGGGGATGCCGGCTCCCGTGTCGGCGACGTAGACGTAGAGTTCCCCGCCGCGGATTTCGAATCCGAAATCGACGGAGCCTTCGGAGGTGAATTTCACGGCGTTGCTCAAAAAGTTGGCGATCACCTGAATCAGCCGCTTGCGGTCCGTGCGGATGTAGCGGACGGGATATTTCCTGTGGAAGGTGATCCGCACCGGGCTGTTCTTGGGCTGCCGCATGCGGAAACCGCCTTCCAGCTCTTCCATGACGGCATTGAGTTCCACGTCGGTATATTCGTAGCCGAGGGTTCCGGCTTCGATCTTCGAGAGATCGAGGATGTCGCTGAGTTGCTGCATCAGTACCTCGCCGTTGGAGCGGATGATGCGCATGTACTCCTGTTTCTCGGTCGGGGCGGGGTCGTCCATGAGCAGTTCCGAGAATCCGATGATGGCGTTCAGCGGCGTGCGCAGTTCGTGGCTCATGTTGGCCAGGAAGCGTGATTTCATGCGGTCGGACTCTTCGGCGCGAACGCGGGCTTTCTCCAGTTCGCGCTGGGTGCGTTTCTGGGCCGAGA
>ENA-UEQX01001404-UEQX01001404.1-human-gut-metagenome-genome-assembly--contig:-NODE-1404-length-14838-cov-3.696294_pt1 | contig 14838 bp, 14 predicted proteins | sample MGYA00242952_ERZ507952 | MGnify/ENA primary metagenome ERZ507952 (study PRJEB26167, sample SAMN06115425) | human gut metagenome | host: Homo sapiens | place: China:Sichuan | collected 2015-04-07... | reverse complement strand
ATTGGCGGAAAAGATCCGGCGAAGCGCGAAGACGCAATTGTGCGGTGCTGCCATAGCCTTCTTTTGTGCTGCCGGATGATGAAAGCGTGCAGGAAAGCGCAAAAGGTCATTGCGTTTTTGTCTATTTTCTGATAAACTGGATGCATCGCAAGCAAATACAAGCAAAACCGGCTGAAAGAAACAGAAGGGAGCTTTATCGTATGGGACTGATCAAAGCGATCGCGGGCGCGGCAGGCGGCGTGATGGCCGACCAGTGGAAGGAATACTTCTACTGTGAAGCGATGCCCGCAAACATTCTGGCGACCAAGGGCCACAAGAAGGTCACGGGCCGCTCGAGCAACTACAAGGGCGACGAGAACATCATCACCAACGGCTCGATGATCGCGGTGGCGGACGGCCAGTGTATGCTCATCGTCGAGCAGGGCAAGGTCGTGGAGGTCTGCGCCGAGCCGGGCGAGTTCCTCTATGATACCTCCACCGAGCCGAGCATCTTCTCGGGCAAGCTCGGCGACGGCATCGGCGACGTTTTCCGCAACATCGGCAAGCGCTTCACCTTCGGCGGCGAAGCGCCGAAGGACCAGCGCGTTTACTACTTCAACACCAAGGAGCTCGTCGGCAATAAGTACGGCACGGCGTCTCCCGTCCCGTTCCGCGTCGTGGATCAGCGCGCGGCGATCGACATCGACGTGGGCATCCGCTGCTTCGGCGAGTACAGCTATCATATCGCCAACCCGCTCCTGTTCTACACGAACGTCTGCGGCAACGTGAGCGAGGACTATGACCGCTCGAGCCTCGACAGCCAGCTCAAGACCGAGCTGCTCACCGCGCTCCAGCCCGCGTTCGCGAAGATCAGCGAAATGGGCATCCGCTACTCCGCGCTGCCCGGCCACACGGTCGAGCTGGCGGACGCGCTCAACGAGGCGCTGAGCGCCAAGTGGCGCGACCTGCGCGGCATCGAGGTCGTCTCCTTCGGCGTTTCCTCCGTCACGGCGAACGAGGAAGACGAGAAGATGATCAAGGAGATGCAGCGCAACGCGGCGTTTATGGACCCGACCCGTGCGGCGGCGCATCTCGCGGGCGCGACCGGCGACGCGATGAAGACGGCGGCGGCGAACCCGAACGGCGCGGTCGGCGCGTTCATGGGCATGGGCATGGCAGGCGGCATGGCCGGCGCGCAGATGGGCACCCTCTATCAGCAGGGCGCGCAGCAGCAGGCGGCGCAGGCGCAGGCGGCCCCCGCGGCGGCAGGCTGGACCTGCGCGTGCGGACAGGCGGGCAACACGGGCAAGTTCTGCGCGAACTGCGGCAAGCCCGCCCCCGCTCCGGCGAATGAATGGACCTGCGAGTGCGGCACGAAGAACACGGGTAAGTTCTGCTCGAACTGCGGCAAGCCCGCGCCCGCGAGCGAGTGGACGTGCGACTGCGGCACCGTGAACAAGGGCAAGTTCTGCTCCAACTGCGGCAAGCCCAGAGCCTGAGCGATCCACAAACGATAAAACGGTATGATCGGGCCTGCCGCGCTGCGCGGCAGGCTCCTGCCGACCTTATGACAAGTCTGAAAAAGGAGAAAAAAGCATGGCAAATCAGGTGACCAATTACAAGTGTCCCGCCTGCACCGGCCCGCTGCGCTTCGACAGCGCGACCGGCAAGCTCCAATGCGACTTCTGCGGCTCGAGCTACGAGGTCGCGGAGATCGAAAAGCTCTACGCCGAGAAGGACGCGCAGGCTGCCGGCGCGTTCCGTCAGGCGGAGGAACAGGCCGCGGCGGACGGCGAATGGGCCTCCGCCTCCGGCAGCGACTGGGGTGCGGACGCGGAAAAGCTGCGCGTCTATTCCTGCCCGAGCTGCGGCGCGGAGCTGATCTGCGACGAGACGACCAGCGCGACCTCCTGCCCCTACTGCGGCAACAACACCATCGTGCCCGGGCAGTTCAGCGGCGCGCTCAAGCCCGACTATGTGCTGCCCTTCAAGCTGGATAAGGCCGCCGCGGTCGCGGCGCTCAAAAAACACTACGGCGGCAAGAAGCTGCTGCCGAAGGCGTTCTCCAATGAGAACCACATCGAGGAGGTCAAGGGCGTCTACGTCCCCTTCTGGCTCTACGACGGCAGCGCGGAGGTCGACGTCCGCTGCCACGGCACCAAGGTGAGCGGCTACTCCACCGCCCGTGAAAACGTGACCGTCACGAACCATTACGACGTGCGCCGCGCGGGCACGGTGCGGTTCGAGCGCGTGCCGGTGGACGCCTCGAGCAAGATGCCTGACGACCACATGGACGCCATCGAGCCCTTCGACTACAAGGAGCTCAAGCCCTTTTCCACGGCGTATCTGCCCGGCTTCCTCGCCGACAAATACGACGTTTCCGTGCAGGACTGCGCCGAACGCGCGGACAGCCGCTGCGAAACGAGCGCCGTGGAGCTGATGGAGCAGGACGCCCGCGGCGACTACACCTCCTGCACGGTCGAAAGCCAAAACGTCACGCTCCACCGCGGCAAGGTCCACTATGCGCTCATGCCCGTGTGGCTGCTGAGCACGAAGTGGAACGGCAGGAGCTTTCTCTTCGCCATGAACGGCCAGACCGGCAAGCTCGTCGGCGACCTGCCGCTCGACAAGGGACTGTACTGGAAGCATTTCGCCGCCATCACCGGTCTTTGTATGCTGGGCGTGATGGCTGCCGGACTGCTCCTGAGCCTGTAAGGAGGTGGCATGATGATGAAGAAATATGCTTCCCTGCTCTTCGCCCTCGTCCTCGCGCTGTCGCTGAGCGTGTCCGCCGCGGCGGATGCGGACGTCTATGTTTACGACGACGCCGACATTCTCTCCACGGACGAATGCGCCGCGCTCAACGAGGCGGCTGCGGCGGTGAGCGAGCAGTACGGCTGCGGCGTGTACGTCGTGACCGTCGACGACATGGCGGACTACATCGACCCCGACGCGGTCACGGAGACCGGCGAGGCCGGCATGGCCGCCTTCACCGAATACGCATGGGATGCGCTCGGGCTTGCCGCCTCCTACGACAGCAACGGCATCATGCTCGCGCTGAGCATGGCCGAGCGCGATTTCCAGATGCTCGCCCACGGCGACACCGCCAACGCCGCCTTCACCGACTACGGCAAGTACATCATGCAGGACGAGTTCCTCGACAATTTCCGTGAGGACGACTGGTACGGCGGCTTCGCGGACTACATTGCCGCGTGCGGCCGCTACCTCGAGGCCAACGCCAACGGTACGCCGATTGACGTGGAACCGTCCGACGAAACCGAGGAGGAATATGAACCGCTGAGCTTTGGGGATAAGCTTTTCTTTGCCGCCCTCATGGCCTTCCGGTTCGGTCTGCCCCTCGGCCTGATCGTGGCGTTCATCGTCTGCGCGATCTATAAGCGTCAGCTCAAGAGCGTGCGCCGCGCGACCGAGGCCGCGCGCTACACCGTCTCCGGCGGCACCGAGATCACCGCGCGCGAGGATCGCTTCACCCACCCCACCGAGGTGCGCACGCCCATCAAGACGGAGTCCGACGACCACGACAGTGGCCCCAGCTTCTCCGGCGGCACGACCGTCAACTCCGGCGGCTTCTCGCACTCCGGCGGAAAATTCTGAATCCCCGAAAGGAAAACATCTCCCATGAAACGAATCCTTTGCGCGCTGCTCAGCGCGCTGCTGCTGCTCACCCTCACCGCCTGCGGCGGGAAAAAGCCGGCGGAGGACCCCTCCGTGCAGCCGCCGGTCGAGCAGCCCGACACCCCCGATACTCCCGATCCCCCTGCGCCGAGCGAGGCGGAGCAGTCGCTCGCCGACCTGCGCGAGACCATCCGCGCCGCGGGCGCGGTGCTCGGCTGTGCCTACCTCGGCTCGACCGGCGGCGAGGAGAGCGCCGATCTGACCGCCCTGCTCGAGGGCGCGGACTGTCTCACCGCCTATCCCTTCCTGCGTGAGCTCCCCGCGGAGCAGGTCATCGCCCCCGGCGGCTGGGACATCTACTGCATCGTCCCCGCCGATGAAAATGCGGACGTCGCCGTGAACGAATACGGCTGGCTCACCGAGGGCGCGGAGCTGCCCGAGGCCGGCGAACTCCTCTATCACGGCAACGGCGCTGCGCCGGTGTATCTCATCGCCAACGAGAGCGACATCATGCCGAACACGCAGGTCACCGTCACCGCCGCGGACGGCACAGCCGTCATCTACCAGCCCTTCCTCAGCCTGCGGGACGGCTCGCTCGCCGTTCCCGAGGACGGCACGGTGTACGACTTCACCGTTTACCCCGAAGGCTTTGTGCGTGAAACAACCGCCTGAGCCGCCAAATCCACAACAGATCGCGAGGTTTTAGCTTGTCTTCCCCCTCCCTGCGCGGCCTCTGGAACGAGTGCCGCGCCACCGTGCGCGGCCTGGAGCGCTGGCGCTGCTGCATGGCGTTTTTCTCCAGCGCGTTCCTGGCGTTCGGTCTCTACCACGTCCACTCCGTCTCCGGCATCACTGAGGGCGGCGTGCTCGGCGCGACGCTGCTGCTCGACCATTGGTTCTCCCTCTCCCCCGCTGTCTCCGGCTTTGTGCTGAACCTGCTGTGCTACGGCTGGGGCTGGCGGCTGCTGGGCCGCAGCTTCATTGCCTACTCGCTCATCGCGACCGTGGGCTTCTCGCTGCCCTACAAGCTCTACGAGCTGTTCCCGCCGCTCTGGCCGCAGCTGGCCGAAATGCCGCTGCTCGCCGCCGTGGTCGGCGCGCTGTTCGTCGGCGTCGGCGCGGGACTTTCCGTGCGCGCGGGCGGCGCCTCCGGCGGCGACGACGCGCTCGCCATGTGCATCGCGCACGTCACGGGCATGGGCATCCAATGGGCCTATCTCTCCACCGACCTGGTGGTGCTCGGCCTGTCGCTGACCTATATCCCATTGCGGCGCATCGGCTACTCGCTGCTGACCGTGCTCATTTCGGGCCAGCTCATCGGGCTTGTGCAGAGGCTCCCTCTCCCGTGGGATAAGCCGCGGCCGGAGGCTGCGGAATAACGCAAAAAGGAAGCAGATGCTTTGCATCTGCTTCCTTTTATTCCGCTTGCTTTTTGCCTCAGCCGACGAGGGAGGCGGTATCCATGGCGATCATCAGCTCTTCGTTGGTGGGGATGAGCAGGACCTTGACCTTGGAATCCGTGGCGGAGATCACGCGCTCCTCGCCGCGGACGTTGTTGGCGTCCTCGTCCATCTTCACGCCGATGTACTCCAGACCGGACGCGATCTGCATACGCTCGAGCGCGTCGTTCTCGCCGACACCGGCGGTGAAGATGCTGGCGTCCACGCCGCCCATGACGGCGGCATACGCGCCGATGAGCTTCTTGACCTCGTAGGCGAACTTCTCGCGGGCGAGCGCGCAGCGCTCGTTGCCCTTCTCAGCGCCCTCCTCCAGATCGCGGAAGTCGGAGGAAACGCCGGAGATGCCCTCCATGCCGGACTTTTTGTTGAGGATGTTCAGCATCTCACCGATGGAGTAGCCGTACTTGTTCATCAGGTACTCCAGAATGCCGGCGTCGATGTCGCCCGCGCGGGTGCCCATGGGCAGGCCGGCGAGGGGCGTGAAGCCCATGGAGGTGTCCACGCTCTTGCCGCCGTCCACAGCGGTGACGGAGGAGCCGTTGCCCAGATGGCAGGAGATCAGCTTCAGCTCCTCAGGCTTCTTGCCCAGCATAGCGGCAGCACGCTGAGAGACATACTTGTGAGAGGTGCCGTGGAAGCCGTAGCGGCGGACCTTGTCGTTCTCATAGTACTCGTAGGGCAGGGCATACATATAGGCCTTGGCGGGCATGGTCTGATGGAAAGCGGTATCGAACACGGCCACCTGAGGCACGTCCTTGCCCATAACGGCGGTGCAGGCGTTGATGCCGGTGATATTGGCAGGGTTGTGGAGAGGAGCCAGGGGGATGCAGTCCTCCAGAGCCTTCATGACCTCATCGGTGATGAGAACAGACTTGTTGAAGGCCTCGCCGCCGTGCACCACGCGGTGACCCACAGCGTCGATCTCCTTCATGGAGCCGATCACGCCGTTGTCCTTGTCCACCAGAGCGTTCAGCACAGCCTGAATGGCCTCGGAATGGGTGGGCATGGCCACGTCCACAGCGTCCAGGACCTGCTTGCCCTCGATCTGGGGCTTGTAGGTGAACTTGCCGTCGATGCCGATGCGCTCGCACAGGCCCTTGGCCAGCAGCACGCCGGTCTCGGGGTTCAGCAGCTGATACTTCAAAGAGGAACTGCCCGCGTTGATAACCAGAATATTCATCGTTGGATCTCCTTCTTCTTTTGGGAAAGCCTTGCCAGCTTTCCATATTTAAGCTACAATGTAAATATAATGTTTGCATTTGCGCAAACTCTCTTTTTCATTATAACAAATCCTCCGCAAGACACAACCTACATTTTTACCGAATTGACATTATTTTGTAACCGCTTTGAGGTGACAAATGTGAAAACCGCTGGTATCATAACAGAATATAATCCTCTGCATTATGGTCACCTCGCCCTGATACAGGCCGTCCGGCAGCAATTTGGCGGAGACACCGCCGTTATTTGCGCCATGAGCGGCGATTTTGTCCAGCGGGGTGACTTTGCGTTGGTACGCCGTCACGCCCGGGCGGAGGCCGCCGTCCGGAGCGGGGCGGATCTGGTATTGGAGCTGCCCCTCCCCTGGGCCGTCAGTTCTGCCGAGGGATTCGCCCAAGGCGGCGTCGAGGTTCTCACCGCCACGGGGCTGCTGGACGTGCTGGCTTTCGGCAGCGAATGCGGAGACAGCGCCGCTCTTCTGCGAACCGCAAGGGCGCTGGAGGGCAATGCCTTTCAGTCGGCTCTGCAAGCAGAACTGACCAAGGGGGACAGCTTTGCCGCCGCCCGCCAGCGGGCCGTGGCCGCCTTGCTTTCCCCATCGGATGCCGCCCTGCTGTCCTCCCCCAACAACACCCTTGGGATCGAATACGGCCGGGCACTGCTGCGTGTGGGCGCGGCTCCTGCGCTGTTTACGATCCCCCGGACCGGTGCGGCCCATGACGCCACCCCGGAGAACGCCGGGGGCTATTCCGCCTCCGCCATTCGGCACCTGCTGGCAGAAGGACGCCGAGCCGATGCCCTGTCCCGGATGGTCCCGGCCATGAGGACCGTTTACGAGGTGGAAGAGGCTGCGGGCCGCGCGCCGGTATTCGCCGCCGCCTGTGAGCGGGCAATTCTGGCCCGGCTCCGGTCCATGACTCCGGCAGAATTCGATGCGTTGGACACCGGACACGAGGGCGTCGGCCAGCGGCTGTACAACGCCAGCCGGAACGCCGCCACCCTCGACGCCGTTTTAGACAACGCCAAAACCAAGCGCTACGCTTACGCCCGGCTGCGGCGGATGGTCCTCTGGGCCTATCTGGGTCTGTCCCCCGCCGAGCTGCCCGCCTCCGTCCCTTACCTGCGGGTCCTGGCCGCTAACGAGACCGGCCGGGCACTGCTGGGCCGGATGCGGAAAACCGCCCGCTTTCCGGTCATTACGAAGCCCGCCGCCATCCGGTCCCTCTCCCCTGACTCTCAGCGTCTCTTTGAGACCGAGAGCCGGGCCGCCGACCTGTACGCTCTGGCGTATCCGGAGCTGACAGAAGCCTGCGGCTCCCTCTGGCGGCAGAATCCCGTCATGCCCTGACTCATTTCCTGAAAGGAGTTCCTCACATGAAAAAGTATCTGTCTCTGATCCTGGCCCTATGCCTGCCGGCGCTGCTGGGCGGCTGCGGTGCTGTTCCGCTCCCCATGCCGGAATCCCCGACGCCGCCTCCCGCTGCGGATACAGAGGAAATTACTTATGAAGTGTCCACCGCCCCCTATGAACAAACGGTGACAGCGGAGGACGGCACCACTTTGATGGTCATTGATTTCCAAATCCCTCATTTGCAGGCCTACGCCAACGGTGCGCTGATCGAAGATCCTTCCACTCCGGCGCAGGAGCAGGCCATGGACCGGGTCCATACCTTTAACGAAAATTTCGACCAGTGGCGGGAATCAAATTCCTCAGAGGAAAACATTTCCTTTGTGAAGGATCTGTATCGGGATATGCCTGAGATGTTTTCCGAGGACCATATGGCTCCCCTTTCAGAGGAACTGACTTACACCTGCTACCGCACCGGCACCCTCATCAGCATTTCCGCCGATTATTACAGCTATCTGGGCGGTGCGCACCCCAACACCGTGTATTTCGCATGGAACTATGATCTGGACAGTGGTATGTTCCTCACCATCTCGGAGCTGGCTGCTGATCCCCAGACCTTCACGCTGGCAGTGGCGGATATGATCGAGGTACAGGCGGAGGAACAGATCGCATCGACACCGGAACTGGAGGGGCGGTCCCTCTCCGATGTCTACTGGGATAATTACCGGGAGACCATGGAGAAATGGAGCAGCGACTACGCCGCCTCCTTTGACGCGGACGGTCTGACGGTGATCTTCTCCGCCTACGAGCTGGCCTCTTACGCCAACGGCCCGCAGGAGTTCCATTTCCCCTACGCCGCACTGGACAGCTATTGGAGTGACAGCGGCCGGGCGGTACTGGGCCTGGACTGATATTTTCGCAGCCGTAAAACAGTCCTTACAACTCAATTTGCAAAAAGGGCAGTCCCAATCGGGACTGCCCTGGAACTGTCGATAAAGTGGTAAATTCTCCGCGACGGTAAGGAAGGGTGTGTGCGGGAAACCCAAGAAGGGTGTCCTGCGCCATTGAAATTCTTAGTTTCAGAACTTTTATAAAAGTTCTGAAAACTAGTTCAGCGGGGAGAAAAGGCTTTTTCGACACGCTGAGGGCAGTCCCAATCGGGACTGCCCTTTCATTTTGATTTTTTAGAAATGCGAATCTTAGTACAGCTTCGCGCCGGCGGGAATCCGGTCATCCACCATCAGGAGATTCAGGCCCTCGTGACCGGCCTCCTCATGAACGGCGGAGATCAGCATACCCTCGGAATCAATGCCCATCATCTTTCTGGGAGGCAGGTTCACGATGGCGATGGCCGTCTTGCCGACCAGCTCTTCCGGCTCATAATATTCATGGATGCCGCTCAAAATCACGCGATCCGTGCGCTCGCCGTCATTCAAAGTGAACTTCAGCAGCTTCTTGGACTTCTTCACCGCTTCGCAGGCCAGGATCTTCACGGCACGGAAATCGCTCTTGGAGAAGGTGTCAAAATCCACCATGTCCTTGAAGATGGGTTCGATCTTCACGTTGGAGAAGTCGATCTTCTCCTGCACGGGAGCCGCGGCAGGCACGGAAATGGCCTTTTCAGCCTTCTTGTCGGTATCCAGCGGCTTCATGGTCGGGAACAGGATGACCTCCCGGATGGTGTCCGCGCCGGTGAGCAGCATGACGCAGCGGTCGATGCCCATACCCATGCCGCCCGTGGGAGGCATACCGTATTCCATGGCGGTGAGGAAATCCTCGTCCAGCATTTCGGTCTCGTCATCGCCCCGCTCTCGCTGCTCCACCTGCTTTTCAAAGCGCTGGCGCTGGTCGATGGGGTCGTTCAGCTCGGAATAGGCGTTGGCCAGCTCGCTGTGGCAGATAAACAGCTCGAAGCGCTCCGTCAGCCGGGGATCGGCAGGGCTGCGCTTGGTCAGGGGGCTGACCTCCACAGGATACATGGTAATGAAGGTGGGCTGGATCAGCTTCTCCTCCACCTTCTGATCGAAGCAGGCGTACAGGGCGTTGCCCCAGGTCTTTTCGGCGGCATCCGCCAGCTCCACGCCCACGGCCTTAGCCGCGGCCACGGCCTCGGCGTCATCGGTGATGGCGCCGAAGTCCACGCCCACATACTCCTTGACGGCGTCCACCATGGTCAGCCGGCGCCAGCCGGGAGTCAGGTCGATCTGCTCGCCCATCCACTCCATCTGATAGCTGCCGTTGATCTCCTTGGCAGCGCCTGCCAGAATACCCTCGGCAATGTCCATCATGGTGTGGAAGTCAGCGTAAGCCTGATACATCTCCACGGTGGTGAATTCTGGGTTATGCTTGGGGTCCATGCCCTCGTTGCGGAAAATGCGGCCGATCTCATACACACGGTCCATGCCGCCCACGATGAGCCGCTTCAGCGGCAGCTCCGTGGCGATGCGCATGTACATATCAATGTCCAGCGTGTTGTGATGGGTGATGAAGGGCCGGGCGGCGGCGCCGCCGGCGATGGTGTTCAGAACGGGGGTCTCCACTTCCATGTAGCCCATGTTGTCCAGATAGTTCCGCATGAACTTGATGAACTGAGAACGGATAACGAAGTTCTTCTTCACCTCGGGGTTCACCATCAGGTCCACATAGCGCTGACGGAACCGCAGTTCCTTATCCTGCAGGCCGTGGAACTTCTCCGGCAGGGGCAGGAGGGACTTGGACAGCAGGATAATGTTGTGCGCCCGGACGCTCATCTCGCCCCGCTGGGTGCGGAACGCCTCGCCCTCGACGCCCACGATGTCGCCGATGTCGAACTTCTTGAACTTCTTATAGACCTCTTCGTCCATCTCGTCCTGACGGGCGTAGAGCTGGATGCGGCCGTCCCGGTCCTGCAAATCGCAGAAAGATACCTTACCCATGCCGCGCTTGCTCATGAGGCGGCCTGCCACCTTGACGGGCTTGCCCTCCATCGCGTCGAAGTTGTCCTTGATCTGCTGGGAGGTCGCATCCCAGTCAAAGCGGGTGATCACAAAGGGGTTCTGGCCCTCCGCCTGGAGATTCGTCAGCTTCTCCCGGCGAATACGGGTCTGCTCGGACAGGCTCAGCTCCGGCTGGGCCTGGGGATTCTTCTGTTCAGCCATGCTTCTTTCTCCTTAGCGTTCGATCTTCTTGACAGTGTAACGGATGTTGCCGAAGGGCGCTTCCACCACGACCTCCTGGCCTTCCTTGGCGCCCAGGAACGCCTTGCCGAAGGGAGACTCCTCGGAGATGATGCCGTGCATGGGATCGGACTCCTGAGAGCCGACGATCTTATAGCTGGCTTCCTTGCCATCGGCGCCCTGAACGGTGACGGTGCAGCCGATGGTGATGGTGTCAGACGCGGCGGACTCATCCACGATGACCACGTGCTGCAGGATCACTTCCAGCTCGGCAATGCGGGAATAGAGCTTGCCCTGCTCGTTCTTTGCCTCATCATACTCGCTGTTTTCGCTGAGGTCGCCGAAGCCGCGGGCGATCTTGATCTGCTCCGCCACCTCGTCGGACCGGGTGGTCTTCAGATAATTCAGTTCCTGCTCCAGCTCGTCCTTGCGAGCTTGGCTCATTTTGTATTCTTTTTCCATTTCGGCTGTTCCTTTCATTATCCTGAAGTGTATAACACTCCTAATTTACCATGGTTTTATATTGTAATAGGTATCTTCCGGATTGTCAAGGGCAAAAGGCCCTGATTTCGGGAACAGCCCCTTTGTTTTCCGTTTCTCCCAGCTGCACGGACACCTGCCCCGGCCGCAGAGCACCGGTCCGCCACAGGACCGACAGAAGCTGGCCCCGGTCAAGGCCCTCCGGCAGCCTTGCCTCCACCTCCGGCGGCAGCAGGAGCCGGGGCAGGGGCAGCGATTCGTCATACAGCGGCAAAAAGCCGCCGCCCTGCGCTTCCGTAGGGTCAAAGGCCATGTGGACAGACGCCGGCTCCCGCTCCGTCTCCGGGTTCAGCACGATGGACACGCCGTATTCCCGCCGCAGACGGCGGCACAGCTCCTCCCCGCCGAAGGGGACCTTCAATATGAGATACCGGTGACGCAGAGCCAACTCCGTCACCGTCCGCACCACCTCGCCGGAGAGGGCGTCCGCCGTGATCAGCACCCGCGCCCCGGCGGGGATTTTCCCCCGGAACCGCAGCAGCTCTCCGCACCAGTCCGCGGCGATGGCCCGCCGAAGCGACAGGGTTTCTACCGGGCGCAGCCCCTCCGGCAGAGCCTCCGCTGAGGCCCCGGCAGGCAGCACCACCTGTTCCACCCTCTGCCGCAGCAGCTTTTTTCCGGCGGTACGGAGCCTCCGCCGCTCCGTTAAGGGGTTCCTGCGCCGGTCCTGCGCCATCCGGGCGCAGAGAAACCGGATATGCAGCACGCTGACCTCTTTTAACGTAACAGGACGGGTCCAGTGCCCGCTTGGTTCCCAAAGCATCATTCCTACCATAACGATCAACCTCCTGCCCCATGGTATGGGACAGGAGGTCGATTCAGAACGGTTCGCCGTTCCTTACTTCTTTTTCAGTTCGCTGAGGATACAAAGCTCCATGGCCAGCACAGGCAGCAGTCCCCGCAGGCACAAAAAGCCCTGCGGATCGCCTAAGCGGATATTGGCATCGGCAAACAGTCCCACAACCCACGCGGCCAGCGTGGCGTTGATCGCTTTCAGATACATTCGCACTTCCTCCTTTTATTTGCCCACCGAGGTGCCGGAGAGGGTGTAGCCCGTCAGATACCCCTTCTTCGGCGCCGCGCCGTGGCTCAGGGGATTGATCCGCACATTGTTTTCCACCACCTCAAAGTGGAGGTGGGGCCCAGTGGAGTGTCCGGTGGAGCCGGTAATGCCGATGGTCTGCCCCTGCTTGACATAGGTTCCCACGCTGACCTTGATGCTGCTCATGTGAGCGTACAGGGTGGTGTTGCCCACGCCGTGAGAAATGACCACATAGTTGCCGTAGGAGCTGGACCGCTGGGCGATGATGACTGTGCCCGCCTTGGCAGCGTACACCGGACTGGTGTAACCCACCCGGCCGATGTCGGTGCCCTTGTGGTTGGTGGAGCCAACGCCGCCGGGAGAATTACGCCCGCCTACGGTGGAGGTGATATACCGGCTGTCCACCGGCCAGATATAGCCGCCGGGGTTAGTGTTGTATTTCTTTCCCTCCGCCGCCATCTGTTCTTCCAGCTTCTTCTGCATTTGCTTGACCTGCTGCTCGATGCGGCGCTCCTCGGCCTCCAGTTCCTTCAGCGTAGCCTGATACTCGGCGGCGTTGTCGTCGATCTCCTTGACCAGCTTGTTGGCCTCGTCCCGCTGGGCGCTGAGCTGCTTTTTCTGGGTCTCCAGTTCTGCTTTGGCGGCTTCCAGCGCCGCCTTATTGGCTTCCAGACCGGCTTTCTTCTCCGCAATCTCCGCCTGCAGGGTCTGAAGGTCCTGAATCACCCGCCGGTCATAGTCCATGACCTCGTTGATAAAGTCCAGACTGCCCAGCAGGTCGGAAAAGCTGTTGGCCTTGAACAGCACCGACCAATAGCTGATGGTGCCCCGCTCCTCCATTTCCCGGACCCGCTTGCAGAACAGCTCGTATTGAGCCTCCTCCCGCTGCTGGGCGTCCGCCAGTTCGGTTTCCGCCTGAGAAATAAGGGCGTTGTAATCGGAGATCTGAGCCTCCGTATTGCTGATCTTGGCGTTGGTGTTGGCGATCTGGTCATCCAGAAGGGTCTTTTTCTGCACCGCCGCCGCCTTGTCGTTCTTCAGACTGTTGAGTTTGCTCTGGATCTCCTTTTGCTTTTTATCCAGGCTGGCGGCGTTCCCCTTCAGGGCGTCGATATCCGCCTGGGTGACCTTGGCGGCCATAGCCGGGGCCACATTCACCGACAGGCACAGCACCGCGCAGAGCAGCGCGGCGCAGATGCGGACATAGCGCTTGCTTTTCTTCATGTCCGCCCTCCTTTACACCTGAAGGAACCGCCGGATGGCGGAAAGGCTGCCGCCTACGCCAATGAGGATGCCGGCCCCCAGAAATACGCCGCCCACCGGCTTCCAAAGCTGCTGGAAGGGCACGATGGAAAGGAGCTGTAAGGTGTCATTGTCGGCAACGCCCTGCGCAATGGCTTCATACAAGCCCCATTGCAGCAAAAAGGCAAGGATCGCACCGGTAAGGCCCAGCATGAAGCCCTCATACACAAAGGGCCAGCGGATAAAGCCGTTGGTCGCGCCCACCATTTTCATAATGGCGATCTCATCCCGCCGGTCAAAGGTGGTGAGCTTGATGGTGTTGGAAATAATGAACATGGACACAACGAACAGCACTGCGATCAGCGTCAGGCAGATGACCGTGGCGATATTCCGGACTGTGATGAAGCCGTTGGTCAGCTCCGCATAGGCGTTGATGCCGCCGATGCCGGGAATGGCCTTGATGAGTTCCACTGTCTGGCTCTGGAGCTTCAGCTCCTTGACCTTGATGGCGAATCGGTCCCGGAGGATGTTGGGGTCCAGATCCTGAAAATATTCCTCATCCGGGTGTTCGCTGATGAAGGACTGCATGGCCTCCTCACGGGAGATAAAGGTGACGGACGCCACATTGTCCACCGCTTCCAGTTTCTTTTGCAGGGCCTTGGCCTGTGCCTCCGTATAGCTGTCATCCACAAATGCTAAAATCTCATTGTCCTGCTCCGCCTGCTTCAAGTTGGCGTCCGCGTTGACGGCCACCAGCGTAAAGGTGCCCATGATCAGCAGGCACGCCACGGTAATGCCGATAGCGGCGAAGGACATGAAGCCGTGGCTGAACATATTGGATAGACCCTCGTGGAAGAAATATCCGAAATCGTGTTTACTCATGGATATGCCCTCCCACATAGCCGCCTACGCTGTCGTTGATGATGCGGCCCTGGTCAATGGTAATGACCCGCTTGCCGAATTTGTTTACCAGATCCTTTTCGTGGGTCACTACCAGCACGGTGGTGCCCAGCTGGTTGATCTTCACCAGCAGCGTCATGATCTCCATGGAGCGCTCCGGGTCCAGATTGCCGGTAGGCTCGTCGGCAATGATGGTAGCAGGGTTGTTCACCAGCGCCCGGGCGATGGCCACGCGCTGCTGCTCGCCGCCGGAAAGCTCGCTGGGGAAATTCTCCGCCTTCTTTTCCAGACCCACCAGTTGCAAAACGTATGTAATGC
>ENA-UEQX01001392-UEQX01001392.1-human-gut-metagenome-genome-assembly--contig:-NODE-1392-length-14889-cov-2.096678_pt1 | contig 14889 bp, 14 predicted proteins | sample MGYA00242952_ERZ507952 | MGnify/ENA primary metagenome ERZ507952 (study PRJEB26167, sample SAMN06115425) | human gut metagenome | host: Homo sapiens | place: China:Sichuan | collected 2015-04-07... | reverse complement strand
TGGCAACGCAGATGCCGTGCCGCAGCTGCCGGAGCGGTGCTTAAGCCGCAAGGCGGGAATTGTGCGGTGTTGCCTAAGATTATAGCTCACACTGCACCGTAAATGCCGTGCACGCTCACTTCGCCGGTAAACACATGGGTGCTGCCCTCAGCCCCCTGCACCACCAAGCGGCCCTCTTCGTCCACATCCACGGCGGTGCCTTCGCCGCCGTCAAAGGTCACATGCCTCCCCAGGTTTACACAGCGCGCCTTGTACGCATCCCGGATAGCGGAAAAGCCCTCCCGCTCAAAGCCGTACAGCGCGCGGTCAAAACCAAAGTTCGTCATGCTCTCCGCCAGGGCGGCGGCGTCCGCCGCCGGATCCACGGCAATGCCCTGCAACGCCAGGCTGGTGCCGTGGGGCAACTCCATTGCGTCAAAATAGCTCTGCGGCTGGGCCAGATTGATGCCAATGCCACACACAATGGCATGGTGGTCCGGCATCCCCTCGCACAGAATGCCTACGATCTTTTTACCGTTCAGCAACAGGTCGTTGGGCCATTTGATCTGGCACTGGATGCCGTACCGCTGTTCCAGCACATCCGCCACGGCCATGCTGGCAAACAGCGGCAGGCTTTCGGGCTGAGCCAGCTCAGTTTTCAGCACTACCGTGTAATACAGCGCCTGCCCGGACGCATTGATCCAGGTGTGCCCGCGCCGCCCGCGGCCCGCCGTCTGGCTGGTGGTATACACTGCCCCCACTGGGCCGAATTTATCCAGGTTTGCCTTTGCCCAGGTGTTGGTGCTGTCCACCTCTTCCAGATAGTACAGCTCGTTCACGCTGTTGTGGGATATTACTGCATCGTTTACCATTGTTCCGGCACCTGCTTCCATTCAAAACTGCACTGTCCATCCGTGATGGTGATCACGCCATAGCTGTGGGTATCCCGCAGGCTGCCGGGGTTGAACGCTATTTAGGGATAAAATCTTTTACTCCACCGTCACGCTTTTGGCCAGGTTGCGGGGCTTATCGATGTCGCAGCCGCGCATAAGGGCGACGTAATAGGCGAACAGCTGCAGGGGGACCACGCCCAGGGAGGGGAGGAGCAGATCGTGGGTGTCGGGAATGGTCATGACGGCGTTGGCCGTCTGGGCCATCTCCTCCCGGTGGGACTGGGTGGTCAGGGCCAGCACATCGGCGCCCCGGGCCTTGACCTCCACCACGTTGCTCATGGCCTTGTCGAAGAGCTTGCTGTAGGTGCCCAGGGCGACGACCAGAGTGCCGTTTTCAATGAGGCTGATGGTGCCGTGCTTCAGCTCGCCGGAGGCGTAGGCCTCGGAGTGGATGTAGGAGATCTCTTTCAGCTTCAAAGAGCCCTCCAGGCCCAGGGCGTAGTCCACGTTCCGGCCGATGAAGAAGACGGAGTCGTGGTTGAAGTACTGGGAGGCCAGATACTGCACCGTGTCGGTGTGGCTGAGGATGGTCTCCATCTTTCCGGGGAGCAGGAGCATCTCCTGGAGGACGGTCTCATACTCCTTCTGGTCCACCGTGCCCAGGATGCGGGCAAAGTACAGGGCCAGCAGGTCGATGACGGCCATCTGGGTGGAGTATGCCTTGGTGGTGGCCACGGCGATCTCCGGCCCGGCCCAGGTGTACAGCACCTCGTCAGACTCCCGGGCGATGGAGCTGCCCACCACGTTGACGATGGACAGGACCTTGGCCCCCAGGCGCTTGGCCTCCCGCAGGGCGGCCATGGTGTCCAGGGTCTCGCCGGACTGGCTGATGGCGATGACCAGGGTGTTCTTGTCCACGATGGGGGACATATACCGGAACTCAGAGGCCAGGGCCACCTCCACCGGCTTGCGGGTCAGCCGCTCGATGTTATACTTGCCCACCATGCCTACATGGTAGCTGGAGCCGCAGGCCACGATATAAATTTTGCTGATGGAGCGGATATAGTCCTCGCTGAGACCGAAGTCCTCGAAATAGACCTGGTCATCCTTGATGCGGGGGAAGATGCACCGGCGCAGGGCCTCGGGCTGCTCCATGATCTCCTTGAACATGAAGTGCTCATAGCCGCCCTTTTCGGCGGCGTCGATCTCCCAGTCCACCTGGCTGACCTTCTTCTCGATGGGCTGCATCAGGTGGTTATAGCACTGGATGCCGTCCCGGGTGAGGACGGCCACCTCGCCGTCCTCCATATAGCCCACCTTCCGGGTGTGGCGGATGATGGCGGTGACATCGCTGGCCAGGAAGTTGCAGCCGTCGCCATAGCCCAGGATCAGGGGACTGTCCTTGCGCACGGCGATGAGCTGGTCGGGGAAGTCGGCGCACAGGATGCCCAGGGCATAGGCCCCCTCGATGCGGCGCAGGACCCGGCCCACGGCCTCCAGAATGTCGCCCTGATAGAAATACTCGATGAGCTGGGCCACCACCTCGGTATCCGTGTCAGAGGTGAAGGTGACACCGTTGGAGATGAGAAACTGCTTGAGCTCCACATAGTTTTCGATGATGCCGTTGTGGACCACGGCGATCTTGCCGTTCTGGCTGACCTGAGGGTGGGAGTTGGCATCGCTGGGGGCCCCGTGGGTGGCCCAGCGGGTGTGGCCGATGCCCACGGTGCCGTCCACGGCGGCCCCGCCCTGGATCAAATCGGACAGAACCTGGAGCCGGCCCTTGGCCTTGCACACGGTGAGGGCCTGGTTCTTCTCAGAATAGACGGCCACGCCGGCGGAGTCATAACCCCGATACTCCAGCCGGGCCAGTCCGTCCAACAGAATGGGAGCGGCCTGCTCCCGGCCAATAAAGCCTACGATTCCACACATATTCTAAATTTCCTCCTGATTTGGTGTTTTGCGCTTCAAGAGGACAAACGCGCAGCCATTTGTGCCTCGTCCTTCGGTCTCAGCCGCTTTGTTTTGCGGTCACCCGCATATTTTACGGTCTGAGTGACACGCCCGAAGGGGCGCGGAGGGGCATCCGCCGAATGTTCGATACTCCCCTCACCTCGTCGTCCCGGCCAAGCCGGGCGCTGGCGCTGTCGTGGGTAAAGACCCGGGACCTCCTTTCCCTGTCTGCGAAGGGGCCGGAGAAGCGCTCTCCAACCCAACCATATTATACGGGAAAACCACCTGAGAGTAAAGAGAAAAAACATCCAAACGGCCCCCATATGCGTCAGGGCCGTTTGGACGTTAGATGGGGGAGCGGGTCAGTCCTCCTGCTCCAGTTCGGCAGCCACCTGTTCCAGCAGCTCCCGGATGGGCAGGTGCTGGGGGCAGGCGGCCTCACATTTGCCGCACCTGACGCAGTCGGAGGCCCGGCTGCCGGGAGCGGTATATACGCTGTCGTAGTAATAGATGGCGTTGTGGTTGTGGTGGAGCTTCCAGGTGTTCATCAGGGAGAACAGGTCGGGGATGGCGATGCGTTGGGGGCAGCCGTCCACGCAGTAGCGGCAGGCGGTGCAGGGGATCAGATGCATACTGCGGAAGATCTGCTGCACCTGTGCTATGGCGGCCAGCTCCTGCTCGTTCAGGGGCTTGAAGTTTTGCATAAGGCTGACGTTTTCCCGCAGCTGCGCCAGATCGCTCATGCCGGACAGGACCATGACGATGCCGGGAAAGCCGGCGGCAAAGCGGATGGCATAGCTGGCGGGACTGCCGCCGTGGAGGGCATCCAGCACGTCCCGGGCCTGCTGGGGCAGGTTCACCAGATTGCCGCCCTTTACGGGCTCCATGACGATGACGGGCTTGTTATGCTTGCGGCAGACCTCGTAGCACAGACGGCTCTGCACGGTGGGGTCATCGTAGTCCACATAGTTGAACTGGATCTGCACCACCTCGATCTGGGGGTACTCCGTCAGGATACGGTCCAGCACCTCCGCCCGGTCATGGAAAGAGATGCCCACATGGCGGATCTTGCCCTCGGCTTTCAGGGCGAAGGCGGTCTCATAGGCCCTGTGCGTTTTGAAATAGGCGAACTTCTCCTCGTTCTGGGCGTGCATGAGATAAAAGTCAAAGTAGTCCACGCCGCAGGCCTCCAGCTGACTCTGAAAGAAGGGGCGGATGTCCGCCTCCGACTGAAAGAAAAAGTTGGTCAGCTTGTCGGTGAGCACATACCGCTCCCGGGGATAGCGGCTGGTGAGACAGGTCTTTAAAACTTGCTCGCTCTTGCCCTGGAGATAGCCGTGGGCGGTGTCAAAATAAGTAAATCCGGCGTTTAAATACTCGTCCACCATCTGGGTGGTCTGGGGAATGTCCACCTGTTCCCCGTCCATGGGCAGGCGCATAAAGCCAAAGCCAAAGTTGCGGTCAAATCCTTCCATCCTCACATGTCCTTTCCGCGTAAAGCGAACCAAGCCCCGCCCGGGCATCCGGCGGAGCGATGTACGTATAGACCTATTATAGCGGAAAAATAAGAAAAAGGAAAGCCGGGGAAACGACTTTCCAAAAATTCAGGCGGATACGGCGCTGTGTTTTCAGGCCGTATCCGCCTTTTTTCGCCCTGGACGGGCGTTACAATGTGTTTTGGTTCTGATACAAAATAGCGGGCATCATCCGGGCATAGGGGGACAGGGAGTTGCAGGCCCGGGAGAGAAGCTCGGCATACTGGGGGATGTTCTCGTTTCGGATGGACAGGGTAGAGCCGGAGATGCTCAGGGCCCCGGCCACGTCCCCACGGCTGGTGCGGATGGCCATGGCCACACACTTGACCCCCATGGTCTCCTCCTCATTGTCCAGAGCATAGCCCCGGCGGCGGCACACCGCCAGCTGTTCCATCAGGGTGTCGTGGTCGGTGATGGTGTTCTGGGTGAAGGAGGGCAGGCCATGTTTTTGGATGATGGCCTCCACCTGGTCGGTGGGCATCTGGCTGAGCATGGCCTTGCCGCAGCCGGTGCAGTGCATGGGCAGGGTCTTGCCTGATACAGAATAGGACACCGAGCGGCGGCTGGGGTAGACGCACTCCAGATAGAACACCTGTCCTCCGATGTGGGAGGTGAGGTAGATGATCTCTCCGGTGGACACCTGAAGGTCCTCCATCACCGGCACAGCGTATTGGATGACGGGCATGGCCGCATGGGCGCAATAGCTCAGCTCCATGATCTTATGGACAGGCGGTTCAGCTCTTCGATGATGTCGCTGCGCGTGCATTTCATGCCTTCGCGGAAGGCGATGCTGCCAGCGACCTCGGTTTCTCGAATCATGGTGCGCAGCTGGTTGAGCAGGGTGCTCTTGGGCATGTTTAAAATGCGGCTGATCTGGGCCAGGGAGAGCTCCGGCTGGGTGGGGCTGAAGCAGTCCAGCACCCGCAGGGCTTTGGCTGTGGCGGTGACTCTGGCTCCGGCTGGGGACGATACGCCTTCTCGCTTATCAGACATGGTACAACGATCCTTCTCTTCAAATTCAAACACAGTCCGCCATGCCGGGGAGAGCGGACAAAACACAGACACAGTAATACAGTTGCTATACTACCGTGCATTCGTCGGAATGTCAACAGGGAATAAAAAACTTGTGTAGATGTTGTACAAAATGGGAAAAAGCTGTTGACATACTCAGACGGTCGTGCTAAAATGCGCTTGAAAAAACGGTTTACCCGAACGATAATTCAGTAATACTGAACAAACGCCGGGAAACGAAGGAGGAGCTTCCAATGAAAAAGTTGTACGGCGTGATCACTGCTATGACCACTCCCTTCACCGCGGACAACAAGGTGGATGTCGCTGCGCTGGAGGCGCAGACGGAGTACCTGATCCAGAAGGGTGTGCAGTGTCTGTATCCCTGCGGTACCACCGGCGAGATGTATCTCATGAGTGCCGAGGAGCGGGAGCTGGTGGCCGAGACGGTGGTGAAGAAAGCCGCCGGGCGCGTCACGGTGTTCATCCACGTGGGCGCCATGGACCAGGACGAGACCATCCGGCTGGCTCAGCACGCCCAGAAGATCGGCGCCGACGGCGTGGGCGTAGTCACGCCCAGCTATTTCACGGTGGACGAGAAGGCCATGGTGGAGTACTACAAGACGGTGTGCGCCGCCCTGCCCGAGGACTTCCCCGTCTATGTCTATGTCATCCCCCAGCTGGCGCACAACGATGTGTCCGCCGAGACCATGGAGAAGATCGCTGCCGCGTGCAAGAACGTGGTGGGCGTGAAGTACAGCTTTGCGGACATGCGCCGCATCAACGACTATCTCCAGGTGCGGGGCGGCAACTTCTCCGTGGTGCCCGGTGCGGACGACCTGTTCCTGCCCTGTCTGGCCTGTGGCTGCGACGGCGTGGTGTCCGGCTGCTCCGGCCCCTTCCCCGAGGCGTTTGTGAACGTGTACAAGGCCTTCCAGTCCGGCGACCTGGCCGCCGCCCGCAAGGCCCAGGTGGAGGCCACCAAGCTGGTGAAGGTCATGCAGTTCGGCGGCGATATGTCTATCTTCAAGAACATCCTCACCTTCCGGGGCGTCCCCGGCGGCCACATGAGAAAGCCCCTGATGGACCTGGATGAGGCCGGCGTGGCCAAGCTGAAGGAGACCGTGGCCCCCTATCTGTAAGCTTTTACTTAATCTGTGTTTCAACGCTGAACGGCGTGAAATAAAACAAGGAAAGAAGGATATAAGAAATGAAAAAAATCTTAGCCCTTGCCCTTGCCGCTGCCATGAGCCTGACTCTGGTCGCCTGCGGCGGAAGCAAGACCCCCGCTGCCAGCGGCAGCGCCAGCTCCGGCGGTTCCAGCAGCGCCGAGACCGTGGACTTCCCCGGCAACAAGCAGGTGTCCCTGATCGTGCCCTATTCCGCCGGCGGCGCATCCGACACCGTGGCCCGCATCTATGCCTCTGAGCTGGAGCAGTCCCTGGGCACCAGCATCGTGGTCTCCAACGTCACCGGTGCTTCCGGCGCCATCGGCCTGGAGCAGGTGCGCAACTCCAACCCCGACGGCTACACCATCGCCTACATGCCCGTGGAGTCCACCATGCTGAAGGCCCTGGGCTTCACCGACCTGTCCACCGATGACTTCCGCTTCATCGGCCGTGCCATGACCATCCCCGCCGCTGTCACCGTCCGGGCCGATGCCCCCTGGGACACCTTCGAGGACTTCGTCAACTACGCCAAGGAGCACCCCGGCGAGATCCAGGTGGGCAACTCCGGCACCGGCTCCATCTGGCACATCGCCGCTGCCTCCATTGAGAAGGAGTGCGGCGTTCAGTTCACCCACGTGCCCTTCGACGGCGCTGCCCCCGCTGTGGCTGCCCTGCTGGGCGGCAACATCCAGGCCGTCACCGTCAGCCCCTCTGAGGTGAAGAACAACGTGGACTCCGGCGACTTCAAGGTCCTGTGCGTCCTGGGCGAGAGCCACTCCTCTGTGGTTCCCGACGTGCCCACCGCCCAGGAGCTGGGCATCGACATCACCATCCAGGGCTGGGGCGGCTTCGCTGTTCCCAAGGACACCCCTCAGGCTGTGATCGACATTCTGGAGAAGGCCTCCGAGACCGCCATCAACTCTGACTCCGTGAAGAAGACCCTGGCCGACCGGGGCTATGAGCACGCCTATCTGAGCGGCTCTGACATGGACCAGAAGGCCTCTGAGGAGCTGGCTTACTACAGCGAACTGATCCCTGAACTTGGCATTGCCTAAATGAACGACCAAAGCCGCGCTCAGGCCCTCGGGCGTGAGCGCGGCTTTCTTCTACCATGAGTTAGGAGGTTTCCCCATGCATAAAGGCGATACGATCCCCGGCCTCATTACGGCCGTGTTCGGTTATTCCGTTGCCATCTACGTCCTGTTGGAGGACACCATGCGCTGGAACGCCCAGTCCTCGGACGGCGTGCCCGGTGCGGGCTTCTTCCCGGTGCTGCTGGGCTTTGCCGTGGGCATCCTGGGGACCATTTTGTTTATCCGCGGGCTGCTGCAAAAGGGCAGCGTACAGTATTTTCAGGTGGACCCTGAGATCAAATTCAACTTAAAGCGCTTGGGGCTGGCCGCTCTGAGCATGATCGTGTTTTTCATCCTGTGGCGCACGACCCATCAGTTTATCGTCTGTGTCGCGCTGGTCTGCTTTGGGCTGAACGCAGTGTTTGGCCGGAAGCTGAAGTATAACATCATCTATACCGTGGTTTTCACTGCGTTTATCTACGCCGCGTTTGTGGTCGGATTTTCCGTCCAGTTCAATCGTTAAAGGAGATGAAGTTCAATGACTGCTGACGTTTGGTTCAGTGCACTGCAATCGTGCCTACAACCCTCAGTCCTGCTGTTTCTGGCCATTGGTGTGTGCATCGGCACCATCATCGGCGCTCTGCCCGGCCTGTCGGCCACCATGGGTATTGCCATCATGACTCCCATCACCTTCTGGTTCGCGCCCTCCGACGGCTTTGCCATGCTGATGGGCCTGTGGAACGCCGCCATTTTCGCCGGAGGCATCTCCGCCATTCTGGTGAACACCCCCGGTACCCCCGCCTCCATCTGTCAGGCCTTTGACGGCTACAACCTGTACCGGCAGGGCAAGGGCGGACTGGCCCTGGGCATCAACGTGATCTATTCCTTCATCGGAGGTGTTTTCTCCACCTTCTGCCTGATCCTGTTCTCCACCCCCATCGCCCGGTTCACCATCTCCTTCAACGCCCCGGAGTACTGCATGCTGGCCCTGTTCGGCCTGTCCATGATGGTGGCCGTGTCTGACGGAAGCGTGCTGAAGGGCCTGATCCTGGGGCTGGCGGGCATCCTGCTCTCCTGCGTGGGCCTGGACCCCATCCTGTCCATCAGACGATTCACCTTCGGCCAGACGGCCCTGCTGGGCGGCATCTCCTTCATCCCCGTGATGATCGGCATGTTCGGCATTGGCGAGGTGTTCTATCAGATCTACAGCTTCCGCAAGGCCGAGCAGGAGGCCGAGCTGGAGGCCCGCAAGGTCAACCTGTCCCTGGGCCGGGTGCTGCCCACCGCCAAGCAGGCCAAGGAGCTGGCCATCCCCACCCTGATCGGTGCCGTTGAGGGCACGGTCATCGGTGCCATCCCCGCCGCCGGCGGCGACATCGCTTCCATCATCTCCTGGGGCAACGCCAAGAAGATGAGCAAGCACCCCGAGGAGTACGGCAAGGGCTCTCTGGAGGGCCTGGCTGTGGCTTCCTCCGCCAATAATGCGGTGATCGGCGGCGCTATGACCACCATGATGACCCTGGGCATCCCCGGCGATGCGGTCACCGCCATCCTGATCGGCTCCCTGACCATGTACGGCATGCAGCCCGGCATCAAGATGTTCACCGAGAACGTCACCTTCACCGCCACCATCATGATCCTGATGCTGCTGGCCAACGTGGTATTCCTCATCTTCGGTCTGGCCACCGCCAAAATTTCCGCCAAGGTGCTGAACGTGTCTCAGCCCACGGTGTGGACCGCCGTGTGCATCCTGTGCGTGGTGGGCTCCTTCGCCCTGAACAACACCTTCTTCGACGTGGGCGTCATGTTCGCCGCCGGTGTGCTGGGCTTCTTCCTGAAGGTGTTCAAGTTCCCCAACGGCCCCTTTGTGCTGGGTCTGCTGCTGGGCTCTATGCTGGAGTCCAACATGCGCCGGGCCCTGGTGATGAGCCACGGCAGCTGGGCGACCTTTGTCACCCGCCCCGTGTCCTGTGTGCTGTTCATCGCCATTGTGCTCACCTTCTGCTGGCCGGTGCTCAAGGCCGCGATGGCCAAGAAGAAGGCCGCCGCCCAGGCGAAGTAATGTTCTCTTGTTCGTCTGCGGGCTGCCGTGTTGTGGGGAGCCCGCAGATGGCTGTTTGAAAGGAGCAATTTGTATGGACGCATTATCTGTGATCAAGGACCACGGCATTATCCCCGTATTGGGACTGAAAGACCCGGAGACCGCCCCCCAGGTGGCCGCCGCCCTGAGAGCGGGGGGACTGCCCCTGTTGGAGGTGACCATGCGGGCCCCCCTGGCCATGGACTGCCTGAAGGCCATCAAGGCCGCCGACCCGGACATGCTGGTGGGTGCGGGGACCATCCTGCACACCCAGCAGGTGGATCAGGCCAAGGCCGCCGGAGCGGACTTTATCGTCGCCCCCGGCTTCAATCCCGCCGTGGTGAAGCGCTGCCAGGAGGTGGGTCTGCCCGTGGTCCCCGGCTGCATCACCCCCACCGAGATCGAGGCGGGGCTGGCGCTGGGCCTGACCACCTTTAAGTTCTTCCCCTCTGAGGCCATGAACGGCATGGCAACCATCAAGCAGCTGTGCGGCCCCTATGGCAACATCCAGTTCATCCCCACCGCCGGGATCACCATGGACAACCTGGAGAACTATCTCTCCAGCGACAAGATCGCCGCCGTGGGCGGCAGCTTTATGGCCCCCTCCGCCATGGTGGACGCCCAGGACTGGGCGGGCATCACGGCTCTGTGCAAAAAGGCGGTGGACAAGTCCCTGGGCTTCACCCTGGCCCATGTGGGCATCAACGGCGAGAACAAGGACCAGGGCCTGGGCGCCGCCGAGTGGTTCAACCGCTGCTTCGGCTGGCCGGTGAAGGAGGGGGGGCGCTCCAACTTCGCGGCCACCTATGTGGAGTGCTGCAACCAGCGCTTCCCCGGTAAGTTTGGCCACATCGGCGTGTTCACCCTGTCCATGCGCCGGGCCCTGGCCTATTTCAAGGCCCACGGCATCGCCACCCGGGAGGAGTTCAAAAACGTGAACGCCAAGGGCGAGCTGGTGGCCGTCTATCTGGAAGAGGAAGTGGGCGGCTTTGCGGTCCACATTGTAAAAAAGTCTTAAACGTCTGAAATTTGGCATAGGAGGAGTTCCCATGAAAAAGATCATCAACGATCCCGCTCAGTATACCGACGATATGCTCCAGGGCATCTATCGGGCCCACGGGGATCAGGTGGGCTATGTGAACGGCGATCTGCGCTGCTACTGCACCAAGAAGAAGGTCCCTGGCAAAGTCGCCATCATCACCGGCGGCGGCACGGGCCACCTGCCCCTGTTCCTGGGCTATGTGGGGGAGAATCTGCTGGACGGCTGCGCCGTGGGCAGCGTGTTCCAGTCTCCCAGCGCCGAGCAGATCTATGAGATCAGCAAGGCCGTGGAGGCGGGGGCCGGTGTGCTCTATCTCTATGGCAACTACACCGGCGACATCATGAACTTTGACATGGCCGCCGAGATGTGCGACATGGACGACATCAAGACCGCCTCTATCGTGGGCGCGGACGACGTGAACTCCAATGCGGACGTGAACGCCCGCCGGGGCGTGGCCGGTATCTTCTTCATGTATAAGTGCGCCGGGGCCAAGGCCGCCCAGATGGGAACTCTGGACGAGGTGCTGGCCGCCGCCCAGAAGGCCAAGGACAACACCCGCACCGTGGGCTTTGCCCTGACCCCCTGCGTCATCCCCGAGATCGGCCACGCCAACTTCACCCTGGGGGAGAATGAGATGGCCATGGGCATGGGCATCCACGGGGAGCCCGGCGTGTGGAACGGCCCGGTGAAGACCGCCGACGAGCTGGCCGAGGAGTCTTTGAACACCCTGCTGGGCGACATGCCCGTGGAGGCGGGGGAGGAGGTGGCCCTGCTCATCAACGGCCTGGGCGCCACCTCTGCCGAGGAGCTGTACATCCTGTCCAACAGCGTGTCCCAGCGGCTGGAGGACAAGGGCATCCGCATCTACCGCACCTTTGTGGGCGAGTTTGCCACCTCCATGGAGATGGCGGGTGCGTCCATCTCCATCATGAAGCTGGACGACGAGACCCGGGCCATGCTGGGCATGCCCGTGTCCACCCCCTTCTATTGCCAGAAGTAAGCGGGATCAGCGGGAAAGGAAGCGCATCGCATGAACGAGATCAAAAGCAGCGACTGGACTGCCATCCTCCAGTCTGTGGCCCAGGTGATGACGGACAACGCCGACCACCTGTGCGAGATGGACGCCCGCATGGGCGACGGTGACTTGGGCCTGACCATGAAGAAGGGCTACTGCGCCCTGCCCGAGCTCTATGCCGGTCTGGAAGAGGCGGATATGGGCAAGCGGCTGTCCAAGTCCGGCATAAAGATGTCCAGTGTGGTGCCCTCCACCATGGGCACGCTCATGTCCTCCGGCTGGATGGAGGGCGGCAAGCGCCTGGTGGGCAAGGAGACGGTGGACGCGGCAGGTTATGCGGCATTCCTCCGGGGCTTTGCCGACGGCATCATCAAGCGGGGCAAGTGCGCCCCCGGCGACCGCACCGTGCTGGATGCGATCCACCCCGCCGCGGAGGCGGCGGAGAAGGCCGCCGCTGCCGGGGCCGGTCTGGCTGACACCGCCAAGGCCGCCCTGGAGGGGGCCAAGGCCGGGCTGGAGGCCACCAAGGACATGAAGCCCAAGTATGGCAAGGCGGCGGTGTTCGCCGCCAAGGCCCTGGGCACCGAGGACCAGGGGGCCACCGCCGGGATGCTGCTGGTGCAGGGACTGTACGACGGCATCGTGAAATAAGGAGAGATGAGCGAAATGAAAAAAATGGTAGGCTTCGGAGACTATATGCTCCGACTGAACCCGGAGGGCTATCTGCGCTTTCTCCAGGCGGACCGCTTTCTGGTCAACTACACCGGGGCGGAGGCCAACGTGTGCGTCTCCCTGGCTATGATGGGCATGGACACCGACTTTGTCACCCGTCTGCCCGAAAACGACATCGCCGCCGCCGGCGTGGCCCAGCTGCGCAAGTTCGGCGTGGGCACCGGCCACATCGCCTATGGCGGCGAGCGCATGGGCGTGTTCTATGTGGAGAAGGGGGCCTCTCAGCGGCCCTCTAAGGTGGTGTACGACCGGAAATACTCCTCCATCGCCCAGTGCTCCTATGAGGACTTTGACTGGGAGGCCATCTTTGCCGGGGCCAGCAACTTCCACATGACGGGCATCACCCCCGCCCTGAGCAAGACCATCCCCCAGGTGTGCATCCAGGCCTGCAAAAAGGCCAAGGAGATGGGGCTGACCATCAGCTGCGACCTGAACTATCGCAAGAACCTGTGGACCGAGGCGGAGGCCAAGGCCTGCATGACCCAGCTGATGCCCTACATCGACATTCTGGTGGCCAACGAGGAGGATGCGGATAAGGTCCTGGGGATCAAGGCCCGGGACACCGACGTGACCCAGGGCAAGCTGAACCGGGAGGGCTATGTGGATGTGGCCGAGCAGATCTGCCAGACCTATGGCACCAAGATGGTAGCCGTCACCCTGCGGCGGAGCATCAGCGCCTCGGACAACGAGTGGAGCGCCATGCTGTACACCGGCGGCCAGCCCTATTTCTCCCGCCAGTACATGGTCCACCTGGTGGACCGGGTGGGCGGCGGCGACTCCTTCACCGCCGGGCTGCTGTACGGCGTGATGAACGGCTACGGACCCCAGGAGACCATCGAGTACGCCGCTGCGGCCTCCTGCCTGAAGCAGACCATGGAGATGGACTTTAACCTGTCCACCGCCGACGAGGTCAAGCGCCTGGTGGCCGGGGACGGCTCCGGCCGGGTGCAGAGATAACAGAAAGAAAGCAAAGCCCAAGGGCCGCTGTTTTTGCAGCGGCCCTTGGGCTGTTTCCGGGGGTATACCAGGATGTCTCAGGCTCCAGAGAGAGGAGGAGCGGCGTCTGAATAGGAAAGGGCGGTGTCGGGCTTTGGCAGAAACAGACCGGCCATATCCGTTCCTTCCAACTCCAGCAGACGGACTTTTTTGTCGATGCCCCCGGCATAGCCGGTGAGACTGCCCCCGGAGCCCACCACTCGGTGGCAGGGAATGAGGATGGAGATGTGGTTGTGCCCCACCGCGCCGCCCACGGCCTGGGCGGACATGTGGGGCAGCCCCTGCCGCTCCGCCAGCTGCCGGGCCAGGTCCCCATAGGTGACGGTGCGGCCGTAGGGAATTTGCAGCAGCAATTCCCACACCGCCTGACGGAAGGGGGAACCCAGGGGGTGGAGAGACGGCAGAAAATCGGGTTCTCTGCCGGAGAAATAGATATCCAGCCACCGCTTGACCTCTGCCAGAGTGGCGGTCTCCTTCTGGATATGCTCCTGGGGGAGGGTATCGGCGGAATACTTCTGTCCGTGGAACCACAGGCCGGTAAGGCCGACCTCATCGGCAGCGATCAGGATGCTGCCCAGGGGGGAGTGATAATACTGGGTATGGGTCATGGAGCACACCTCCGAGCATGAATTGTTTGGTGAACGCGGATGGGAATGTCAGCGAGAGTCGGGCGGGCAGGGGAGATGCTGTTCCGGGCAGAGCCGAGACGGGGCCTGCCCGGAAATTTATTGCGCCGGAAGCTCCACGGCGATGGTGGTTCCCCTCTCACCGCTGTCCTCCACCCGGACAGAGCCGCCGTGGAGGCCCACGATCTCCCATACCAGCGAGAGCCCAAGCCCCGCGCCGCCGTACTCCCGGCTGCGGGACTTGTCGATACGGAAAAAGGGCTGGAAGACGCTCTGCTGATATTCCGCCGGGATGCCGCAGCCGGTATCGGAAACACGGATCAGGAGCTTTTCCGTCTCCTGGGTGACAGTGACCTGCACAGAGCCGCCGGGGCGGTTGTATTTCACGGCGTTCTCCGTCAGATTGAAGAGCAGACGGTAGATCAGCGCGTCGCTGCCGGTCATGCTCCCATCTCCCTCCGCCGCCAGCGCGATATTCCGCTTCTCCGCCAGCGGGGCCAGGTCTGTGAAGATCTCCTCGATCATGGGTGCAAGCTGGATGTGCTCGTTCCGGGCCACCTGCCGCAGATTGCTCATCTCCAGCAGGGTCTTGGTCATCTGGGTCAGCCGCTCTGTCTGCTCCCGCAGCAGGGCGAGAAACTCCGCCGTCTCTGGAGGCACGTCGGGATGCTCCGCGGAAAACAGCTCCAACCGCGCCTGCATCAGCGCCAGCGGGGTGCGCAGCTCGTGGGCGGCGTTGCCGGTGAACTGCCGCTGGGCGGCAAAGGCGTTGTTCAGCCGCTCCAGCA